>Ga0207664_10000170_pt1 | contig 51533 bp, 43 predicted proteins | sample LARL83metaG_FD_184349 | JGI IMG/M metagenome (GOLD analysis project Ga0207664, IMG submission 184349) | Corn, switchgrass and miscanthus rhizosphere microbial communities from Kellogg Biological Station, Michigan, USA - LAR L8-3 metaG... | ecosystem: Host-associated > Plants > Roots >...
AGCCAGCCGCCGCCGGGGTTGTAGTCGATCTCGCTCCAGCCGGGGATGGCGGCGGGACGCGCGATGTCGCCGGGCTTGTAATCCATGAACGCGACCATGTACGCGCGGTTGCCCTCGGTACCGCGCACCGAGGTCATCGTGGAGAAATAGCCGTTGGCCAGGTAGCTGGGGAAATACGTGGTGAAGTTTTCCGCCGTGCCGGTGAGCAGGAAGCTGGGGTCGGTGGCGGCGGCGCGCGTGCTGGCACTGGCCAGCAACAGGCCGAGCGCGATGCCTGGAAGCAGGTGGTGGCGTGGCGAAATCATCTCGACATGGCTCCTCGGGTCACGGGGCGGGGCGATTCAATGCGCGGGGCCGAACGGGTCGGTGACGCCGGCCATCCACGGGTCGTGCGTGGCGGTGCGCCATGCGGCCAGTTGCTCGCGCAGGTCGGCCAGCGCGGCGGCATGCGCGGAATCGTCGACCAGGTTGATCACCTCGTCGGGATCGGCGGCGAGGTCGTACAGTTCTTCGGCAGGACGGTGCCGGAAGGCTTCGAGCGTGCGTTTGCCGAGGCGGACGCCGGGCGTCGAGACGATCGCCTTCCAGCTCGGCGACAGCGCCACGTCGCTGGCGATCGGCACTTCCAGGCTCGGCTCGAGGTTGTGGAAATAGCTGTACTTCCGCGTGCGCAGCGAGCGGATCGGGTAGTACTGGTTGATCTCGTGGAAGCTGTGCGCGGCGAACACGTGGTCCCAGCCGGCAGGGTTTTCGCTCTCCAGGATCGGCAGCAGCGAGCGCCCCGGCAGCGGCAGGAAATGGTAGTCCGCGGGCGCCGCCGCACCGGCCCAGTCGAGGATCGTGGGCGTGATGTCGATCCAGCTGACCATCGCCCGGTTATGCAGGTGGCGCTTGCGCTGCTGCGGCGAGCGCACGATCAACGGCAGGCGGATGCCTTCGCGGTAGAGGTTGTCCTTCGCACCCGGGAACGGCCGGCCGTTGTCGCTGAGGAAGATCACCAGGGTGTCGTCCGCATGGCCGCTAGCGGCGAGTTCCTGCAACAGCACGCCGACGCCGCTGTCGAGCCGGCTGACCGCTTCGCCGTACTGCGCCAGATCGGCGCGCACATCCGGCAGGTCGGGCAGGTGCGACGGCACCGCTACGTCGGCCGGCGCGTAGCGTTCGCGCTTCACTTCGGGCCAATCACGCGTGTTGCCGAATTGCGAAGGATCGCCGGCGCGGTGCGGATCGCTGTAGCCGACGGTGAGGAAGAACGGCCGTCCCGCCTGCGCGCGCATCCAGTGTCCCGCTGCATGGCCCATCGCGGCGACGTCGCGGTTGCCGGCCTGCTCCGGCAGCAGCCACGCGTCGTAGTCCAACAAGGCCAGCGGCTTGACGTGCAGCTTGCCGACGAGCGCCGTGGCGTAACCGGCCTGCTTCAGTATCCACGGCAAGGTCTTCACGTTGTCCAGCAGCGAGAAGTTGTGCACGTCGTGGCTCAGGCCGTACATGCCATTGGTGTGCGAATAGAGGCCGGTGTACAGCGTCGCGCGGCTCGAACTGCACGACGATACGGCGGCATACGCGTCGGTGAAAAGGCTGCCTTCGCGGGCGAGCCGATCGAGCACGGGTGTCCTCAGCGTGCCGCCGCAGCAGCCCAGGTCATAGCCCAGGTCGTCGGCCACGATCAGCAGCACGTTGCGACCGGGCCGATCATCCTGGCGGCTGGCCGCAGGTGCGGCGGCGCGGGCGGGTGTCGCCGCGGCCATGCCCGGCCCCAGTGCGGCGCCCGCGGCGGCGACACTGGCGGCAAGAAACTCGCGGCGGCTGAGGCTCATGGCAGCGCTTCTGCCGGCGCGACGACGGGGACGGCGGCGCGGTCGGTTTCGCGCTTGAAGAAGAACAGCGTGACCAGAATCAGGGTCATCGGCAGCAGCGAGAAATAGAATGCGTGGATGCCGTCGAAGCTGGCGAACACCCGCGCCGTGATGTAGGAACCCATGGTGCCGCCGAGTGCGGAGAACACCACGATCAACCCGGTCATCGCCGCATGCATCGGCTTGGGCAGCGAGCTCAGCGCCACCGAGTTGATCACCGGGTAGATCGGCGCCATCAGCAGGCCGAGCAGCGGGATCAGGTACGCCGCGATCGGCGCGTTGAACCAGCCGACGTGCGGCTGCGCCACGACACCGCGCGCCAACGGCAGCACCACCATGACCAGCACGGCCATCGCCACCACGCATACATTGAGAAGCACATGCCAGCGCACGCGCTTGAGCACGACGCCGGCGCCGATGCGTCCCAGCGCGGTCATGCCGGCGAGGATGCTGGCGAACTGGATGCTCATGGCGTTCGGCAGCTTCAGGATCTCGTTGTTGAAGGTGGGCAGCCAGGTGCCGAAACTCTGTTCGATCAGTACGTACAGGAACGCCGAGGCCAGGAACACGTACACCAGCGGCCGTACGAACAGCTGCAGCATCTCCAGCAGCGAGTCGGAGAATGAATTGTTGTGCCCGTGCGCATGCGCGGCGCTTTCGTCCAGCCGGCTGCTCCCGAGCAGCAAGATGACCAGCGCGCAGGCAGCGGCCAGCAGCCAGTACACGTTGAACCACACCGGATTGCCCGGGTGCAGCGGGTCGACGAACGCACTGAAGATCCAGTTGCCACCGAGCACGCCGACCATGAACAGGCCTTCGATGGTGTTGGTCAGCCGCGAGTGGGCGATGCGGTCCGTGGTGAGCAGGCCGATGGAGGAATACACGCAGACCTTGGTCATCGCAAAGCCGACGCCCACGCAGGCGAACAGCAGCCGCGTGGTGAGGAAACTGGGGTAGAGCGGCATCAGCAGGCAGGCGCCGCCGACGATGGCCAGGGCCAGCATCATCGAGCGCCGGTAGCCGAACATCGGCAGGAACGAGGCGACCAGGAACGAGGTGAACGCGATCGTGAGGTCCTTGTAGCGTTCCAGCGCACTGGCCTCGGGCTTGTCGATGCCGAAGGTGGCGATCGACTGCAGGATCACCGTGCCGACGCTGTTGAGCAGGATCGCGAAGATCATGTAGATCAGCGCCAGCGCAATGATCATGCGGATTCGGTTCATGTCACCCCCGGTGCTACGGCGTGTCCGGCTTCAGGAAAGTCGTGCTTCGGAAAAGCGCGGTCCGGGCCGCTCTGAGGTACGGTCCGGACCACGCGTGCCGCTGAACTAGAACAGGTACTTCACCTGGAAGTTGATCTCGCGGCCTTCCAGTGGCCGGGCCAGGATCACGCCGCCGGAAACGGCGGTACCGAAGATGCGCGAGTTGCTTTCCGTCAGGCCCAGCTCGTTGGTGACGTTGGTGCCCTGCAGGCGCAGCTGCCAGTTCTTCTGGACGTTGGCGATCACGCCGAAGTCCCATGTGCTGTAAGTGCCAAGCTGCTGCAGGCCCGACTGATCCTGCGTATGCGGGCCGACGTGCGTATAGGTCACGAAGGCGGTCACGTCGCCCCATGCGAACGGTATCCGGTAGCTCGGCGTGAACATGTAGCGGAACTTCGGTTGGCGCTGCAACTGCACGCCATTGATGAACTGACAGCCGCTCACGCCGGTCACCACGTTGGTGAACTTGAAGCAGGAATTATTGTGCGAGTAGTGGCCGTCGAGGTAATTGGCCACCAGCATCAGCTTCAAGTTCTCGATCGGGGTGATCGCACCGGACAGGTTGATGCCCTTGGAATCGGAGCCGTACAGCGCCGGCGCTCCCACCGGCGTGCCGGCGCCGTCCGTGGGCTGGAACGACAGGCCATTGAACTGCTTGTGGTAAATGCTGATGTCGGCGTAGATCAGATCCGACTGGTATTTGAAGCCGCCCTCGAGGTTCTGGATCTTCTGCACCGGAGCGGTGTTGCCGGTGGTGGCGCCGCGGATGCCGTTGTCGAAGTCGGCAAAATGCACGCCCTTGTTGGCGCGCACGTACACGCTCATGTTGTCGGCCAGCTGATAGTTGGCACCGACGGTCCACGAGGTGTGGGTCTTGTCGTAGTTGGTGTTGGCGAAAGTGCCGTTACACACCGGTACCGAGTTGTTGTAGAGCGTGTTCGGATCGCCGTCCAGCGGGACGTTGGTGAGATTGCACACGTTGTTGGTCGCGTCCTGGTTCTCGAGACGCGCCGAGGCATCGAACAACCAGGGGCCTACGCGCCACGAATCGGAAAGATAGAACGCCTTGTTGGTGGCCTTGCCGTGCTGGGCGATGTTGAAGCCGCCGTTGTCGAGGAAACCCTGGTTGTCGGTCAGCTGTTTGATGGTGCCGGCGTCGTTGTAACTCACCATGATGGGATGCGCGTTGGGCGTATTCGTCATCAGCATCTGGTTGCCGAGCGCCCACTTGTCGTCCATCGTGTAGTGCGCCAGGTACACGCCCGCCGTCAGCGTGTTGCCCTCGAAGATCTCCTTGCTGAGGCGGAAGTCGTTGTTGATGTTCTTCAGGTGCTTGTGGATGTACCACCAGCCCTGGTGGATCACGCTCTGGTTCGGATCGACCGCGCCGCCGCCGCCCGGGCCGGCGTAAGTCGCCGTGGCCGACCCGGCCGGAAGCTCGAAGCCGCCCTGGCTGCTCGGGGTGTTGTACAGCTCGTCGTTCAACGTGGCCGGGTTGGAACCGGAGAACAGCGCGTTGGTGTCGACGTCGCCGGCGTCGATCAGGAACTTGTCGCTGATCGTCCAGCCGTTGCCCAGGTCGTAGTCGAAGTTGCCGCCGAAGAAGTTCATCTTCGCGCCGCGGCCGTTGGCGAGGTCGGCATGGGTGCCGCCGTCCGGGTAGCCCGCCAGGAACACGTGCTGGATGTACTTGCTGTTGTAGGTGTCCTTGAGCGGGTCGAAGCCCGGATAGGCGCTGAAGCTGTCGGTGCCGTTCTGGATCAGCGGGATCGGCGTGATGAACTGGTTCTTGTCGTCCAGCCGGCGGGCGTAGAACATCATCGTGCCGTTGTCGGAATCATGGGTCAGCGTGGCGGTGAGCTGGCCACCCTTGTCGGCCGCGAACTGCGGATCGCGCACGCCGTCGGAGTCGCGGTAGAAGCCGCCCACGCTGCCGTACCAGTTCGGTGCGAGCTGGAAGCCGTAGAAGCCGTCGACGCGCTTCAGGTTTTCCGAGCCGTAGGTGACGCCGATGCTGCCGGACGGCACCTCGGTGCCCTGCTTGAGGATGAAGTTCTCGGTGGCGCCGATCTGGCCGTCCGCGAAGACCACCGACGGGCCGCCCTGCAGGATTTCGACCCGCTCGATGGTGTCGTCGAGGCGGAAGATCGTGGTCTGCTCGAAGAACGACAGGGTCGGCATGCCGTACAGCGGCGAACCCATCATCTGCACCGTGTTGAATGGCGCGTCGCCGCCGCCCGGGAAGCCGGCGATCTCGATGTTGGCGCCGGTCTGGCCGCCGGTCGATTCGGGCCACAGGCCGGGCGCGATCTTCAGCAGGTCGGCCGTGCTCTTCGGATTGGCCTGCTTGATCTGCTCGGCATCGGCGGTGGTCAGCGTGTAGCTGGCGTCGATCTTCTTCACGCCGGTAGCCGAACCGGTCACCACGACCTGTTGCAGGGTCGTGGTGGTCTTGGCGTTGGCCTGCCGCGGCGGGGTTTTCCTGGCGGTGGCCGGCGCGGCGGTCGCCTGGGTGTCCTGCGCCTGCGTGCTGTCCTGCGCCATCGCCGTCGCGGACATGAGAATGCCCGTGATGGCCGCCGACAGTATCAATCGATTCATTTGCTTGCTGTTGCCCATGTCACGTCCTCCCCATCAGTTTCAGTTTGGGTCGCGGCCTGTCTGACGACAGGTCCACGCCAGTTGGCCGTTCGGGTTGTTGTAAAGGTGCCGATGTCGAATGCTGCGATGCTTGGTAACACCAGGTCTGCCTTGGCCAGCGCCAGTGGCTGGCCAATTCCCACCGCCGCCATCCCCGCGGCGTGAATGCTGGCGATGCCAGCCGCGGCGTCTTCGACGCCAATGCACTCGTCCGGCGCCACCCCGAGGGCGTTTGCCGCAGCGAGGAAAATTTCCGGATCGGGCTTGGAGCGGCTGATCCGGTTGGCGTCGACGACGGCGTCGAACAGATCGGCGATGCCCAGGCGCTCCAGCAGCAAGCCGGCATTGCGGCTGGCCGAAGCCAGCGCCACCTTGAGCCCGGCCTGGCGCACCTGTTCGATCGCCGTGCGCGCGCCGGGCAGCAGGTCCCGCGGCCCGAAATGCACGATCTGCTCGCGGTAATAATCGTTCTTGCGTGTAGCCAGCGTGTGCTTCTCGGCTTCCGTGTAGGGGCGCGTCGCGGCCTGCAGCAGGATGTCCAGCGAGCCGCGCCGGTCGACGCCTTTCATGCGCTCGCCGGTGGCGTCGTCGAACGGCACGCCGATCTCGTCGGCCAGTCTTTTCCAGGCGGCGTGATGGACTACCGCGGTGTCGGCGATCACGCCGTCCAGATCGAAGATCACCGCTTTCAGCGGCGCCGTCCCGGCATCGACGAAGCCGGCGCACTTCAGGCGCAGGGGATGGCCCGCGTGCAGGCGTTGCGGCAGGCCGTCGTGCAGGAAGGTGAGTGCGCTGCCCTCGGTGAGGGTGTACAGCACGCCGTCGCCATCGACCTCCACGCGCAGATGCGTATCGCGCCAGCGCAGCCCGAAGCGGTAACTTCTCCACGCCGCCGGCAGCCGCGGCGCCAGTGCGGGCAGGCCATCGTGCACGCGCAGTCCGCCGAAACCCCAGGTCAGCGCCAGCCAGCTGCCGGCCATCGCCGCCATGTGCAGGCCATGCGCCGCGTTGCCGTGCAGATCGTCTAGGTCGACGCGCAAGGTGTCGAGGAAGTAACGATGCGCCTTGTCGGCGTAGCCCACTTCGGCCGCGATCACCGCGAAGGTGGATGCCGACAGTGTGGAGTCGTGGACGGTGATGCCTTCGTAGTAATCGAAGTTGCGGCGCTTCGCGGCGGCATCGACCTGTTCGCCCGCCAGCATCAGGGCGAGCAGCGTGTCGGCCTGCTTGCACACCTGGTGGCGGTAGATGGTGAGTGGATGCAGCCGCAGCAGCAGCGGTTGTCTGCCCGGCGTACCGGCGAGCCCGGCCGGCAGGCGCGGCTTGTCGAGGAAACCGTCGTCCTGCGGAAAGATGTCGAGCACGGCGTCGACCGGCAGGTGCATCGCCTGGGCGGCGCGGCGCCACTGGGCCACCTCGTCGGCGTGCAGGTCGATCCGTGCGCTCAGGGCGGCGTGTTCGACCGGGTACGTCAGCGCCATCCAGTCGGCGACGTTGGCGGCGTCCTGCAGGTGCCGCTGCGCCAAGCGGTTGGTGTAATGGTTGTTGTCGACCAGGGCGGAGTATTCGTCCGGCCCGGTCACCTCATGGATGCAGAACGCGCCGCCATGGCGCGCGCTGAAGTGCCCGACCTGCAGCCAGACGCGCGCGGTTTCGAACAGCATTTCGGCGCCGCATTCGAGCAGGAACGTGTCGTCGCCGCTGGCGTCGACGTAGAGGCGGATCGCCCACGCCACCGCCGCGTTGATGTGGTACTGCGCCGAGCCGCTGGGAAAGTACGAGGAGCACTCGTCGCCGCTGATCGTGCGCCACGCGTACAGCGCGCCGCGCGGATGGTTGAGCTCGCGCGCGTGGCGGCGCGCGTTGTCCAGTGTGCGGTGGCGATACGTCAGCATCGCGCGTACCAGCTCCGGCGCCAGGGTGGCCAGCACCGGCAGCATGAACACCTCGGCGTCCCAGAAATAGTGGCCCTCGTAGCCTTCGCCGGTGAGGCCCTTGGCGGCGGTGCTGCCGTGGCTGTCGCGGCTGCTCGACTGGAACACGTGGAACAGGTTGAAGCGCAGCGCCTGCTCGGTCGCCGGGTCGCCGTCGATGGCAAGGTCGGCCTGCGCCCACAGCGCGGACAGCGCCCGGGCCTGGCGTGCCAGCAGCGCCGGATAACCGAGTGCGCTGGCCGCGTCCAGCGAGGCCTGCGCGCGTGCGAGCAGGTCGTTTGCCGGGTCCCCGGCGAACGGCGAAGTGAAGGCGTAGGCGACGTACTTGTCCAGGGTGACCGTCTGGCCCGGCGCAAGGACGCCCTCGTAGACCTGGGTGACGCCGTGCGGCGCCAGGTTGGCGTAGCGGAACTGCAAGTCGCCGGCATGTCGATGCCGTTGCGCGCAGACCAGCCGGATGCCGCTATGCGTGGTCTGCTGGCCGACCCAGGCGAGGTCTTCCTCGGCGTGGGCGTCACAGGTGCCGAGGCCGCCATCGATGCGGCTGCCGATGCGCGGATCGAAACCCTGTTCGACGGCTTCGCGCGCGGTGCTGATGGATGACTCCAGCGTGATCGGTCCGGCGTAGTCGAGCGAGCGCACGCGATAGTGGATCGCCAGCAGGCCGGCATCCTCCAGGCTCACGATGCGCTCGGCCTCGATCTCCAGCGTGGCGCCCTCCGGCGATCGCCAGCGCAGCCGGCGCCGGTAGCAGCCCTGGCGCAGGTCGAGCGCACGCTCGAAATACAGCCATTCGCCCTGGTCGAGCCGCACGGGCGTGTCGCCGAGGCGCAGGTGGATGCGCGCAGCGTCGGCAACCGGGATGCGCGTGTCGGTGTGCGTGGCGAAGCCGGGGAATCGCTCGTGGTACTCGATCGGGCTGCGTTCCCATACGGCGGACAGCAGGGTGGCCTGGCTCGCGCTGTCGCTTTCCTCGAGGTTGCCGCGCACGCCGAGGGTGCCGTTGGCCAGCGCGAAAAGGCTCTCGTCCTGCGCAAAGCCAGCCGGGTCGGTGCCGTGGCGAACGAGCAGCCAGGGGTCGGCCGCAGCCCTTCCACCGAGCGTCAACACCTCGGCATCGAGCGGCACCGCTGCGTAGTGATCCACCATAGAACCCCCGTCTCTCCGTCTGGCGCGTCAGGCCGATGGGCCCGCCAGGCCGCGGCTGGCGGCGAGCTTGGCAGCAAATGTTATCGGTATCAAGATACCGATAACATTTAATTGCACGGACTTGTCATGAGCACTTCCAGATCGAAGGAGAGGCCGTGGGTTCGTAACTTTGCATCCGCAGCGGCGTATGGCCGGCGGTGGAACGGGGCGAGGTTGCATCGGCGTGACGAATGTCGACACACTGCAAGGGCCGGTTCGCGCCACCGCTGCAGTCCGGCAGCGTCGCGGCATCGGATCGGCCAAGCCAATGAAGGATCAGATAGTTGAGCAAGAAGGGCGCGCGCAAGAACGCGTCAGGCGGCCTGACCATGGCCGACCTGGCGCAACTGGCCGGGGTATCCAAGATCACCGTCTCGCGGGCGCTGGGCGACAGCCCGCTGGTCAACCCGGAAACCCGCGAGCGGATCCAGGCGCTGGCGCGCGAGCGCGGCTACAAGCTCAACATCAGCGCGCGCAACCTGCGCCTGCGCCGCAGCCATACCGTGGCGGTGATCGTGGAGATGAAGCCGTCCACCGATCGCACCATGTTCGACCCGTACCCGCTGGTGCTGCTGGGCGGCATTTCGCAGGAACTGACCGCAGCCGGCTACAGCGTGCTGCTGACCACCCGCCAGGGCGCCAGTGCGGCGGCGGTGCAGGCGGCCGACGGCCTGATCCTGCTGGGCCAGGGCGCGCACCAGGACGCGGTGCGCCGGTTCGACAAGCTGTGCCTGCCGATGGTGGTGTGGGGCGCGCAGTCGGCCAGCGACGCGCACGTGGTGGTGGGCAGCGATAACCGCCTCGGCGGCGCGGTGGTGGCGCGGCACTTCATCGCGCTGGGCCGGCGCCGTCCGGTGTTCATCGGCAATCCCAGCCACCCGGAAATCTTCGAGCGCCTGAACGGTTTCATCGACGCGCTGGCGGTGCGCGGGATCAAGCCGCTGTTGATGCGGCGCGACGAGTTCACCGTGGACTCGGGCATGGACGCGGTGCGTTCGCTGCACGAGCGCAAGGTCGGCTTCGATGCGATCTTCGCCTGCAACGACCTGCTCGCAATGGGCGCGATCCGCGCCACGCTGGACCTGGGTCGCTCGGTGCCGGCCGACGTCTCGGTGGTCGGGTACGACGACATGCCGCTGGGCGCCAGCTTCCTGCCGCCGCTGAGTTCGGTGCGGCAGGACTGGCAGGAAGGCGGCATGTTGCTGGCGCGCAAGGTGCTGGCGCTGATCGATGGCGAGGCGGCCAAATCGGAATGCCTGCCGGTCAGCCTGATCGTGCGTTCGACCTGAGAGCCTGTCCGCGGGCTTTGCTCAGCGCGTGGCGTCGGCCTGGGCGGTTTCGGTGGCGTCGGCCGGGCTGCGCGCTGGCGGGGTCAGCACCAGCCGGAAGCAGCTGCCGCCACCGGCCACGCGCACGTACTCCAGCGCCGCCTGGTTCGCGTCACTCATCTGCCGGGCCAGGTACAGGCCCAGGCCGGTGCCGTATTCGTGGGTGGTGTAGAACGGCTCGAAGATCTGCGCGGCCACTTTCGGCGCGATGCCGGGGCCGCGGTCGATCACTTCCAGGATCGGCACGCCGTGCTCGCCCTGCCGGGTCACCACCATCACCCGTGCCGGTTCGCCGGGCAGGCGGCCGTAGCGCAGCGCGTTCTGCACCAGGTTCCACACCACCTGCTGCAATTGCTGTGGGTCGGCCACCGCCGCCACCGGGGCGCCGCTGCCGGCGATCACCCGCAGCGAATCGGCGCCGAGGTCGTTGCCCTGGCAGTACTCGTCGACGAAGTTCTGCGCCCAGTGGCCCAGGTCCAGCGTCTCCGGGCGCGAGCGCTCGCGCCGCGACAGCTGCAGGATGTTCTCGATGATCTCGTTGAGCCGGATGCAGTGGTTGTTGATGATCTCGACCATGCGCTGGTCGGTGGCGTCCATGCTCTTGGACTCGGCCAGCAACTGCGCCGAGTAGCGGATCGCCGCCAGCGGGTTGCGGATCTCGTGCGCGATCGAGGCGGACAGCCGGCCCAGCGAAGTGAGCGTGAGTTCCTCGGCGCGGCGCGACAGCAGCGAGGTGTCGTCGAGGAAGATCAGCACGTGCGAGTCGTCGTTCGGCGCCAGCCGGGTGAAGCGCGGCACCACCTCGGGCACGCCGTCGGCGAGCTGGGTGGCGGTTTCGTCGAGCTTGCCGGAAGTCATCCAGTGGTACAGCCGGCGCGACAGCTCCGGCGCCAGCTGGCCGAGGTCGCGCTGATCGGCGCCGGGGTTGCCCATCAGCATCCACGCCGACTCGTTGATCTGGTGGATGCGGTTGGCGTCGTCGACCAGCAGCACGCCGGTCTTCATGCGGCGGATGATCAGTTCGTTGACCTGGGCCAGGTTGGCCAGGTCGGTGCTGCGCTGCTCGGCCAGCGCCTCGGTGGCGCGCAGTTGCCGGCCCAGCACGTGGCACAGCGTGGTGGTGGCGAAGTAGGCGAGGCCGAACAGCGCGGCTTCGAGCAGGTCGCGGTCACCGGGGTTGTTCGCCGATGTGCCGAACAAGGTGTGGCCGAGGATGCCCAGCGTAGCCAGCGCGGCGAAGAAGCTGGACAGCCGCAGCGGCAGGATCAGCGCGCCGGCGCTGAGGTTAACCGCCAGCATCATCGCGATGCCGATGCGCGCGTCGTGCATCGCGGCGATCGCCAGCACGGCGGCGGTGATGTCCACCGCCAGGGTCGTCGCCACCACCGTGCGCGCATACGGCATGCTGCGCCGGTTGAACAGCAGGGCGACCAGGGCAAACATCAGATACGCCGTGGTCACGGCGCGGGCGAAATCGGGAGTGGCCAGTTCCGGCCAGCCCAGGCCCGGCGGGCTGAACGCCAGGCCCACGTAGACCAGCGCCTGCACCAGCCGGAAGGCGTTGAGGAACGACAGCTCGTGGCGGATCGTCGCGGTGCCTGCGCGCGGGACAGTCAAGGGTGCTGAGCTGGACATATGCCGCCTGTACTGGATGGATCAGGGCATTCCCGAGGGTTCCGGCCGAGTATAGACGGGCTGATCGGCGCTGTGCCGTCGTGTCGGGAAGCGCATGGGAGCGCCCTGTGCGGGCGTTCCGGGCGGGCGGCCCTTTCCATCGGCGCCCGCTTCCGCGAAAATAGGCGGCCGTATTGCGCGTATGGCCGGTTTCATCCGGCGGCGCACTGCAATTCCGGCAGCGCGTCCATCCGCCGTCCGACCTTCCTGACCCACGCTGACGTACATGCGTGCGGCCGCCATCGTTTCTCCGTTCGCTCGAGGTATCGAATGAATTTCCACGAATACCAGGCCAAAGAACTGTTCGCGCAGTACGGCATCGCCGTGCCGCCGGGCAAGGTCGCCAATTCCCCCGACGCCGCCGTCGATGCCGCCAAGGCATTGGGTGGCACGCAATGGATGGTCAAGGCGCAGATCCACGCCGGCGGCCGCGGCAAGTCCGGCGGCGTGAAGTTCTGCCGCAGCTTCGACGACGTGCGCGCCGCCGCCAAGGGCATGCTGGGCACCAACATGGAAACCTACCAGTCGGCCGGCCGCGCGCTGCCGGTGAACCTGGTGCTGGTCACCGACGCCACCGACATCGCCCGCGAGCTGTACCTGTCGATCCTCGTGGATCGCGACAGCAAGGCCGTCTCGTTCATCGCCTCCAAGCACGGCGGCGTGGACATCGAGCAGGTCGCCAAGGACACGCCCGAAGACATCCACACCATCGTGATCGATTTCGTCGAAGGGCTGCAGCCGTACCAGTGCCGCCAGCTCGGCTTCGCGATGGATCTGAATGCGAAGCAGGTCAACCAGCTGACGAAGATCATGCTGGGCCTGTACAAGCTGTTCAACGAGCAGGACCTGGCACTTGTCGAGCTCAATCCACTCGCGGTGCTGGAAGACGGCAACCTCGCCGCGCTCGACGGCAAGGTCAACTCCGACGACAACGCCGAATACCGCCACCCGAACCTGGCCGCCATGCGCGACCTGACCCAGGAAGACGCGGCCGAAGCGGCTGCCGTGAAGTACAACCTCAACTACGTGACGATGGACGGCTCGATCGGCTGCATGGTCAACGGCGCCGGCCTGGCGATGGCCACGATGGACGTGATCAAGCTGGCAGGCGGCGAGCCGGCCAACTTCCTCGACGTTGGCGGCGGCGCCACCAAGGAGCGCGTGACCGAGGCGTTCAAACTGATCCTGTCCTCGGACAAAGTGCGCTGCATCCTGGTCAACATCTTCGGCGGCATCGTGCGCTGCGACCTGATCGCCGAGGGCATCATCGCCGCGGTCAAGGAAGTGGGCCTGAAGATTCCCGTGGTGGTGCGCCTGCAGGGCACCAATGTCGATCAGGGCCGCGAACTGCTGGCCAATTCCGGCCTGGCGATCACGCCGGCGGATGATCTCAACGACGCGGCCCAGAAAGCCGTGGCTGCCGCGAAGGCCTGAGGAGTAATCGAATGAGCGTTTTGGTCAACAAGAACACCAAGGTGATCGTGCAGGGCTTCACCGGCCAGCAGGGCACCTTCCATGCACAGCAGTGCCTCGACTACGGCACCCAGGTCGTCGGCGGCGTGACCCCGGGCAAGGGCGGCTCCGAGCACATCGGCCTGCCGGTCTTCAACTCGGTCGATGAAGCCGTGCTCGAAACCGGCGCCGACGCGTCGGTGATCTTCGTGCCGCCGCCGTTCGCGGCCGACTCGATCCTGGAAGCGATCGACGCAGGCATCAAGGTCATCGTGGCGATCACCGAGGGCATCCCGGTGCTGGACATGCTCCGCGTGAAGAACGTGCTGCAGCAGCATCCGGAAATCGTGCTGATCGGGCCGAACTGCCCCGGCATCATCACCCCGGGCGAATGCAAGATCGGCATCATGCCCGGCCACATCCACAGCAAGGGCCGGGTCGGCGTGGTCTCGCGCTCCGGCACGCTGACCTATGAAGCGGTGTTCCAGACCACCAACGAAGGCCTCGGCCAGAGCACGGTGATCGGCATCGGCGGCGACCCGATCAACGGGCTCAACTTCATCGACTGCCTCAAGCTCTTTCAGGACGACCCGCAGACCGAGGGCATCATCATGGTCGGCGAGATCGGCGGCAGCGCCGAGGAAGACGCCGCCGAGTTCATCGGCGAATACGTCAAGAAGCCGGTGGTGTCGTTCATCGCCGGCGCCTCGGCTCCGGCCGGCAAGCGCATGGGCCACGCCGGCGCGATCATCTCCGGCGGCAAGGGCACCGCGGCCGCGAAGTTCGCCGCGCTGGAGAAGGCCGGCGTCACCACGGTGAAGTCGCCGGCGGATCTGGGCAAGGCACTCGCGAAGCTGATGAAGTAAGTCGGGACCGAGTGAACTAAAATGCGAAGGCCGCGATTCGTCGCGGCCTTCGTCATTTCTGGAGCACGTTCATGGCAAGGCTGCGTCTGGCACTGGCCCAATACGATTTCCCGGTCGGTGCGGTGGCGGCGAATGCCGCCAAAGCCGGCGACCTGATCGCGCGGGCGCGCAGCGGCGGCGCCGCGCTGGTGGCGTTTCCCGAATTGACCCTGAGCGGCTATCCGCCGGAGGACCTGTTGCTGCGGCCGAGCTTCCTGGCCGCCTGCGCCAGCGAGCTGGCCGCCCTGGCGGCGGCGACCAATGGCATCGCGGCCCTGGTCGGCCATCCGCACAGCGAGGGCGAGGTGTTCAACGCGGCCAGCCTGCTGCGCGACGGCAGGGTGGACTGCATCGCGCACAAGCAGGCGCTGCCGAATTATGGCGTGTTCGACGACAAGCGCTATTTCCGCCCCGGCCACGCCTCGGTCACGAGCGTGATCGACGGGGTGAGCGTCGGCCTGCTGATCTGCGAGGACGTGTGGCAGCCGGAGGCGGCAGCGCAGGCCGCAGCGGCCGGCGCCGAGCTGCTGGTGGTGATCAACGCCTCGCCGTGGGACGAGCGCAAGCAGACCGAGCGCGAGGCCGTGCTGCAGGCGCGGGCGCGCGAAACCGGCTGCGCGATCGCCTACCTCAACCTGGTCGGCGGGCAGGACGAGGTGGTCTACGACGGCGGCTCGCTGCTGGTGAACGGCGATGGCTCGATCGCCGCGCGCGCGCCGGCCTTCGTCGATGCGCTGCTGTGGGCCGAGTTCGATCCGGCCACACGCACCTTGTCGGCGGAAGACTGGCCGGTCGCCGCCGACGCCTCGCTGGAGGCGACGCTGTACGCGGCACTGGTGCGCGGCACCCGCGACTACATCGACAAGAACGGCTTCGGCGGCGTGCTGCTGGGCCTGTCCGGCGGCATCGACTCCGCGCTGACGCTGGCGCTGGCGGTCGATGCGTTGGGCGCGCAGCGGGTCACCGCGGTGATGATGCCCACCCGCTACACCTCGCAGTTGTCGCTGGACGGCGCACGCGCGCAGGCCGAGCTGCTCGGCGTGGACTATCACGTGATCGACATCGAGCCGACCTACCAGTCGTTCATCGGGGCGCTGACACCGGCGTTCGCCGGCAAGGGCGCCGACACCACCGAGGAAAACCTGCAGTCGCGCATTCGCGGTGCGATGCTGATGGCGCTGTCCAACAAGCACGGCCGGCTGCTGCTGGCGACCGGCAACAAGAGCGAGATGGCGGTCGGCTACGCCACCTTGTACGGCGACATGTGCGGTGCCTATGCGCCGCTGAAGGATGTCTACAAGACCGTGGTGTACCGGCTCTCGCGCTGGCGCAACGCGCGGGCGGTGCGCGCCGGCGAAGCCGAACGGATTCCGCCGGCGGTGATCGAGCGCCCGCCTTCGGCCGAACTGCGCGACAACCAGACCGACCAGGATTCGCTGCCGCCGTACGACGAACTGGACGCGATCCTGGCCCGCTTCATCGAGGCCGAGCAGTCGCAGGCGGAGATCGTGGCGCAGGGTTTCCATGCCGACGTGGTGCGCCGGGTGGTGCGGCTGGTGCTGCTGAACGAGTTCAAGCGCCGGCAGTCGGCGCCGGGTCCGCGCGTGACCACCCGCGCCTTCGGCCGCGAACGGCGTTATCCCATTACTTCGGGCTGGCATTGACCCTCGAAGCAAAGGGTCGCCGCCATATCGACGAAGCCGAACCCGCACGGCACGTTTGCTCCCTCTCCCTCCGGGAGAGGGTTGGGGTGAGGGTGCGGGGCTTGCGAAATCCTCATGAAAAAAGCCGGCGTGGACACCGGCTCTCTTGTGGACGGAACAGTCAGCAGATCTCAATGATGCCCCGAGAACGGCACCATCTTGCGCAGCGTGGAAGGCGCATGCGGCCACTTGGCATCGGTCAGGTACGGATGGTCGGGATAGTTCAGCGCCAGCACCTGGCGGCTCTGGTCGGCCAGGTTCTTCTGGTCCAGCGCCAGGTAGCTGCGGGTGAGGATGGCCAGCGCGTCGCCGGCCTGCGGGGCCTGCTGGTAGTGCTCGATCACGTACTGCGCGCGGTCGGCGGCGGCGATGTAGGCCTTGTTGCGCAGGTAGAACTCGGCCACGTTGATCTCGTACTGGGCCAGCACGTTGCGCAGGTAGATCATGCGCTGACGCGCGTCTGCCGTGTAGGCACTGTCCGGGAAGCGCCGCGACAGCTCGGAGAAGTCGTCGAACGACTGCAGGTTGTAGCCCTGGTCGCGGCGCGCCTGCGAGCCTTCGCGGTTGATGTAGCGCTCGATCACGCCGCTGGTGCGATCAAAATTGATCAGCCCGCGCAGGTAATAGGCATAATCGACGTGTTTGTTGGTCGGATAGGTCTTGATGAAGCGGTTCACGGTCGACAAGGCATCATCCGGCTGGTTGTCCTTGTACTGTGCGTAGGCCAGCTCGAGTTGGGCCTGCTCGTTGTATTCGCCCGACGGGAAACGCGCGATCAGGCGCTGGTAGGCCTTGGCGGCGGCCGCGTAGTCGGCGTTTTGCAGCGAGGCATGCGCGTTGTCGTACAGCGCGACCAGCGGCATCGTGTCGATGGATTCGCGTTTCGACTTGAACATCGAACATGCGCTCATCGACACGGCGAGCGCCAGCACCACAAGCACTTTCAGAACAGGCAATTTGGACATCGGCAGCTTGGGCGAGTCGATTGTTGGGCGCATAAGGAAAGAATTCAGATGTTTGAGCGAAAAGGCATGATAGCCGAAACCGGCCACGGCCCGTGGAGGCCGGCATGACCACGATCCGGCACGAAGCGGAGGTACCGCGGGGTGCGGCGGGACGCAGGTTCGACCAGGCTCTGGCCGAGATGTTCCCCGATTATTCGCGTTCGCGGCTCAGCGGCTGGATCAAGTCCGGCGCGGTGACCCTGGACGGCGTGCAGGCGCCGCCGCGGCAGCTGCTGCGGGGCGGCGAGCAGGTATGCCTGCAGGTCGAGCTGGAAAACGAGGTGTCCAGCGCACCGGAGGACATCGCGCTGGACGTGGTGCACGAGGACGCGCACCTGCTGGTGCTGAACAAGCCGGCCGGGCTGGTCGTCCACCCCGGCGCCGGCAATCCGGCCGGCACCCTGCTGAACGCGTTGCTGCACCACGATCCGAAACTGGCCGAACTGCCGCGGGCCGGCATCGTGCACCGGCTGGACAAGGACACCTCCGGCCTGATGGTGGTGGCGCGGACGCTGCCGACGTACACCGCGCTGGTCGACCTGCTGTCGCGCCACGAGGTAGAGCGCCAGTACGAGGCGGTGGTGCTGGGCACGATGGTGGCCGGCGGCACGGTGGATGCGCCGATCGGCCGCAGCATGGGCGACCGCCTGCGCCAGGCGGTGCGCGACGAGGAAGACGGCAAGCGCGCGGTGACCCATTACCGCCTGCGCGAACGCTTCCGGGCGCACAGCCTGCTGCAGTGCCAGCTGGAGACCGGCCGCACGCACCAGATCCGCGTGCACCTGGCGCATGCCGGCCATCCGCTGGTGGGCGACCCGCTGTACGGCGGCGGCCTGAAGTTGCCCAAGGGCGCCTCGGCGGAGTTGGTGGCCGTGCTGCGCGGTTTCCGCCGGCAGGCGCTGCATGCCGAGAAGCTGTCCTTCATCCATCCGGCCACCGGCGAGGCGTTGTCGTTCGGCGCCGAGCGGCCGGCCGATCAACTGGCGCTGATCGAGGCGCTGCGCGCGGACATGGCCGAACACGGTTCGGAGCATTACTGACAGGAGAGCGCAGGAACGCGAGCCGGCGAGTATGCGATGCTTGCGACTTCCCGTTCCCGTCCCCCGGAAACCATGACCGATACCTGGATCTTCCCCGACTGGCCGGCCCCGTCGCGGGTCCACGCGGCGATCACCACGCGGCAGGGGCCAGGCATCTCGGCGGCGCCGTTCGACCGCTTCAACCTCGGCCTGCGCAGCGCTGACGCCGTCGATGCGGTGCAGGCCAACCGCAGCGCGTTGCAGCAGGCGCTGCGGCTGCCGTCGGCGCCGCGCTGGCTGCGCCAGGTGCATGGCGCCGGCGTGGCCGAGTTGGGGCCCTTGCCCAGCGCGGATGAGCCGCAGGCGGATGCAGCGGTGTCGCACATTCCCGGCACGGTGCTGGCCATCCTTACCGCCGACTGCCTGCCGGTGCTGTTCTGCGCCGACGACGGCGGCGAGATCGCGGCGGCGCATGCCGGCTGGCGCGGCCTGGCCGGCGGCGTGCTGGAGGCGACCCTGACCCAGCTGGGAACCCCGCCGGCGCGGCTGCTGGCGTGGCTGGGGCCGTGCATCGGCGCGGCTTCGTACGAGGTGGGCGAGGAGGTCCGCGCCGCGTTCGTGGCGCACGCGGCGGCCGCGGCGGAATGTTTCGTGGCGACCCGGCCCGGCCACTGGCGCTGCGATCTGGCCGGACTGGCGCGACAGCGGCTGGCGGCGGCGGGCGTCAGCCGGATCCACGGCGGCGGTTTCGATACGCACGCCGACCCGCGCTTCTATTCCTACCGCCGCGATGGCGCCCGCAGCGGCCGCTTCGCCAGCCTGATCTGGCTGGCATGAGCGCGGGCAGGGGCGTCAGCGGCACAAGGCCTGCAGGAACGCATTGCACCAGACCGTGATGTCGTTTTTTTGCAGCACCGCCATCATCGCGTTCCAGCGCTGGCGGCGCTCGGGCAGTGGCATGTTGAGGGCCTGCTGCAGGGCATCGGCGACTTCCTCGGTGTCGGCGGGGTTCACCAGCAGCGCGTCGGTGAGTTCCTGCGCGGCACCGGCGAAGCGCGACAGCACCAGCACGCCGGGGTCCTCGGGATCCTGGCTGGCCACGTACTCCTTGGCGACCAGGTTCATGCCGTCGCGCAGCGGGGTGACCAGGCCGACCCGCGCGGTGCGGTAATAGCCGGTCAGCAGCTTTTGCGGGAACGACTTGTTGATGTAGCGGATCGGCGCCCAGTCCGGCGCGGCGTACTTGCCGTTGATGTGGCCGGCGCTGCGTTCCAGTTCGCGGCGGATCTGCCGGTATTCCAGCACCGCCCCGCGCGAGGGCGGCGCGATCTGCAGGAAGGTGATCCGTCGATGCAGCTCGGGCACGCGTTCGAGCAGCCGCGCATACGCATGGAAGCGCTGCGGCAGGCCCTTGGAGTAATCCAGCCGGTCGACCCCGATGATCAGCGAGCGACCTTCCAGGCTGTCGCGCAGCTGGCCGATCTCCCGGTTCGATCCGGCGCTGCGTGCCGCTTCGGCAATGCCGGCGGTGTCGATGCTGATCGGGAAGGCGGCGCCGCGGAACAGGCGTCCGTTCGCGCTGCGCATGCGCCCGTCGCGACGCATCGTGGCGCCGGTCTCGTGCAGGAAATAGTCTTCCAGCGCACGCAGGTCGCGGGTGGTGTGCACGCCGATCAGGTCGTAGCTGGCCAGGGTTTCCAGCAGCTCGCGGTGGTTGGGCAGCGCGATCAGCAGGCCGGCGGCGGGCAGCGGCGTGTGCAGGAAGAAGCCGATGCGGTTCTTCACGCCGCGCCGGCGCAGCATCGCGGCCAATGGGATCAGGTGGTAGTCGTGCACCCAGATGACGTCATCGGGCGCGGTGAGCTGCCTTAGCCGGTCGGCGAAGGTTTCATTGACCCGCAGATAGCCGTGCAGGTGGCTGCGCTGGTAATCGACCAGGTCGGGTCGGTAGTGCAGCATCGGCCACAGCGCGCCGTTGGCGAAGCCGGTGTAGAAGTCGTCGTAGTCGGCCCGCGACAGGTCGATGGTGGCGTAGTCGACTTTCGCATCGTGCAACCGGTGCACCTGGGCCGCCGTCTCGGCGGCGAGCTTGCCGCTCCAGCCGAACCACAGGCCGCCACGTTCGCGCAGTGCCGCCTGCAACGCGGAAGCGAGGCCGCCGGCAGCGTTCTGGCGCGGCAGCGCGACGCGGTTGGACACCACCACCAGGCGCGCGCCGGCTTGGCGTGGCGTGGTCACAGCGCGTCCTCCCAGCGTCGCGACAGCCGCATCGCGGCCTGGATCAGGCCGACCAGCGAATAGGTCTGCGGGTAGTTGCCCCAGTGTTCGCCGGTGCCCGGTGCAATGTCCTCGGACAGCAGGCCCAGCGCGTTGCGCTGTTTCAGCATGTGCTCGAACATCGCCCGCGCATGCTCTTTGCGGCCGGTGGCGGCGAGCGCCTCGATGTACCAGAACGTGCAGATGTTGAAGCTGGTTTCCGGCGCGCCGAAATCATCCGGCGCGATGTAGCGGAACAGGTAATCGTTGCGGCCCAGGGCCGTGCCGATCGCATCGACGGTGGCGACGAAGCGCGGATCGGTCGCTTCGAGAAAGCCGATGTCGGCAAGCAGCAGCAGGCTGGCGTCCAGGTGTTCGCCGTCGTAGGCATCGACGAAATGGCCGAGCTGTTCGTTCCATGCGCGCGCCTCAATGCGGGCATGCAGCTGCACCGCTTCCTCATGCCAGTAGCGCGCGCGATCGCCCAGCCCCAGTTCGGTGGCGATGTGCGCCAGGCGGTCGCAGGCGGCCCAGCACATCGCGGCGGAATAAGTGTGCACGGCGGTGCGGCCGCGGTATTCCCACAATCCCGCGTCTGTCTGTTCGGCCATGCGCAGCGCCATCGTGCCCATCCGTTCGAGCCGGCGGAACGTCACCTCGTCGCCGCGATGTTCGAGCCGGCAGTCGAAGAACAGTTGGGCCGAAGCGAGCACCACCGAGCCGTAGACGTCGTTCTGGCGCTGTCGCCAGGCGTCGTTGCCGACCCGCACCGGACCCATCCCGCGGTAGCCTTTGAGCGTGTCCACCTGGCGCTCGGGCAGTTCGGCCTCGAAGGTGATGCCGAACACCGGACCGACTTCGCTGGTGTCCTTGTTCGCGATCAGGTTGAAGGTGTAGCGGATGTACTCCTCCATCGTGCGCGTGGCGCCGAGCCGGTTGAGCGCGCGCACGGTGAAGGCGGCATCGCGCAGCCAGCAGTAGCGGTAGTCCCAGTTGCGTGCGGTGCCGTCCGATTCCGGGATCGAGGTGGTCAGCGCGGCTACGATGGCGCCGGTGGCTTCGTACTGGCACAGCTTCAGCGTGATCGCCGCGCGGATCACCGCGGCCTGCCATTCGTACGGAACCGACAGGTAACGCACCCATTCGCGCCAGTAGTCCAGCGTGCGCTCCAGCGCCAGGTGGACGAAATCGCCCACGTTGTCGTTGAGGGTTTCGTCCGGGCCGAACACGAAATGCGCGGGCCGGTCGAGGCCGAAAGGCAGGCCGCGTTTGATCAGCGGCGTGGCCACGTCGCTGGTCAGGCGCTGCACCACGTCGCTGAGCAGGTAGCGGATGTGGTTGCTGCCCGAGGTGGTTTGTGCGATGCGCGCGCCGTAGTCGCACAACGGGCGCATGCGGATGCGCACGCGCGGCGATCCGCTGATCGGGGCCACCCGGCGCGTCAGCATTTCCGGGTGGTAGAAGCGTCCGTTCATGCGATAACGCGGTGCGAAATCGGTGATCTCGACGGCACCGCCATGGTGGTCGAACAGGCGCGTCACCAGCACCGCCGTATTGGTCAGGTAGAACTGTTCGGCGCGTTCGACATCCTCCAGCTCGATCGCCCAGTCGCCGCCCTCGATCGTCGGCGAAAGCAGGGCGCAGAAGCTGGCGTCGGCATCGAAGCGCGGCAGGCAGCACCAGACGATGCGCGCCTGGTTGTCGATCAGCGCGGCGACACTGCCGTTGCCGATCACGCCAAGCTCAAGGCTGGCGGGTGGGGTCTCCTTGCGGGAGTCGGGCATGGATGGGGGCTCCGTGCGTCAGGGCGTCCAGGACGCGGGTCAGCCAGGCCTCCGCCGCAGCGGGGCCGGGCAAGGTGAATGCGGCCAGGCTCGGTTCGCGCGTGCCGATCCGTACGCTGAGCCCGTGCCGGGCGTTGATGCTGGCGAACGCGTGTTCGTCGGTGAGGTCGTCACCTAGATAGACCGGTCGGCGACCGGCAAACGGCGCGCGCTGCAACAGTTCCAGCACCGCGCGGCCCTTGTCCATGCCGGCGGGTTTGAACTCCAGCACCAGGTTGCCCGGCTGCAGTTCGTAGCCGGGCAGGTGCGTCATCACGGCGATCGCCGCCTCGTGCAGGGCCGGCAACTGCGCCGGGGCGCGGCGGCAATGCAGGGCGATCGCGGCGTGCTTGTCTTCCAGCTGCACGCCGTCGAAGCGTGCAGCCAGCGTGTGTGCGGCATCGCGCATGTGCGCTTGCTGCGCCGGCGCGACCGCGAAGTCCCGGCGGCTGCCATCGGCATGGCGCAGCTGCAATCCGTGCAGCCCGGCGGCGGCCCAGTGCGACGCGGCAAACAGGCGGTCAAGGTCGGCCAGCTCGCGACCGCTGACCAGCGCCAGCGCGCCATCGAGCCTCCGGTGCAAAGCATGCAGCAACCCCAGCAATGCGGCATCCGGCCGCACCGCCAGCGGGTCGTCGGCGAAGTCGAGCAGGGTGCCGTCGACGTCGAGAAAGATCGCCCAGTGCGTGCCGGCGTCGGGCAGCGGAGGCGGCGGCAGTGGGTCGCGGGGCGTGCAAGCGATAGCGGGAGTGGCCGTTGACATCGTCGTCACCGTAACAAACCGAATGTGAAAATCGCCTTGTGGGGTGCCGGATCGAGGGTATCCGGCGAACTTGATTCGTCATGCCGCGCCCACACTTTTGCAGGCAGTGACGGGGGCGCCGTCAATTCCTCAAGACGCAAATCACCAGGCGGGATCATCGACATGCGAATGGACAAACTCACTTCGCGTTTCCAGCAGGCGCTGGCCGACGCGCAGTCGCTGGCCGTGGGCCGTGACAACAACATGCTGGAACCGGTGCACGTGATGGCCGCGCTGCTCAACCAGCAGGGCGGCTCGACCGCGCCGATGCTGACCCATGCGCAGGTCAACGTGCCGGCGCTGCAGCAGCGCGTCAACGACATGCTGGAACGGCTGCCGAAGGTCAGCGGGCAGGAGGGCAACATCAACCTGGGCAACGACCTCAACCGCCTGCTCAACCTCACCGACAAGCTGGCGCAGCAGCGCGGCGACCAGTTCATCGCCAGCGAGCTGTTCGTGCTCGCGGCGCTGGACGACAAGGGCGAACTGGGCGCGGCGCTGAAGGCGGCGGGCGCGACCAAGCCGAATCTGGAGGCGGCGATCGAGAAGCTGCGCGGCGGCGAGAAGGTGCAAAGCGAGAATGCCGAGGAGCAGCGCCAGGCGCTGGAGAAATACTGCATCGACCTCACCGCGCGCGCGGAGAGCGGCAAGCTCGATCCGGTGATCGGCCGCGACGAGGAGATCCGCCGCACCATCCAGGTGCTGCAGCGGCGCACCAAGAACAACCCGGTGCTGATCGGCGAACCCGGCGTGGGCAAGACCGCGATCGTCGAGGGCCTGGCCCAGCGCATCATCAAGGGCGAGGTGCCCGAGGGCCTGCGCGACCGCCGCGTGCTGGCGCTGGACATGGGCGCGCTGATCGCCGGCGCGAAGTTCCGCGGTGAGTTCGAGGAGCGGCTGAAGGCGGTGCTCAACGACCTGGCCAAGAACGAGGGCCAGATCATCCTGTTCATCGACGAGCTGCACACCATGGTCGGCGCCGGCAAGGCCGAAGGCGCGATGGACGCCGGCAACATGCTGAAGCCCGCCCTGGCGCGCGGCGAGTTGCACTGCATCGGCGCCACCACGCTGGACGAGTACCGCAAGTACATCGAGAAGGACGCCGCGCTGGAGCGCCGCTTCCAGAAGGTGTTCGTGGGCGAGCCATCGGTGGAGGACACCATCGCGATCCTGCGCGGCCTGAAGGAACGCTACGCGGTGCACCACGGCGTGGAGATCACCGACCCGGCGATCGTCGCCGCGGCCACGCTGTCGCATCGCTACATCGCCGACCGCCAGCTGCCGGACAAGGCGATCGACCTGATGGACGAAGCCGCCTCGCGCATCCGCATGGAGATCGACTCCAAGCCGGAGGAACTGGATCGTCTCGAACGCCGGCTGATCCAGCTGAAGATCCAGCGCGAGATGCTGAAGAAGGAAAAAGACAGCGAGTCGAAGCAGCGCCTCGCCGACCTGGAAACCGACATCGGCAAGCTGGAGCGCGAGTTTTCCGACCTCAACGAGATCTGGAAATCCGAGAAGGCCGCGCTGCAGGGCACGACCAAGGTGAAGGAGCAGATCGAGCAGGCGCGGCAGGAACTCGACGCCGCCCAGCGCCGGCAGGACTACGCCAAGATGAGCGAGATCCAGTACGGCAAGCTGCCGGCGCTGGAGAAGCAGCTCGCCGCGGCGCAGGCTGCCGAGACGCAGGACTTCAAGCTGGTGCAGACCCGCGTCACCGCCGAGGAGATCGCCGAGGTGGTCAGCCGCTGGACCGGCATCCCGGTCAACAAGATGCTCGAGGGCGAGCGCGACAAGCTGCTGCACATGGAAGACCAACTGCACAAGCGCGTGGTCGGCCAGGACGAAGCGGTGCACGCGGTGTCCGATGCGATCCGCCGCTCGCGTGCGGGATTGTCCGATCCGAACCGCCCGAACGGCTCGTTCCTGTTCCTCGGCCCCACCGGCGTGGGCAAGACCGAGCTGTGCAAGGCGCTGGCCGAGTTCATGTTCGACACCACCGACGCGATGGTGCGCATCGACATGAGCGAGTTCATGGAGAAGCACTCGGTGAGCCGGCTGGTCGGCGCGCCGCCGGGCTACGTGGGCTACGAGGAAGGCGGCTATCTCACCGAGGCGGTGCGCCGCCGGCCGTACAGCGTGATCCTGCTGGATGAAGTCGAGAAGGCGCATCCGGACGTGTTCAACATCCTGCTGCAGGTGCTCGACGACGGTCGCCTCACCGACGGCCAGGGTCGCACCGTGGACTTCCGTAACACCGTGATCGTGATGACCTCGAACCTCGGCTCGCAGATGATCCAGGACGCGGCCGAAGGCAACGGCGATGCCGAAGAGCAGTACACCCAGATGAAGGCGTCGGTGCTCGGCGTGGTGCAGGCGCACTTCCGGCCGGAGTTCATCAACCGGCTCGACGAGATCGTGGTGTTCCGCCCGCTGGACAAGACGCAGATCCGCGCGATCGCCCGGATCCAGTTGACCTACCTGGAAAAGCGCCTCGCCGAGCGCCAGCTGAAACTGGAGGTCAGCGACGCTGCGCTGGCCTTGCTCGGCAACGTCGGCTTCGACCCGGTGTACGGGGCGCGGCCGCTGAAGCGGGCGATCCAGCAGCAACTGGAGAACCCGCTGGCCAAACAGATTCTCGAAGGCCGCTTCCAGTCAGGCGACACGGTCGAGGTCGCCGCCGAGGGCGGGCAGCTGGTATTCCGCAAGGGCTGAGGTTGGCCGTCGGGGCGGCGTAGAACTAAGGCGCGTCGCGCCCGCCATGCTGTGCGGCGCCGGGGGCCGCCCCGGTTCGCCGCACGGCTTCGCCGCAAGCGGTCAGTCGAGGTCGAGGGTGTCCTTGCTGCTCTGGCGCCGACGCTGCTCCTTCTGCTCGTAGCGGGCTTCGCAGCCGTCACGTTTGACCATCGTGCAATCGAGGTAGTCGGTGGCCTCGATCAGCGCCGCGCGCACCGCCTTGCTGGCCGGGGTCTTCTTTGCATGGGCGAAGTCGCCGCCGACCCCGCTGACGTAGCCGCGCAGGTTCATCCCGCCGCTGGAGCTGCGGCCCTCGACGGTGCGCGAATACACCACTTCGGACGTCTCCGCGTCGATCACGCGCAGGTCGATCGCGATGTATGCCTCCGACTTGCCGCCGCCTACCCGGAAGCCCGCGATATTGAGGCCGCCGCCGGTATTGGAGGTGTCCTCGGTATACGCGCTGACACTGCCGGTGATCAGGTACTGGGCACCGGTGATGTTGCCGGTGTGCGGGGTGCTGCCCGGACGCATGCGGGAAGAGGCGGCCAGGTCCTGCTCGGCCAGTACGGCGTCGATCTTCTGCCGTTCGATCACCTTGAAGTCGCCGGTGGCGCTCAACTCGTTGCTGAGCACGTCGGCGAGCTGGTTGCCGACATCGCCGTTCCACCAGTTGGCGGAGCTGGTCTGGTTGGTGAAGTCGATCACGGCGACGGTCATCGTCGGCGCCTCGCGGGCCATGGCGGCACCGCCTGCGGTCAGTGCCAGGGCCAGTGCCGCGCCCAGCATGCTTGTACGGTTCACAGGTTTCATGGATTCCCCTCCAGTTGATGGCGTGATGCTGTCCCCAATCAATTGCCGGTCCTGCATTGACGCCGGCGCTGTCGCGCCGAGCCAAGTCGTGTACTGGATCCCCCTGGTGCCGCCGGATGGCGAGTGTCGCGCAGGCGGCGAGGGCGAGGATGCCGTTGCGCGAACACGGGGGATGCTGTCCATGCTGGATTGGCGTTGTCAAGTGACGGGCGGTCAGGATCGTCACGTGACGCTGGGCCGGGTGATTATCCGGAGCTGCCGTCCTCCCGGCTGTCGGCGCGGGCGACATAAGCTGTCAGCGAAATCCGTCAATGGCTGGCGGCGGGGATGACATGGGGCGGCTGGAACCGGTGTTTGCAGCACCGCCGGCGCCGGCAACGAAAAGCCCCGGTCTGGCCGGGGCTTTTCTCTTTCCTGCCGCGGGGGTTTACCAGCGGTACGCCACTTTGCCGTAGACATAGGCGCCGTTGAAGCCGAACGGCGAGAACACCGAGTAGGGGAAGGTGCCGTTGTTGTCGTTGTTGAGCGCGGCGGAAGCCTTGTCCGGATGGGTGTTGAACACGTTGTCGGCACCGAGGCCGAAGGTCCAGCGGTCGAGGTTGTAGTTCAGCGCCAGGTCGAGCAGCCACTTGCTGCCGTAGGTCTGGTCGAAGGTGGGATTGGAGGAATTGTAGGCGGTGAACTTGTCGTAGCGGGTCAGCGTGCCGTTGAGGTTCCAGTTGCCGACGCTGTACAGGCCGTTGAGGATCAGCTTGCTGCGCGGCGTGGTGTCGGCGAGCAGGCCGTACTGGTCGCGGCGGTCGATGCGCTTGAGGTTCAGGCCCAGCGAATCCAGGATCGCGGGATTCGGCTTGACGTCGGTGACCTTGTTCTTGTTGTAGTTGTAGCTCAGCGTGGTCTGCAGCGTGCCGGCCTGGCCGAAGTCGAACAGGTAGCTGCCGACCAGATCGACGCCGCGCGTGCGCGTGTCCACCGCATTGGTGAAGTAGGCGATGCTGCTGTAGTTGGTGTTGGTGATGCCGTTCGCCGCCAGGTAGGCCTGCACGGCCGGTGCGGTGATCGCCAGGTTGCTGGACAGGGTGATGCGGTCGCTGATGGTGATCTGGTAGATGTCCACGCTGAGGTTCAGCGGATCGACCGGGTTCCATACCAGGCCGGCGCTGTAATTGCGCGACTTCTCCGGCTTCAGCGGCTGCCCGCCCAGCAACAATGCGATCGGGCTGGTGGCGCCGACCAGGCCGGTGTTGTAGATGCCCGGGGCCAGGCCGGGAGGCGCATTGCCCGGGCCGTAGTACAGCGATTGCGTATACGCGTAGAACTGCTGCGCCAGCGAAGGCGCGCGGAAGCCGGTGGAGGCGCTGGCGCGCAGGGCGAAGCGGTCGGTGAAGTCGAAGCGGCCGGCCAGCGAGCCGGAGGTGGTGGTGCCGAAGTCCGAGTAATCCTCGTGCCGCACGGCCAGCGACGTGCCCAGGCGGTCGGTGAGGTTGGTTTCCAGGCTCACGTATTCGGCCACGCTGTGCCTGGCATGCGAGCCGGCGTTGGCCGGCTGGTAACCGCCGAAGCCCTGCGCGCCGCCGGACACGCCTGACGTGCCGACGTAATAGGAGGCGGGGTCGCCGGCGGTGATGCTGTAGCTCTGGCGCAGGTACTCGGTGCCGAAGGCCAGGGTGACCGAGTTGGGCAGCCAGCCCACCGACAGCTCCTTGGCGATATCGATGTCGAACGATTGCTGGGTGGCCTTCAGGATGCCGTCGTGGAAACGGGTGGGGCTGCTGCCAAAGTCATTCAGGAAGGCGCGGTTCACGCTGTTTTCGGTGGCGTACGAGACCCGGTTGGCGCCGTAGTTGCCGCTGATGTCCCAGCGCCAGCCGCCGGCGGTCTTGCCGCGCAGGCCAAGCACCAGCGACTGGTCGGTCGATACCGCGTTTTCCAGCGGCAGGTAGCCATCGGGGTAGATCGTGGGCGCCGAGTTGCTGTTGTCCACGCTGCGGAAGAAGGCGGTCGAGGTGCTGTCGCGCTTGCCGTAGTGGCCGAACGCATACAGCTGCACGCCGGGCGTGAGGTCGTACTGGCTGTTGAGGAACAGGTTGTGGTCGCGCACGGCCGGGTCGCCGAAGCGCTGGCGCACGCCGTCCTGCGGGCGCCGGCGATCCACGCCGGCACGGTTGGTGATGTTCTGGTGGCCCTCCTGCAGGCTGAAGCGCAGCCAGCCCTTGTCGTTGTTCAACGGCAGGCCGAAGTTGGCCGAGCCCTGCCAGATCTGGCCGTCGCCGGCCGAGTACTGGCCGCCGTTGAGTTCCACGTCGCCACCGGTGGCGCCCTTCTTCAGCACCACGTTGATCACGCCGGCGATGGCATCGGAACCGTACTGGGCCGAAGCGCCGTCGCGCAGCACTTCGATGTGGTCGATCGCCGCCATGGGGATGGTGTTGAGGTCCACCGCCTGCGAGCCGCGTCCGAGCACGCCGTTGGTGACGATGATGGCGCCCGGATGCCAGCGCTTGCCGTCCACCAGCACCAGTACCTGGTCCGGCGACAAGCCGCGCAGTTGCGCCGGACGCTGCGAATCGGCGGTGTCCGCGGCGGACGGCCGCGGAAAAGTCAGCGACGGGATGATGCGCGCCAGCGCGGTGGACAGCTCGCTGGTGCCGGTCTGCTGCAGCACCTTGGCCGAGACCACGTCGATCGGGGTCAGCGAACTGCTCTCGGTACGGTTGTCGGCACGCGTGCCGGTGACGATCACCGTGCTGAGGTTCTTTGCCTTGGCCGGGGTGGGCTGGGTGGCTTCCTGCGCGGCGACATTCCCGGCCAGGGCCAGCAACACCGCAGCGGGAAGCCATGCCGAAGCGATCGGATGGGAACGTTTGCTCATGGAAACTCTCCAGGTTCATGGATTGCTGCGGCGCAGCAACTGCAGACTAGCGATGCGCCCATGCTTCGTCAATAGACGTATAGACGTCTATCAGTCCAAATGACTTTCCATCATTTCTTGCGATGCGGGAGGGGTGTGCATGAAGCCGGCAGTCTGGCGCGTGTTTGTCCGGTTCGCAGGCTACCGCCGTGGCATGGTCGTCGCCATGCGCCGCCTGGCACGTTGAAATCCGGCCGCGCGGGCCGATAATGGTCCGTTGCCGGCCTCATGATGACCGGCGTGTACGGAGTTTCCATGCCCATCTACGAATTCGAATGCGGCAGTTGCGGCCATCGCTTCGACCGCCTGCAGAAGTTGTCCGATAGCGATCCCACCGTTTGCCCCGCCTGCGACGCGCCGCATCTGCGACGGATGGTCAGCGCGCCGTCGTTCCGGCTCGCCGGCAGCGGCTGGTACGAAACCGACTTCAAGAAGGACGGCGACAAGAAGCGCAATCTCGCCGATGGCGGCGGTGCCGACGCCAAGCCTGCCGCAAGCGTGCCGGCGGCACCACCAGCGCCCGCGGCCAAACCCGCCAGCGGCGACTGAGCCTCGGCGCAAGCCGCTGCGTGGGCGATGTTCAAGCAGGGTTTGGTTTGCCTGCGATAGCGTTGGCGGCAACTTCCCGGGGGACAGGCACATGCATCTTTCATCCAGGTTTCTGTTCGGCGCCGCGGCGGTGCTGCTCGGCGTGCTGTCGTTGCCGACGGCATCCCGCGCCCAGTCCCGGCAGGGCGATGCGGCAATCCGCTGCGAGAGCATCAACGGCAAGTTCAACCGTTGCGCCATGCCGTGGCGCGACGCACGGTTGGCCCGGCAGGAGTCGAAAGGCGCCTGCATCCGCGGGGAAAGCTGGGGCGTGGACCGCCAGGGCCTGTGGGTGGACCGCGGTTGTCGCGGCCTGTTCGCCGAGGCCGATGGCGGCCGTCCCGGTTATGGCCGTCCCGGGCATGGCGGCCCCGGCTACGGCGGCTGGCAGCCGGGCCCGGGTTGGGATCGGCAGATCCGCCTGCAGTGCGACAGCAACAAGAAGCGCTACCAGATGTGCCAGGTCGACGTCGGTCGCCGTGGGCGCGTGCGGTTGGTGCAGCAGATGTCCGATGCCCGCTGCAGCGAGGGCTACAGCTGGGGCTGGAACCGCGCCGGCGTGTGGGTGAACCACGGCTGCCGCGGCCAGTTCGTGGTCGACCGCCGCTGGTGAGCGGTTCCGGGCCGGCCGGCCCGGAGCCCCGCCTCTCGCGGCGGTGGTAACATTCCGGGTCTTTTCCATCTGTTTCGGCCGCCCTGCGGCCCGCCCGGAGTTTCAAGCGCATGCGCACGCATTACTGCGGCCTCATCGATGAGTCGCTGATCGGCCAGACCGTCACCTTGTGCGGCTGGGTCAACAAGATCCGCCTGCAGGCCCACGTCGCCTTCGTCGACCTGCGCGACCACGAGGGCCTGGCCCAGGTGGTGATCGAACGGGAGAACGCCGCGGCGTTCGCCGTCGCCAACGAGATCGGCAACGAGTACTGCCTGCGCGTCACCGGCACGATCCGCCCGCGCGTGTCGGTGAACGACAAGCTGAAGACCGGCACGATCGAGCTGCTGGCCGACACGGTCGAGGTGCTCAACGCCGCGAAGGATCTGCCGTTCGCGCTGCACGAGAACCCGAACGAGGACATGCGGATGACCTACCGCTACCTCGACCTGCGCCGCCCCGAGATGCAGGCCATGATGCGCAAGCGCATCCGGCTGGTGCAGGCGTTGCGCCGCTACCTGGACGAGCGCGGTTTCCAGGACGTGGAGACGCCGATCCTGACCAAGGCCACCCCCGAGGGCGCGCGCGACTACCTGGTGCCCAGCCGCGTGCATCCGGGCCAGTTCTACGCGCTGCCGCAGTCGCCGCAGCTGTTCAAGCAGATCCTGATGGTGGCCGGCTTCGACCGCTACTACCAGATCGCCCGCTGCTTCCGCGACGAGGACCTGCGCGCCGACCGCCAGCCGGAGTTCACCCAGCTCGACCTGGAGTTCGCCTTCGTCGAGGAAAAGGACGTGCAGGATTTCGTGGAGGAATTGATCCGCCACGTGTTCCGCGAAGTGCAGGGCGTCGAACTCGATGCCACGTTCCCGCGCATGACCTGGGCCGAGGCGATGCGCCGCTTCGGTTCGGACAAGCCGGACCTGCGCATCGCGCTGGAACTGGTCGACGTCGCCGAGGCGGTGAAGCACGTCGAGTTCAAGGTATTCGCCGAACCGGCCAATGATCCGGACGGCCGCGTCGCCGCGCTGCGCGTGCCGGGCGGCAGCACGCTGTCGCGCAAGGACATCGACGGCCTGGCCGAGTACGCCGCGCGCTACGGCGCGAAGGGTTTGGCCTGGCTCAAGGTCGAGGACCTGGCGAAGGGCCGCGAAGGCATCAATTCGCCGGTGGCGAAGTTCCTCGACGACGCGGCGCTGGACGGCGTGCTCCAGGCCACCGCCGCGCAGAGCGGCGACATCGTGTTCTTCGGCGCCGGTGCGTGGAAGACGGTCACCGACTTCATGGGCGCGCTGCGGCTGAAGCTCGGCAAGGACCGCGGCCTGGTCGAGGACAGCTGGAAGCCGCTGTGGGTCACCGATTTTCCGATGTTCGAGTACGACGCCGAGGCGCAGCGCTTCGTGGCCCTGCATCATCCGTTCACCGCGCCGAAGGTGGATGACGCCGCCCAGCTGCGCGCCGACCCGCACAACGCGGTGAGCCGCGGCTACGACATGGTGTTGAACGGCAACGAGATCGGCGGCGGCTCGATCCGCATCCACCGCCCGGAGATGCAGAGCACGGTGTTCGACCTGCTCGGCATCGGCGCGGAAGAGGCCGAGATGAAGTTCGGCTTCCTGCTGAAGGCGCTGAAATTCGGCGCGCCGCCGCATGGCGGCCTGGCGTTCGGCATCGACCGCATCGCCGCGCTGATGGCCGGCACCGAGTCGATCCGCGACGTGATCGCGTTCCCCAAGACCACCAGCGCGCAGGATCTGATGACCGACGCGCCGTCGATGGTGAGCGACGCGCAACTGAAGGAGCTGCATGTGCGCGTGGCGGCCGTCAAGGAGACTGTCGGCTGATCCGCCGACAGTTCCCCGTGCGACCTTTCGGCGACACGCCATGAGCGAGCACGTGATCCTGCTGCACGGCCTGTGGATGCGCGGTTTCGCGCTGTCCATGCTGCACCGCCGGCTGATCGAGGCGGGTTTCCGCGTGCACCGCTTCGATTACCTGAGCGTGGCGGCGACCCAGCAGCGCATCCTGGACCGCTTGCAGGCGCGCATGGCCGCGCTGGCGGGGGAGGCCGAGGCGGTGCACCTGGTCGGCCACAGTCTCGGCGGCCTGCTGGCCTTGCGCGCCTGCCTCGACGGCAACCTGCCGCCCGGCCGCATCGTCTGCCTGGGTTCGCCGCTGAAAGGCAGCGCCGCCGCGCGCGGCTTCGCCGCCTGGGGGCGTGGCGGCGAAGTGCTGCTGGGGCATAACCGCGAATTGCTGCAACAGGGTTTCGAACGCTGGGACGGGGCGCGCGAGGTCGGCGTGATCGCCGGTCGCATGCCGCTCGGCCTGGGCGCCATGCTCGGCCATTTCGTCGGCGAGCACGACGGTACCGTGGCGGTAGAGGAGACCCGCCTGGCCGGACTGGCCGCGCATTGCGTGGTCGAGGCGAACCATACCGGCCTGCTGTTCTCGCAGGAGGTGGCGCGGCTGGTGGCGGAATTCCTGCGGAATGGGCAGTTCACGGGGCCTCCCGGCTGAGTCGCCATGCCGCGGTACGGCGATGGCGGTGCAGCCGGCACGGCGGCCGAATTCAGGTAAAATTGGCCGCTTGTCCAATCGCTTCGTGCAGGAATCGTCATGGGTAGAGGCCCGTCCATCGAAGGTCGCAAGAACGCCGAAGACGCCAAGCGCGCCAAGGTGTTCACCAAGCTGATCCGCGAGATCACCGTCGCCACGCGCGCCGGGGTGGCCGACCCTGGCGGCAACCCGCGCCTGCGTGCGGCGATCGACAAGGCGTTGTCGGCGAACATGACTCGCGACACCATTGATCGCGCGGTCAAGCGCGGCTCCGGTGCCGACGGCGGCGCCGACATGCAGGAGCTGCGCTACGAAGGCTACGGCCCGGCCGGCATCGCGCTGATCATCGAGAGCTTCACCGACAATCCCACCCGCACCGTGGCCGACGTGCGCTACGCGCTGACCAAGCACGGCGGCAACCTCGGCACCTCGGGTTCGGTGGCGTTCCAGTTCACCCGTTGCGGCGAGCTGGTGTTCGCCACCGGCGGCGACGCGGCGGCCGAGGAAAAGGTGCTGGAAGCGGCGCTGGAATCCGGTGCCGACGACGTGCTCAACGAGCACGGCGAGAGCATCGTGCTGTGCACGCCGGAGAACTTCGAGGCGGTGCAGCAGGGGTTGATCGCGGCCGGGCTGAACGCCCAGCACGCCGGTGTGGTGATGCGCCCGAACAACCGCGTCGAGGTGCCGGAGGAGGCGCTGGAGCAACTGCTCGACTTGCTCGAGAAGCTCGATTCGCTGGACGACGTGAGCGAGGTGTCGCACAACGCCTTGCTGCCCTCCGGGACTGCCGAATAAGTCGAAGGCCGCGCGCCTTCGCATCGCATCGTGATGACCCGCATTATCGGCATCGATCCCGGCAGCCAGCGCACCGGCGTGGGCATCATCGACGTGGACGAGGCAGGCAAGCTCACCCACGTCTTTCACGGTGCGCTGGCGGTGGCCGGCGAGGCCACGTTCCCGCTGCGCCTGAAACGCATCTTTGACGAACTGTGTGACATCATCGCCACGCATCAGCCCGCCGAGTGCGGGATCGAGCGCGTGTTCATGGCGCGCAATCCGGATTCGGCTTTGAAGCTTGGACAGGCGCGCGGCGCCGCCATTTGCGCGGTGGTCAGCCAGGGGATCGTGGTGCACGAATACGCAGCAACCGAAGTGAAGCAGTCCGTGGTCGGCAGCGGTCGCGGCGACAAGACCCAGGTACAGCACATGATCGGCGTGCTGCTCGGCCTCAAGGGGCCGCTGCAGGCCGATGCCGCCGATGCGCTGGCGGTGGCAGTGACGCATGCGCACACCCGCGCCAGCCTGGCCCGCGTCGGCATCCCGCGCACGGCCTGGAGGCGACGCCGGTGATCGGGCGTCTGCGCGGCATCCTGATCAGCAAGCAGCCGCCATCGCTGCTGGTCGAGGTCGGCGGCGTCGGCTATGAGGTCGAGGCGCCGATGTCGACGATCTACGACCTGCCGGGCCTCGGCAAGGAAGTGATCCTGCTTATCCACCATGCGGTGAAGGAAGACAGCATCACGCTGTACGGCTTCCTGCACGAAGCCGAGCGCACGCTGTTCCGCAACCTGCTGAAGGTCAGCGGGATCGGCGCGAAGATCGCGCTGGCGGTGCTGTCCGGCGTGTCCACCGACCACTTCGCGCGGCTGGTGCAGGCCGGCGACGTGGTCGCGCTGACCAAGATCCCCGGCATCGGCAAGAAGACCGCCGAGCGCATCGTGGTGGAACTGCGCGATCGCCTCGATGGCATGTCCGGCATTCCCGGTGCCACGCTGCATGCGGCGGGCGCGCCGCTGGACGCCGCCGGCGAAGCGACCGTGGCGCTGCAGCAGCTGGGCTACAAGCCGGTCGAGGTGAGCCGGCTGGTGCAGAAGGTCGCCGCCGAGGGCGACGACGCCGAAGCGATCATCCGCAAGGCCCTGCGCGCGGCGCTCGGGAGCTGATCGTGGGACAGCAGACCATGCAGGGCGAATCGCCGGCAGAAACCCGGCGCCGGTTGCGGACGCTGGCGCTGGGTGCGATCGGCGTGGTGTTCGGCGACATCGGCACCAGCCCGCTGTACACCATGAAGGAAACCCTCGGCACGCACGGCATGACGCCGACCGAACCGGCAGTGCTGGGCGTGCTGTCGCTGGTGTTCTGGGCGCTGATCATGGTGGTGTCGCTGAAGTACGTCACCTTCGTGATGCGCGCGGACAACAAGGGCGAAGGCGGCATCATGGCGCTGATGGCGCTGGCGCAGCGCTCGATGAGCGGCTCGGCGCGCTCGCGCTGGGTGCTGGCCGGGTTCGGCATCTTCGGCGCGGCGCTGTTCTACGGCGACGGCGTGATCACCCCGGCGATCTCGGTGCTCGGCGCGGTCGAGGGCCTGCAGGTGGCGGCGCCCGGCCTGGGCAAGTACGTGGTGTGGATCGCGCTGGCGATCCTGCTGTGCATGTTCGCGGTGCAGCGGCACGGCACGCACAAGGTCGGCAAGGCGTTCGCGCCGGTGATGACGTTGTGGTTCGTGGTGCTGGCGGTGCTCGGCGTGCGCCAGATCATCGCCAACCCGCAGGTGCTGTATGCGGTCAACCCGATACATGCAGTGCGCTTCTTCGTCAGCCACGGCAATACCTCGTTCATCGCCCTCGGCGGCGTGGTGCTGGCGCTGACCGGCGCCGAGGCGCTGTATGCCGACATGGGCCACTTCGGCAAGAAGCCCATCCGGCTGGCCTGGTTCGGCTTCGTGCTGCCGGCCCTGCTGCTCAATTACTTCGGCCAGGGCGCGCTGCTGTTGGGCGACCCGCTGGCGATCTCCAGCCCGTTCTACCTGATGGTGCCTGCGCCGCTGCTGTACCCGATGATCGTGCTGTCGGCGGCGGCGGCGGTGATCGCGTCGCAGGCGGTGATCTCCGGCGCGTTCTCGATGACCCGCGAGGCGATGTCGCTGGGCTATTCGCCGCGGCTGGCGGTGGTGCACACCTCGCGTGAGATGTCCGGACAGATCTTCGTGCCGTGGGTCAACCGCATGCTGATGGTGCTGGTGATCCTGGCGGTGCTCGGCTTCCGCAGCTCCGACAACCTGGGTGCCGCCTACGGCATCGCGGTGACCGGCACCATGACCATGACCACCTTGCTGGCGCTGGTGGTGGCGCGCAAGCGTTGGCACTGGAGCTGGCCGACGGTGGTGCTGGTCGGCGTGCTGTTCCTGATCATCGACCTGTCGTTCTTCGGTGCGAACCTGCTGAAGGTGGCGCACGGCGGCTGGTTTCCGCTGGTGCTCGGCGTGGTGCTGTTCAGCGTGATGACGACCTGGCGCCGCGGCCGCGAACTGGTGGTGCGCGAGATCAAGCAGGGCGGGTTGGCGCTGGCGCCGTTCATCGAGAACATCGCCGAGCACCCGCCGCTGCGCGTGCCGGGCACGGCGATCTTCCTCACCGCGAACCAGCACGCCGTGCCGCATGCGCTGCTGCACAACCTCAAGCACAACAAAGTGCTGCACGAACGCAACGTGCTGCTGACGGTGGAAACGCTGGAAACGCCGGTGGCCGAGGCCGACGAGCGCATCGCGATCACCCCGATGGCCGGCAATTTCTTCGGGCTGGAGCTGCGCTTCGGTTTCGCCGAGGACCCGAACATCCCGCTGGCGCTCACCCAGTGCACGCGCGAGGGCCTCGGTTTCGACATGATGGACACCACCTTCTTCCTGTCGCGCGAAACCATCGTGGCCGACGCGCGCCGCCCCGGCATGGCGCTATGGCGCGACAAGCTGTTCGCGTTCCTGTCGCGCAACGCGATGCCGGCCACCGCGTTCTTCCAGATTCCCGGCAACCGGCTGATCGAGCTGGGAGCGCAGGTGGAGATCTGATCCGGCCTGTAGGAGCCCGCTTGCGGGCGATATCCTGGTTTCGGCATGCATCGGAGCAGAAGCATCGCCCGCAAGCTGGCTCCTACAAGTGCGGGGCGAGCCTGCCATAATCCCCGCATGACCGAAGCCCGCATCATCACCGCTGCCGCCCAGCTCGACGACGAGGCGCTGGAAGCCACCATCCGGCCGAAGCGGCTGGCCGAATACCTCGGCCAGCAGGCGGTGCGCGAGCAGCTGTCGATCTACATCGAGGCGGCGCGCAAACGCGGCGGCGCGTTGGACCACGTGCTGATCTTCGGCCCGCCGGGCCTGGGCAAGACCACGCTCAGCCATGTCATCGCGAACGAGCTGGGGGTCAACCTGCGCTCCACCTCCGGTCCCGTGCTGGAGCGCGCCGGCGACCTGGCCGCGCTGCTGACCAACCTGGAGGCGAACGACGTGCTGTTCGTCGACGAGATCCACCGCCTGTCGCCGATCGTCGAGGAAGTGCTGTACCCGGCGATGGAGGACTTCCAGATCGACATCATGATCGGCGAAGGTCCGGCCGCGCGCTCGATCAAGCTGGACCTGCCGCCGTTCACCCTGATCGGCGCCACCACCCGCGCCGGCATGCTCACCGCGCCGTTGCGCGACCGCTTCGGCATCGTGCAGCGGCTGGAGTTCTACACCGCCGACGAGCTCACTGCGATCGTGCGCCGTGCCGCGAAGATCCTCGGCATCGTCTGCGCGCCGGAAGGGGCGCAGGAAATCGCCCGCCGCTCGCGCGGCACGCCGCGCATCGCCAACCGCCTGCTGCGCCGGGTGCGCGACTACGCCGAGGTGCGCGCCGGCGGCGAGATCACGCTGGCGGCGGCCCGTGCCGCACTGGACATGCTGAAGATCGACCCGGAAGGCTTCGACGAGCTGGATCGGCGCCTGCTCGGGCTGATCATCGAGAATTTCGACGGCGGCCCGGTCGGGGTGGAATCGTTGGCCGCCGCGCTGAGCGAGGACCGCGGCACGCTGGAGGACGTGGTCGAGCCGTACCTGATCCAGCAGGGTTACTTGGTGCGCACCGCCCGCGGCCGCATGGTCAGCGCCAGGGGCTGGCGCCACCTGGGACTGACCCCGCCGCCACGGCAGGCGCAGCCCGCCGACCTGTTCGATGCCGGAACCGACGATGCCTGAGTCCGCTCCCACGCCGCCCTTCAGCTGGAAGGTACGGGTCTATTGGGAAGACACCGACGCCGGCGGGGTGGTCTACCATGCCGGCTACCTGCGCTTCATGGAGCGCGCCCGCAGCGAGTGGATGCGCGCGCTCGGCGTCGACCAGATGGCGTTCAAGCAGGCCACCGGGCTGGCCTTCATGGTGCGCGACATGCACATCGACTTCCTCAAGCCCGCCCTGCTGGATGATGAACTGTCGGTAACGGTCGAGGTCAAAGAACGGCGCGCAGCCAGTATCCTGTTCACCCAGACGATCACGAAGACGGACGGCAGTTGCCTGATCCGCGCAAGCGTCCGGGTGGCCTGCGTGGACCTCGGGCGCATGCGGCCTGCCCCGATTCCGGCCAACCTGATCCCGCAACCCGCACCCTAGACAACCAAGCCGACTGGCGGAGAACCTGCAAGCAATGAACGGTGGACTGAATGTATTCACGCTGGTCGCGGATTCGAGCGTGCCGGTAAAACTGGTGCTGCTGATCCTGCTGGTGTTCTCGTTCCTGTCGTGGGTGATCATCATCCGCAAGTACTCGCAGACCAAGGCGGCGATGGAGAATGCCGAGGAGTTCGAGGAGCGCTTCTGGTCCGGCGGCGACCTGGCACAGCTGTTCCGCGAGGTGAGCAGCCGCAACGGCGGCACCGGCGGCATCGAGAACATCTTCGAGTCGGGCTTCCGCGAGTTCGCGCGCCAGCGCCAGCGCAAGACCCACGATCCGCGCAGCGCGATCGAGGGTTCCGAGCGCGCCATGCAGGTGGCCGGCACGCGCGAGATCGGCCTGCTCGAGCGCAACCTGGAGTTCCTCGCCAACGTCGGCTCGATCAGCCCGTACGTGGGCCTGTTCGGCACCGTGTGGGGCATCATGGGCGCGTTCCAGGGCCTGGGCGACATGAAGGACGTGACCATCGCGGTGGTCGCGCCGCACATCTCCGAGGCGCTGATCGCCACCGCGATGGGCCTGTTCGCGGCGATCCCGGCGCAGTGGGCGTACAACCGCTACGCCACCAAGGTCGAGCGCATCGCCTCGCGCTACGACGTGTTCCAGGAGGAGTTCTCCTCCGTGCTGCAGCGGCAGATCCAGACCGACGACGTCGCCTGAGCGGAGAGCAGCCATGCGAACCTCCGGGCGCCAGCGGCGCTACAAGCTCAAATCCGAAATCAATGTGGTGCCGTACATCGACGTGATGCTGGTGCTGCTGATCATCTTCATGGTCACCACGCCGATGATGAAATCCAATGTCGACGTGAACCTGCCGCAGGCCGATGCCAAGTCGCTGCAGCAAAAGAAGGATCCGGTCATCGTCACGGTCAAGCAGGACGGCCAGTTGTTCCTGACCTTGCCCGGTGCCGAAAAGGAACTGCTGGACGCGACTGCCCTGCAGACCAAGATAGGTGCCTTCGTGCGCACGAACCCCGACGTCAACGTGCTGGTAGCGGGCGACGACCAGGGCCATTACGGCGGCGTGGTCGAGGTGCTGGCCGAGTTGCAAACAGCCGGCGTCTCCAAGGTGGGCCTGATGGCCCAGCCCGTGCAGGGCAAGAGCACGTCCAATGGACGAAAGTAAGGCGACGCCGAAGGCGGTCGTACTTTCCGCCATCCTGCACATCGGCATCGTGGGGTTCCTGTTCCTCGCGGTCCTGCCGTGTTCGACCTACGAGAACGTATTCAACGCGCTGCACCTGCCGGCGTGGATGAACCCGATCACCTGCTCGAAGCCGCTGGAGTTGCAGGGCCAGATCATCGAGGCGACCCTGATCGGCCCCACCGGCAGCCCGCCACCGAAGGCGGTCAAGGTCAAGCCGGTGCCCGATTCGACCCCGCCGCCGCCGACCGTGCCGCCCCCGACCCCGCCCAAGATCGAGGCGCCGGAGGTGAAGACCCTGCCGCCGCCGCCCAAGCAGCCTGACCTCAAGGACCAGGAACGGGTGGTGGAGGAGGCTGCGCTGAAGGCCGAGGAAGCGAAACAGCTGCAGGAGGAAAAGCAGCGCCAGCGGCAGGCCGAGCTGGATGCGCAGGCGGTCAAGCAGAAGCAGGAAAAGCAGAAGCAGATCGACGACCTGTTCGCCAAGATGGACGCGGCGGCGCAGCAGACCCGCAAGCTCGACAGCAAGGCCAAGCAGGCCAGGCAGCAGCTGGAGGACCTGAAGAACGCCCAGGACAACGGCGCCCCCGACCTGCCCAATGCGGCGCAGCGCCAGACCGGCAACAACAGCCAGAACAGCAACCTCGCCGACGAATATGCGGCGGCCATTCAGAATGCGGTCACGCCGAACTGGTTAAGGCCGGATAACATACCGGCAGTTCCGTGTCAGGTTCATATCGTGCAGTCGCCCGGCGGTGACGTGATGAGTGCCACCGTCGATTCCAGCTGCCCGTATGACGATGCTGGCCGGCGTTCGGTCGAGAATGCGGTACTGCGCACCAAGACCTTGCCCTACAAGGGCTTTGAAAGCGTGTTCCAGCGCAACCTCACCTTCACATTCAGGCCGCAATGATCAAGCCCATGCGCAAATTCAGCTCAAGCTTCGCCGTCATCCTGCTGGCCGCGGTGGCGTTGTTCGCCGGCCCGGCGGCCGCCCAATCGTTGAATGTCGACATCGTCGGTGGCGTCAAGACCGCCACCCCGATCGTGGTGGTGCCGTTCGCGCAAGCCGGCGGGGCACCGTTGTCGACCGACATCGCCGACGTGATGCGCAACGATTTCAACCGTTCCGGCAAGTTCCGTTCGCTGGCCAAGAGCGACATCGTGGAGTTCCCGTCCAAGGGGTCGGACATCAAGTTCGCCACCTGGCGCCTGCTGAAGCAGGACTACATCGTGGTCGGCAACGTCCAGGATGCCGGCAACGGCATGGTGCAGGTCGAATACGAGCTGTGGGACGTCAACAAGCAGCAGAGCCTGCTGCACCAGCAGATGCCGCCGGCGCCGGTGGGCGACCTGCGCAGCGTGGCGCACCAGATCGCGGACATCGTCTACGAGAAGATCACCGGTGTGCGCGGTGCGTTCTGGACCCGCATCGCCTATATCACCGCGGTCGGCCTGGGCAACAACACCACCTATTCGCTGATCGTGGCCGATTCGGATGGCTACAACCCGCAGGTGGTGGCGCGCTCGAAGGAGTCGCTGCTGTCGCCGTCGTGGTCGCCGGACGGCCGCAAGATCGCCTACGTCTCGTTCGAGAGCGGCAACTCGTCGATCTACGTGCAGGACATCACCACCGGCTCGCGCCAGCTGGTCGAGTCGCATCCCCGTGGCATCAACGGTGCGCCGGCCTGGTCGCCGGACGGCAGCAAGCTGGCGGTGGCGCTGTCCTACGTCGGCAACCTCGAGCTGTTCGTGCTGGACCTGGCCAGCCGCCACGAAACCCGGCTGACCAACAGCCTGGCAATCGACACCGAGCCGGTCTGGGCGCCCGATGGCCAGAGCATCTATTTCACCTCCGACCGTTCCGGCCGGCCGCAGATCTACCAGGTTTCGGCCAGCGGCGGCACGCCGCAGCGGATCAGTTTCCAGGGTCAGAGCAACCTTAATGCCTCGGTGAGCTACGACGGCAAACAGATCGCCATGGTGCAGGGCAACGGGAACGTGTATCGTATTACCGTCATGGATCGCAGCCTGGGTGACCAGGTGCGTTTCCTCTCGCCGGGCCCGATCGACGAGTCCCCGAGTTTTGCTCCGAATGCCAGCATGCTGCTGTATGCCGCTACCGAAGGACGTCGCGGCGTGTTGTACGCCGTATCGGCTGACGGTCTGGTTCGCCAGCGCCTCGTACTTTCCGATGGCGACGTGCGCGAACCCGCCTGGGGGCCATATCGGCAACGTTGAATTTTTCATGCTGCTGCACGCAAGTGCGGCAACATGATGCCCAGGGATTGGGCCCGGACAGCGCCTTCGCGGCGCGTTTCGGTTTCCGGTTGTGGCGCTTTGCCGCGTCATGGCCAGTCAGGGCGACCGTGCAGAATCACGCACTGTCGAACTTTCACGTGTCAAAATAACAGCCGGTCAACCGGCGTCAGCTGTCCCGTAACCTCAGTCGTCATCGTTTGTCGGAACTCAACCCGTAAGGAACGTCACCATGAATAAGACCGTTCGCGTCGCCCTGGTTGCCCTGCTCTGCGTAGGCGCGGCCGCTTGCTCCAAGAAGCAGGAAGTCAAACCGCAGCCCGCTCCGGAGCAGACTGCTCCGACCCAGGCTCCCGTGTCTGATGGCAAGTACACCCCTGCCGACCTCGATACCGATGCCTGCCTGCGTCAGCGCGTCGTGTACTTCGATTTCGACAAGACCGAAATCAAGCCGGAGTTCCAGCAGATCATGGCGTGCCACGCCAAGTACCTGCAGGACCGCCCGACCTCGCACATCCGTCTGGAAGGCAACACCGACGAGCGCGGCACGCGCGAGTACAACCTGGGTCTCGGCGAGCGTCGCGGCAATGCCGTTTCCAGCGCGCTGCAGGCTGCCGGTGGTTCGGCCAGCCAGCTCGAGACGATCAGCTACGGCAAAGAGAAGCCGGTGTGCCGTGAGCACAACGAGGACTGCTGGGGCAAGAACCGTCGCGTCGAGATCGTCTACACGGCGCAGTAATGATGAAGCGACTGGCTAACAGCTTTGCAGCCAGGGTCAGCATGGCGGGCGCGATCGCGTCCGCCATGCTGTTCGCGTTCCCCGCATTCGCGCAGGACTCTCGGCTGAGTCTCGCCGATCGCGTCACGCGGCTGGAGCAGCAGGCACAGAACAAGGACCAGTCCGGTATCGGCATGGTCAACCAGATGCAGCAGTTGCAGGCACAGGTGCAGCAATTGCAGGGTCAGCTCGAGGAACTGCAGCATCAGTTGCAGACGCTCGAGGACAAGAACAAAGCCCAGTATGGCGACCTCGACTCCCGCCTGGGACGTCTCGAAGGCGGCAATGCGGGCGCAGGCGCCGCGGCCAACGGGCCACAGGCCCAGGCCGGCCAGCCGGCCGCTTCGGCCAGCAGCGCCGTGGCATCCACGGCAGGCAAGAGCGCGGCGACGCCGGCGCCGGCAAGCCAGCCGCCAGCTGCCGCGGGAACGGCTGATCCGGCCGCAGCCCAGGCGGCCTATGACGTGGCGTTCAAGGCGATCCGCGCGGGCAACTACGTGGAGGCCTCGCGCAACTTCCGCAGCTTCATCCAGCAATACCCGAATCATCCGTTGGCGCCCAATGCCTGGTACTGGCTGGGCGAGTCGTACTACGCCACCACCAATTATCCGGTGGCGCTGGAATCGTTCCAGCGCCTGCTCAGCCAGTTCCCGCAGAGCGACAAGGCGCCGGATGCGCTGCTCAAGGTCGGCTACAGCCAGCTCGAGCTGAAGCAGAACGATGCGGCCAAGGCCACGCTGACGAAAGTCACCAGCCAGTATCCCGGTTCCAAGGCGGCCAGCCTGGCCCAGGAACGCCTGCGCCGCCTGCAGCAGTCGGGCAACTGAGCGCGTAGCGATGAGCGGCAATGACGCACGCGTGGCGTCCACCACGCCTGCAGCGGTTGCAGAGCGCCTGCGCATCACCGAGATCTTCCACTCGATCCAGGGCGAAGCCGACGCGATCGGCTGGCGCACCGTGTTCGTGCGCCTCACCGGCTGTCCCCTGCGCTGCGTATGGTGCGATACCGAATATTCCTTCCATGGCGGCGACTGGCACGCGATCGATGACATTCTCGCCGAGGTGGCATCGCACGGCGCCCGCCATGTTTGCGTCACCGGCGGCGAGCCGCTGGCGCAGAAGCGGTGCCTGATCCTGCTGCGCAAGTTGTGCGACGCCGGTTACGAGGTATCGCTGGAAACCTCCGGCGCGCTGGACGTGTCCGCTGTCGATCCGCGGGTGCGCAAGGTGATGGATCTGAAGGCGCCCGATTCGGGTGAAAGCAAACGCAACCTGTGGTCGAATCTCGATCACCTGCTGCCGCATGATCAGATCAAGATCGTGATCGCCAGCCGCCGCGATTACGAGTGGGCGCGTGAGATGCTGGCCGAACATGCTCTGGCCGACCGCTGCATGGTGCTGTTCTCGCCGGTGCACGGTGCCGTGCAGCCGCGCGAGCTGGCCGAATGGATCATCGCCGACCGCTTGCCGGTACGGTTTCAGCTGCAGCTGCACAAACTGCTTTGGAACGACGCTGCCGGGCATTGAGCGGCCCGTTGTTTGCGTGGAACAGGTTTTATTGGCGCGTCGGCCTGTGTTGCCGGTGGCGTTTTGCGACCGGTGACCGGTCACTTCCGTGTGGGAACTTTCATGTCCAGAGATATGTTGCGCAAGGCCGTCGTGCTGGTTTCCGGCGGCATGGATTCGGCCGTCACGATCGCGCTGGCGCGCGAGCAGGGTTACCAGGTGCACGCGCTGAGCGTGGCCTACGGGCAGCGGCACAACTCGGAGCTGGCAGCGTCCGATCGCGTATCGCGCATGCTCGGCGCGGTGGAACACAAGACCGTGGGGATCGACCTGCGCAGCATCGGTGGGTCGGCGTTGACGGCCGATATCGACGTGCCGCTCGATACCGCCGACAGCAACGACATCCCGGTGACGTACGTGCCGGCGCGCAACACGATCATGCTGTCGATCGCGCTGGGCTGGGCCGAGGTGCTCGGTTCCAGCGACATCTGGTGCGGCGTCAACGCGGTCGATTATTCCGGCTATCCCGATTGCCGTCCGGCTTTCATCGAAGCGTTCGAGGCGCTGGCGAACGTCGCCACCAAGGCGGGCGTCGAAGGTGCTGGCATACGCATCCATGCGCCGCTGATGCGCATGAGCAAGGCCGACATTGCCCGCGAGGGCCGGCGGCTGGGCGTGGATTTTTCGGCGACGGTGAGTTGCTACCAGGCCGATGACGACGGCCGGGCCTGCGGGCATTGCGACGCCTGCCGACTGCGCGCGCAAGGTTTTCGCGAGGCCGGCCTCGCCGATCCCACGCGTTATGTCTGAGCTGCCTGATGCGATTGCTTGTGCCGCTGTCGCCCAGCCCGTAAAATTGTCCGCTTGCTTGATGGGTCGTTAGCTCAGTTGGTAGAGCAGTAGACTTTTAATCTATTGGTCCCGGGTTCGAATCCCGGACGACCCACCAGTTTCGAGAGCGCCCGTCGGGCGCTCTTTTTTTTGCCATCATTCGGCGCGGTTACCGGGTTGCCGATAGCGACGGGTGAGGCGGCCGATCAGCAGTGGCAGCAGCGCGAGCAGGGCGATGGCGCCCAGCGGCAGCAGCACGTCGCGATGCATGAACAGGCCCATGCCGAAACTGTCGCTCTGGGTCATGGCATCGCCGAGCCCCGCACCGATCGACGTTTCGAAGATCAGCGTGATCGTGCCGCCGAGCCAGCTGGCCCCGAGAAACAGCCACAGCGGGCAACGCAGCCACGCCAGTGCGACGGTCACCGCGCCAAACGGCACGACGGGTACGAAACGCAGGAACAAGGTGTAGCTGACCGGATGCCGTTCGAAACCATGCCGTAGTCGCGACACCATTGCTGGCGGCTGGCGGCTGCCTGCGCCGAACGCGTAGCGGCTGGCGAGATAGAGGATCAGCGATCCCAGGGTCAGCCCGATCGACGACGACACCGTGGCGTCGAACGCACCGAACGCGAAACCGCCCGCCAGGATCACCACGATGGTACCGGGAATGCCGGTGCAGACGGTCAGCGTCAGCAGGCCGATATAGGCCAGCCGGCTCAGCCAGGGGTGTTCGGCGATCTGCGCATGCAGTTCGGCCTGATGTATCACCAGTTGATGCGGGCTCAGCTGGTCGAGCGAGCCGGAACCGAACAGCACGATGCCTGCCAGGATCAGCAGGATCAACGGCAGCGCGGCGCGCCAGCGGCTCAATAGGTTGGGCCGCTGGCGCCGTAGACCGCCAGCACGCTGCGCGCCTGATCGCGCAGGATGTCGCGGCGCACGGCGATGCGCCGGCGTTCCAGCTCGCCGATCCAGTCGGACGGCAGCGGGCCTTCGTCGAAATCGGTGAGCTCCTCGACGTCCTCGCCGCGCGCGCCGATCAGCAACTCGTCGAAGCCTGCCCAGACGCTGGCGCCGTAGCACTGGCAGCACGGTTGTGAACTGGTCGCGAGCACGTAATGGCCGCCGTCTTCGTTCAGCCGATGCCGCCCCAGCCGCGCCTGCGCGATCATCATCGCCATCATCTCGGCATGCGCCACCGAGCAGGTTTGCGCCAGCACGCGGTTCACGCCTACGGCAACCAGCCGCCCGCTGTTGCCGTCGAACACCGCGGCGCCGAACGGGCCGCCACCGCGTTCGGCGTTTTGCCGGGACAGCTCGATCGCCAGCCCGACCCGTTCCTCGTCCGTCTGGTAACGCTGGTTGCCGTCGGCAACGTCGCCGATCCATGGCGGCAGGGTCAGATGAATTTGCAGCGGCAACATGCGTGTGCTCCGTTCGTGGCGCGGCCGGTTACTGGCCGGCCTGCCTGGCCCAGGTGTCACGCAAGGTGACGGTACGGTTGAACACGGGCGCATCGGGGCGATGGTCGACGCGGTCGGCCACGAAATAGCCGAGCCGCTCGAACTGGAAACGCTGCTCCGGATCGACCTCGGCGGCAGCCGGTTCCAGCCACGCCTGCACCACGCGCTTGGCCTGCGGGTTGATGTGGTCCAGCCAGCTCTTGCCGTCCTCCTCGCTGTCCGGTGCGGCCGCATCGAACAAGCGGTCGTAGATGCGCACCTCGCTGGCGACAGCGTGCTTCGCGCTGACCCAGTGGATGGTGCCTTTCACCTTGCGGTCGGCACCGGGCATGCCGTGGCGGGTTTCAGGATCGAGCGTGCAACGCAGTTCGGTCACGTTGCCATCGGCGTCCTTGATGAGTTGTTCGCACTTGATGATGCCGACACCGCGCAGGCGCACTTCGCCATCCGGCTTGAGGCGATGGAAACCCTTCGGCGGCACCTCGGCGAAATCCTCGCGTTCGATCCACAGCTCGCGCGAGAACGGCACCTCGCGCGTGCCGAAGCTGTCGTCCTTGGGATGGTTGGCGAAGGTCAGCGTTTCCTCGTGGCTCTCTGCCAGGTTGGTCAGCACCAGCTTCAGCGGATCGAGCACGGCCATGCGCCGCGCCGCCGTGGCGTCGAGATCCTCGCGGATGCAGCCTTCCAGGATCGCGTAATCGATCACGCTGTTCTGCTTGCTCACGCCGACGCGCTCGATCAGCAGGCGCAGGCCGGCCGGAGTGAAGCCGCGCCGGCGCAGGCCGCGCAGCGTATTCATGCGCGGGTCGTCCCAGCCATCCACGAAGCGCTCGCTGACCAGTTGCGCCAGCTTGCGCTTGCTGGTGATGCAATAGCTCAGGTTCAGTCGCGAGAACTCGATCTGGCGGGGTTTCGCCGGCACCGTCGGCAGGCCGGCGTCGAGCAGCGGTTGCCACAGTTCGGGATGGCTTGGCAGGTCGACCTTGTCGACGAACCAGTCGTACAGCGGCCGGTGATCCTCGAACTCCAGCGTGCACAGCGAATGCGTGATGCCTTCCAGCGCATCGGACAGGCAATGCGCGTAGTCGTACATCGGATAGATCGGCCACGCATCGCCGGTGTTCTGGTGGGCGATCTTGCGGATGCGGTAGATCGCCGGATCGCGCATGTTGATATTGCCGGACGACATGTCGATCTTCGCGCGCAGCGTCCTGCTGCCGTCGGCGAACTCGCCCGCGCGCATGCGCCGGAACAGGTCCAGGTTCTCTTCCACGCTTCGTTCGCGGTGCGGCGAGTTGCGCCCGCCCTGGGTCAGCGTGCCGCGGTATTCGCGCATCTGTTCGGCGTCGAGATCGTCGACGTAGGCCACGCCGTCCTCGATCAGCTTCAGCGCGCAGCGGTAGAACACCTCGAAATAATCCGACGCATGCCGCAGCTCATGCCACTCGAAGCCGAGCCAGCGCACGTCGTCCTTGATGCCTTCGACGAATTCGGGGTCTTCCTTGCCGGGGTTGGTGTCGTCCAGGCGCAGGTTGCACCAGCCGCTGAATTCGGCGGCGATGCCGAAGCTCAGGCAGATCGCCTTGGCGTGGCCGATGTGCAGGTAGCCGTTCGGCTCCGGCGGAAAACGGGTATGTATCGCGGCGTGCTTGCCCGAGGCGAGGTCGTCGCGCACGATCTGGCGGATGAAATCCTGATGCGCGGTTCCCTGGGGTGAAGGCACCTGAGGCAGAGTGCTTGGCGTGGCAGGGTGGTCGTTCGACATCGGGCGCGGCTCGCAGGCGGTAGCGGGAACATCCCAGTTTACCTTGTCACCGCCACCGGGCGCAGGCTGCCGGCAGCGCCTTGCCCCGCCTGGCCGGGCAGGTTAGCGTGCTGGCCATGCAGATCATCTACCGCGCCGAAAACCTGTTCGATGCCCATCTGGTGAAGGATGCGCTGGAGGCGGAGGACATCCCGGCCTTCATCGCCGGCGAATACCTCACCGGGGCGGTCGGCCAGCTGCCGGCGATGGATTACATCGCGGTGATGGTGCCCGAATCGAGCACGGCCGTTGCGCGCGGCATCGTGAAGGGTGTCGAAGCGCAACTGGCGGAAGCGCGGCTGGCCATGCGCGAAGACGATCCCATCGGCGGCCCGCTGGTTCCAGCGCGCTGAGCAGGGGGCCGCCATGCCAATGACGAACGTCGGGCAACCATCGAACATGCATGATTTCGCCGCCCTGATCCGCGCGGTGCCCGATTTTCCGCGCGCCGGCGTGATCTTCCGTGACGTTGCGCCGCTGCTTGCCGATGCTGGCGCCTTCGCACGCTGCATCGATGCGCTGGCGGAACCCTGGCAAGGCGTCGGCGTGCAGGCGGTATGCGGCATCGAGGCGCGGGGCTTCATCTTCGGCGCGGCGCTGGCGCAGAAGCTGCGCGCGGGTTTCGTGCCGCTGCGCAAACCGGGCAAGCTGCCGCCGCCGGTCGTGACGGCGGATTATCAACTGGAGTACGGCAGCGATCAGCTGCAGGCGCAGTGCGGCGCATTGAAATCCGGCGAGCGCGTGCTGCTGATCGACGACGTGCTGGCCACCGGCGGCACCCTGGCCGCGGCGCTCATGCTGGTCGAGCGACTGGGCGCCGAGCTGCTCGGCGCCAGCGTGGTCATCGAGCTGCCGGGGTTGCGGGGCCGGGACCGGTGGCAAGGCAGCAAGCCGTTGCACGCGTTGTTGCGTTACTGAGTACATCGAGCCCTGCAAGGAAGCGGGCGCCCGCTTACGGCCCCACTACGCCGATGCTTTCCACGTAGACCAGCTCGCAGGCGCCCGCGCCCGTATCCTCGCGCGTCATCGAGGTGTTCCAGTGCCAGCCGCCGCTGCGGCTGGCGTCCACCAGAAAGCCTTCGATGTGGATGACCTGGCCCTGGCGCACCTCCTCGAGCTGGCGCTTCACGCCGGGGTCGGCGGGGATCATGTGCATGTTCGCGCTGGAGGTTTCGATCTCGCGGCGCGGAATCGGAAATTCGTTGACGTGCCAGTAATAGAAGCGGCCGGACTGGGTGATGTCGATCTTCGCCAGCACGCTGCTGTCGGACATGCGGCCCCAGCCCATGGCGAGATCCTCCGGCACCAGATCGGCGTCCGCGCTCCAGGCGTAGTCCTTGCGCGACAGCACGCGCGCGGTGATGTCGAAATGCGCGCGCGTGGTCAGCGTGACGTCGCCGCGTTGCAGCTGCGCGCCGTGGTCGAGGTCGACCTGTTCTGGCGCATCGGCGGCGAGCACGCCCGGCGCCGGGTGCAGCGGACGGTGGCGCCAGTGCGACAGCGCGCCGATCAGCACGAACAACAGCAACGCGCCGATCAGCAGCTTGCGCATTTCAGCGGGAACCCGGCGGGCTGGCGGCGCCATGCGGGTCGAGCAGGTCGGCCGGCAACTGTCGGAACACCTCGGCCAGACGCTGCAGGAATCCATCCATCGCCGAACTCTTGCGCCACACCATCGCGATGCGCCGGCTCGGCGCCGGCGCCTTGAATTCGATCAGGTGCAGGTTCTCCACCGGCGCCACCGGAGGCTTCACCGCGGTCACCGGGAGCAGGGTGATGCCGACATTCGCGGCCACCATCTGCCGCAGGGTTTCCAGGCTGGTGGCGCGGAAACCGCTGTGCTCGCCGGCGCCGGCCATGTGGCATACCTCCAGCGCCTGGTCGCGGAGGCAATGGCCGTCCTCCAGCAACAGCAGGTTCTGGTTGGACAAGTCGGCCAGTTTCAGCTGACCCTGGCGATGCGCCAGTGGATGTTCGCTGGAGACGGCCAGCAGGAAGGGTTCCTCGAACAGGAATTCGCTGTGCAGGCTGTCCTCGTGCAACGGCAACGCGAGAATGCCGGCGTCCAGCTTGCCCTCGCGCAACAGGCGCAGCACGGTCTCGGTCTTTTCCTCGACCAGCAACAACTCGAGTTTGGGAAACGCCTGGCGTACCAGCGGCAATACATGCGGCAGCAGGTACGGACCGAGCGTGGGGAAAATGCCCAGCCGCACCGTGCCCGACTCCGGGTCGAGCGTACGCCGCGCCACGCCGCGGATCTGCTCGATTTCGTTGAGCACGTCGCGTGCGCGCTGGGCGATGTCGCGCCCCACTTCGGTCAGCAGCACCTTGCGCGGCGTGCGTTCGACCAGCGGCACGCCCAGCTCGTCCTCCAGCTTCTTGATCTGGGTGGAAAGGGTGGGCTGGCTGACAAAGCAGGCCTCGGCGGCACGGCCGAAGTGCCGGTGCTCGGCAAGGGCGACCAGGTACTGGAGATCGCGCAGGTTCATCAGTCACCATGCATAGGCGTTCGCTATGGCATGAATGGTAACAATCAATGCGGGCAATGTGCCGGCGTCCTCTTCCTCCATCATTCGGCCCGGTCCGGTCCGGTCCGGTCCGCCCGCCCGTGCCTTCTGGCACTGGGTCGAAAGTCATCCCGGCCCTAGCGTTGAGAATTCTCCATTCCCCAGGGAAACGTCCATGCGCCGTCTTGTCCGCCCTCTTCTGCTCACCGCACTGGCCACCTGTTGTGGTGCAGCGTTTGCCGCCACCCCCGATCAGGCCCCGCAAGGCCGGTTGCCGGGCTGGGCGGTGCCGCAGTCGTACCGGCTGGCGTTCAAGGTGGATCCGGCGCAGCAGGATTTTTCCGGCACCACCACGATCAAGGTCAAGCTGGGCCAGGCCTCCGATCACCTGTGGCTGGACGGTGCGGAGTTGAAGGTGTCGAAGGTGACGATCACCGACGCCGCCGGCAAGGCGCATGCGGGCAAGTACGTCAACGTGGATCCGAAGGCCGGTGTGGTGCGGGTGGATTTCGGCAGCACGCTGAAGCCGCAGCAGCTGACGGTGAAGCTCGAATACACCGCGCCGCTCAACGCGCAGTTGCAGGGCCTGTACAAGGTCACCGCGAAGGGCCAGCCGTACGCGATGACGCAGATGGAGCCGATCAGC
>Ga0207664_10000171_pt1 | contig 51218 bp, 55 predicted proteins | sample LARL83metaG_FD_184349 | JGI IMG/M metagenome (GOLD analysis project Ga0207664, IMG submission 184349) | Corn, switchgrass and miscanthus rhizosphere microbial communities from Kellogg Biological Station, Michigan, USA - LAR L8-3 metaG... | ecosystem: Host-associated > Plants > Roots >...
GAGACTGCTGGCTTATTCCGGGGGGCTGGCCCGGATCGCTGGCCGCCGCGGTAGGTCAGCGGCTGACGTCCGGGCTCGGTCGGCTCGCTGGGCTCGCGATAACGTGGCGGTTTCCCGCTTCGTGGTAGCCGGCCCCTTGTGTACGAGGGTCAATCCACCACGAGGCGGTAATCTTCCACGTCGTTGACGGGCGTGCCGGTGCGCTCCTGTCCCGGCAGCCGCTTACGGCACTCCAGGCACAGGCGGCGCGCCGGCGGCCAGGCCGCGGCGGCTGGCGGACGGACGGACGGCCAGCACGGCCATGCGCGCGCAATTCGCCAGCAGGGCCCACTTTGGGGGGTAAGTGTCCACGATGATTCGGGTCCGTCCGGCTACTGGTTGTTGCGGGCGGAACCGGGCATGATGCGCACGCCCTCGGTCTGCTCTTCCGCATCGATCGTGTGGGGCCGGGCGGTCGCGGGCTTCTGCTGCGCGTGCTGGGCCGGGGGCGCCCCCGCGGGCGTCACGGGGCGCGCGGGCGCTTGCGGCCTCGCCGCCGCCTTGACCGGGGCACTGGCCAGCGGGCCGGCCGGCGTCGCCGGGCCGGGGCTGGCCGCCTCGCTCTCGCCCAGGTTCTTGGCCGTGTTCAGGGCAACCTCGTCCTCCAGCGACGGGCGGGCGTTCTCGGCCTCGACCAGCGCGGAGACCCCCTCCAGGATCTCGGCCAGTCGCTTGACGGTCTCGCCATGCCGGGTGCTGAGGTGGTTCAGGCGGCGCTCCGCGCCGTCGTGGATCGCGGTGGCCCGTGCGGTGGCCTCGTCCAGGGCCCGCTTGGCCTGTGCCTTGGCGGAGTTCAGCGCCGCGTCGGCGCGCTTTTGCGCCTCGGCGGTGGTGCGTTCCGCGTCGGCCTTGGCCGAGGTCGTGGCGCGTTCGGCCTCGGCGCGTGCGGTAGTGGTCAGCCGCTCCGCCTCCGCGCGGGCGGTGGTCGTCATCCGCTCCGCGTCGGCGCGCGCCGAATTGCGGGTCTTCTCCGCCTCGCTGCGCGCGGACGTGATCGCCCGCTCGGCCTGCTCCTGCGCCGCGGTCAGCATGCGTTCGGCCTGCTCCCGTGCCTCGACGCGGGTCCGCTCCGCCTCGGCTTGGGCCTCGCCGCGCTGGTGCGCGATCTCGTCCTGGGCCTTGGTCTTCTCCGAACGTGCCTCGTCGTCGGCCAGCTTGAGGATCTGCGCGATGCGCTCGCTGACCTCCTGGTGCGCCGGCTTGGCGCCGAGCGCCTGCTGACGCGACTGGGCCAGGTCACGCCGGAGTTCTTCGGAGTCGTCGAGGGCACGGGCGAGGCGCTGCTCTAGCTCCCGGATCTGGCTCCGGCACCGGGCCAGGAACTCGTCCACCTGGCGGCGGCTGTATCCGCGAAGCTGCACTTCGAAGACGTCGTCGTTGCTGAGGTTCGGCAGGAGATCACTGTTGTCATTCATTTCGCGGCTTCCCGAGATCATCAATTGGCTGCGGGCGGGAACGTGTCCGAAGCCTAGCGAGGCTAGAGGTATGTGAGGTCACTGGGGGAACTCACGTGAATCGTGATTAGTCGATTTGCGCGTCCGCGCCCGTACCAGCACGACTCTCGTCCGGAACTAGTGCCTCGCGCAACCGAAACGACTTACTGTCCTGGTTTATACCGGGATAGGTGGCACTGGAGCCAAGTGTCACTCGTTACGTGGTTAGCGCCCTGATGCGAATGTGACGCCAGAGGCACCGCGGCCTAGTCCGGTGCGGGCTGGCCGCATGACCCGCCCTGGTTGGCGCAACCGTCCCCCTTCGCCAGTTCGGCCCAGTCCGGATGTTTCCGGGGGCGATCCTATGATCGTGTGATGCCCGACATTTCCGGAAGTATCGGGTGTGAGGTGGACGGGGCGGGCGTGGCGCGATTAGCGGATTGCGGCGGCGAGGTGTTGTGATTTGCCGGAATCGTTACCGTTCGGCTGGGTAGAACGCACGTGCAGATGGTCAGGGAATGGCCCTGATGGGTCATGCGAAGGAGCGGCGTCGGCACGTACCCTTGGCCGGAAGGTGCACGGAGTCGTCAGTAGCGTGGAGGTGAGCGCGATTCCGAGGCAGTTGGATTTGCGCGTCCACGACAGCGTCGCTCTGGATGAGATCGACCTTTACACCGACGTGCTGAGCGCTGTCGCGGCGGCCGACCGGCCGCTGACCGACGCTGAGCTGGACGAGGTGCTCGGGCTCAGCGTGGATTAGCGCGAGCGCCGGTACATCGCGTCCGCGCGCCACCGGTTGAAGCCCAGGTGCTGGTACATGCCGATCGCCGCGGTGTTGTCCTCATCCACGTAGAGCAGCACTTCCGGCAGGCCGCGATCGCGCAGGTAGCGGAGGCCGGCGGCGGTGAGCGCCTTGCCGAGCCCGCTGCCGTGCGCGTCCGGGTCCACGCCGACGACGTACACCTCGCCGAGGCCGTCCGGGTGCACCTTCGTCCAGTGGAACCCGGTCATGACGCCGTCATGCTCGGCGATGAGGAAGCCGGCCGGGTCGAACCACGGTTCGCTCTCCCGCAGTTCGACGTCGCGTCTGGTCCAGGAGCCCTGCTCGGGATGCTTGGCGAAGGCCCGGGCGTTCAGCCGCAGCCACTCGTCCTCGTCCTGGCCAGGCCGGAACGTCCGCAGCTCGATGCCCGCGGGGAACCCGATCTCCGGTTGCGGGTTGGCGAGCGACCGCCGCATCTGCCATAGCGCGCGGAACCGCTCGAAGCCCGCGGACCTGGCCAGCGCCGCGGCCCCGGCGAGGTCGCCGTGCGCCCACACCCTTACCGGTCGGCCCTGGGCCCGGGCGACGAGTTCGCGCGCCAGCGCGGCGCCAGCGCCCTGGCGGCGGTGTCCGGGATCAACGACGAGCTCACCGGTGACCTCGCTGCCTTCGGCCGGATCGGGCTCATCTAGGTAGGCGTAGCCGGCGATCTGCCCTTCGGCGGTGGCCAGCACGTCGGTGCCGCGGCCGGGGTCACCGTGCCGGACCCTGAGCATGCCGTGCTCGGAGAGTGGGCTGACCCCATCGGCGTCGGACGCCGCCTGAATGAGCCCGAGCACCTCGTCGATCTGGCCGGGCCGCAGCGGCCCGGCCGAGAGCTCGGCCGGGACGGTCACCGGCTGGCCGGCGCGGTACGCGCACGCGGCGCGGCGGGAGCGGGGGTCGCGGTCTGGTCCTCGTCTTCCCTGGTGCCCTTGACCGGCACGAAGCGGTAGCCGACGTTGCGTACGGTGCCGATCAGGGCTTCGTGCTCCGGTCCGAGCTTGGCGCGGAGCCGTCGTACATGGACGTCCACTGTGCGTGTGCCGCCGAAGTAGTCGTAGCCCCAGACCTCCTGGAGCAGGTGGGCCCGGGTGAACACGCGGCCGGGGTGCTGGGCGAGGAACTTGAGCAGCTCGAATTCCTTGAAGGTCAGGTCGAGGGCACGGCCGCGCAACCGGGCGGAATACGTGGCCTCGTCGATGGCGAGCTCGCCGGAGCGGATCTCGTCGGGCACGTCCGCCGCGGCCGCGAGCGCGCGGCGGCCAGTCGCCAGCCGGAGCCTCGCCTCGACCTCTGCGGGTCCCGCTGTGTTCAAGATCACATCGTCCACGCCCCAGTCGGCGCTGACCGCGGCTAGGCCGCCCTCGGTCACGATCGCCAGCAGCGGGCACTCCAAGCCCGTGGTGTGCAGCAGCTGGCAAAGGCCCCTGGCATGCGCCAGCTCGCGGCGGGCGTCGATCAGCACCGCGTCCGCTGGCGGCGCCGCTACCAGTACGGACGTGTCCGCCGGCAGCACCCGCACCGAGTGCAGCAGCAGCCCGAGGGCGGGCACCACCGCCGCGGATGGCTCAAGCGCGCCGGTGATCAGCAGCAGGTCACTCACCCGATAGCACCTCCACTACCTGTATAAACACGCAAGGACCCGGGGGCAACAGCGCCCGGGTCCCGATAAGAGCAGGATATCTCATATGGCCACGGTGACAATCAGGTACTGGGCGGCGGCCAAGGAAGCGGCGGGCGTCGCCGAGGACACGGTCGAGGCGCGGACGCTCGCGGAGGCTCTGGCAGCCGTTCTCGCGCGCAGAGGCGCGGACGGCCGCCTCGGCAGGGTGCTGGCCGGTTCGTCCTTCCTGGTCGACGGCGCGCCGGCCGGCCGTCGCGAGCCCGCCGACCTCGCGCTTCAGGAAGCGGCGGTGGTCGAGGTACTCCCCCAATTCGCCGGGGGATAGCGGGGAAGCCTGTCCAACAGGGGCCGCGGTGCGGCAGACTGGGACGGCAAATATCCGAGTGTGTCCGAGCATGTACGTTCCGAAGTCAGTGAGCATGGACAGAACGCAGGGGCCTGAGGGCCCGCACCGGCCTGAAGTTCCGGCCGGTACGAACGATTCCAGCGGCGAAAAAAGACCCGCGGGCGAATTGAACCACGCCACGCGGCCCTACGTTCTACATAGTGTGCCGAACGCGGGAACCGCGTCCCGCGAGGGGCGAGTGGCGGACGAGGCCTTTGTCAGGGCGCTTTACGCCGAACATGGCGGTGCCCTGCTTCGTTACGCCCTCCACCTCATGGGCGGAGACCGTCAGCGCGCGGAGGATCTGGTGCAGGAAACGATAGTGCGGGCGTGGCGCCACCCCGAGGCGCTCGCCGAGCGACCAGCCCGTCCGTGGCTGTTCGCCGTCGCTCGCAACCTCGCCGTGGACTCCTACCGCGCCCGCCAGGCGCGGCCCACCGAGCTGGGTGAGGCAGCGTTCAACTTGCTGCCGTCCGACGACGACGCGGACCGCACGCTGGAGTCCTGGGCGGTCGCCGACGCGCTGGCCTCGTTGCGGCCCGAGCACCGGCGCGTGATCATCGAGACGTACTACCGCGGCTGCTCGGTCGCCGAGGCGTCCGCTACCCTCGGCATTCCGGCGGGCACCGTGAAATCGCGAACCTACTACGCGCTGAAGGCACTGAAGCTTGCTCTGCAGGAACGAGGGCTAGCGCCATGACCGGGACCTGGGACTGCGCCGAGGCGAAGATCTCGCTCGGTGTTTACGTGCTCGGCGCGATCGATCCCGCCGAGCGGGCTCTTGTCGACGCGCACCTGGCCACCTGCCGTGACTGCCGCGACGAACTGGCCGGCCTGGCCGGCATACCGGCCCTGCTGGCCCGGGTGAACCCGGAGGAGATCGAGCGGATCGCCGCGGAACAGCCGGAGCATGCACACACCGAGGCGCCGCCGGAGCTGGTCGGCACCGTGGTCAGCCTCGCCGCCGCCCGGCGGCGCCGGAGCAGATGGCGGTATGTGGCGTCGGCCGCCGCGGTCGTGGCCGTCGCGGCTGGCGTTTTCGGCGGGCTCGCCGCGTCTGGCGGGCCGGCTCAGGGACCGCCCGCGATCGCGTTCCCTCCAGGCAGCACCAACTGGGAGCTAGTCAGCGGCACCAGCAAGACCGGCGACGTCACCGCCACGGTCTCCTACGGGATTGAGCGCTGGGGGACCGTGCTCGCCGCCAAGGTCGAGGGCATCCCGGTGGGCACGACCTGCCAGCTGTACGTCGTGCACAACGACGGGACGCGGACCATGGCGACGGAGTGGACGACCGCCAGCGACGAGGGCAGCGTCTGGTACTGGGGCGCCATGGCCATGCCGGGCACGGACAAGGGCATCGCCAGCTTCCAGGTCACCGAAGGCCCCAAGCTCCTGGTCACCGTCCCAGCCACCTGACCAGCCCCCCGCGTACGCGCCTGCACACCCGCACCCGCCCGCGCGTGCCTGCCCCGCGCGTGCCTGCCCCGCGCGTGCCTGCCCCGCGCGTGCCTGCCCCGCGCGTGCCTGCCCCGCGCGTGCCGATGGTGCCAACGGGTCCTGCTCCAGCGTGCCGATGGTGCCAACGGGTAGGGGTGGGCGCGTGCCGATGGCGCCATCGGCACGACGTAGCCGGGGGCCGGGCAGCCGGGGGCCGGGCAGCCGGGGGCCGGGCAGCCGGGGGCCGGGCGGCCGGGGCCGGGCGGCCGGATGTAGCCGGGTGGCCTGGGGTCGGGCGCCGGGCGGCGGGACGGGGCCACTAGCGCGCCCCGGGAATGCGGCACGGGCCGGTGGTGCTGTTACACCCGATGACTGGAGGGCTGATCGCACTCGCCGTCGCGCTGATCGTCGCGACGGCGATCGGGCTCGGCCTGCGCTGGCGCGCCGGCCGGTTCCGGGCGGTCGCGATACCGGGGGCAGCGGGTGTTCCGGCTCCGCCACCGGTCCGCGACGACCAGGTGCTGACCGCGGCCGATCTGGGCACGGAACTGGGCGAGCGGGCCACGCTGGTGCAGTTTTCCACGGCCTTCTGCGCGCCGTGCCGGCCTACCAGGCAGATCCTGGCGCAGGTGGCCGGCCTGGTGCCGGGAGTCAAGCACGTCGATGTCGACGCGACGTCCCGGCTCGATCTGGTGCGCCGGCTCCGGATCGTCAGCACGCCGACCGTGCTCGTGCTCAGTCCCCGCGGGGTCATCGCCAAGCGAGCCACCGGCCTGCCGCGCAAGGCCGACGTCATCGCCGCGCTCGGCCGGGAACTCGAGGCGGGTGACTTGGGCGTCATCGAAACCTCGACTAGATTGAGCGTCAATACCGGAAATGTCACCGGACCTGAGCGTGACAGCCGGAGTGAGTCCGAATAGCATCATGTTCGTGACCTGGAGGACAGAGGAGATGCTGACCAAGCGGCGTGCGGTGGATTTCTGCCACGTCGCGACGGCAATCTGTCCATGCTCCGCGGCCTGAGCCCGGCCCGTACGCCCTTCCGGCATGCGGGTTCCGCATTGCCCGACCGGCGCCGAGGAGCAGCACCATGGAGATTGACCCACGCGGTCCCAGGTTCGGAGCGGCGCTAACCGTTGTCGTCCTCGCGATCGTCCTGATAACGCAGAGTGCCTGGCTGCTGACGGCTCAGTTCCTGGTGTTCGCGCTCGGGGCGGTGGCGGGGCTGCGGTACGCGCCGTACGGGCTGGTGTACCGTCGCCTGGTCAGGCCGCGGCTCGGCCCGCCGGACAACACCGAGGCGGAGGCACCGCCCCGGTTCGCGCAGGCGGTCGGCGCCGTCATGGCGCTGGCCGGTGTCCTTGGCTTCGCGGCGGGATCGGCCGTCGCGGGCACCGTCTTCACCGCTCTCGCCCTGGCCGCGGCGTTCCTCAACGCGGCCTTCGATTTCTGCCTGGGGTGCCAGGTGTATCTGTTCATCCAGCGGACCCGGCCGTCCATGCACCGTGCGGCCGGGTCCTGACCGGGAGGTATAACAATGAGTCGTTCCGACGTCCTCGTGGACGCCGACTGGGTTGAGGCCCGCATCGGTGCGCCGGGTGTCGTCATCGTGGAAGTGGACGAGGACACCAGCGCCTACGACAAGGGTCACATCCCCACCGCGGTGAAGATCGACTGGAAGAAGGACCTGCAAGACCCGGTTCGCCGGGACTTCGTGGACAAGACGGGCTTCGAGGCCCTGCTGTCCGCGCGCGGCATCGCCAACGACGACACCGTCGTACTCTACGGCGGCAACAACAACTGGTTCGCGGCGTACGCGTACTGGTACTTCCGGCTCTACGGCCACGACAGCGTGAAGCTGCTCGACGGCGGCCGCAAGAAGTGGGAGCTGGACTCGCGGGAGCTGAGCCCAGAGGTGCCGTCCCGCCCCGCCACCACCTACACGGCCAGCGAGCAGGACGCCGCGCTGCGCGCGCTGCGGGACGAGGTGCTGGCCGCCATCGGCAAGCGGAACCTCGTCGACGTGCGGTCGCCCGACGAGTTCGCGGGCCGGCTGCTAGCCCCGGCGCACCTCCCGCAGGAGCAGGCGCAGCGCGCGGGCCACATCCCGACCGCGCGCAACGTGCCGTGGTCGAAGGCGGCCAACGAGGACGGCACCTTCCGCTCCGACGACGAACTGCGGGAGCTGTACCAGAACGAGGCTGGCCTGGACTTCGGCAAGGACACGATCGCCTACTGCCGGATCGGCGAGCGGTCCGCCCACACCTGGTTCGTCCTGCACGAACTGCTTGACCTGTCCAACGTAAAGAACTACGACGGCTCGTGGACCGAGTACGGTTCGCTGGTCGGCGTGCCGATCGAGCTCGGGGAGGCCCGATGAGTACCACGAACGACGGCTGCGGCGCGCCCGCTGGCGGTGTCGCCGTCTCGGCGACGGCCGGCGACCAGGCCGTCGTGGAGGGCCACGTCCTCCACGACGGTGCCCCGGTGGCCACCGGCTACGCGCGCCTGCTCGGCACCGGCGACGAGTTCGTGGCCGAGGTCCCGCTGGGTGAGGACGGCGGCTTCCGGTTCTTCGCCGCGCCCGGCTCGTGGACGCTGCGCGTGCTCGCCCCCGGCGGACTGCGCGCCGAGCGCACCGTGGACGCGGACTACGGGCGAGTTACGAAGGTCGACGTAACCCTCTGAGTCCCGCCTACGGCAACGGGGTGCGGCCGCATGCCGGTCGTACCCCGTTTCGTATCCGCGCGGGTTAACGATGCTCAGGCCTGGCCGGCGCGAGGTCTATCGCTACCCGGAACAGCTCCGGTTTCAGCGTCACCACGGTGACGGCGGCCGGCGCGCCATCCGCGGCGCCGCCGAACTTGACGAGCGCGGTGATGAGCGGCTGGCCCGGCGGCGCCCCAAGCGCGCGGGCGGCTTCTGGCTGCGGCGGAGTCACCTCCACGCGGACCGAGACCGCCCGCAAGGAGCCGAGCGCGATGTCGTCTTCGTCGTCACCGGCCGGGCCAGGCAGATAGGCGGCGGATACGGCCACCGGATCGTCATCCGCCGTCCAGACGCAGCGGACTATCCGCAGGTGCGACCCTGGCGGCTGGCCGAGCGCGTCCCGTACTTCTGGCGGCGCCTCGCCGCGGGACACCTGCCGTGTCTGGCAGCTGATCGTGTTTCCCATCGGGTCCAGGCGCGTGGCGAGTCCCTCGGTGCCCTCGACCGGGATCCAGTGGCTGGCCGGGCTGGCCCGGTAAAGCTGACCGTCCGGCAGCCTCCGGATCAGCGACCTGCGCACGAGATCGGCGATCGCCGCGTCGATGTCGCCGATGGCCACGCCATACCGCTTGGCGAACGCGCTGCGCCTGGGCAGCCGCCAGCCCGGCTCCCGGTCGGTGAGCGCCGAGGCCATCCGGTCGGCGAGCGCGTCCCCCGTGGTAGCCGGCGAGCTTGATCCGTCCGCGCTGGCGTTAACCCCCGGCCCCGGCCCGCGTGCAACAACGACTGCCCTCACCCGTCCGATCGACGTGCAGGGCGTCACGACCCTGCTTGTGTATTCCCATTGATATGCATCTCAGGTGAACTACAGGTGAATTGGACACAAACGGACAGCCTGGTTCTCTCGTCGTATCGGTAAACAAAATAACGGAGCCGGGAGTCCGTACACCATAACTTCACCTTCTGATCTCCAGTTGTAAACCTCACATTTGCCCGTAGATTCCGTGAAGGTCGGCAAACTGTACTGGCACACATCGGTTTGAAAGGCTGACCGGCCGTCCGGGCTGCTCGTGGCGGCCGGGAGATGCAGGAACCCATAAGGAGAAACCCGATATGCAACTTCGACGTAGACCGCAGGTCATGACGGTGGGGGGAGCCATCGTCGCGATGGCGCTGTCGCTCGCCGCGTGCTCCTCGTCGAGCTCTTCCTCGCCGGGCACCGGCTCCTCGGGCAGCAGCGCGCCGTCGAGTGGCTCGTCGAGTAGTTCCGCCGCCCTGAGCGGCACGCTCAACGGCAGCGGGTCGTCGTTCCAGAACACGTACCAGCTCGCCGCGATCCAGGGCTTCAAGTCGGTTCAGTCCGGCATCACCGTGAACTACAACAGTGTCGGCTCGGGCACCGGACGGTCCAACCTGGCCGCGGGCACGGTCAACTTCGCCGGCTCGGACTCGCCCATCCCGGCCAAAGAGGCATCGGAATTCGCGGGCAAGACCGTGCTGTACTTCCCGGTCGTGATCGGTCCGATCACGCTGTCGTACAACCTGTCGGGCGTGAGCAACCTGAAGCTGGACCCCACGGTCATCGCGAAGATCTTCCAGGGCGAGATCACCAAGTGGAACGACCCGGCGATCGCCGCGGACAACCCCGGGGTCAGCCTGCCCGGCACGGCGATCACCACCGCCGTCCGCTCCGACTCCTCGGGTACTACCCAGAACTTCTCGCTGTTCCTGCAGACCGCCGTGCCGAGCGTGTGGAAGCTCGGTAGCAGTTCGACGATCAAGTGGCCGTCCTCGGCCCGGGCCGGCGCGCAGAACACCGGGGTTGCGTCGATCATCAAGTCCACCTCCGGGGCCATCGGCTACGTGGACTACTCGACCGCCAAGGCCTCTGGCCTGAGCTACGCGTCGGTCAAGAACTCTGCCGGGAACTTCGTCGCGCCGTCGCCCACGTCGGCGTCGGCGTCGGCGGCCGGCGTGAACGTGAAGCCGGACCTCACGTTCGCCGCCGCCTGGGGTTCGGGCGCGCAGGCGTACCCGATCACCTACCAGTCGTGGGTCCTGGTGTACGCCACCCAGCCGAACGCGAGCGACGCGGCGATGCTCCAGGCTTACCTGACCTACCTGCTCGGCGACGGCCAGCAGCTTCTGTCCAACCTTGGCTACGCGCCGCTGCCGTCGAACATCGACACGATGGCCAAGGCTCAGATCAGCAAGATCACCGGGTAAGTGGCGGGTGTAGTTATGCAGCTAGTTCAGACGGGCTCTCCGTCGTGAGCGCTGCGGTACAGGCGGATCCGGCCGACGTGGCCGGATCCGCCCATCCGCTCGCGCAGCGACGACCGCTCGGCGACCGGGTGTTCGGTTGGCTCGCGCTCGCGGCGGGCCTGCTGGTGCTGGTGATCTTGGTCCTGATCGCCGTCACGACCAGTCAGCAGTCCACGTCGTGGTTCAGCCACGAGGGTCTGAGCGGTATCTTCTCCACCGACTGGGATCCCGCTACCGACCACTTCGGCGCGATGGCGTTCGTGTTCGGCACGGCCGTCACGGCGTTGGTCGCGATCATCCTCGCCGTCCCGGTCAGCGTCGCCCTCGCGCTGCTGCTGACCGAGGTGGTGCCGCCCCGCTGGGCGCGGCCCATCGTCTATGTGGTCGATCTGCTGGCCGTGGTCCCGTCAGTGGTCTGGGGCCTGTGGGGAATCCTGGTGTTCGCGCCCTGGGTCCAGCACATCTACTCCTCGATAGCCTCCGGCCTGACCGGCATCCCGGTGCTCAGTTTTCTGTTTGGCGGCACGAACACGAGCGGGGCGGCGTTCTTCACCGCCGGCCTGATCCTGGCCTTCATGATCACGCCGATCGTCACCTCGCTGTCGCGCGAGGTCATCGCCACCGTGCCGTCCATCGACAAGGAGGGTGCGTACGCACTGGGCGCCACCCGCTGGGAGATGATCCGCGGCGCCGTGTGGCCGCACAGCCAGAGTGGCGTGGTCGGCTCGGTGCTGCTTGGCCTAGGCAGAGCGATGGGCGAGACGATCGCGGCGGCGCTCGTTATCGGTTCCTCACCCGCGATCACGTCGCACCTGTTCTCTCCCGGTTACTCCATGCCCGCGGTCATCGCGAACCAGTTCGGTGAGTCCTCTGGCACCTTCCGCGCCGCGCTGGTCGGGATGGGCGTGCTCCTGTTCGCTATCACGATCATCGTCAATCTGGTCGCCCGCGGATTTGTTGAGCGCTCCGCGCGGCGCGCGAAGGGGGCCTGATGGCCATCGCAGCCGAGCAGCCAGGGGTCGACCTGCGAGAGCCGGCCGGCTGGCGGCGCACCAAGAACAAAATCGCGACCGTGCTGATGTGGGTCGCCTTCGCGGCCGTGCTGGTCCCGCTGGGCTTCGTGCTGTACACGGTGATCTCCAAGGGCGCGCCGATCATCAGTGGGCAGTTCCTGACCGGCTCGATCCCGCCCAACATCATGCCGGCAAACTTCGGCGGGATGGCTCCGGCGATCATCGGCACACTCGAGATCACCGCTCTCGCCGCGGTCATGGCGATACCGCTCGGCGTGCTGGGCGCGGTTTACATCAACGAGTACGGCGGCAACCGGGTACTCGCCCGGGTCATCGGGTTCATGGCCGACGTTATGACCGGCGTGCCGTCGATCGTGATGGGGCTGTTCATCTTCACGATCTGGGTGCTGCACTTCGGGTACTCGGGCCTGGCAGGTGCCTTCGCGCTCGCGTGCCTGATGCTGCCGCTGGTGATCCGCTCGTCATATGAGATGCTTCGGCTGGTGCCCGACTCGCTGCGCGAGGCGAGCTATGCGCTCGGGGCCACCAAGGCACGCGTGACGCTGACCGTCGTGCTGCCAGCCGCGATCGCCGGCATTATCAGCGGTGCGCTGCTGGCCGTCGCCCGCGCGTCCGGCGAGACCGCGCCGCTGCTGTTCACCATCTTCACTGTGGAGGCCACCAATTCGAACGTGTTCAGCGGCGCCACTACCGCGCTGCCCAACCAGATCTTCGCGAACGCGTCGCAACCCTACGTCGGCGCGCAGGCCCGCGGCTGGGGCGCGGCGCTAACGCTGATCGCCATCGCGTTCATCTTCATGATCGCTGCTCGGGTCAGCACCGCCCGGTTTACCCGGTATTCGCGTTAGGCTTAGTTGGGAAGGGCTCGAGGACCAACATGAACCAACCAGAAGAACACGTCGTCAAAACGGAGCTGCCGAAGCCGGCCGCGCTGGACTCGCGGCGTGCGGAATACGTTTCCGACTACACGAGCGCGCCGGTGTTCACCGCCAAGAGCGTGTCGATCTACTACGGCTCCTTCCGTGCCGTCACGGACGTGTCGCTCGACATCCACGAGAACGAGATCACCGCGTTCATCGGGCCGTCAGGGTGCGGCAAGACGACGGTGCTACGGACGCTGAACCGCATGAACGACCTCATTCCGAGCGCTCGCGTCGAGGGCGACGTGCACTACCGCGGGGCGTCGCTGTACGCCTCCAGCGTCTCGCCGACCGCCGTGCGGCGGCGCATCGGCATGGTGTTCCAGAAGCCGAACCCGTTCCCGAAGTCGATCTACGACAACGTGGCCTACGGCCCGCGTATCAACGGCACGCGGAACAAGGCCACGCTTGATGAGATCGTGGAGCGGTCGCTCCGTCAGGCGGCGCTGTGGGACGAGGTGAAGAACCGGCTGAACAAGTCGGGCCTGGGCCTGTCCGGCGGGCAGGCCCAGCGGCTGTGCATCGCGCGCACGCTCGCGGTGGAGCCGGATGTGGTGCTGATGGACGAGCCCTGCTCGGCCCTCGACCCGATCGCGACCGGCCGGATCGAGGATCTCATGCAGGAGATCAAGTCCCGGTACACGATTGTCATCGTGACGCACAACATGCAGCAGGCCACCCGGGTCAGCGACCGCACGGCCTTCTACTCCGTGCTCCGTGACGAGAAGAGCGACTTTCGCACCGGTGTGCTGGTCGAGTACGGCTCGACCAGGCAGATTTTCGAGGATCCGCACGACAGCCGCACGCAGGCCTACGTCACCGGGCGCATAGGTTAACCGGACCGGATCCGCTTCAGTTATCGGGCAGCCGGTTCGGCGCGGTGCCCGCCAGGTAAACCACCCGGCGGGCGATGTTGACCGCGTGCGCGGCCAGCCGCTCGTAGAACCACGATACGAGCGTCAGCTCCATCGTGACCGGAAGCGCGATCTGTCCGGCGGCGAGTTCGGCTATCAAGCTGGCGTTGAGCTCGTCGAGCTCGTCGTCGCGCTGGCTGAGCGCCAGGGCAACGGACCGGTCCCGCTGGTACCAGGAGTCCGCCGCCTGTTGCCACATGCCGGAAACGACGGAGCCCATCCGTTCGATGAGCCGTCGGCTGCGCAGCGAGAGATCGTCGCTGAGCACATGGCCGGCCCGGTTGGCGATCTGCATGACGAGGTCGTGCGAGCGCTCGAGCTCGGGCACGATCCGCAGCACAGAAAGCAGGAACCGCATGTCGCTGGCAACCGGCGCCTGGAGCAGGATCTCCCGGTTGACCAGGCTCTCGATCTCGGGGTACAGCGCGTCGATGGCCGCCTCCCGCTGGGCGACTATCTTGACTACCTCGGGATTGCCGGTCAGCAGCGCTTCGGTGGCCTCCGGCAGGTCTTCGGCGACCATCGCGAACAACTCGATGACCTTAGCCTCGATCCCTTCGAGTTCACGCTCGAATTCCTGCCGGTTTCCGACCATGGTCAAAGCCTACTGGCCAGCACCCCCGCTGGCTCGCGGGCGGATCTCGGACGGAGATCGTTCATCTAAATGACACTGACTAGCCGTGTATTGGTTGCCGAAATAGTGGTCTGCTATTCACCGGGATGCCCGCCAATGGGGGCGGTAGCGGCGAAACGAAGGGATAGCGCGGTGGCAAAGACACCCCGGCCGGGATCCAGGCACCGGCCCGCCGTCTGCGCGCTGATCGTGGCCGCCGCCATCGGGACAGCCGGCTGCGCCACGGCGCCGGGTTCCGACGCGTCGTCATCGCCCGCCGCGGCGGTATCGGTACCCGGCTCGCAGTCGCTTGCCGAAACCGGGAGCACGCTGCTGTACCCGCTGTTCAAAGAGTGGGCGAACGGCTACGAGAACCAGTTCCCCGGTGTCACGATCACCACCGCCGGCACCGGGTCAAGTACCGGCATCTCAGCAGCGGCCAGCGGTGCGGCGGACATAGGTACCTCGGACGCGTACCTGTCCAGCGCCATCGCGGCCAGCCATCCAGCGCTGGAGAACGTCCCGCTGGCTATCTCCGCTCAGGTGGTCAGCTACAACGTGCCCGGCGTCCGGGCCAGCCTGAAGTTCAACAGCGCCCTGCTGGCGAAGATGTACCAGGGCCGGATCACCAGGTGGGACGATCCCGCGATCAGGGCGCTGAATCCGGGAGTTCCGCTGCCGGCCCTGAAGGTCGTCCCGGTGCACCGGTCCGACGGTTCCGGCGACACGTTCCTGTTCACCAGCTACCTGGCCAAGCCAGGATCCGACTGGGGGAGCACGATCGACTTCGGGACCACCGTGGCGTGGCCACCGGTACCGGGGGCGCTCGCCGCGAAGGGGAACGGCGGCATGGTCGCGGCGTGCGTGGCCACTACGGGATGCGTGGCCTATATCGGCAGCAGCTACCTGCCGCAGGCCACGGCGGCCGGCCTTGGCGAGGCGCGGTTGCTCAACCGGGCGGGCGACTACGTGCTGCCAGACAACGCGAGCATCAGCGCGGCGGCGGCCGGCTTCGCCGCGAACACTCCCGCCAACGGGACGATCTCGCTGATCGACGGCCTGTCCGCCGGCGGCTATCCGATCGTGAACTACGAGTACGCGATAGTCAGCACGCGCCAGCCGAGCGCCGCCAAGGCCGCAACGCTCAGAGCCCTGCTGAACTGGATCCTCACCAGCGGAAGCTCGGCGGCATACCTGTCGAAGGTCGACTTCCAGCCCCTGCCGCCCCAGGTCGCCGCGATCGCCGTAGCGCTGATCGCCAAGATCGGCTGACCTGATGCCCGACGCGCCGGTACACCAGGCCGAGGTGCTCGCCGACCGGATCGCCGCGGCGCTGGTGCACCGGGAACCCGGCTGGCGATTGCCCAGGCGCAGCGCGCTGGCCCGCAGGTACAACGTCAGCCTGGGCGAGATCGACACCGCGATCGTCGACCTCACCCGCAGGTCGCTCGTCCGGCGCTTGCCGGATGGCCAGCTGTACCGGGCGAGCGCCGCCGACTACTGGGTGCCGCTCGAGGGAGTGGCCGGGCTTGGCACCAGGCTCGACCCGATGGGCAGCCCGGTCGAGTGCCATGCCCGGCACTGCGCTGTCCGCGAGGCGCCGCAGGACATCGCCTGGGCGCTCGGCGTGCCGCCCAAGGAGCCGGTGCTGGTGGTGCGGTGCGTGTGGACGCTGGCCGGCGACCCGGCCGCAATCTCCACAGGTTACCTGCCCGCCACGCCTGGCCACGGGGAGCCGGACTCCGGCACCGCCGGCGACTTCGCGGCGTTGCTCGACGTGCTGCCGGGCACGACGGCCAGGCCCGCCGCGGTCAGCATCGAGATGTCGCCGCCGCAGCCGTCGGCGGCGCGCAGCCTGCGGCTGTCACCGGGCCGCCCGGTGACCCATGTGACGGTCCGGTTCGAGCACGAGCCGCCGGGCACTCCGGCTGGGCTGTCCGTGGTGCTGCTGCGGCCGGAGCTGTTCCGCATCGTCGTCGAAACCGTGTGAGAAGTTGTAACCAGGTGGACACGTACGGCCAGTTCCTGGCACCCTGGTGCGGAGATGCCGGCCGAGGTCGTGACAGGGGCAGTTATGCCACGGCGAGCCCGCTACCTCGTTCCGAGGGGCCTGCCGCGCCGTGGTGAGTTCATCGCTGCCTGTGCAGTGCTTCTCGTCCTCGCCCACGCGGTGTTCGCGCAGCTCACCTTGCTGGTCGCGGTTGTCTGCTACCTGACCGGCAAGCTGACTCGATGGCGTTCCAAGTGGCTGCTCGCGCCGGTGACGGCCGGCTTGGTGTGGACGCTCGCCGTGGGCCCGCGCGTCGCCGCGGCCGGCTTCGCGGCCGGTCCCGCGCACATCCTCGGATATCTCGCCGACCCCGGCCATGAGCTCGAACACGTGCTGCGCCCGGCCGGCGCGTATGCCGGGGCCAGCGGCTGGCTGTTCCGGCAGCTGCCGATCGCGCTGCTGACCGGCTGCGCCGAGGCCGGCCTCGCGCTGTGGCTGAGCTGGCTGCACACCGATGAATGGGATCTGCCCCGGCCGCGTCCAGGCCTGCTGCTCGCGGTGCGCCGGCTGCTCTTGATCCGCAGGATCCGGGCGGGGGGCCTGGTCACCAGGGATGGCGCGTGCCTTGGCATCGCGCCGGACGACGGCGCGCGGGTGGGGTTGTCATGGTCCGAGGTCCGCGGCGGCGTGCTGGTCTGCGGCTCGGTCGCGCCGGATCCGCTGATCACGAGCTTCCAGCTGGTACACGCCGCGTTGCGGCGGCGCAAGCCGGTGCTGGCGATTGACCTGACCGCTGACCCCGCGGTGCCCCGGCTGCTGGCCGGCGCGTGCGCGGCGACCGGAATCCCGCTGCGGGCCTTCGGTGCCGCCGTGCCCGGTGCCCAGGCCGCTTGCTATGACCCGTTCCGGCTCGGCCCGCCGTCGCATCGCGCCGAACTGGTGGCGGGGATGCTGAGCTGGGATGGCGCCGTTAGTCAACACCGCCGCGGTTGCGTCGCTTACCTGGAGGACGTTTTCGAGCTGCTCGACGCCGCACCTGGCGATCCGCGCGTGCCGGTGCTCGACGAGGTGCTGCACCTGCTCAATCCGGGCGCGCTGCGGGCGCGTGCGCGACACGTGCCGGACGTCTACGCGCGCCGGGTCGTGCTCGCGGAGCGGACCGGCGTCTCGGCCAGCCTGATCGACGCCGAGCCCGCGACCACCGCGCAGCTCGCGGCCAGCCTTCGCGCGCTGCGGGCGTCGGAACCCGGGCGCTGGCTGCGCCAGCCCGTGGGCGGCCAGCTGTCCCCCATCGATCTCGGCCAGGTGGTGTCGAGCCGGACAGCGGTCCTGTTCCGTGCCCCGAGTCCTGTGGTGTCCGACTCGGCCATGCCGGACTGCGGCGCGATGCTGACCAGACTGATCTGCAACGACCTGCTCGCCCTCGGCGCGCGGTTGCGTGGCATCGGCGTGGATGGCGACGCCCTCGTGTGGCTGACCGGTTGCGAGGCCCTGGACGAGCAGACGCTGGCCGCCCTGGTCGTGGCCGGCGCCGCCGCTGGGCTGCCGGTGGTCGCGACGACCTCGGCCACGCACGCGGCCGCCGAGCTCGCGGAGCTGCCGAACGCCCTGGTCGTGCACCGGGTCAGCGAACCGGCCGCGGCTCGCCGGTTCGCCGCGGTGGCCGCGCCGCGCCTGCTCCCCGCGCCGCGCCTGCTCCCAGCGGCGCCGCTGCTCCCCGCGGCGCCGGTACCGGTGCACGGCCACGGACCGGCGCAGGGAGTCGAGGTGCCGGCCGTGCTGAGCGCGGAGGATATCGCCACGCTGGGCGAGGCCGAATTCGTCCTGGCGGTCGCCCGGCCGCGCCGCATCGTGCCGCGTGCCCTCGCGGTGCGACCGCGGGAATTCGCGGTGCGGCCGCGGGAACCCGCCGTACGACCGCCGGAGCCAGGACGGCCCGGGTGACCGGCCCAGCGACCGGCACCGGCCGGCTGTACCTCGGATGGCAGTACGCGACGCCGTACCCGGCGCCCGGTCCGCCGCCGCGCAGGCCGACCCCGCCGGAACGCGAGCAGGTCGTCCCCGGCTGGGTGGCCGCGCAGCGGCGCGAGGAGAACCGGCTCAGCCGGCCGCTGCGGGCGACCGCCGTGCTGGGCGCCGTGCTCCTCGCCGTCCCGCTGGCGGCCGCCGCGGCGGGCTGGTTCAACCAGCTGGCCGCCGGATTCGTGGCCGCACTGGGCGCGGTCATCGCGGTCGTCAGCGTCAGCGCGGTCTGGCAGGGTGAGCGCGCGCTTCGCGAGCGCGTGGCCGCCGAACGGCGCCGGGTGGCGAACATCCGCGCGGAGTCGGAGAGCAAGCTGTTCGCCTGGCAGGCGGAACACGCCACCCGGGTGCGCGAATGGCAGGCCAGGCGGGTCGCGTACGAGCATCAGAAGCGCTGGTACGCGGTCCCCGTCCCGGCGGGCGTGCACCGGGTCGACATCGCCGGCGGAACCGTGCCCGGCTGGTCCGCACTGCTCACCACCGCGGCCGCGCGCCCGCTCGCCGAAGGCGGCTCGGTAACCGTCCTCGACCTCACCGAGTCCGCCGTGGCGCTCGACCTCATCGGGTTCGCACGTTCGGCCGGGATCAGCCCGCAAGTTTGGTTGCTGCCCGCCGACCTGGCCGCGCTCGACCTGGGCCGCGGCCTGGACAACGGGGCGCTGGCGGACGTGCTGGCGCTGGCGCTTACCGCTGGCGAGGACCAGGTGTCGACCCGCGACCTGGCCGCGGACCACGCGCTGCTGGAGCGGGTCCTCGGCGTGCTCGGCGGTGCGCCGGCCGCGATCGGCGGCGTTGCCGCCGCGCTGCGCGCCCTCGCTCAGGCCGGAGATCCGGCCGACGACGTGGCGGCCGGGCTGCTTGACGAGGCGCAGGCCGACCGGATCCGTGCCATGTTCGGCAACGGCGCGACGGACCGGGTGGTGGTCGAGCGCGCCTGGGCGCTGGAGGCACAGCTGCGCCCGCTGGCCGCCGTCGGCACCGCCGCGCCGCCGGCGCCAAGCGCGCTGCGCGTCCTCGCGCTCGGCCGCCAGGCCGGCGTGGTGACCGGCAAGGTGCTCGCCGCGTATCTCACCGTCGCGCTCGCTCACGTGCTGCGCCAGGCCGAGCCGGGCGAGCCGTGGCGGCACACGGTCTTCGCGCTCGGCGCGGACCGGCTGCGCGGCGATCTGCTCGACCGGCTCAGCGACGCGTGCGAGACCAGCCGGACCAGGCTGGTGCTCGGATACCGGACGATAGGTCCGCACGTCAAGGAGCGGCTCGGCCGCGGCAACGCGGCGGTGGGGTTCATGCGGCTCGGCAACGCCGACGACGCGCGAGCGGCCAGTGAGCAGATCGGCACCGAGCATCGCTTCGTGCTGTCCCAGCTGACCGAGACGCTCGGGTACTCGGTCACCGACACGACCACCAGCTCCTATACGAGCACGATCGGCGGCACCGGCTCGGTGACCGCGACCCGTTCGGCCGCCGCGGCCACGTCTTCGGCCTCGGGGAGCGGGCACGGCGCGAAGACCGGCGCGCTGCCGTTCGCCGGGGACACCACCTCGTCGCACAGCACTCAGGCGAGCGAGTCGCGCACCGAGTCGGTCAGCGACTCGGTCAGCGCGGGGATCAGCGAGTCCACCGCGTGGGGCAAGACCACGTCGGCGGCCGGCGGCGCCAGCGAATCACTGGCCTCGGCTGCCCAGCGGTCCAGGGAGTTCCTGGTCGAACAGTACGAGCTCCAGCAGCTGCCAGTCAGCGCGATGATCCTCAGTTACGCGGGCCCGGCCGGCCGCGAGCTGGTTCTCGCCGACACCAACCCCGGCATCGGCGGGCTCGGCACCGCCACGATGCACACGCTCGGCGAGTTCGCCGCGCTGCCGCCCATTGCGCGGACTCCGGCGGTCCCAGCCGGCCGAGCCGCCGCGAGCCAGACCGGAGCCGCCGCGAGCCAGACCCATCCCGTCGCGAGCCAAGCCGTCGACGAGCCGAACCTCGGCCCGCCGCCGCCCCGCCTCGACTGGCGCGGCAACCGTCCGTGACCGCGAGAATGCCGATAGCGGTGGCGCGTCTGTCAGTGAGCTGATATTCACTCAGGGTGACTTCGTCGCACACCCCCGGCGACCCCGCATGGCCCTTGACCACGGTGCTGAACCAGCTCACCGTGACCGGCCGGCCCTGGCTCGCCGTCGTGCCCGGTGCCGTGGCCGCCGCCGGCCTGCCGGACGAGTGGCGCGAGGACGTGACGGTCATCGACGTGACCGCGGCGCGGGACGTGCCGGTCACCGTGAACCCGTTCGAGCCAGGACCAGGCAGCGGCGTGCAGGCTCATGCCAGCCGGCTCGCCGCGCTCATCGAGGCCGTCTTCCGCCCGCCCGGCCCGGTGCGTGCCGTGATCCGGCTCGCACTGCGCCGCGCCTACGCCGAATGCGGCTGGGATCACGTCACCGGCGACGCGCTGCCGGGCGCCGCCGCGGCTCCCGGCATTCCCTCGCTCGCGGACCTGCGCAGGGCCGCAGACGGCACGCTCGCCGACCTCGGCGGGGACACAACGCTGAGCGTGGCCGTCCGCGGGCTCCTCGACGCCAGGCTCGGCACGCTCTGGACCGGGCCGGCCGGGCGGTACCTGGCTGGCGGTCATCCTGCCGACGCGGCGGCCCTGCTCACCCGCAAGGTGATCTTCACCGTCGGCGACCTGGCCGACGAGGAAGACGCGGCGTTCCTCACCGGCGTGCTGCTGCTCAGGCTGGCCGCGCAGCCGCCGCCCGCCTGCCGGGGACAGGCACGGCGAGCGCTGGTGTTCGCCATACCGCCTGCGCGCTCGCAGCGGCTCCGGGCCTTGCTCGATGACGCCCGGAGCGCCGGCGTGGAGGTGATCCACGCCGCTTACACCCCGGCGCCGCCGCCGGGCCGCCAGCCCGCCGGCGTGCCGCCAGCTGCCGCCCAGGCGCCAGTGCTGGGCCGCCGATCGCCTGCCTGCGGCCCGCAATGCCGGCAGCGCCCGTGCTCGGGGCGGGAGCTGCACGCCGCGAGCCTGCTCGCGGGCGGCGACGGACAGGTCTGGTTCCGGCTGTGGGGCGAGGCCCTGGTGCTGGCGTTCCTCACCGGAAGGCCGCTGCCCAAGGTGCCGGGCCCGGTGCGCAGGCGCTGGCCGGCGATGGAGGTGCGGACCCGGGAATGCCTGCTGGCCACCGTGGTGGACGACGCGGTGTCGGCCCGCGCGCCCGTGCTCCGGCACAGCTACGAACCGAAGCGGCTCACCGCCGCCGTCGCCGCCACCGCGGCCGGCCTCCTGGCCGGGGCAACCGCGGCGGGCGCCCGGTCGGCCCGCCTGCCCACGCCGGTCCGGGCCGGGCACGTCTGGGTGATCCCCCAGCTCCGCTGGCTGCACGAGGTGGATCGCATCTGTCCGGCCGAACACGAAGACATAGCGCCGCCGCTGGACTTCGAGCTGGCCGGACTCGCCGACTGGCTCGGCATCCGGGTCGGCGACCGGCTGGACGCGCTGCACCGTCACCGGCTCTCCATGGCCTACCGGCCCAACCGCCGCATCGCGACGCTCGCCCTGACCGGAGCGGAAACGTTCGACGTGGACCTGGCGATCGCCGGCATCGGCCTCAGCGCGCAGCAGCGGCTGCGCCACGCGGGCCGCATCCTCGGCGCCGCGGGCTGGCTGGAGGCCGTCCTTTCCTGGCCGGAACGGTTGATCGGTCCCCCGGCGCCTGGCCGGTACCGGATAGCATCGGGCCAGAGATGACCACATCAACGCAACCCGTCCAGCCCCAGCAGCGCGGGCGTGCCCGGCTCCCGTTTCGCGCCCGCCTCGCGGCCACGGTCGGCGGTGCGGCCGGCCGCGCGTCCCGCCTGGCGGGGCGCGGCGACGGTTCCGTCATCGGCGGCGTCATCGGGCTCCGGCTCCAGCCGGACCTGCTGTCGCTGCTCGCCCAGGGCCGTCAGATCGTCCTGGTCACCGGGACCAACGGCAAGACCACCACGACCCGGCTGATCACCGCCGCGCTCGGCGCCCTCGGCCAGGTGGCCTCCAACGCGTTCGGCGCGAACATGGAGGCGGGCATGGTCTCCGCCCTCGCGCGGGCGCCGGACGCGGCGCTCGCCGTGCTGGAGACCGACGAGAAGTACATCCCGTCGATGCTGGAGAAGACGAGCGCGCGCGTCGTCGTGCTGCTGAACCTGAGCCGCGACCAGATGGACCGGGCCGCGGAGATCTGGCTGCTCGCGCGGCGCTGGCGGGCCGCCCTGGCAAAGGCGCAGAACCTTCAGGTGATAGCCAACGCCGACGATCCGCTGGTGGCCTGGGCGGCCGGGGAGGCGCGCCAGGTGACATGGGTGTCCGCGGGCCAGCGCTGGCAGGACGACTCCTGGTGCTGCCCGAACTGCGGCGCGCACCTGCGGCGGGACGGCGACGACTGGCATTGCCGGGAGTGCTCCTGCCGGCGGCCGCCGGTCCGCTGGATGCTCTCCGGCGAGCAGGTGATCGAGCCGTCTGGCCGGTCGAGCCCGCTCGCGCTGACCCTGCCTGGGCGCGCGAACCGGTCGAACGCGGTGATGGCCCTTGCCGTAGCGGAGGTCTTCGGCATCTCGGTGGGCCAGGCACTGCCCGCCATCGCCGCGGTCAAATCGGTAGCGGGAAGGTACACGCAGGTCACCCGCAAGGACACCGCCGTCAGGCTGCTCCTGGCCAAGAACCCGGCCGGCTGGCTGGAAGCGCTCGACGTGCTCGGGCCGGGGCCGGTGCTGCTGGCGGTCAACGCGCAGGTGCCGGACGGGCGCGACACGTCCTGGCTCTGGGACGTCGACTACCGCCGCCTGCGCGGCAGGCCGGTGTTCGTCGCCGGGGAGCGCGCCATCGACCTGGCGGTGCGGCTGGAGGCCGACGAGGTGCTTTTCCGCATTGTCGCGTCGGTGGACGATGCGATCGACCTGGCGCGCGGCCCCACGCTCGAGGTGATCGCCAACTACACCGCGTTCCAGCAGATCCGAGCCTTGCTCGGCCGCGCCACCTAGCCCTGGGAAGGAGACCCGTGAACGACGCGTTGCGCCTGGTCTGGATCTACCCGGACCTGCTCAGCACCTATGGCGACCGCGGCAACCTGCTCGTGCTCGCCCGCCGCGCCCAGCTGCGCGGCATCCGGGTGGAGATCGCGCAGGTGAACTCCGACCAGCGGGTGCCCGCGGACGGTGACATCTACCTGCTCGGCGGCGGCGAGGACCTGCCGCAGATCCTGGCCGCGAAGCGGCTGCGCGGTGACGGCGGGCTGACCCAGGCGGTCAGCCGGGGCGCCGTCGTGTTCGCGGTGTGCGCGGGTTACCAGATCATCGGCACGGAGTTCGGCGGCGTGGACGGCGAGCCGGTGCCCGGCCTCGACCTGATCGACATCCGCAGCGGCCGCGGTGACCGGCGCGGCGTCGGCGAGATCCTCGCCGACGTCGATCCCGCGCTCGGCGTGGCGCGGCTGACCGGCTTCGAGAACCACCAGGGGATGACCCGCCGCGGCCCGGGCGTGGCGCCGCTCGCCACGCTGGTCACCGGTGTCGGCAACGGCGACGGGACTGAGGGCGCCTACGCGGGGCATGTCGCCGGGACCTACCTGCACGGTCCGGCCCTGGTCCGCAATCCGAGCCTGGCCGACCTGCTGCTCGGCTGGGCTACCGGCATGCCGCTGCCCGCCATCGACCCACGGCAGGAAGAGCTGGTGGCGGACCTGCGCGCCGAGCGCCTGGCCGCAGTGTCCGGCTAGTAGACGACGGCTTGGGCGCCGTCCCGCATGATCTCGGCGACGAACGTCGCCGACCCGGCTATCCGGACGCCCTTGATCAGCTCGGCCTCGGTGATTTCGCGACGTGCCGCGCACTGGGTGCACACCGTGACCGTGCCGGCCGCCAGCACGCCCGCCAGCAGGTCGGCCAGCGGCGCCGCGTGCGGCAGCGAGAACTCCGCTGCCCGGCCGGGCAGCCCGAACCACGCGGACTCGCCGGTGAGCCACAGCGACACCGGCACGCCGCTCGCCACGGCGGTGGCCGCCACGGTGAACGCCTGATTGCACCGCTCGGGGTCGTCCTTGCCCGCGGTGACTTTCACGACCAGCGACCTCGTGTCCACAGCCCAAGGGTAGACCTGACCTCGACCGGGGGAGCCCTCCCCCCGGACCCCCAGGCGTTAGGGTTATTCCATGCACGGGATGGTGAGCCTGGCGGTGCTCGTCGGCGTCTTCGCCGCGATCGCGGTGATCAGCCTGTACGTCGCGGTGCGCTTGTTCCGGAGCGGCGCGTGACCGAGCCGCACCCGGACCTGGCGCCGCTGTTGTTCCTGCTGGGACGCTGGGAGGGTGTCGGGGTGGGCGGCTATCCGACGATCGATTCGTTCCAGTTCGGCCAGGAACTTATTTTTTCGCATAACGGCAAACCTTTTATGTCCCATACCAGCCGTACCTGGCGCATGGCAGAAGATGGCACGATCGGGCTCCCGCTGGGCACCGAGACCGGCTACTGGCGGCCGAAGCCCGGCGGCAAGCTCGAGGTCACGCTCGCGCATCCGACCGGGATCGTGGAGATCTACCTGGGCGAGATCTCCGGCACCAAGGTCGAGATGGCCACCGACGTGGTGGCCCGCACCGCGACGGCCAAGGAGGTTACCGGCGGGCGCCGCATCTACGGGCTGGCCGGGCCCGATCTCGGGTGGGCCTACGACATGGCCGCGATGGGCCAGCCGCTCCAGTCGCACATCTCGGCGATGCTCCAGCGGGTCGGGGACACATAACGGCATAAATAATCCCCGGACGACTCCCGCAAGCGGGGACCGGCTGGACAAGGCCGGTCAGTCCGGGGATCCGGTGACTGCCAGGTTTTAGCCGGCCGCCGTCGTGCTTGGCGGTTGGCCGGCCCACGAAGGCGGCTAGCTGGCCGCCACCTCACGAGTCCTAGAACTATGCATGCTTCTGGACCACCTCCTTTCCCGTGTAACTCGCACGTTATCCGGCCGTCGGCGAGCAGGCAAGGGATTATCCGCGGGGCAACTACTATTGGGATCATGGACCGGACCTGGGACGAGCAGCTGCGGGCTCGCGGCTACCGGGTGACACCCCAGCGCCAGCTGGTTCTCGAGGCCATTTTCAAGCTCGACCACGCGACGCCGGAGGAGATCTGCGGCCAGGTCCAGCAGACCGCCCGCGGGGTCAACATCTCCACGATCTACCGGACGCTTGAGCTGCTCGAGCAGATCGGCATGGTCACCCACACCCACCTGGGGCACGGGGCGCCCACGTATCACCTCGCGAGCGACGCGGACCACGTCCACCTGGTCTGCCGGGACTGCGGGCGGGTGACGGAGGTCAGCCCGGACACGATCCGCGGCCTGATCACCGCCCTGCAGGAGCGGCACGGCTTCGAAACCGACGTGGGGCACCTCACGGTGTTCGGCCGCTGCGCGGACTGCCGTGGGAAGGGAGAGGCATGCTGAAGCTGCCTGGGGCTGTCGCGGCGGACTGGCCGGACGAGGGCGTCGCGGCACACTACGGCGACCCGTTCCGCGAGCAGCGCGCCCTCGAGGCGGGCACCGGATTCACCGACCGGTCGAACCGCGGCGTGGTCACGGTTACCGGTGCTGACCGGCTGAGCTGGCTGCACAGCCTGACCTCGCAGGCGCTGGACAAACTGGCGCCAGGGGAGGCCGCGCAGGCCCTGATCCTGGATCCCAACGGGCGCGTGGAGCACCATCTCACGCTGAGCGATGACGGCACGACGACGTGGCTCCACGTCGAGCCGGGCACGGCCGGGGCGCTCGTGGAGTTCCTCGACTCGATGCGGTTCATGCTGCGCGTCGAGGTCGCGGACGTGACGGTCGGTCACGCGGTGTTCACCGGCCCGGAGGGCGATCGCATCCTGCCCCGCGGCAACCTGGACGCATTCGCCGGGGAGCTGATTGAGCGCGGTCTTGCCCCTGCGGGCATGTGGGCGTTCGAGGCGTTGCGGATCGCGGCGCACGTGCCGCGGCTCGGCATGGACACCGATAACAAGACGATCCCGCACGAGATGGGCTGGATCGAGACGGCCGTGGCCCTGAACAAGGGCTGCTACCGCGGCCAGGAGACGGTCGCGCGAGTGCACAACCTGGGCCATCCGCCGCGGCGGCTGGTCTTGCTGCACCTGGACGGCAGCGCCGAGCGGCTCCCGGCACACGGCGATCCCGTCGAGCTGGACGGCGCACAGGTTGGCTGGGTCGGCTCCACGGCGCGGCACTACGAGCTCGGGCCGATCGGGCTCGCCTTGGTCAAGCGCACCGCGCCGGTGGACGCGACGCTGCTGGCCGGCGGCGTCGCCGCCGCGCAAGAGGTGGTAGTGTCCCCCGACGCCGGGGCCAACGTCCAGGTGACACTGCGTCGCCGCACCATAGCCTGAGCCCTAACGGGAGGTGAGTCCGCCGTGCTGCGCAGGACATTGCTAGCCGCGTCGCGAAGTCCGCGGCTGCGTCAGCTCATCGTGAGCGCGCCGCAGACCCGGTCGATCGTCGAGTCCTACGTCGCGGGCGAGACCGCCGACGACGCGGTGCGGGTGACCCGCGCGCTACGCGCCGCCGGCCTGCTCGTCACGCTCGACTACCTCGGCGAGGACACCACCGATGAGGCGCAGGCCGCCGCCGTCGTGGACGAGTACGTGAAGCTGCTTGCCAAGCTCAGCGCCGACGGGCTGACGCACGGCGGGGCCGCCGAGGTCTCGGTCAAGCCGACGGCGGTCGGGCTGACGCTGGACGCGGCGCTGGCGCGGGAGAACATCGCGCAGATCGCCGCCGCCGCGCGGGAGGCCGGCACCACCGTGACGCTGGACGCAGAGCACTACGAGGCGATCGAGCCGACGCTGCGCATCGCGGCGGGGCTGCGCAATGAGTTTCCCGACCTCGGCTGCGTGATCCAGGCGTGCCTGCGGCGCAGCGCGGCGGACTGCCAGTCGCTGGCCGGGCACGGCACCCGGGTGCGGCTGTGCAAGGGCGCCTACAGTGAGCCGGACACGGTCGCGTACCGCGCCAGGGGCGACGTGGATCTCGCCTACGCGCGGTGCCTGAAGGTGCTGATGAACGGTTCCGGATACCCGATGATGGCAACGCACGACCCGCGGCTGATCGAGATCACGGGTTCGCTGGCGATGCTGACCGGTCGTTCGGAAGATAGCTTTGAATATCAGATGCTGTACGGGATCCGGCCCGGGGAGCAGCGCCGGCTGGCCAACACCGGCGCGCGCATGCGGGTCTACGTGCCGTACGGCGGCGACTGGTACGGCTACCTGGTGCGGCGCCTGGCCGAGCGCCCGCGGAACCTGGCATTTTTCGTTCGGTCACTGAGGTCAAAGAACTAACCATGGCTATCGCGATTCTGGGCGCCGGCAAGATGGGCGAGGCGCTGCTGTCCGGCCTGCTGCGCGCCGGGCGTTCGCCGACGTCGGTGATCGCCGCGGCCCGCCGTCCCGAGCGGGCCGCGGAGTTGCGCGAGCGATACGGGATCGAGGTCACGGACGCCGCGTCGGCGGCGAAGGCCGCGGACACCCTGGTGCTCGCCCCCAAGCCGCAGGACATGCACCGGCTGCTCGACGAGATCGCGCCGGTGGTTCCGGCCGGCCGCCTGGTGATATCGGTGGCCGCGGGCATCACGACGTCGTTCATCGGCGGCCGGCTGTCCGCCGAAGTGCCCGTGGTGCGCGTCATGTCCAACACGCCGGTGCTGGTGGACGAGGCGATGAGCGTGATCTCGGCGGGCGCGTTCGCGGGCGAGGAGCACCTGCGCCGCGCCGAGGAGCTGCTCCGTCCGGTCGGCAAGGTGCTGCGCATCCCCGAGTCGCAGCAGGATGCCGCGACCGCGCTGTCCGGCAGCGGGCCCGCGTACGTGTACTACCTGGTCGAGTCGATGGTGGACGCCGGGATCCTGCTCGGCATGTCCCGGTCCGCCGCGCTGGAGATGGTCACGCAGGCGGTGTACGGCGCCGCGACGATGCTGCGCGAGTCCGGTGAGCATCCGGTGATCCTCCGTGAGGCCGTGACCTCGCCCGGCGGCACGACGATCTCGGCGATCAGGGAGCTGGAGAAGCACGGGGTGCGGGCCGCGTTCCTCGCCGCCATCGAGGCCGCGCGCGACCGCGGCAGGGAGCTCGGCGGAGGGTGATGGTGTAACCCGTGGCCGGCTCGCTGCTCGTGTCCTGGGACCCGGCGATGGCCGGGTATGACTTCGGGCCCAGCCATCCGCTGGCGCCGGTGCGCGTGACGCTCACCATGGAACTCGCGGCCGCGCTCGGCGTGCTCGACGCGGCCGAGGTCCGGGCGCCGTCGTCGGCGTCGGACGACGAGCTGATGCTGGTGCACGACCCCGAGTACATCGCGGCGGTCCGGGCGGGCAAGCCCGCCCTCTGGTATGGGCTGGGCACGCCGGACGACCCCGTGTTCGACGGGATGCACGAAGCTTCGGCACTGATCGCCGGCGGCACGCTCGCGGCGGCACGCGCCGTCTGGGACGGTTCGGCGGGGCACGGCGCGAGCGTGGCGGGTGGCCTGCACCACGCGATGCGCCGTCAGGCGAGCGGATTCTGCATCTACAACGACCCGGCGATCGCGATCGCCTGGCTGCTGTCGGCCGGCGCGTCGCGTGTCGCCTACGTGGATCTGGACGTGCACCACGGCGACGGCGTCCAGGCCGCGTTCTACGACGATCCCAGGGTGCTCACGATCAGCCTGCACGAGCATCCCGCTACCCTGTTCCCCGGCACCGGGCTGGCGACCGAGACCGGATCGGGGGATGGCCGCGGCTACGCGGTGAACGTGCCGCTGCCGGCGGGCACGGGGGACGCCGGGTGGCTGCGCGCGCTCGACGCCATCGTGCCGCCGCTGCTCCGCGAGTTCCGCCCCGACGTACTGGTGAGCCAGCACGGCTGTGACACGCATCTGCTGGACCCGCTCGCGCACCTCGAGCTCTCCATCGACGCGCAGCGCCGGGCCGCCGTGCTGATGCACGACCTGGCGCACGCCACGGCGGGCGGCCGCTGGCTGCTCACCGGAGGCGGCGGATACCAGCGCGTCCAAGTGGTGCCGCGGATCTGGACGCACCTGCTTGCCGTGGCGGCCGGCCAGCCGCTCGATCCGTCGACGGCGACACCGGAAAACTGGCGGTCCCTTGCCGCATCCCTTGCGGGAGAAAACGCGCCATCGCACATGACCGATGGATCGGATGCGGCATTCCGTACGGTCGCCGATTCCGGGATCGATCCCGGCGATCCGGTTGACCGCGCGATCATGAATACTCAGCGCGCGGTGTTCTCTTGGCACGGACTGCCCGCTGCCGCGGGTTGAACACGCCGGCGCGACCAAAGTGCGCCAAAGAATTATTCCGGTGGCTTGATTGGTATACCAAACTGTTGGCACGTGCCCGCGCAGGTCAGGGGCGATGACGGAGATTGACTCACGCGGCCGGCGATGATTGCAGCCAAAGAGTAACAACAATGAGGCTATCGACGGGGTTGCTCTTTTCTGTACGGGACTTACCCTGGAGACGTACGTGACTGGTGCGCAGTATCCGGTCAAGTGCTCGGCTTCGTGCGGAAGAGGCAACCCATGGCAGGCGAAACACCCCCCCTGAGCGACGTAAGGTTCCTTACCGTTGCCGAAGTGGCCTTGATCATGCGCGTGTCAAAGATGACCGTGTATCGCTTGGTCCACTCTGGCGAGCTGGAAGCGATCCGGGTGGGTCGCTCCTTCCGAGTACCTGAGCAGGCAGTCAACCAGTACTTGAGGGCTGCTTTCGTAGGTACCGGCTGAACCCGCTGTAGTCCCGGACGGCGCGCTGTCCTGCATGACACGTGCCGTCCGGGAGCGGCGGGCCCCGGGCTGGGCACGCGTCAGTCGCGCGGCGCGGGTACTCTGTTTGTCCAGCCGCCCGTACCGGGCGAGCGTGTTGGCGAAGCCGTCATCCCGCGAACGCCCAGGAAGGGGTGGTCTCATGGGCTCAGTCATCAAGAAGCGCCGCAAGCGCATGGCGAAGAAGAAGCACCGCAAGCTGCTGAAGAAGACGCGGATCCAGCGCAGGAACAAGAAGTAACGCCCTCGTCGCAGGCGTGCTGGTGCACCATAGGAAGTGATGTCACTTCCGGTGCTGGTCGCATTCGCCGGGCGCCTCGTCCGCGAGCCGCTGGCCTGCTTCACCGTGCGGACGCCGGGAACCCTCAGCCTCCCGACGGCGCGGAATCAGAGCGCCCGGTTCGGGGAGCTCCTCATCGGCGGTGCGCCGAGCGGCGGCGCGATCCTGGTGACCGTGTGGTCCTTCTTTGCGGCGCTGGGGCCTGGCCGTCGGCTGGCCCGCTCTTCGGCCGGGCCAGGGCCTCGCCGCGGTGACGGGCGGCCGCCGATTCCCGCTAGCGGCGGTCCTGCATCTGGTTCGGTCTCACCAGGGATCTGGGGTCTGTTAAGGGCCCCAGCCCGCGGACCATAGGGCGGATAAGTGGACGGATCACGCAAGGGTTCCCGGTCCCGCCGGGGGCGCCACGGCGCGCCCAGCGGCAATGACCGCAAGCGCGGCCGGTCCGATCATGGACCGGACGACGGTCAAGACTACGGTCAGGCCGAACAGTACGGGCAGCGCGGCTATGCCCAGCCAGGCCAGTACGCGGGCCAAGGCGGGTATGACCAGGCCCAGTACGGCCAAGCCCAGCACGGCCAGGCGCAATACGGCCAGACGCCGCAAGGGCAGTACCCCGCCCGAGGCCAGTATCCCGCCCAGGGCCAGTATCCCGCCCAGGGCCAGTATCCCGCCCAGGGCCAGCATCCCGCCCAGGGCCAGCATCCCGCCCAGGGCCAGCATCCCGCCCAGGGCCAGTACCCCGCCCAGGGGCAGTACCACGGTCAGGCTCCGTACTCCGCACCAGGGCCCTACCAGGGCCAGGCTCAGTATCCGCAGGCCCAGTACGGGTCGGCGGCCCCCGCTCAGTACCCGGGCGCGGGCCGGTACGGTCACCCAGGGCCGGGCGGATCTCCCGCCCCGGGGCAGGGTCCGGCCCAGTACGGCTATCCGGCGCACGGTCAGCACCCAAGCCCTGGTCAGTATGGCCAGCAAGCTCGAGGGCAGTACCAGGGCCCGTATCAGTCGCCCGGGCCGTACCAGGCCGGAACCCCCGCGCAGGCCCAGCCGGGCGGCGGCCAGTACGCGTATCCCGCTGCGGGCCAGCAGGGTCCAGGGCAGTACGGATACCCGGCACCGGGGCAGGAAGACGCGGGTCAGTATGGGTACGCGCAAGTTCACCAGGGCGCTGGCCAGTATGGGTACCCGGCGCGAGAGCAGCAGGTCTCAGGTCAGTACGGCTACCCGGAATACGGCCCGCAGCAAGGCGCTGACCAGTACGAATACCAGGCCAGCGACACTTACGGATACGACCAGCAGGACCAGTACGCGACCGGCACCGAGTATCTCGCCCAGCCTGCGACTGACTGGGTCGGCCCCGATGGACGTCCCGCCTTCGAGGGGATGCCCGCCCCGACCGGTCCGCTCCGGTCAGCGGATCTTGACGTCGACGCCGAAGTCCAGGCGGAGCCGGAACCCGAGTCCGCTAGCACGGCCACGGGAACCGCCGCGGCACGGCCGTATGGCCGGATCTTGATTTTCACGTTGCTCGATGATAAAGCCACGGATTTCGACCGCCTCGCCGAGCAAACGGCCGAACAAGTGCGGACTGGCGAACCCGGCACTCTCGTCTACGTCATTCATCTGGTGCCAAACGCGCCAATGCAGCGGATCTTCTATGAGATTTACCGGGATAGGGCCGCATTTGAAAGCCATGAGGACCAGTCATATATGAAGCGATTCGTCGCCGAACGCAGAGCGTACGTCCTCGCGACCAACATCATCGAGCTGCGGGTGAAATACGCTAAGGTGGCGCCTCTGACGGACACCAGGCAGCCGGACGAGGGCCCGCTGAGCGTGACTCAGGCCAGCCGGCCTCAGCTCCCGCCCGGGCAGGGACCCGTCCCGCTCGTCGCGCCGGGCCAGTCACGGGTGACCCAGGCGGCCGCCGCCCGGCAGCCTGTCTCGGGGCCGCGGCATGGCCGGGCCTAACGAGTACGGTGTGCCCGAGCCGCGGATCACCCTGCTCGCCAAGCCGGGCTGCCATCTGTGCGACGAGGCACGTACCGTGATCGAGCGTGTCGCGGCCGACACCGGGGTCGGCTATGCCGAGCGCGACATCACCGCTTCCGCCGAGGACATGGCCGAGTACTGGGACAAGATCCCCGTCACGCTGGTCGATGGTGTGCAGATCGACTTCTGGCACGTCAGCGAACCGCGCCTGCGCGCCGCCCTCGCTGCCCGGCGCCCGGGCCAGGGTTAGCGGGAAGTGTCGCGGTATGCGTTGACCTCCGCGGCTCGCGCTGGCCCGGGCAGGCCGCCCGGTTAAGTGCTGTCCGGTCGGTGCATGGCCGGACAACGTGGCGGATTGCCGCTTTGCGGTGGACTGACCCCCGCGGACGGGGGTCAAACTTCCACGTAGCGGTGATCTACCACATTGCTGCCACGGCCCTTGATGCGCACGCGTATCGCCAGGCAGATAGCCAGCTTTCAGTCCCAGCCGTCACCAGCAGACACGAAGGCGCCCCGCCGTGGGCCGGCGGACGCGGCGCGTACGGGGAGGCTGCGGCGGAAACGCGGCGGGCGGGCGCGCGGATGCTGGAGCAACGAGCGAGCGGATGCTGGAGCAATGGGCGATGTGCCCACCAGGGCCGACTTTGTGAAACTGTGCACAAAGGCGTACCGTGGAGAGGTCGGCTATGCAGGCTCCCCACCCTAGGAGCACCGCTTACCCCCAGGAGCGCTGCCGCCATGCGCAGTAATGGAATGCCTTCGGGCGCGGGCAAGGATCTGCCCGCCAGCCTGGCCGGGCACGAGTTTCAGCAGGACCACGTCGAGCCCGGCGGACAAAACGAGCAAAGCGGGTACAACGGGATACCCGAGGCCACCGTGGCCCGGCTGCCCGTCTACCTGCGTGCCCTTTACGGCCTCGCGGAGCGCGGGGTGAGCACGGTCGCCAGCGAGGAACTGGCCGCGGCGGCGGGCGTCAACTCCGCCAAGCTGCGCAAAGACCTGTCCCACTTGGGCTCGTACGGCATCCGGGGGGTCGGTTACGACGTCGACTACCTCGTCTATCAGGTGTCCCGCACGCTCGGGCTTACCCAGGACTGGCCGGTCGTGATCGTCGGCGCCGGCAATCTCGGGCACGCGCTGGCCAATTACGGCGGCTTCGCGTCGCGCGGCTTCCGGATCGCCGCCCTGCTGGACTCCGATCCGGCTATCGTGGGCAGCAAGATCGCGACACTGACCGTGCAGCACGTCGATGAGCTTGAAGCCGTCGTCGAACGGCATAAGGTGGCGATCGGCGTGATCGCAACCCCGGCGACGTCTGCGCAGGCAGTCTGTGACCGGCTTGTTTCGGCCGGAGTCACAGGCGTTCTCAACTTCGCGCCGCTGGTGTTGAAGGTGCCGGAAGGGGTCGAGGTGCGGAAGGTCGAGCTGTCCGTAGAGTTGCAGATCCTCGCCTTCCACGCCCAGCGACGTTCGGTTGGCGGCGACAAGGTCAACGGGCACCGGCTCGAGACAGCGCAGGCCTAGGCGGTGGTCAGGTGAGCGTGCTGGTAGTCGGACTGAGCCACAAGAGTGCTCCGGTCGCGACGCTAGAGCTGGCCGCGGTCAGCGGGGACGCGCTTGCCAAGCTGATCCACGACGTCGGCCGTGCCGAGCCGGTGGCCGAGACGTTCGTGGTCTCGACGTGTAACCGGGTCGAGGTGTACGCGGACGTGGACCGGTTCCACGCCGGCCTGATCGCGATCTGCGAGCTCCTCGCCCGCCACTGCGGCATACCGGCCGACGAACTGACTCCGCACCTGTACGTGCACTACGAGGACCGCGCGGTGAACCACCTGCTCGCGGTGGCCAGCGGGCTTGACGCGATGGTCGTCGGCGAGGGGCAGATCCTCGGTCAGGTGCGCTCCGCGCTCAAGCTGGCCGGCGAACTGGGCACGCTCGGCAGGGTGCTCGGCGACCTCGGCAGGCTGGCGCTGCGCACCGGTAAGCGGGTCCGCGCCGAGACCGCCATCAACCGGCTGGGCGCCAGCGTGGTCAGCGTCGGGATCGAGCTGGCCGCGCAAAGCCTGGGTACGGCCGGCGACCAGCTGCTGGCCGGCCGGCGGGTCCTGGTCGTGGGCGCGGGCTCGATGAGCGCCCTGGCCGCGGCGACGGCGGCCCGGCAGGGCGCGGCGCCGATCGTGCTCGCGAACCGGACCCGGATGCACGCCGAGCGCCTCGCCGCCCGGCACCACGGTGTGGTCGTCGATCTCGCCGAGCTGCCGCGGGCCATCGCCGACGCGGATGTGGTGATCTCCTGCACCGGCGCGTCCGGCCACGTGATCACCGCGGACATGATCACCGAGGGAAGCGAGCTGGTCATTCTCGACCTCGCGATGCCGCGCGACGTGCATCCGGCGGTGGCCGGCTTGCCGGGCGTCACGGTGATCGGCATGGACGTGCTCGGTGAGCACGGCACGGTCGCCCAGGCGCAGGACGTTGCCGCGGTCCGCGCGATCATCGAGGCGGAGCTCGCCGCCTATCAGCAGGCCGCCGACGCCGCCACGGTGGCGCCCACCGTGGTGGCGCTGCGCACCAAGGCGGCCGAGGTGGTGGACGCGGAACTCGCCAGGCTGGCTGGCCGGCTGAGCGGGGACGGATTGAGTGGCCACGCGCTTGATGAAATAGCCCAGACTGTGCGCCGGGTGGTAGACAAGCTATTGCACGCGCCGACTGTGCGAGTGAAGGAACTCGCGGGTTCGCCGGGGGGCGAGGAGTATGCCGCGGCGCTGCGGGTCCTCTTCGATCTCGATCCACGGGCGGTCGAAGCGGTTACTCGTGCCGCCACGGAGCAGGAGGCCTCACAGTGAACGCGGTGACTCTGCGGCTCGGCAGCCGCCGCAGCCCGATGGCTGTCGCGCAGTCCCGCCGGGTCGCCGATCAGATCACGGCGGCGACCGGCCGCGAGGTGGAGATCGTCGGTGTCACCACGCTCGGCGACGTGAGCCGTGCGGCGCTCAGCCAGATCGGCGGCACCGGCGTGTTCGTGAGCGCGCTGCGCGACGCGCTGCTGCACGGTGAGATCGATTTCGCGGTGCACTCGCTGAAGGACCTGCCGGCCGTCCAGCCGCCGGACATCGCGCTGGCCGCGGTGCCGCGGCGGGACGACCCGCGCGACGCGCTGGTGGCGCGGGCGGGTGCCAAGCTCGCCGACCTGCCGGCCGGTGCCCGGATCGGCACCGGTTCGCTGCGCCGTGCCGCTCAGGTGCTCGCGTTGCGCGCCGACCTGCGCTGCGTGCCGATCCGCGGCAACGCGGACACCCGGATGGCGAAGATCGGCAAGGGCGAGGTGGACGCGGTCGTGCTGGCGTACGCGGGCCTGGAGCGGATCGGCCACCTCGACGCGGTGACCCAGGTCTTCGAGCCGGAGGAGATGCTGCCCGCGCCGGGCCAGGGCGCGCTGGCCGTGGAGTGCCGCACCACGGACTCCGACCTGGCCGAACTGCTCAGCGTCGTCAGCGACGCGCACACCGTGGCGGCGTCGATCGCGGAACGCAGCCTGCTCGAGGCGCTCGCCGCCGGATGCCACGCACCGGTGGCGGCGTACGCGGCGGCGACAGCGCCGCGAGCTGGGGATAACGGTGTTTCGGGGGAGCGTGGCCTGGACATGCACGCAGTCGTGATGAGCATGAACGGGACCACGATGCTGCGCGCGCACGGGGTTGGCCGGCCGGCCAACGCGCGCCAGCTCGGCCAGGATCTCGCGGCGGACCTGCTCCGCTCGGGCGCGGAAGAACTGATCAGGATGCCGGAGGAACCGGCGAACAGCGGGAATGATGTGCAGTGAGCAGTAAGCAGCACTCTGAGTCGGGGGCGGCCGACAAGCCGCGCGGCTGGGTCGCCCTAGCGGGCGCCGGGCCTGGTGACGAAGGACTTCTGACTGTGCGAGCGGCCGAACTGCTGGCCGCCGCCGACCTGGTAGTGGCGGGACCAGAGCACCACGCCCTCGCTCAGCGGTTCGTCTCCGGGCAGGCACAGCTCGCCGAGCCCGCCGACGGCACCCCGGCAGTGGCCGCCAAGCAGCTCACCGCGCCTGCCAAGGCCGGCCAGCTGGTCGTCCGGCTGTACCAGGGAGACCCGCTGCTGTCGGGGGCCGCGCAGGACGCCGCGGCGTGCGCCAAGGCCGGGGTGCGGTTCGAGATCATCGCGGGCGTGCCGCCGCACACCGCCGTGCCCGCCGCCGCCGGTATCGCGCTGGCCAGCTCGAACACCGGTGAGCTGCGGATGATCCACGCGTCGGAGGCTAGCCGGGTGGCGTACAGCCCGGCCACGCTCGTCGTGCTCGGCGCCGACGCGGGCCCGGCGGACCTGGCGAAGATGCTGATCGCCAACGGCTGGCCGGAGGCCACCAGGCTCGCCATCACCTGGGACGGCACGACCAGCGCGCAGCAGACCGTCAGCTCGACCCTCGGTCACATCGGCCCGGACCTGAAGGCGGCGGGCATCAGCCTGGCGAACACCCAGGGTCAGGCGATCGCCGTGGTCGGCGAGGTGGTCGCCAGCAGGGAACGGCTGTCCTGGTTCGAGACCAAGCCGCTGTTCGGCTGGCGGGTGCTGGTGCCCCGCACCAAGGAGCAGGCGGCGGCCGTCTCCGAGCGGCTCAGGGAATACGGCGCGGTGCCCGAGGAGGTGCCGACGATCGCGGTCGAGCCGCCGCGTACCCCGCAGCAGATGGAGCGCGCGGTCAAGGGCCTGGTCACCGGCCGGTACCAGTGGGTGGCCTTCACCTCTGCGAACGCGGTCCGCGCGGTGCGCGAGCGGTTCGAGGAGTACGGCCTCGACGCGCGTGCGTTCGCCGGCGTGAAGATCGCGGCCGTCGGCGCGCAGACCGCCAAGTCGCTGCTTGACTTCGGCATCCGGCCGGACCTGGTGCCCGCTGGCGAGCAGTCCGCGGAGGGGCTGGCCAACGAGTGGCCGCCGTACGACGACCTGCTCGATCCGATCAACCGGGTCCTGCTGCCGCGCGCGGACATCGCCACCGAGACGCTGCTGGCCAGGCTCACCGAGCTGGGCTGGGAGTGCGAAGACGTCACCGCGTACCGGACGGTGCGCGCCGCGCCGCCGCCCGCGCCGATCCGGGAGGCGATCAAGGGCGGGGGGTTCGACGCTGTGCTGTTCACCAGCTCGTCGACGGTGCGGAACCTGGTCGGCATCGCCGGTAAGCCGCACGCGGTCACGGTAATCGGCGTGATCGGGCCGCAGACGGCGAAGACCGCCGCGGAGTTCGGCCTGCGGGTGGACGTGGCGGCGCCGAGCCCGTCGATGACGGCCCTGGTCGACGCCACGGCGGAGTACGGCAGGGGCCTGCAGCGGGCGGCCGAGGAATCCGGCGAGCAGCTTCGCCGGCCGAGCGAGCGCCGCCGCGGCGGCCGCAGGAGGCGTTAACTTCCGTCATGAGCTACCCGCAGGTCCGCCCCCGGCGGCTCCGCCGCACGCCTGCCATCAGGACGATGGTCGCCGAGACCGCGCTTCGGCCCAGCGAGTTCGTGCTGCCGGTCTTCATCAAGGAAGGCCTCACCGAGCCGCGGCCGATCAGCTCGATGCCTGGCGTGGTCCAGCACACCAGGGACAGCCTGCGCAAGGCCGCGGCAGAGGCCGCGGCGGCCGGCGTGGGCGGGATCATCGTGTTCGGCGTGCCGGCGGTGAAGGACGGCCGGGGCAGCGCCGCCGACGACGACGCCGGCATCTCCCAGGTCGCGCTTGCCGACCTGCGCGCGGAGGTCGGCGACGACCTGGTGCTGATGGGCGACCTGTGCCTGTGCGAGTACACCGATCACGGGCACTGCGGGATCCTCGACTCCGACGGCTACGTACTCAACGACGAGACGCTCGACCGGTACGCGTCGACCGCGGTCGCGCAGGCCAAGGCCGGCGCGCACATGGTCGCGCCGAGCGGCATGATGGACGGCCAGGTCGGCGTCATCCGGCACGCACTCGACGCCGCCGGGTTCAAAGACACAGGCATCTGCGCCTACTCGGTGAAGTACGCGTCCGGCTTCTACGGCCCGTTCCGCGAGGCCGCCGAGGGGGCGCCGAGGTTCGGCGACCGCGGGACCCACCAGGAGGACCCGAGGAACGCCACCGAGACCCTGCGCGAGGTCGCGCTCGACATCGCCGAAGGCGCCGACATGGTGATGGTCAAGCCGGCGCTGGTGTACCTGGACATCATCCGCCGGATCGCCGGCACGGTGACCGTGCCGGTCGCGGCCTATCAGGTCAGCGGTGAGTTCGCCATGGTGGAGGCCGCGGCGGCCAACGGCTGGCTGGACCGGGAGCGGATCATGCTGGAAACGCTCACCGCCATCCGGCGGGCGGGCGCCGGGGTCATCCTGACCTACTGGGCCACCGAGGCGGCCCGCCTCCTGTAGCCTCGCACCAAACGGGGAACAAGCACCGAGGTCGTTATGACAAGGGGTCTAATGGTTGATGTTGCCTGGCGGCGGGGCCGTGCTCGCGCGGCGGAGCGGCAGCAGCCGCTTGACGCCGCGGCGGAGCGCTATGCCGCCATGGGCTGGCCGGTCTGTCCGGGGGCGCACCCGCGCGGTGCGATGGAGCCGGGGCGCGCGTGCTCCTGCGACCGGGTCGGCTGCCCGGCGCCGGGCGCCCACCCGGTATCGCCCGCCTGGCAGATGCAGGCGACCGTGGACATCGACATCATCAGGAGCTGGTGGGAAACCCGGCCGGAGGCGAACGTCTTGCTCGTCACCGGCCGGGTTTTCGACGTTCTGGACGTGCCGGCCGTGGCGGGCGCGTCCGCGCTGGCGCGGATGAGCAGGGCCGCGGTGAAGAGCGGGCCGGTCGCGGCCCTCGGCGGGGACCGGATGCTGTTCTTCGTCCTCACCCGAGGCGCTCCGATGGACGAGGACGAGTGGTGGTCGTGCGGCCTTGACTCCTCGCCGGAGTCGGTGGCGACCGGACTTCGCTGGCACACCCGCGACAGCTACGTGCTCGCGCCGCCGTCGCGACTGGCGTCGAGCACCGGGTGCCGCTGGATGCGATCGCCGGAGGATCATCCGCTGCCGGACGCGCTGCGGCTGCTCGAGCATCTTGTCGACGCGTGCGAAGCCCCGTGAGCGAGTCTGACCAGCTGTTCAAGCGGGCGCTGGCGGTGACGCCGGGCGGCGTGAACTCGCCGGTGCGGGCGTTCGGCTCGGTGGGCGGCACGCCGCGGTTCATGGTGCGCGGATCCGGGCCGTACTTGTACGACGTGGACGGCGTCTCGTACGTGGACCTGGTCTGCTCGTGGGGACCGCTGCTGCTCGGGCACGCGCACCCCGCCGTGCTGTCGGCGGTGTCCGCGGCGCTGTCGTCGGGGACGTCGTTCGGCGCCGCGACGCCGGGAGAGGTTTCGCTGGCCGAGGAGATCGTGGCGCGCGCGCCGGTGGAGCAGGTGCGCCTGGTGAACTCCGGAACCGAGGCGACGATGTCCGCGGTGCGACTGGCGCGCGGGTACACCGGGCGGTCCGTCGTCGTGAAGTTCGCGGGGTGCTACCACGGGCACGTCGACGCGCTGCTCGCCGCGGCCGGGTCCGGGGTGGCGACGTTCGGGCTGCCGGATTCGCCGGGGGTCACCGGGGCAGCGGCGGCGGACACGCTTGTGCTGCCTTATAACGATTTTGAGGCCGTGCGCGCGGTGTTCGAGGCGCGCGGGTCGCAGATCGCGTGCGTGATCACCGAGGCGTGCCCGGCGAACATGGGGATCGTCGCGCCGTTGCCGGGGTTCAACGAGCTGCTCCGGTCGCTGTGCACGTCCGCCGGGGCCTTGCTGATCATGGACGAGGTGCTGACCGGGTTCCGGGTTTCCGCTAGCGGCTGGTACGGGATCGACGGCGTCGCGGGCGACCTCATGACGTTCGGCAAGGTGATGGGCGGCGGGCTGCCGTCGGCCGCGTTCGGCGGGCGGGCCGCTGTGATGTCGCGGCTGGCGCCGTCCGGGCCGGTGTACCAGGCGGGCACGCTGTCCGGGAACCCGCTCGCGACCGCGGCCGGCCTGGCGACGCTGCGGGAGTGCACGCCGGACGTGTACGCGGCCGTGGATGCGGCGGCCGCCACGGTGTCGGGGCTCGTGTCGGACGCGCTGACCGCGGCGGGTATGCCGTTCCACCTCTCCGCCGCGGGGAACCTGTTCTCCGTGTTCTGGGGAGTTGACGGGCCGGTGCGCTCGTTCGACGACGCACGTTCCCAGTCGGCAGCCGCGTACGCGGCGTTCTTCCACGCGATGCTCGACCGCGGGGTGTACCTGCCGCCGTCGGCGTTCGAGGCGTGGTTCCTGTCCGCCGCGCACGACGACGAGGCGCTGTCGCGCGTGGCGTCCGCGCTGCCAGACGCGGCGAGTGCTGCCGCCGCCGCGATCCGTGCGTAGCGCACCGCTTCGCGGCGCGCCCCACGGAAACGATGGGCGAAACGGTCGCTATAGCGACCAAAGCTCCCATCATTTCCCCATGACGCTGGCGTATTGTCCTGCGGAGCGGGTTGCTGTGCAAAACGGTGGGCGACGATCTGTGGATTGTTGACAAGTTTTCCACAAGCTGTGATCGGCGCGTGGCGGGGTCGCTCACACGACGGCGATCGTTGGCCAATGACCTGCTACTCGCCGGAGTTCGCCAGTGTCCTCGCTGATCAGGATGAGGTCGCGGATGTAGCGACCGTGCTCAGGTACATGTCGCGCGGAGCCCTGCGCTGGCAACTGTCCAGCAGGCGATGGCAATGCCCGTGCCGCGGGGTGATCGTCACCCACTCCGGTCCGCTGACGGAACGCCAGCGGCTCCGAGTTGGCCTTATCTGGGCAGGTCCAGGTTCCGCGCTCGGCGGGCTGACCGCGGCGGCGCTGGACGGCTTCAAGGGCTTCGGCAAGCGCGCCGACGAAGCGGAAGCGATACACCTGGTCGTCCCGTCCGGCAACCAGCTCCGCAAAGCGCGCCCAGAACTCCCGGTCGTCGTGCACTACTCGAGACTCCTCGGTCCGGACGCGGTTCACCCCGTCCGGGAGCCGCGCCGGACGCGGATCGCTCGGTCGCTGATCGACGGCGCGACATGGATGGCCACCGACCGGGGGGCTCAGGCCGTGCTGGCCGCTGGAGTCCAGCAGCGCCTGGTCCGCATCGAAGACCTGACCGACGTGGTAGCCGGCAACCAAAGGCTGCGCCGACGGGCGCTGATCCGCGAGACGCTCGGCGATATCGCCGGGGGCGCCCAGGCGCTGTCCGAACTCGACTTCACCCGGCTGGTCATCCGGGCGTACCGGCTGCCGGAGCCGCAACGTCAGGTGCGCCGCAAGGATTCACATGGCCGCAACCGGTACCTGGACGTCTTGTGGGAAAAGGAACGGCTGGTGGTGGAGATCGATGGCGCCCAGCACGCGGATCCGCTGCACACCTGGGACGACATGAGCCGGGACAACGAACTCGTCGTGGACGGTTACCGGGTGCTGCGGTTTCCCGCCTGGCTGGTGCGGTACCACCCGGAGTACGTTGCCGGGCGGATCCGCGCGGTACTTGGCAGGGCTGTCCACAGGTGGGGAAGCTGCTAACAGGTTATCCACGGGAAACTGTGAACTCCGCCGGCCAGGTAAGCTGACCGCGCCATGTCCGAAACCACAGTCGTCCACCTGCTGCGGCACGGCGAGGTGGAGAACCCACGGGGCGTCGTCTACGGGCGACTGCCGGATTACCATCTGTCAGCGAACGGGCGCGCCATGGCCGACGCCGCTGCCGATTTTTTCGCCGAACGAGCGGTGGTCGCGGTTTTCTCGTCTCCGCTCGACCGCGCGATGGAGACCGCCAAGCCAGTGGCGCAGCGGCTGAACCAGGAGATCGTCGTTGACGAGCGCCTGATCGAGCCGTGGAACCACTTCGAGGGGCTGAAGTTCGGGGTGGGTGACGGCTCGCTGCACCACCCGGAGCACTGGGCGGCCATGCTGAACCCGTTCAAGCCGTCGTGGGGCGAGCCGTACCGCGAGGTCGTGGCCAGGATGTACGACATGCTGGCGGTCGCCAGGGACGCGGCGTCCGGCCGGGAGGCGGTTTGCGTGAGCCATCAGCTGCCGATCTGGGTCACCCGGCGGCAAGCCGAGGCCAAGCGGCTGTGGCACAACCCATCCCGCCGTGAGTGTGCGCTGGGCAGCGTGACCAGCTTCACGTTCTCCGGAAACCGGGTCTCGGACGTCTCCTACCGGGTGCCGCCCCGCCGTCTGGTCCGCGACATCGATGCGGCACAATAAGGGTGTACTACCCCCTGTAGGAGTCGGCTGTGCCAAAACCCAAGCGGCGTGTGGTCGTCTTGGCCGCGACCGTGTGCGCTGGTGTGCTGGCGGTCGTGCTGCTGGTCACCGCTTTCGGCGGCAGCGGCGGCGGCAACGTGACGTACATCGGCGGTAATACCAACGCCGTGCTGTACACGGCCGGGCACCAGCCGAAGGCGCCCGACTTCTCCGGCACCACGCTGACCGGATCGCGGCTCGGCCTGGCCGAGTACCGGGGCGACGTGGTGGTGCTCAACTTCTGGGGTTCCTGGTGCCCGCCGTGCCGCGCGGAAGCGACCACGCTGGCGTTCGCGGCCCAGCAGTACCATTCCGCGGGAGTGCGGTTCCTCGGCGTGGACGTGCGGGACAACACCCCGGGCGCGCTGGACTTCCTGCACAGTCACCACATCACGTACCCGAGCGTGAGCGACCCGGACGACACGATCACGCTCGATTTCAGCTCGGTGGTGCCGATCGCTGACACCCCCAGCACGCTGGTGATCGACAAGACCGGGCACATCGCGGGAGCGGTGTTCGGCGAGGTGTCCTATCAGGAGCTGACCACGCTGCTCGGCAAGGTCACCGCCGGCAAGAGCGGGTCCGCCAATGACTGAGCTGCGCACTTCAGAGGTCGACAAGGACGGCTTCCCGGTCCAGGAGGCCACTGCTCCGGCGCCCGCGGCGAGCCCCGCGCCACCACAGAGCTCACCGTCGGCGAGCAACCACTGGCTGCGCTGGGCATGGCGGCAGCTCACCTCGATGCGGATCGCGCTGATCCTGCTGTTCCTGCTGGCGCTGGGCGCGATCCCCGGCTCGATGCTGCCGCAGGAGGGCAGCGACCCGGGCGGGGTGCGGCAGTACTTCAGGGCGCACCCGTCGGTCGCGCCGCTGCTGAATCACCTGGGCCTGTTCAACGTGTTCGCGGCCCCGTGGTTCGCCGCCATCTACCTGCTGCTGTTCACCTCGCTGGTCGGCTGCGTGGTGCCGCGTACGTTCCGGCTGGCCGGGTCCGCGCGGACCCTGCCGCCCCGGGCGCCGCGTCAGCTGAGCAAGCTGCCGCACTCTGCCGAGTACCCGGTGTCGCTGAGTACGGAGCAGGCGCTCGAGGTCTCGTCACGGGTCCTGAGCGGCCACGGGTTCCGGTTGCGGCGGCCCGGCGACCTGAACGCCATGACCAGGCAGCCTTCGCCGGGGGAGCGGGACTGGGTGTCCGCCGAGAAGGGCTATCTGCGCGAGGCGGGCAACCTGCTTTTCCATCTGTCGCTGCTCGGCGTGCTGGTGTCCATCGCCATGGGCGGGCTGCTCGGCTACAAGGCCGACCGGTTGCTCATCGCGGGCCAGACGTTCGCCAACACGACCACCGACCTGGACGAGTTCTACCCCGGCCGGCTGGTCAGCGGCTCGGACCTGCCGCCGTTCAGCATCACGCTGGACAAATTCAACGCCAGCTATATCACGTCAGGCCCGCAGCTTGGCCAGCCCGCGGCGTTTGACGCGTACGTCACGTACCACGCGCACCCCGGCGACACAGTGCGGAAGTTCGACATCCAGGTCAACCACCCGCTGAACGTGGACGGCGCCAAGGTCTACCTGATCGGGCACGGCTACGCGCCGGTGTTCAAGGTCACCGACGCCAGCGGCCACGTAGAGTACGACGAGGCGACCCCGTTCATCTCCGGTACCGCGGCCAACTTCCTGTCCCAGGGAGTGGTCAAGGTCGCCGACGCCCAGCCGGAGGGGCTCGGCTTCACCGGGGTGTTCGTGCCGACCGCGGCGGTTGATGCCAGCGGTAATCTCGCGTCGGTGTTCCCCGCGCCGGACCGCCCGGTGGTCAGCCTGATCGCGTACGGCGGCAACCTCGGCATGAACACCGGTGCCTCGCAGTCCGTCTACGCGCTCGACACCACCGGGATGACGCAGCTCACACCCAAGCCGGTCGTGCTGGCCCAAGGCCAGACGCTCAAGCTGCCGGGCGGCAAGGGCAGCATCACGTTCGCCGGCTACCAGCTGTGGGGCAGCTTCACGATCACCCATGACCCCGGTCAGCTGCCAGCCCTGGCGTGCGGCATCGGCGCGCTGGCCGGGTTGCTGCTGTCATTCCTGGTGCGGCGCAGGCGGGTCTTCGTCCGGGTCCGGCCGGCGGATTCCGGGTCAGTGGTCAGCCTCGGCGGGCTGGCGCGGACCGACGCAAGCGGCGGCTTCGAGGCCGAGTTCGCGGCTTTGGCCGCCGAGCTGCGCGCGGCCCACGAGAGTACGGAATCACAGCAAGAGAGCGGAGACTGATCATGCCCGTAAACCTCGCCCTGGGTCATGTCAGCAATGATTTCCTGCTCGCCGCGCTGGCGCTGTACTCGCTGGCGGTGCTCGCCTTCGCCGGCGACTTCGCCTTCGGCCGTCCGCTGCGCGCGGTCGCCGCGGCGGCGAGCAAGCCCGCGCGGACTCTCGCCACGGTAGGTGCGGGCAGCGTGCCGGCCGACGCGGGCGACAGCAAGACCTCGCTGGTGTCCATGCCTGAACTGAGAGTGCCCGCGCTGCGGGCGCTCTTCCAGGCCACGGCGTGGGTGCGCGGCGCGATGGCGCTGAGCATGGCCGGAGTTACCGCGCACGCCGTGGCGGTCATCACCCGGGGCTTCGCGACGCACCGGGCGCCGTGGGGTGACATGTACGAGTTCGTCACGGCGCTCACCTGCTTCGCCGCGATCTTTTTCCTCGGCGTAATGATCCGGTACCGGGCCTGGGCGCTGGGCGTGTTCGTGATGGGCGCGGTCGTGCTTACCCTGGGCCTGACCGAGACGCTGATCTACACACCTGCTGGTGACCTGGTCCCGGCTCTGCAGTCGTACTGGCTGAGCATCCACGTCACCGCCATGACCGTCGCGACCGGCGTCTTCTTCGTGTCGGCGGTGCTCGGCATCGTCTACCTGGCGGTCGACTGGTATACCCGGCGCGTGGCGGCGGGCCGGGCGAAGCCGGGCAACGGCATCGTGCACCGGCTGCCGACCCTTGAGCAGCTGGACCGGCTGGCGTACCGGACGGTGGTGTTCGGCTTCCCGATCTGGACGTTCGGCGTGATAGCGGGCGCGATCTGGGCCGATCAGGCCTGGGGCCGGTACTGGGGCTGGGACCCGGTCGAGACGTGGGCCTTCATCACCTGGGTCATCTATGCGGCGTTCCTGCACGCCAGGGCCACGGCCGGGTGGCGGGGCCGCCGCGCGCACTACGTCCAGCTGCTGGGCTTCATCAGCCTGGTGTTCAACATCATGGTCGTCCAGATCTTCGTCACCGGCCTGCACTCCTACGCCGGCGTCAGCTAGTCCCGTACCGCCCGCACGTAGCGCAGCAGCGGCAGCTCGCCGTCGCCCTCGACGCGGAAGCCCGCCGCCCTGACCAGGTCGTCCAGCGGGATCGCGCCACCGTGCCGCCTGGCCTGCCCGCGCCCGTGCAGGCTGAAGCGGCCGCCGGATGGCCGGAAGTCCGCGACCAGCAGCCGCCCGCCCGGCCGCAGCACCCGGTACATCTGCCGGAAGGCGGCCGGGCGCGCATCCTCCGGGATGTGATGTATCGCGAGCGTGCTGGTGACCAGGTCGAACGACTCGTCTGGCTGGTCCAGGCGCTGGGCCGCGCCAACGGTGAACTCGCAGTTGCCCGGCGCCTTCCGCCGGGCGTACTCGATCGCGGTGGCCGACGGGTCGACGCCGGTGACGCCGCCCTCCTCGCCGACCGCCAGAGCGAGCAGGCGGGAGAGATAGCCGCCGCCGCAGCCGACGTCCAGGACCCGCTCACCCTGATGCGCGGCGCTGACCTCGGCGATTCGCCGGTACACGCGACGGCGCCTGCCAGCGAACACAATGTGGCTGAAGACTTCGTTCAGCCGCACCCGGTCGAGCGTCGCGCCGTCCTCGTGCTCGTGCCCATGACCCTTCCGGACCTCTACATCCATGGTGTGATAACTTAGTCACGACTAAGTTAGCTGTCAAGGGAGGCGCGATGCCGCCGCAACGGACCCGGCTCTCCGCCGATCGGCGGCGGGAGTCGATCCTGGCCGCCGCCACCGACCTGTTCGCGACCGCGGGCTACCGGGCCGTCAAGGTATCCGAGGTCGCCGCCAGGGTCGGCGTCAGCGAGCCCGTGGTCTTTCAGAACTTCGGCTCGAAAGCGGCGCTGTACGCGGCGGTCCTCGACCGGGTGACCGATCAGTTCCGGGGCGCGCTGCCCAGCCTGATCGGGCGGCACGGCTCCGCGCTGAACCTGCTAGCCCACCTGTTCGCCCTGGCCTCCGGCGAGGCGCCGCACCGGGGACCGGGCGGCGAGCACGCAGAGCACGCAGAGCACGCCGGGCGGTCCCACGGGATGCTGCTCGCCGACGCGGCCAGCCTGGTCGCGGCCCCGGTCCTCGCGGATCCAGCCCTTGCCGAGCCGGCGATCCGGGCGGCGCGGACCCTCGCCGGGCACGTCGCGGACCTGGTGCGACGTGGCCAGGCCGATGGCGACGTGCGACCCGGGATAGACCCGGACGCGACGGCCTGGCTGCTGCTGTCGGTTCTGTCCGCGCGCTCGTTCCGGAGCGTGGCGATGCCCGATGCCGTCCACCGCGAGGCCGCGGTGGCCGCACTTGCCCTTGACGTGCTGAGTCAGTGATCCTCGCCGGTCTCGAAGCTGCCCCGGATGACCCGGTCGAGAACCCGGAGGAAGTCGGGGTCGTCGTCAGGACCCTTGGGCATGCGCGGGGCTTCCGCGCCACGGGCGCGGCCGGCCGGGTGTCTGGCGACCGCGTCGTCGGCGTCGGTCCAGCGGTAGCTGTCGTCGTCGGGAGCCTCGTCGATGTCCCAGCGGGACCTGGAATTGAGGCGGGCGGTTGCCGCGCGCACTGGCTGGCGAACGATCAGCCACGCGACGGCACCGCCGATGAAAGTCGCCGCGATTACGGCGATCCAAGCCGGCTTAGGCATGCCCCTGCACTCCGATACGGGTGTCAGAATCGCGTCTGTCAGGCAATACAGCCAGAAGCCCCCGAGGAACAGGGCGAACAGGGCGCTGGCCAGCAACATGCCGGAAGCCTAACCCCAGGTCAGTCCGTCGCGTGCCCGAATTGAGCAAAGTCGTGGCGGCATAGAGATTACTTAGGGCAATCGGTCACATCGGGTGACGTGGCGTGCGATCTGGGCATACGCTAATCGGGAGGGCAAAAGGCAGGAGCGCTCCGTATGCGGCTAGGGATTCTGGACCGTGTCCGCCGCTGGGCTAGCCGTCGTGGCCCCTGGCCGCCTCGGCCCGGACGGACTGGCGTTCCGGGGCGCGAGACGCACGCTGTTCCGCCACCGCCTCCCGGGCTAGTTGATCAGGAGGACTGGGACAGCACGGCCGGCCGGCATCGGCGGCCGCCTGGCGGCGAGTGGCCCACGTCCGTCGAGCAACCGGAACACACCCGCCTGGGCGTCGAGCCGGCGGTCCGCCGTCCCCTGGCCGCAAGCAGCGGCGCGGCGGTCCGGTCCGGATCGGCACAGGCCAGGGTGCGTACCGAGCCCGGAGTCCCGGAGCCGCGGGCGGCGGAAGCGGCGCGGGCTGCCGCCGCGGAGCAGGTGGCGACCACCGGCCGGCGAGATACCCGGAGCGGCACCGCATGGCGATCCGCGTCACCGACGCTGCGGGCCAGGTTGCCGTTCACCGCGCCGCATGCGCGGGAGCGCCCGCCGGCCGCGGACGGCCGGCGGAACTGCGGGTCGCTGGAGCGCGTGCTCTGGCGGCAGTGGGATGCCGCGAACCCGCCGCCCGCGGAGGTCGTCGCCGCGGTCGACCGGCTGGCCGAACTGCCGGAACGGATTAAGGAACGGCTCACCGACGGCCTCGACGCGATCTTCGTCGGTCCGGGCGGGGTGCCGGAGCTCGACGACATGACCGGACTGCGCGGTGTCCGGCTGCCGTCGGGCACGGCGTCATGGGACATATGTGCGGGTGCGTACGGGGAGCGCAAGATCGTGGTGGGCTCACGGCCATCTCCGACGCCAGACGTTATGTGCCACGAGGTCGGCCACGCGTTGGACGACATCGACAGCCCGCCCGGCAAGTGGCAATCCGACTCCGCGGAGTTCCGGATGCTTTACGATCAGTGTCTGCCGCATTTCGCCAGCGATTTCCACCGGCAGCCCGGTGGCCTCGGTCGCAAGGAGTTCTTCGCGGACGCGTTCGCCGCGATAGCGTCGGGGCAACGACCAGCCCTCGTTGACATGCTCGATGGCGAGACGCGAACGGCACTACGGGTGATGCTCTACTTCAACCGGCGCTACGACATCTAGGGTGATCGCGCGATGTTTGTCATACGACTGCCGAACGGTAACCTCCGCGTCCCGCAGACCGCGATCGGCAACGAGGGCCGCATGCTCGGTGATGTCTACGTTGAGATCGGCCCGCAGGACCCCGACTACGCCCGGCTCGCGGCGCAAGCGCTGACGCCGGAAGAAGCCGAGGAGCGGAAGGCTCGCTGGCGTCGCGACGACGAGGCGCTCCGCCAGATGTTCCTGGAGTTCGCGAAGACGAACGGCGAGCCCGGCTGGCCCGACGAAAGCCAACCCGACGACCGCTAGCAGCCCCGGCCGCAAGCGCAACACCCATGACATCGTTCTCGCCGCCGCGCCGCCAGTGTGGGCAAGCCGGGGCCGCCCGGTAGCCGCTCGGTGCCGCGATTGCCGGGTTCGCGCTTTGTGCCCCAGCCGCTCCCACCTTCAATGCTAGAAAAGTGCTTCGTGGCAGAAAAGGGTGCAGATTCGGCCCCTTTTCTAACAGAAAGCCCTTTCTGACACGGGAGCTTTGCCCGCCAGCATCTTAGGTCCCTCACATCACTCCAGTGACACCCTGGTTGTCCGCCATGTCGACAAACGGATTGCTGGCGGGCATGGCATGGCCGCCGGGGCTCCCGCGCCCACGGCGGCCAGATGTGCGAGTGGCGGCGGTTACGCCACAGGTGAACCCGTTGGTGCTGGTTCGTCGCCGCGGAGCAACGCACGCACCTCGGATTCGCGGAATCGCCGGTGCCCGCCAGGAGTGCGGATACTAGTGATCCGCCCGGAGGCCGCCCATCGGGTGACGGTCTTCGGATCAACCCGGAACAGTGCAGCCACCTCTCCCGGCGTGAGCAAGCGCTCGTTGTTGCCGTCCACGTTCAGTCTCCTCCGACTGTGTCGCCTGAGCCTCCGGTCAGGTTCCCTCTAGTTTGGCGCTCAACGAGTACTTTCTGCCTAGATTTCTGGAAATTGGGCCTTCGAATAGTACAGCATTATGCCGTCCGCGACAGCGCTTGCTCGCGATCCGTGACAATGGCCGGGCGCTCGTCGCGGTGTGTCATCCCCGACCGGACAATGGAGGGATGACTGATCTTGTCGCGGTAGCGGAGATCGAGGACGCCGCGCACCGTCTTGCCGGAGTGACCGTGCGCACACCGCTTGTAACGATGCCGGGGATCACACCGGGCCTGCTGATCAAGCCGGAGTCGCTGCAGCCAACGGGCGCGTTCAAGTTGCGGGGAGCGTACGCCGCGATCACCGCCGGGCTCGACGAGGCCAGGAAATACGGCGTCGTGGCGCACTCGAGCGGCAATCACGGGCACGCGGTCGCGTATGCCGCCGCGCTGCTCGGCGTGCACGCGGTTGTGGTGGTGCCGGAGACCGCGCCGCGGCCGAAGACAGACGCGATCGAGCGCAACGGCGCGGAGCTGGTACGGTGTGCGCCGTCGCTCACCGCGCGGCTCGCCATAACCGCCGGGCTGGCCGCCGAGCACAGGTACCTTGTCGTCCCGCCGTTCGACGACCGCCAAGTGATCGCCGGACAGGGCACGATCGGGCTCGAGATAGCCGAGGAGCTTCCGGACGTGGACCTCGTCGTCGTGCCGATCAGCGGCGGCGGGCTGATCGCCGGGATCGCCACGGCGATCCGCGCCAGGTGCCCGGGCGCCGCGATCGTCGGCGTCGAGCCGGAACTCGCCGCGCACGCCAGGGATTCGCTGCGACGCGGCGAGCTCGTCGCCTGGCCGGCGGAGCAGACGCACCGCACGATCGCGGACGCGCTGCGTGTCGAGCAGCTCAGCGAGATGACGTTCGCTCATATCCGGGAGTACGTGACCAGCATCGTCACGGTCACCGAGGACGAGATGCGCGAGGCTATCAGGCGGCTCGCCCTGGAAGTCCGGCTGGTGGCCGAGCCGGGCGGCGCCGCGGCCACCGCCGCCTGCCTGTTCCACGCCGGCCAGCTGCCGCCCGCCCGGACCAGGGTTGCCATCCTCTCCGGCGGGAATGTGGCCCCGGCCATGCTGGCGGACATCATCGCTGCCTTACCAGGGGCCTATGCTGGGAGCTGTCATGCGTACTCAACACCCCACCCTCGTCTACACGTCGGCCCGCGTGGTGCTGTTCCTCGTCGTGCTCCTGGTGCTGAGCCTGACGGGCATCGGCGGCCTGCTGCTGTGGGTGCTCGCCTTCGTGATCAGCGCGCTGATCAGCTACGTGCTGCTGTCCAAACAGCGGGACGCCATGTCCGGCGTGCTCAACAGCCGGCTGAGCGAAAAGCGCGAGCGCGGCGCCGGGCTTCGCGCCAGGCTGGAGGAGGGCGCGAAGATGGAAGACGAAGTCTCCTCAACCGGGGAGAACCGTCCCCCCGGACCCACGCG
>Ga0207664_10000173_pt1 | contig 50497 bp, 49 predicted proteins | sample LARL83metaG_FD_184349 | JGI IMG/M metagenome (GOLD analysis project Ga0207664, IMG submission 184349) | Corn, switchgrass and miscanthus rhizosphere microbial communities from Kellogg Biological Station, Michigan, USA - LAR L8-3 metaG... | ecosystem: Host-associated > Plants > Roots >...
GGCCGTCTCGGTGGTCACCGTGCTGCCGGTGCAGCTGCTGTTCCTGTCGCTGCAGCGCTACTACCTGCAGGGACTGCTGCTGGGCAGCGTGAAGGGTTGAACCGTTTCAATGGAGCAAAGCGCTCCTTGCATTTGCCCCCTCTCCCTCCGGGAGAGGGCTGGGGAGAGGGCTCCCGGATCCAACGCTGCCTGGGCAAAGCGGTTTCTGTAGAAACAGCCAGGACGCCTGCGTGCGACTACCACTATGCAACCTGCTGAAAAGACTTTCATGTCGCCAGCGGACAGCGCGTGAGGCCTGCAACAGGAGCTGATTCACATGGTACTTCGAGACCAGGGCGCACCCTCACCCCAACCCTCTCCCGGAGGGAGAGGGGGCAATCGCGAGAGGCGCGTTGCTTTAATTAGAACTTGCCGGCGCGGAAATCGGCGATCGCTTCGTGGATCTGCTCGGGCGTGTTCATCACGAACGGCCCGTAGCGCGCCACGCTTTCGTTCAGCGGCTTGCCGGCGACCACCAGCAGGCGCGCGGGCTTGTCGCCGCCGGCCAGCTGCAGTTGCTCGCCGTCGGACAACACGCCCAGCTCGCTGCGCTGCAGCTGCTCGCCGCCGACCAGGGCCGACTCGCCGTCGAACACATAGGCGAAGCCGTGATGCCCGGCGGGAAGATCCAATGTGAACTGCGCGCCCGGCTGCAGACTGATGTCCAGATACACCGGCGCGGTGACGATGCCCTCGACCGGACCGGTGGCGCCGGCCAGTTCGCCGGCGATCACCTTCACTTCGACGCCTGCGGCCGGCTGCACCACCGGAATCCGCTCGGGGCCGATGTCCTGGTAGCGCGGCGCGGTCATCTTGTCGGCCGCCGGCAGGTTCACCCACAGCTGGAAGCCCCACATCAGGCCGTTTTCCTGCTGCGGCATTTCCGAATGCAGGATGCCGCGGCCGGCGGTCATCCACTGCACGCTGCCCGGGGTGAGGTCGCCGCGGTTGCCGTGGTTGTCCTGATGCTGCATGTGCCCGGCCAGCATGTAGGTGACGGTCTCGAAGCCGCGATGCGGATGCTCCGGGAAACCGGCGATGTAGTCGCCGGCGCTGTCGGAGCGGAATTCGTCCAGCAGCAGGAACGGGTCGAGCATGTCCAGCCCGGGCTGGCCGATCACGCGCTTCAGCTTCACGCCGGCGCCGTCGGACGTGTCCATGCCGCGGATGCGGCGGGTGATGTGGCGGTCGCTCATGGCGTACTCCAGATAAGAGGGAACTGGCAGCCAAGATGGCCCGGTTCACCCACTTATCCAAGTACCCGGGCAGGAACGGATTGTTTCAACGGCGCAACGCTGGCCTTTGGCCTCAATGCACCCAGTGCCCGCTGCGCTGGCGCGGCGGATTGCCGTCGTCGCCGGTGTCGGGCTGCTGCTGACGCACCATCGCCTCGACTTCCGCTTCGGTGGCGGGCTTGGCCTGCCAATACTGGTTCACCGCGCCGAGCACCGCCGGCACCTGCGCCAGGCATTCGTCGTATTCGTCGTCGCTGAGCTTCTCGAACTCGGTGTCGGCGCTGAGGATGCCCTCGTCCACCGCCAGCGCCATCACCGGGCCGAGCAGTTCCATCAGCTGCGGATCCTCGGCCAGGCGGCCCTCCCACAGCCCGGCGCGCAGGTCGATGCCGCGGCTGAAACCTTCGCACCAGCCGGCGGCGGACAGCATCGGGCCGCCTTCCATCTCGACCTCGCCAAGGATCGGCTCGTAGGCCTCCACCTCGAGCTCGGCGACGATCGAATCGTTGAGCTTGGCCAGCAGCGCCAGCACGCGGTTGCCTTCGTCCTCGTCGGCAAACGGCTCATGCAGCACTTCGGGCAGCCATTCGTCCGGCAGCACCAGCAACGGACCGACCGCCAGCGCGCTGAGCAGGCCGTGCACGCCGTCCAGCAGCAGGTCGCCTTCGCCGGTGTGCGCACGCAGGTAGCGATCCAGCTCGTCCAGTTCGTTGTCGTCCAGCGAGCTGGGCCATTCGGTTTTTGCGGTCATTACTTCAGATGTCCAGTTCCAGCGTCACCGGCGTATGGTCGGAAGGGCGCTCCCAGCGACGCGGTTCGCGGTCGATCGCCGCCGCCGTGGCGGCGGATTTCAATGCCTCGCCGATCAGGATCAGGTCGATGCGCAGGCCCATGTTGCGACGGAACGCGGCCTGCCGATAGTCCCACCAGCTGTAGTGTCCGGCCTCCGGCTGGAACAGCCGGAAGCTGTCGTGCAGGCCGAGGTCGGTGATCGCCTTGAGTCCGGCGCGTTCCGGCGGCGAGCACAGGATGTCCTCGCCCCAGGCGACCGGGTCGTAGACGTCGCGGTCGTCCGGGCAGATGTTGAAGTCGCCCAGCACGACCAGGTTGGGGTGACGTTCCTGCTCGCGCGCCAGGAACTCGCGCACCTTGGCCAGCCAGTCCAGCTTGTACGCGTATTTCTCGTCGTCGACCGCCTTGCCGTTGACCACGTACAGGTCGACCACGCGCACATCGCCGATGGTGGCGGCGAGGATGCGCCGTTGCGGGTCGTCCAGGCCGGGGATGTCGGTGACGACATCGCCGAAACCGTCATGGACTTCGGCGCGGGCCAGGATCGCCACGCCGTTGTAGGTCTTCTGGCCCGAGTACACCGCGCGATAGCCGGCTGCCGCCAGTTCGTCGACCGGAAATTTCGCGTCCTCGAGCTTGGTTTCCTGCAGCGCCACCACGTCCGGCTGCGCGTCGGCCAGCCACTGGGTCAGGTGCGGCAGGCGCACCTTCAGCGAATTGACGTTCCACGAGGCGATCTTCATCGCGGCATTGTAAGGGAAGCGCCGTCGGGGGTTGCCGCGGACCGGAAAGCCACCCGGCCCGGCACGCCTCACTGCCGTGGACCTGCTGCCGCGCTGTCGGCCGGAATGGCGCCGTGTCGCGGTTCATGCCCGGAAACAGGAGGCTTTTGACCACCCCGGCAGGCCAGTTCGCGGAAGTTTGCGCAAAAAACCCACCGAAACCCGGCATTCCAGTGTATGCTGATCGAGCAAGAGTCCAAGGTAACTCGGATTTCCTGCTTCTATTGCGGTCAAGTGCGCTTCGCTCCGAGCCGCAAACCATCCATGCTTCAAAGGTAATGTTACATGTCGGATCGTCAGAGCGGTACAGTCAAGTGGTTCAACGACGCCAAAGGTTTTGGCTTCATCACCCCGGAAAGCGGTGACGACCTGTTCGTGCATTTCCGCGCGATCCAGGGCACGGGCTTCAAGTCCCTGCAGGAAGGCCAGCGCGTCACGTTCGTCGTCACCAAGGGCCAGAAAGGCCTGCAGGCTGAGGAAGTCCAGGTTGCCTGAGTCCTTCGGGATTTGAGCGAATCTGAAAAGCCCGCTTCGGCGGGCTTTTTTTCGTCTGCAGCCAGGCAGTGCCCAAACTCGGGCACCGCCCGACCCGCCACGATCAGGCCAGCCCGTGGCTGCGCAGCAGCGCCTCCGGATCCGGCTTGCGGCCGCGGAAGGCGATGAAGCTTTCCAGCGCCGGGCGGCTGGCGCCGACCGCCAGGAACTCGCGGCGGAAGCGCTCGCCGGTGGCGCGGTCGATCACGCCATGCTCCTCGAACTCGCCAAACGCGTCGGCGCTGAGCAGCTCGGCCCACAGGTAGCTGTAGTAACCGGCCGCGTAACCGCCGGCGAAGATGTGGCTGAAGCCGTGCGGGAAGCGCTGCCACGCCGGCGGATGCATCACGGCGACCTGCTTGCGCACCTGTTCCAGCACCGCCAGCGGACGGGCGCCCTGCGCCGGGTCGTACTCCAGGTGCAGCAGGAAATCGAACAGGGCGAATTCCAGCTGGCGCACCAGGAACAGGCCGGCGTGGAAATGCCGCGCGGCCAGCATGCGTTCGAACAAGGCGTCCGGCAGCCGCTCGCCGGTCTGCCAGTGCTTTGCGAACAGGTCCAGCGCCTCGCGATTCCAGCCGAAGTTCTCCATGAACTGGCTGGGCAACTCCACCGCGTCCCATTCGACACCGTCGATGCCGCCGATCGAGGGCAGCGCGATCTCGGTGAGCAGGTGATGCAGGCCGTGGCCGAACTCGTGGAACAGGGTCAGCACGTCGTCGTGGGTGAGCAGGGCCGGCTTGCCCTCGGTGGGCGGCGCGAAATTGCAGGTGAGGAAGGCCACCGGCAGCTGCCGTTGCCCACCGTCGTCGAAGCGGGCGCGGCAGACGTCCATCCACGCGCCGCCGCGCTTGCCGTTGCGCGCGTACAGGTCGACATAGGCGCCGGCGAACACGCGGCCGTCGGCGTCGCGCACGTCGTAGTAGCGCACTTGCGGATGCCACACGTCGACGCCGTCGCGCGGGGCGAGGGTGATGCCGTACAGCTGCGTGGTGAGGCCGAACAGGCCGTCGATCACCGCCGGCAGCGGGAAGTACGGCTTGAGCTGTTCTTCGTCCAGCGCGTACTCGCGCTGGCGCAGTTTCTCCGACGCATAGGCGACGTCCCAAGGCTCGAGGTTGTCGAGCTTCAGCTCGGCATGGGCGAACTCACGCAACGTGGCCAGCTCGCGCTGCGCCACCGGCTTCGCGCGCGCGGCCAGGTCATGCAGGAATTCCATCACTTCGGTCGGCGAGACGGCCATCTTGGTCGCCAGCGATTCCTCCGCCGCGTTGGCGAAACCGAGTAACTGTGCCGCCTCGTGGCGCAGCGCCATGATCCGCTCGATGCGCGCGCTGTTGTCGAACTTGCCCGCGTTCGGCCCCTGGTCGGAGGCGCGCGTCTGGTAGGCCCAGTACACCCGTTCGCGCAGGCCGCGGTTGTCGGCGTAGGTCAGCACCGCCTGCACGCTGGGCTGCTTCAGGGTGACCAGATAGCCGTCCAGACCCTGGTCCGCGGCGTACTGGCGCAGCACCGCGCGGCCGGAGTCCGGGATGCCGGCGAGGTCGCGTTCGTCGGTGACGTGCTCGTGCCACGCCTCGCTGGCGTCGAGCACCGCATTGGAGAATTCGGTGGAGAGTTTCGACAATTCCACCCCGATCTCGCGGAAGCGCGAACGCGCCGGCTCGTCCAGCGCCACGCCGGACAGCCGGAAGTCGCGCAGCGCATGTTCGACCAGCGCGCGCTCGGGACGCGGCAGCGCGGCGAAGTCGGGCGCATCGGCCAGCGCCTGCACCGCGGCGTACAGCTCGCGGTTCTGGCCCAGCTCGATCGCGTGCTCGGTGAGTTTCTCCTCGGCCGGTCCGTACGCCGCGCGCAAGGCCTCGCTGTCGGCCACCGAATGCAGATGCGACACCGGCGCCCAGGCCCGCGCCAGACGCTGCTCCAGCCGCTCCTGGGTCAGCATCACCGTGGCGAAATCGCGTGGCGCGCCGGGCGCGACCAGCGCGTCGATGCCGGCGCGGTAGTCGGCCAAGATTGCGTCGATCGCCGGCGCAACGTGCTCAGGAAGGATCTGCGAGAACGCCGGCAGGGTGTCGTCGGCCAGCAGCGGGTTGTCGTGACTCATGAACGCTCCTTTTCAGGCCATCAGCGTGGCGATCGCGCAAGGCGAAATCAAGCATGACGATGTGACGGCCCGGCCGCGCCGCTAGAATGCCCGGATGAACCCCCTGCGCAGCTTCAAGGGCATCGTGCCCACCCTCGGCCAACGCGTCTACGTCGACCCCGCCGCCAGCGTGATCGGCGACGTGGTGCTGGGCGACGACGTCTCGATCTGGCCGGGCGCGGTGCTGCGCGGCGACGTCAACCACATCCGCGTCGGCGCGAGAACCAGCATCCAGGACGGCAGCATCGTGCACGTCGCCCACGCCGGGCCGTACGGCCCGGGCTTCCCGTGCCTGATCGGCGAGGGCGTCACCGTCGGCCACGCCGCGGTGGTGCACGCCTGCACGATCGGCGACTACTGCCTGATCGGCATGCACGCCAGCGTGCTGGACGGCGCGGTAGTGCACAAGTACGGCTTCGTCGGCGCCGGCGCGCTGATCCCGCCGGGCAAGGTGGTCGGCGAGCGCGAGCTGTGGCTGGGTAACCCGGCGAAATTCGTGCGCCTGCTCAGCGACCGCCAGATCGAGCACCTGCATTATTCCGCCGACCACTACGTGCACCTGAAAGACGAGTACCTGGCATCCGCCTGATGGCACCGCGACGCGTACTGTTCCTGTGCAGCCGCAACCGCCTGCGCAGCCCCACCGCCGAGCGCGTGTTCGGCACCTGGCCGAACCTTGAAGTCGACTCCGCTGGCTTGGCCGACGACGCAGAGACGATACTGACGGCCGAGCAGCTGGACTGGGCCGAACTGATCGTGGTGATGGAAGCGGCGCACCGGCGCCGGCTGCAGTCGCGCCACCGCGTCCGCCTCCGGGGCAAGCGCATCGTCTGCCTGGACATCGCAGACAACTACGGTTACATGCAACCGGAACTGGTCGAACTGCTGCTCCGGCGCGCCGGCCCGCTGCTGCGCTGAACGCCGTGGCCGCCGGATGAGCGGCCACGGCGCCTTGCTCACCAGCCCAGCAGGCTGTTGCCGCCGTCCGGCGAACCGTCCGGATGGCTGAACCACCACACCTGATTCTGTCCGTTCGGGCAGCCCATGCCTTCGGCATTCGTCGTCACCACGCCGCCGACGCTGGCCACGTCCTTGCGATAGCAGCCGCCGAGCGAATCGTGGAAGGCGAAGCTCTGCATGTTCTGCTGGTTCGAGTGCCCGATGACGCTGAAGTTGGCATCGAAGTCCAGCGTGTCGCTGGCGTCGACCGTGTTGCTCACCTTGGCCGCATAGATCGTGCGGCCCAGCAGGCGATGGTCGCTGTCGTTGGTGTAGCCCTGGTGCAGCAGCGTGGCCTGGATGTAGTTGCCGTCGTCGGTGCTCTGGAAGCTGTAGTCCAGGTGCAGCGGATAGCGCAGCGACTGGCGAAGCTCGCTGGTGACGAAGCGGCCGACCCGGCTCTGGCTGACGCTGTCGACCGAGGTGGTCTGGTCGGTGACCTGGCGGTAGGTGGCGGCGTCGATGGTGAAGCTCTGGGTGTCGTCGAAGCCCACGGTCTGTTCCACCCGCGTATTCACGCGACCGTGCGAGGTATTGGCATAGCCCTCGATCACGAAGTGCCGGCTCAACCCGGTGGTGATGTCGCCGCTGACATTGCCGTCGGCGTCGGTGACCAGGGTGTCGCCGATGGTGGGCGTGGGCGGCTGCCCGGCGAGCGTGTTCTTCACGATGCCGCCCACCACGCGACTGGCGTGCGGGTCGAGGTAGAGCAGCAGGCTGGCGCTGGCCAGGAAGTAGTGATGGGCGCCGGCGACGCTGAGCGCCACCTCATGCGGGTTGCCGTCGCTGAGCACGCCGGCGAACGGCGTCAGGTCGACCCGGTACGGCATGAAGTTCAGCGCCTGCACGCCCGGCGTGGGACGCCACAAGTAGGGATCGATGCCGCCGGTGTAGATCCACGGATACACCGGTGCCACGCCGGCGGGCTGGCCGTCGATGCTCACCTCGGCCTCGCGGAAGTTGCCGCCGCCGCACTCCTGCACCCGGGCGGCGTACTGGCCGGGCACGCAGGTGTACCAGAATTCGTCGGCGTTCTGGCTCTGCGCGAACACGTCCAGGTAGGCACGCTCCACGTTGCGCGGCAGGTCGAGACTGCGGCTGAGCTTGCTGTTGCCGTCGTCCAGCAGGGTGGTGTCGCCCACCGGATCGCTGCCCAACGACAGCACCGCATCGGGCACGCGCGGGGCAGGCGCCGCCGCCGTGGCCGGATAGAACAGCAGGCGCGCACTGCCATGCAGCACGCCGGTATAGGTGTCGTTGACCACGTTGCCGAGAATCACCTGCCCGTTGCCTGCCTGGCGCAACAGCGCGCTGTAGTCGGTGAGGTCGCGCTCCACGTGCCAGCTCGGCGACACCGTGGCGGAAGGCTCCTGGGTGGTGCCGTAATACAGATTCACCCCGTCCAGCCAGATCTCCGCGGTGCGGTCGAACTGGCGCCCGGCGGTGACCGAGAAATCCGCCTCCAGCACCACTTTCGACCAGCGCGTGCCGCAACCCTCGGGCGGCGCGTAGGTGTAGGGGTGGGTGCTGAAATCGGCAAACGTGTCGTCGCTGTACAGCTGCACCGCGCAAGGCGTACCGGGTGGTCGCGGCACGGCCGGATCGGCCACGGTGACCCCAGTCGAACCTGGCGGACTGGTATCGGCCACGGCATCGAAGGCCGGCATGGAAAGCGCGAACACGAGCCCGGCAAGCAGCGGGCCGCCCTGAAGAAACCCCTTCGGCAACATGCGTGTGTCCTCACGTGATGGTGCCCCCCCGTATCACCGAAACTAGCACACGGCGAGTGCCGCAACTGCGTGCCGGCGATCACATGGCCGGACGCGTCGCCAGCGGCCGGGTCACCGGGCCTGGGCCGCCTGCGCCGCGGCCTGGCGGATGCGTTCGGCTTCGGCCTCGTGCTGCCGCATCACGATGTTGCGCGCGGCGGAGAGCTTTCCGCCGAGCAGGGCCAGCGTGAAGTTGTCGCGGTCGAATTCGCGCAGCAGGTCGATCTCACGCCGCGCCTCCTCCAGCTCCTTGCGGTTGATGGTGTGCTCGATCTCATCCGCAGCGCGCGGGAAGGATTCGCGCAGAGCCTCGCTGGCAGTCTTGTTGCCCGGCTCCAGTTGCAGCACGCTCAAGTAGAACTCGAACGCGTTGCTGCCGGCCGGCGCGACCAGGCGGCCGTCACGCATCGCATCGCGAGCCAGCCCGAGCAGGATGCCGCTGCCGCTTTGCGCATCATCGGCCGGCATATCCACCCATCCGGCGGACGACGCCGTGGCATCGTTCGGTGCGGCGCTCGCGGTCGCCCGGCTGTACCAGAAAATGCCGCCGGCCGCGGCCAGCAACGACAGGCAGAGCAGGGTGAGCGCGGCGTATCGGTGCGATACGGCGGAAAGGAAACGAGGCATGACACCTGCTGTGCAAACGACGGCCGCGCGCTGGAGTCTCCGTCATCGACGTACTCCCGGCGGATTCCGCCACGTTAGCGAGGCGGTGTTTCAGTCGTGTGGCGGCACGGCTTCAACGCGTCGCCGTGGCCGCTTCCAGCCGCGCCAGCCAGGCCAGCGCATGGGTGCGGTTCGTACCGCACATCGCCGGCTCGGCACGCAGGCTGGCACACACGGCGGGACGTTCGGGGCGGCCGAAGATCGCGCAACGGTTGTCGTCGGTGAGCTGCACGCAGCGGGCGCCGGCCGGCTTGCCATCGGGCATGCCGGGGATCGGCGAGCTGATCGACGGGGCGATGCAGCAGGCACCGCAGCCGGCGCGGCACGCGAATGCGTTCAAGCGGACTGCCGGCGCAACGCCTGGTACACCGGCTCGGTATCCGGTCGCTGGCCATGCCACAGCTCGAATGCATCGGCGGCGGTTTCCACCAGCATGCCGAGGCCGTCGAACGCGTAGCGCGCACCCGCGGCCGTCGCCCAGCTCAGGAAGCTGCTGGCAGCGGCGCCGTAGGAAAGGTCGTAGCACAGCGCGCGCGCGCCGACCAGCGAGGGCGGCAGCTGCAGCGACACGCCCAGCACGCCAGCCGAGGTGGCGTTGATGATCATGTCGTAGCTGCCGATGTCGGCCAGGTCGGACCAGTAGCGGGTATGCGCGCGCGCCGGCTCGCCGATCGCGTCGGCCAGCGCATCGGCGGTCTCGGCGGTGCGGCTGACGATGGTCAGCGTCTCCACGCCGGCATCCAGCAGGTTCCAGGCCACGCCATGCGCGGCGCCCCCGGCGCCCAGCAGCAGGGCGGTGTGGCCGCGCAGATCCACGTTGTGACGCTCGGTGAGATCGCGCACCAGGCCGTCGCCATCGGTGTTGTGCGCGGCCAGCCGGCCGTCGGCCAGCGGGGTCAGCACGTTCGCGCTGCCGGCGCGGGTAGCCGCCGTACTGCGCTGCGCCGCCAACGCATAGGCAGCGGCCTTGTGCGGCAAGGTGACGTTCGCGCCGCGGCCGCCGGCGGCGAAGAAGCGCTGCACGGCCGTCACAAAGTCGGCCGGCGCGGCGTCGACCGCGCGGTACTCCAGCTCGATGCCGAACTGCCGCGCGAAGGCCTGGTGGATTTGCGGCGACAGCGAATGGCTGATCGGATGGCCGAACACGGCGAACTGGGCGGCTGGCATGGGGATCCCCTGATGGTTACCTGGCTTCATTCTACAAGCCGCCATCACGTCGCAATCGGTGAGATGGGAACACGGCAATCTGCGGTCACTTTCCCGAGGAGACCGTCCATGCGCACGCCAGCCTTGTCTTCCCCACATCATCAACGCCTGCTCGGCGCCGCCGTGTTGTGGCTGCTTGGCGGCGGCGCGCTGCTGCTGAGCACGCTGGTGCCGGCGCATACCGATCTGCTCGGCTGGACGCCGGCGTTCTGGCTGGTCGGGGCGCCGCTGATCGTGCTGCTGGCGCTGGAACCTTCGCTACCGCGGCAGTTGCTGGCGCTGTGCCGGCCGCACCGGCGCCTGGTTCGCAGCGTGGCCTGGCATTAACCACGGACGCACAGGGCATAGCGCGGGCCCACCTTTCAGTGGGTACTGCCGCCCTGGCGCTTGCGCTCCATCCGGCGCAGGAACTCCTGCATGATGCGCAGGTACAACTCGTCGCCCAGGTGCGCGTCCTCGACGCCGGCGTCGATCGACGGGTTGTCGTTGACCTCGATCACCACCGGCTTGCTGCCGACCCGTTTCAGGTCGACGCCGTACAGGCCGTCGCCGATCGGCTGGGTCGCCTTCAGTGCGAGTTTGACCACCTCGGCCGGCGCATCCTTCACCGCGATGGTCTCGAAGCCGCCGGATTTCGCGGTGCCCTTGGCGCCGTGGTTGTAGATCTGCCAGTGGCCGCGCGACATGTAGTACTTGCACGCGTACAGCGGCTCGCGGTTGAGCACGCCGATGCGCCAGTCGAATTCGGTATAGACGTATTCCTGCGCCAGCAGCAGCGCGCTGTGCTGGAACAGCCCGCTGGCCGCCTGCGCCAATGCCTCTTCGTCTTCCACCTTGACCACGCCGCGCGAGAACGAGCCGTCCGGGATCTTCAGCACCAGCGGGAAACCGAGCTTGGCGACGACTTCCTTCATGCCCTTGCTGTCGTCGCGGTAGAGGATCTCGGTGCGCGGCACCGCCAGCTTGCGCGAGACCATCAAATCGTTGAGATAGATCTTGTTCGTGCAGCGCAGGATCGAACTGGGGTCGTCGATCACCACCATGCCTTCCTTCTCCGCGCGATGGGCGAAACGGTAGGTGTGATTGTCCGAGGCGGTGGTCTCGCGGATGAACAGGCCGTCGTACTCGGCCAGGCGCTGGTAGTCGTTCTTGCCGATCGGGTCGACCTCGATGCCGAGCTCCTTGCCCGCGGCGACGAAGGATTTCAGCGCCTTCTTGTTCGATGGCGGCATCTGTTCCTTCGGGTCGACCAGCATCGCCACGTCGTAGCGGAACTGACGCCGCGCGCGCGGCTTGCGCCACAGCTTGCGCGAGAAGCGGTCGAGCTCCTCGGCGAACGCATCCTCCTGCGCATCGTCCAGCGTGTGCAGGCCGACCGGCTTGATCGAGCTGACCTGCCACACGCGGTCGCGCTCGAACTCGATCCGCAGCAGCGGACAGGGAAACGTCTCGAACACCTGCCGCGCCAGATCCTGCAACGCCGGATAGGCGGTCTCGCCGAAGTAGACCAGGATGCCGAAGTCGGTGGTGTCGCGGCCGCCGGCCGGCAGGAAGTGGGTCAGCTTCTGGTTGAGGTCGTCGATGTCCACGCCGTACAGCGAGCGCCGGCGCAGGTCGTTCACCGTGCGCACCGACGGCATCACCTTGTGCCCGCGCGCCTCGGCCAGCAGCGACACGTAGTAGCCGGCGCCGAGGTACTTGTAGCTGCGGCACAGGTTGATCACGTGGGTGCGTTCGTCGTCGCTGCCGACCGGCTTGCGCAGGTAGTCCATCGCACTCATCACGTCGACGGACGGATAGTACGAACTCCAGTCGGAGGCTTTTTCGACAACGATGACCAGACGGGTCATGGCACCACTCGGGCGATACGGCGATGGCGGGGCTGCCCCTGCGCAGGGCGCGGCAGGATGTGCAAAACGCGCAGTTTGGCACAGCGCCGCCGTGGCACAAGGGAAAGCGCTGAAGCGCGAATGAACGGGACACGCCATGTCCCGCCGCGGATGGAAAACACATCATCCGCCCGCGGGCTGCTAGAGTCCGCGCGTGCCGACTACCCTGCCCCTGCCGTACGACTACGCCCGCCGTGTCGTACCGGAATCCGCCGACATGCCGCCCGCTCCCGCCAGCCTGCGCGTGCGCCGCGCCGCCTCGTCCGACCTGGATGACCTGGTCGCGCTGGAACTGCGCAGCTTCAGCAGCGACCGGCTGAGCCGGGCGCAATACCGCCGCCATCTGGACAGCGACTCCGCCCTGGTGCTGGTGGCCAGCGCCAATCACCATCTTTTCCTCGGCAGCGCCGTGCTGTTCTTCCGCAAGCGCAGCGCCGTGGCGCGCCTGTACTCGCTGGCGACCCGGCCCGAGGCGCGTGGCCAGGGTGTCGGCGCAGCCTTGCTGGAAGCGGCCGCAGTGGCTGCCCGTCGCCGCGGCAGTCGCGCGCTGCGGCTGGAAGTGCGCACCGACAACGCCGCCGCGATCGGTCTGTACGAGCGGCACGGCTTCCGCCGCATCGGCCGCTACGCGCGGTACTACGGGGACGGAACCGACGCGTGGCGCTACGAGAAGACGCTGGGGTGAATGTCGCCCGCCTCAACCGCCAAGTGGTTGCCCGATCTTTCGCTCGGTCGCCTCGTCGGGCCGCGCCACCAGTGCGCCGGTGCGCATCAGGCTGACGCTGTAGTGGCCCTGGTCGACCAGCGGCAGGAAGGCGCCGCTGCCGTAGACGGTGTCGATTTCCGGCACCCAGCGCGGGTACTGCTTTTTCAGGTTGAGCAGGTCGAATGCGCCCGCTTCGCCGAAGCCGATCACCGTGCGCGGCGCCTCGGCCTCCTGCGCCGGATCGTCATAGCGGCCGGACAGCCGGTCGAGCCGATACAGCGGCGGCACGCCGGCCAGCAGGGCGGGCAGTTTCCACTTCAGCACGATCGCCTCGACGCGCCAGTCGTCGCCGGCCAGCTGCACCTGGCGCGTGCTGCCGTCGGGCCAGGTGAGGGTGAGTGCCCAGCGCTGCGGCGACAGGATGCGTGCGTCGATCTCGACCACCGGCGCCTCCTCGCCAAGCAGCCGGTAGCCGCGCAGCGCATAGCCGGTGCCGGCCAGCAGCAGGGTCAGCGCGAAGCAGGCCAGGCACAGCAGCGCACGCCAGCAGGCGGCGAGCCGGCGGCCGCCGTGCAGTCGCTGGCGCAAGGCCACCAGCTGCACCAGGGTGACCAACCCGAACACCGCCGCCAGCACCAGCAGCACGGTCATCGGCATGCGCAGCAGCGCGCTCCAGTCCATCGTCGTTACCTCATCGCCTCGTCGTGCGATCCGTCCGCGCATCATAACGGCGATGCCGCGGCCGGTTCACCGCGGCTCGCTATACTGCAGCCGTCTTCAGGAATTCCGACCATGCGCCGATCCCTCTTGCTGCTGCCGTTCTGCCTCGCCATCGCCACGCTTGCCGGCTGCGGCAACAAGGGCCCGCTGGTGCTGCCGACCCAACCCGCCTCGACATCGACCACGGCGAAACCGGCCGCGCCCGCGCTGCCGGCCACCGTCGACGATCCGGCTACCGACCAGTACTGATCCGCCCATGCAGCTGCGCTTCTCGAAAATGCACGGCATCGGCAACGACTTCGTCGTGCTGGACTGCCGCCAGCGCGCGTTCCCGCTGGATGCGGCGCAGATCCGCGCGCTGGCCGACCGCCATACCGGCGTGGGCTTCGACCAGTTGCTCAGCATCGAGCCGGCGCGCAACCCGGCCTGCGCGTTCTACTACGGCATCTGGAACGCCGACGGTTCGCCGTCCGGCCAGTGCGGCAACGGCGTGCGCTGCGTGGCGGCGTGGCTGCACCGCGCCGGCGCGCTGGCGCTGGGCGACAGCGTGACGATCGAGAGCCCGTCCGGCCCGGTGACGGTGCGCCTGCTCGGCGCCAACGAGGTCACCGTGGACATGGGCGAGCCGGTATTCGAACCCGTGCGGATCCCGTTCGCGGCCGACGCCACAGCCGATCGCTACGAAATCGTCGTGGGCGACGAGCGGCTGGACATCGGCGCGGTGTCGATGGGCAACCCGCATGCGGTGGTTGTGGTGGAAAACCTCACCGCCCCCGCGCTGCGGCGGCTCGGCCCGCTGCTGACGAATCATCCACGCTTCGCGCAGGGCGCCAATGCCGGCTTCGTGCAGCGGCTCGATCGCAGCCACCTGCACCTGCGCGTGCACGAACGCGGCGCCGGCTGGACGCGCGCCTGCGGCACCGGCGCCTGCGCCGCGATGGCCGCGCTGCACCGGCGCGGCGACGTCGACGACTCGGTGGCCGTCGAGCTGCCCGGTGGCACGCTACGGATCGACTGGGCCGGCCCCGGCCACACCTTGTGGATGACCGGCCCGGCCGCGTTCGCGTTCGAGGGTGAATGGCCGGTTCCGGCCGCCAGCACCTGACGCGGCGGTTGAAGCGCGCCCGCGTCCATCGCACACTCCAGCCGGACGGCGCGCATCTTTCGCGTGCCCCGCAACGGTTCGAGGACATTCACGCATGACCGCCACCCTGCTCGACGACGCCACCCAGGCCCGCGTGGTCGCCGCCTACCTGAAGCGCCATCCGGAATTCCTCAGCGAATATCCCGAGCTGGCCGCCAGGCTGACCATGCCGCCGCGCGAGCAGGGCGGCGCGGTATCGTCGCTGGCGGTGTACCAGCTGCAGAGCCTGCGCGACAAGAACGCGGAACTCGAACGCCAGCTGGCCGAACTGATCGCGATCGCCGCCGAGAACGAAAAGCTGATGGAACGCGTGCACGCGCTCACCGTGGCGCTGCTGCGCGCGAACACGATGGAGGTGACCGCGCGCACGGTGATCGCCAAGCTCGGCGCGGATTTCCACACCGAGCAGGTGCGCCTGCTGCTGTTCGGCGACGAGCCGCAGCTTCCGCGCGCGGAATGGCTGCAGCAGATCCCCGGCGGCGCCGACGCACTGCCGGAGTTCGCCGAATTCCTGCGCAAGGGCGAGCCGGTCTCCGGCCGCCTGTCGGCCGAGAAGCTCGAGCGCCTGTTCGGCGCCGACGCCGGGCAGATCCGTTCGGTCGCGATGATGCGGCTGGGCGACTGCGGCATCCTGGCGATCGGCAGCACCAACCCGGACCGCTTCCAGCCCGGCATGGGCACGCTGTTCCTCAAGATGATCGCCGCCACCATCACCGCCGCGCTGGCACGCTCGCGGGATATTTCCTGAGAGCCTGTTCATGGTCTCCAAGTGCCCCGCGTTGTCATCGAGTGGCCGCCAGGTGGTAGGGCGTGGCGCAGCGCCTGACTGGCCGTCAGGCCAAGCCGCGCGCTGCCGCATGGCGGCCACTCGATGGCAACCCCAAGGGCCGGGTCTGTTTGCCCGCATGCCCGCGTCATCACTCGGTCGTGGACGGACGTCCACTCCCTCGTTCTTCCTTGGCCTGCGTGCAAACAGCTCCCGGCGCGGGGCACTTGGAGACCATGAACAGGCTCTAAGCCGGCGATGACGCCCGAACAACAGGTCGAGCAATGGCTCGCCCGCCTCGCCGAGGAGCGCCACGCCTCGCCGCACACGGTCGCCGGCTATCGCCGCGACCTGGCCAAGTTGCTGCGCTTCATGCAGGAACAGCGGCTGGCCTCGTTCGATGCGCTGGACGCGAACCGGATGCGCACGTTCGTGGCCGGCGAGCATCGCACCGGGCTGGCGCCGAAGAGCCTGCAGCGCCTGCTGTCGTCGTGCCGCAGCCTGTTCCGCCAGCTCAACCGAGAAGGCCGGCTGGCGAGTGATCCGCTGCTCGGCGTGCGCGGCCCCAAGGTGCGCCGCAAGCTGCCGCAGGTGCTCGACGTCGACGAGGCCGCCGCACTGGTGGAGACCGACAGCGGCGGCAAGCTGGCCGTGCGCGACCGCGCGATGCTGGAGCTGTTCTACTCCAGCGGCCTGCGCCTGTCCGAGTTGTGCGGCCTGCGCTGGCTCGACCTCAACCTCGACGAAGGCGAAGTGCGCGTGCTCGGCAAGGGCAGCAAGACCCGCATCGTGCCGGTCGGCCGCCACGCGGTCGCCGCGCTGCGCGCCTTGGGTGCGGAACAGGGCATGCCGACGGATAGCCCGATCTTCCGCGGCCGCGGCGGTGCGCCGATCAACCCGCGCACGGTGCAGCTGCGCATGAAGACGCTGGCGCTGCAGCAGGGCATTCCCAAGCACATCCATCCCCACCTGCTGCGGCATACCTTCGCCAGCCACATGCTGGAATCCTCCGGCGACCTGCGCGCCGTGCAGGAGCTGCTCGGCCACGCCGACATCGCCACCACCCAGATCTACACCCACCTGGATTTCCAGCACCTGGCGCGGGTCTACGACGCGGCGCACCCGCGCGCGAAACGCAAGCCCTGACGCCATGCTCCTCCCCCTGCAAACCGGGGGGAGGAGCCAGGACGCCCACCCCCGACATTGAAGCGAAACCGCTGCGGCCCCATCTCGTTCGCTCAGGCACACTCTTGCGGAGCTCCCATGGAATCGTTTCACGCCACCACCATCGTCTGCGTGCGCCGCGAAGGCCGCGTCGTGATCGGCAGCGACGGCCAGGTCACGCTGGGCAACACGGTGATGAAGGGCAATGCGCGCAAGGTCCGCCGGCTGGGCAAGGCGGGCGACGTGGTGGCCGGCTTCGCCGGCGCCACCGCCGACGCGTTCACCCTGTTCGAACTGTTCGAGCAGAAGCTCGAGAAGCACAACGGCAACCTCACCCGCGCCGCGGTGGAAATGGCCAAGGAATGGCGCACCGACCGCCGCTTCGGCCGGCTCGAGGCGATGCTCGCGGTGGCCGACAAGGAGGCGTCGCTGCTGATCTCCGGCAACGGCGACGTGGTGGAACCCGAGCACGGCCTGATCGCGATCGGCTCCGGCGGCCCGTTCGCGCAGTCCGCGGCGATGGCCCTGCTCGAGAATACCGAACTGGATGCGCGCACCATCGTCGAGAAGGCGCTGAAGATCGCCGGCGACATCTGCATCTACACCAACCACAACGTGTCGATCGAAGAGCTGTGATTCGGGATGGCGGGATTCGTCCGAGCCCGCCAGCCTGATCATCCCGCGGCTTTGCAAATCCCGAATCCCGAATCCCGAATCCCGGCGAAACCCATGTCCGAATTGACCCCCCGCGAAATCGTCAACGAACTTGACCGCTACATCATCGGCCAGCACGACGCCAAGCGTGCGGTGGCGGTGGCGCTGCGCAGCCGCTGGCGGCGCATGCAGCTGCCGGCGGAGATGCGCAACGAGATCACCCCGAAGAACATCCTGATGATCGGCCCCACCGGCGTGGGCAAGACGGAGATCGCGCGCCGCCTGGCGACGCTGGCGAATGCGCCGTTCGTGAAAGTCGAGGCGACCAAGTTCACCGAGGTCGGCTATGTCGGCAAGGACGTGGAGTCGATCATCCGCGACCTCGCCGACGTGGCCTACAAGCTGACCCGCGAGCATGCGATCAAGCGCGTGCGCACGCAGGCCGAGGACCGCGCCGAGGACCGCATCCTCGACGCGCTGCTACCGCGCCGGCAGACGCCGACCGACTGGACCCACGATCCCGCGCCGACCATCGACAGCGACACCCGCCAGAAGCTGCGCAAGCAACTGCGCGAGGGCGGGCTGGACGAGCGCGAGATCGAGCTGGACTTCGCCATGAACCTGGGCGTGGAGATCATGTCGCCGCCGGGCATGGAGGAAATGGGCGCGCAGTTGCGCCAGATGTTCCAGAACCTGGGCGGGGCCAAGACGCAGAGCCGCAAGCTGGCGATCAAGCTGGCCCGGCCGCTGCTGATCGACGAGGAAGCCGGCAAGCTGCTCAACGACGAGGAGATCCGCGCCCAGGCGATGGAGTCGGCCGAGCAGAACGGCATCGTCTTCATCGACGAGATCGACAAGGTGGCGCAGCGTTCCGACTACGGCCATTCCGGGGTCAGCCGCGAGGGCGTGCAGCGCGACCTGCTGCCGCTGGTGGAGGGCTCCACCGTGTCGACCAAGTACGGCCCGATCAAGACCGACCACATGCTGTTCATCGCGTCCGGCGCGTTCTCGCTGGCCAAGCCGTCCGACCTGATTCCCGAGCTGCAGGGCCGCCTGCCGATCCGCGTCGAGCTGTCCGCGCTCAGCGTGGACGACTTCAAGCGCATCCTGCGCGAGCCGCACAACGCGCTGACCAAGCAGTACGTGGCCCTGCTCGGCACCGAAGGCGTCGGCATCGAATTCACCGACTCCGGCGTGGATCGGCTGGCCGAGGTGGCGTTCCAGGTGAACGAGCGCACCGAGAACATCGGCGCCCGCCGGCTGCACACCGTGATGGAGCGCCTGCTGGAAAAAATCTCCTTTGAGGCTGCAGACAAATCCGGCGAAAAATACCTTATCGACGCCGAACAGGTAGATAAAAACCTCGGGAGCCTGGCCCAGAACGAGGATCTCAGCCGCTACATCCTCTGAACAAGCCGGTTACCCCCATCTGCTAAAATAGGCACCGTGAGCAACATTATTGAACTGAAAAACACCGGCCAGCGCGCCCAGTTGCGCGAGGCGCAGCAGAAGCAGACGCTGGTGCGGTTGTGGCGCGAGGAGCTTGAACACGGCAGCTTCTGCGGCTACGTGGGTGGCGTGGGGCGCGAATTCTTCCTGCTCTGGGTGGTCGGCGACGGCATCACCTACGACGGCATGTACGTGATGCGCCATCGCGACGTCAGCGAGCTGGAAGCGCCCGACAAGCACCACGTGTTCTTCGAGAAGGCGCTGGCGCTGAAACACATCCTGCCGCGCATGCCGCGCGGGTTCCCGCTGGACAATATCCGCGAAGTCATCCAGGCCGCCGGCGCGCAGGCCGCGGTGATCGGCGTGCATGTGGACAGCGAGGACGAGTCCGAGGTCTGCTACATCGGCCGCCTGATCGACGTCGAGGAAGACGGCTTCAACATGCAGGAACTGAGCCCCGACGCGGAGTGGATGCGCGAGCCCTCGTTCTTCGCCTGGGACGAAGTCTCCACCGTCAGCATCGAGGACAGCTACGCGCAGTCCCTGCTCGCCGTGGCCGGCCCCGCACCGGCCCTGCTGCCCGGCGACACCGGCTTCGGCCGCGCTCCATCCCCCTGAGTGAAGCCGGGCGACCGGGGCGGACCTTTGCGGGCCGCCTCCCGGGGCATGCGGCACTCGACGATTCCAAGGCCATCGCGCCAGCGGTTAAGCTCTCACGTTCATCGTGAAGCCAGCGCGCTTTGGGCAGGGGACAACAGATGACACGCATCGTCGTCGTCGGCAGCATCAATATGGATCTGGTCACCCAGGCACCGCGCTTCGTCGGCCCCGGCGAGACCATCCTGGGCGAACGTTTCCTCACCGTGCCCGGCGGCAAGGGTGCCAACCAGGCCGTAGCCGCGGCGCGGCTGGGTGCCGACGTGGCGCTGGTCGGCGCCACCGGTGACGACGCCTTCGGCCGGCAACTGCGCGAGGGTCTCGCGATGGAGGGCGTCGACCTCAGCCATGTCGCGCAACTCGCCGGCAGCGCCAGCGGCACCGCCTCGATTACCGTCGCCGGCGGCGAGAACCAGATCATCGTGGTCCCCGCCGCCAACGCACGCGTCACCCCGGCGCAAGTCGAACGCGCGCAGGCGCTGATCGCGCGCGCCGACGCCGTGCTGGTGCAGATGGAGATCCCGCTGGAAACCGTCGAAGCCACCCTGCACCTGGGCCACCGCCTCGGCGTGCCGGTGATCCTCAACCCCGCCCCCGCACAGAAGCTGCCGATCGACTGGCTGCAACTCGCCCGCTACGTCACCCCGAACCAGCATGAACTGGCGATCCTGCTCGGCGCCGATCCCGACGAGGATTTCCGCACGTTGATGCAACGCGCGCCCTGTCCCGTCGTGCTCACCCGTGGCGGCGAGGGAGCCTGGTACCGCGAGCAGGGCGAACCGATCCACCAATCCGGTTTCAACGTCGAGGTGGTCGACAGCACCGGCGCCGGCGACACCTTCAACGCCGCGCTGGCCGTGTTCCTCCACGAAGGCCTCGCCGCCGCCGTACGCAAGGCCTGCGCCGCCGCCGCGCTGTCGGTCACCCGGCTCGGCGCGCAGGGCGGCATGCCGGGCGCGCATGACGTGGATGCTTTCCTCGCGCGGCCGGGTGGCTGATCACTTGCCGATGCAGAACGAACTGAAGATCGCGCCGAGCAGGTCGTCGCTGGAATAGCTGCCGGTGATTTCGCCCAGCGCGTGCTGAGCCTGGCGCAATTCCTCGGCGGCGAGTTCGCCGGCGCGACTGCTGGCGAGAATGGCGGCGGTGCGATCGAGATGCGTGCCGACCTGCTGCAACGCCAGCACGTGACGACGACGCGCGGTGAAGGCGCCTTCACCGCTGCCGGCACCGGCCAGCCGCTTGAGATGCTCGCGCAGGGCGTCGAGACCTGCCCCGGTTTTCGCCGAGGCCCACAACCAGTGCATGCCTTCGCACTGGTTGTGGCGGGCAGGAACCTGATCGAGGTCGATCTTGTTGATCAGCACCACGCGTTCGACGTCGGCGGGCAGGGCGTCGAAGAACCCCAGGTCAGCGGCATAGTCAGCAGTGGTGGTGACCAGCAGGGCGACGTCGGCGCGCTGCAGTTCGCCGTGGGCGCGGCGCACACCCTCGCGTTCGACTTCGTCTTGCGTTTCGCGCAGGCCGGCGGTGTCGGCCAGTTCCAGCGCGATGCCGTCGAGGCTGAGCGCTTCGCGCAGCACGTCGCGGGTGGTGCCGGGAATCGGCGTGACGATGGCGCGCTCGCTGCCGGCCAGCGCGTTGAGCAGGCTGGACTTGCCGGCGTTGGGACGGCCCACGATGGCCACCTTGAGGCCGTCGTTCAGACGCAGGCCTCGTTGCGCCTCGCGAAGCAGTTCGGCCAGTTCGACACGCAGGCTTTCGAGTTGAGCAGTGATCGCCGGGTCGACAAGGAAGTCGATTTCTTCCTCGGGGAAGTCGATCGCCGCCTCGATGTGCACGCGCAGCGCGATCAGCGCCTGCAGCAGCGCCTCGACCCTGCGCGAAAACACGCCCTCCATCGACTGCAGCGCGGCACGCGCACCGGCTTGCGAACGTGCGGCGATCAGGTCGGCGACCGCTTCGGCCTGGGCCAGGTCGAGCTTGCCGTTGAGGAAAGCGCGTTCAGTGAATTCGCCGGGCCGCGCCAGGCGGGCGCCGAGTTCGCAGCAGCGGCGCAGCAACGCGTCGAGCAGCACGGCGCTGCCGTGGCCCTGCAGTTCCAGCACGTGCTCGCCGGTATATGAGGCGGGCGCGGGGAAATGCAGCAGAAGGCCGCGATCGATCAGTTCGCCGGCATCGTCGCGGAACGCGGCGAAGTGGGCATACCGGGGTTGCGGCATGCGGCCGAGCAAGGCTTGCGCGATCGCCGGCACCACCGGCCCGGATACGCGCAGCACGCCCACACCCGCCGCACCGGAGGCGCTGGCGATGGCGGCGATGGTATCGCTGGGGTGTTCGGTCATGCGATGACTCTAAACGAAGTCAGCCGCGACGGTGACGCGGTCGCGGCTGACGAAAGAAGCGCGATGGATCGGGGCTCAGGCGACCTTGGGCTTGATCACATCCTCGCGATCGATATGGTGGGTGATCCACCATTGCTGGCCCAGGCCCACGATGCCGTTGACCGCGTAGTACAGGCACAGGCCGGCCGGGAAGAACGCGAACATCACCGTGAACAGCAGCGGCATGACCTTCATCATCTTCGCCTGGGTCGGGTCCATGCCCGCGGCGACCGGGTTCAGCCATTGCGTGCCCAGCATCACCAGCGCGTAGATGATCGGCAGGATGTAGAACGGATCGGGCGCGCTGAGGTCAGGGATCCACAGGAACGGCGCGTGGCGCAGTTCCAGGCTGTACTCGAGCACGAAGAACAGGCCGTAGAACACCGGCAAGGTGATCAGCACCGGCAGGCAGCCGCCCATCGGGTTGACCTTCTCCTTCTTGTACAGCTCCATCATCGCCACTTGCATCTTCTGCTTGTCGTCGCCGTAACGCTCCTTGAGCGCCTGGACACGCGGCTGCAGCTTGCGCATGCGGGCGCTGGAGCGGTACTGGATGGCGGTGAGCTTCCAGCTCAGGCCCTTGATGAGCAGTACCAGCAGGATGATCGCCACGCCCCAGTTCTTGGTGATCGCGTGGAACTGCGACAGCACCCAGTGCATCGGCACGGCGATGACCTTGAACATGCCGTAGTCGATGGTCAGGTCCAGCCCCGGCGCGATCGCATCCATCGAGCCCTGCTTGTTCGGGCCCACGTACAGGCGCGACTGGCTGGTGAGGCTCTGCCCCGGCGCCACGCTCAGGGCGGGGCCGACCGTGCGGATCAGGTAGCGCGGATGCGCGCTGTCCGGGTTGATCGTCTGGGTGACGTACTGCTCGGTCTGGTCGGCCGGCGGAATCCACGCGGTGACAAAGTACAGCTTCAGCATCGCCGCCCAGCCGCCCTTGATCGAGGCGTTGAGCTGGTCCTTCGGTTCGGCGAAGTCCTTGAACGGCAATTTCTCGAACTTCTCGCCGGTGTACCAGGCGGCGCCCTGGAAGCTGCGCGTTTCGGGATTGGTGTAGTTCGCCAGCCAGTTGCCTGCTTTCGGCGGCTCGACCCGCAGCAGCTGCTGGTAGGCGTTGCCCTGCCACGGCGTGGCGGTGCCGTTGTCGATGCGCTGGCTCACGCCGATGACGTAGCTGCCGCGCTTGAAGGTGTAGGTCTTGGTGACCTTGAGGCCGGCGGCATCCTGCCAGGTGAGGTCGACCTTCAATTCGTCCTGGCCGGCGGCGAGCGCGTAGGCGGCCTTTTCGCTGTGGAACAGTGCCAGGTGGTTGGGCTGGTCGGCCGGCGCGGTGTCGGTGCTGCTGACCAGGCCGTTCTGGGCCACCGAATAGCGCTCGGGATCGCTGGTCAACAGCACGGTCGGCGGCGGGTTCGGCGCCTTGTGCGTGCGCGGCGCCTGCGGGTAGGCCAGCAGGTCGGCGTGCACCAGACTGCCGCCGCGGGTATCCACGCTCAGCTTCAGTACGTCGGTCTCGACGGTGATCAGCTGCGCTGCGGCCGGCGTGGCAGGAGCCGTGTCGCCGGCGATCGTCGGCGTAGCCGCGGAGCCTGGCGCGGAGGCAGCCGGAATGGCGCCCGGTACGCCGGCATCCGCCGCTGGTGTGGCCGCGCTCGCTGCGCTGGCTGCCGTGGTCGGCGGCGGTGGCGCGTAATCCTTCTCCCAGGCCAGGAACAGGAAGTAGGCCACGGCCAGCAGGGCGAACATGAGGAAGGTGCGCGTTTGATTCATCGCGTAGCAGATCCGGGTAACGCCACGACACTTGTCAACGCCGCGGAGACAGGAAGGAAAAAGGTCAACGCTCGATTGTGGTGGTGTCGCCGGCGGGCTTCAATGGCCCGGACGTCGCGGCATGGCTGGCCAGCAGTTTTTTCCACAAGCCGTCGAGTTCGGCCAGCAGCTGCGGCCCGGGTACGCCGGCGGCCTGTTCGCGCGCCATCACCATCATGTCGACCGCCGGCAGCTGATGGCGCACGCGCCGGAACGACTCGCGCAGCAATCGCTTGATCCGGTTGCGCTCGACCGCTCGCTTGGAAACGCGCTTGGAAATCGCCAGACCGAGCCGGGCATGCCCGAGGTCGTTGTCGCGATAGCGCATATGAAAACAGCGGCCGCCTGCGCGTCCGCTGCTTGTCCGCAAGGCGGCGAAGTCACTTGGCCGACGTAACCGCGCTTCGCGCGGCAGCCCGGCGGTGGACATGACGCTTGCCCCCAATGCTTGATCGGTACTTACGGGATCAGGCGCTTGCGGCCCTTGGCGCGACGGGCGTTGAGAATCTTGCGGCCGTCGGCGGTGGCCATACGGGCACGGAAACCGTGCGTGCGAGCGCGCTTGAGCTTGCTGGGCTGGAAGGTCCGCTTCATGGCTTACTCCGAAGGGAATGTGGATAAAAAGGTTGGAAAGTATGTGGGGTATCCGCCGCCGCTGTCAAATGACGATGGACGGCGCCTTGTGGATACCCGTGTGGATATGTGGCGGCCGAGGCGGCGGGGGAGGCTGCTAGACTAACCCATCACCCCGCGCGCAAGCGCTTCAAGCTGTGGTCGATTTTATTCATGAGTGATCTGTGGCGGCGCTGCCTTGAGCGCCTCGAAGGCGATTTGAGCGCCGAAGACCTGCATACCTGGCTGATGCCGCTGCAGGCGCGCGACGATGCCAACGGCCTGCAGCTGTTCGCGCCGAATTCCTACACCCTGGACACCGTGCGCGGGCGTTACCTGCAACAGATCGAGGCGGTATTGCTGCAGCTCCACGGCAAACCCTGCCCGGTACGGCTGGAGGTCGGCTCCAGCGCGGTCCGGCCGGCACCGTCCGCCAAGGCGACGGCGGCACCCCGGGCGGCCGCCACCGCGGCCCCGGTGCCTGCGTTCACCCACAACCTGGACCCGCACTACACCTTCGAGACCTTCGTCGAGGGCAAGTCGAACCAACTCGGCAAGGCCGCCGCGATGCAGGTGGCGACGAACCCGGGGCGCGCCTACAACCCGCTGCTGCTGTACGGTGGCACCGGCCTGGGCAAGACCCACCTGATGCACGCCGCCGGCAACCTGATGCGCGAGCGCAATCCGGACTGCAAGGTGCTGTACCTGCGCTCGGAGCAGTTCGTCGGCTCGATGATCGAGGCCTTGCGCGCCAAGAGCATGGACGAGTTCAAGCGGCGCTTCCGCTCGGTCGACGCGCTGCTCATTGACGACATCCAGTTCTTCGCCGGCAAGGACACCACCCAGGAAGAATTCTTCCATACGTTCAACGCGTTGTTCGAATCCAAACAGCAGATCATCCTGACCTGCGACCGCTACCCGAAGGAAGTGGACAAGCTCGAGCCGCGGCTGAAATCGCGCCTGGGCTGGGGCCTCTCGGTGGCGATCGAGCCACCGGACTTCGAAACGCGCGCGGCGATCCTGCTGGCCAAGGCGCACGAGAAGGGCGTGGCGGTCGACGAGAACGTGGCGATGCTGCTAGCCAAGCGGATCCGCTCCAACGTGCGTGATCTCGAGGGAGCGCTGAACACGCTGGCGGCGCGAGCAAACTTCTATGGCAAGCCGATCACCACCGACTTCGCCGAGGAGACCCTGCGCGACCTGCTGGCCACGCATGCGCAGGCGATCACCATCCCGAACATCCAGAAGATCACCGCCGAATACTTCAACGTGCGGCTGCAGGACCTGCTGTCCAAGCGGCGCGTACGTTCACTGGCGCGGCCGCGGCAGATCGCGATGACCTTGTCCAAGGAACTGACCGAGCACAGCCTGCCGGAGATCGGCGAGGCCTTCGGCGGGCGCGACCACACCACGGTGATGCATGCCTGCAAGACGATCCGGAAATTCATCGAGACCGACACGCGAATGCGTCAGGATTGGGAGCAATTGATTCGTACGCTGACCGGTTGAGCGATGACGCGCAAAGATTATGGATAAGCGGGGGCTCAAGCTGTGGATAATGGGTGGATGGATTCGCCCCTGAAGTTATCCACAAACCGTCCACCGTCAGGCAGCTCCTTCAAGCACAGCCATAAAATCTCTCAAAATATTGATTTTGAAGAAAAAATAAGGGTATAAAAGTTACCCACCGGCCCAACAACAACCACTAACTTCTTTTAAAGACAGAACAGCAGGTATAGGGGAAGCACAGCCATGCAATTCAGCATCCAACGAGAAGCTCTGCTCAAACCGCTGCAGCAGGTGGTTGGTGTCGTTGAACGCCGCCAGACGCTGCCCGTGCTGGCCAACCTGCTGGTCAAGGTCGGCAACGGCCGGCTGTCGCTGACCGGCACCGACCTCGAAGTGGAAATGGTGGCTACCACGGAGGCGGAAAAACTGGTCGACGGCGAAGTCACCATTCCCGCCCGCAAGCTGTTCGACATCGTGCGGGCCCTGCCCGACGGTGCGCGGATCGAGCTCAAGCTCAACGGCGACCGCGTGGCACTGAACGCCGGGCGCAGCCGCTTCACGCTGACGACCCTGCCGGCCAGCGAGTTTCCCACCGTCGACGAGATCGAACTGGTGGAAAAGGTCAGCCTGCCGGAAGAAGCGCTGCGCGACCTGATGGAACGTACCGCGTTCGCGATGGCGAACCAGGACGTGCGCTACTACCTCAACGGCATGCTGCTGGACCTGCAGGAGCACACGCTGCGCTGCGTGGCCACCGACGGCCATCGCCTGGCGATGAAGGAAACCGAGCTGCAGAGCTCGGTCAGCACGCGGCGGCAGATCATCATTCCGCGCAAGGGTGTCAACGAGCTGATCGGCCTGCTGGAAACCGGCGACGGGCAAGTCGAGCTGGAATTTGGCCGCAACCATCTGCGCGTGCACCGGGGCGACGTGGTGTTCACCTCCAAGCTGATCGACGGTCGTTTCCCGGACTACGAGGCGGTGATCCCGCTGGGTGCCGACAAGACCGCCACGCTGGACCGCGAAGTGCTGCGCGGCGCCCTGCAACGCGCGGCGATCCTGTCGAACGAGAAGTACCGCGGCGTGCGGCTGGAACTGTCGCCGGGCAAGCTGCGCATCGTGGCGCACAACCCGGAGCAGGAGGAGGCGGTCGAGGAAGTCGAGGCCGATACCCACGTATCCGACCTGGCGGTGGGTTTCAACGTGGGCTACCTGCTCGATGCGCTGGCCGCGCTGCGTGGCGACCAGGCCCGGCTCAGTCTGCGCGACGCCCAGTCCAGCTGCCTCGTGCAGGAGCACGACAACGAGCACGCCCGCCACGTGATTATGCCGTTGCGGCTCTGACGGCCAGCGCATGGTCTTCGCCATGTGCGGCAAGAACAGGCGACGCCGGGGTTCCTACCAGGGATCCCGGCGTTCCTGTTTGTGGGTGCGCCGCGCATGAGGCTGGAACAGCTGCGCATGCGCGGACTGCGCTGCCTTACCGATGTCGGTATCACGCTGGATCCGGCGATCAACGTCTTCGTGGGCGCCAACGGCGCCGGCAAGACCAGTGTGCTGGAAGCGGTGTTCCTGCTGTCGCATGCCCGCTCGTTCCGCAGCGGCGCGAAGGAGGCACTGTTGCAGCGGGGCACCTCGCAGCTGTCGATCTTCGCCGAGCTGTGCCACGCCGATCAGCGTGTGTGCCGGCTTGGCTTGGGCCGGGACGGGGTGCGCTGGGAAGCGAGAGTTGACGGCGAGAACGTGGCGATCGGGCAGCTGGTGCGCGAATGCGCGGTGGTCTGCTTCGAGCCGGGTTCGCATGCGTTGATCGCCGGAGCGGCCGAAGAGCGACGGCGCTACCTGGACTGGGGCGTGTTCCACGTGGAACACGAATTCCTGACGGCCTGGCGCCGCTATCAACGCGCGCTGAAGCAGCGCAACAGCTTGCTGCGTTCCGCATCGCCCCCGACCGACGAGCTGTTTGCGCCGTGGGAAGCGGAACTGGCGCAGTCCGCCCACCAGATCGACCTGCAGCGTCGCGCGTATCTGGACCTGTTGCGTCCGAGACTGCAGAGCAGCATCGCCGGATTGCTGCCGGAACTGGGTGCGCTCGACCTGCGCTACCGTCGCGGCTGGTCGGATGAGCTGGACTTGGCGCAACAGCTACGCGAGCTGCGGGGCAGGGATCTGGCCCGCGGGCACACCACGCTGGGCGTGCACCGGGCCGACTGGTCGGTCACGTTCGAGCATGCGCCGCTGCGCGAGCATCTGTCCCGTGGCCAGGAAAAACTTACCGCGCTGGCCTGCATGCTGGCCCAAGCCGAGCTGTACGCCGAACATCGCGGCGAATGGCCTATCGTGTGCCTGGACGACCTCGCCTCGGAACTGGATCAGGCCCATCAGGCCGCCGTAGTGGCCCAGCTGACTGCGGCCCATGCCCAAGTCCTGCTGACCGGTACCGAACTGCCGGCTGCGCTGCAGGGGCTTCCCGCACGCGTGTTCCACGTGGAACAAGGCCAGCTGGCGCGCCTGCTATAATCGAAGGGTTGCATCTCCCAAGGATTGCATAACCCTGTCCGGCCTTTCACGGCGCCGTGTCGGGCGGGTCGCTGGCGCCAGGAAACGGTCAACGCATGAACGAATCCATGAACGAATCGCACTACGACTCAAGCAACATCAAGGTCCTGAAAGGCCTGGAGGCGGTGCGCAAGCGCCCGGGCATGTACATCGGCGATACCGATGACGGCACCGGTCTGCACCACATGGTGTTCGAGGTCGTCGACAATGCGATCGACGAGGCGCTCGCCGGCTATTGCGACAAGGTGGTGGTCACCATCCACGATGATGGCTCGGCCAGCGTCAGCGACAACGGCCGCGGCATCCCGGTCGACATGCACCCGGAAGAGGGCCGTTCCACCGCCGAGGTGGTGATGACGGTGCTGCATGCGGGCGGCAAGTTCGACGCGAATTCGTACAAGGTATCCGGTGGTCTGCACGGCGTGGGCGTGTCGGTGGTCAATGCATTGAGCGACCACCTGTGGCTGACGATCTATCGCGACGGATTCGAGCATTTGCAGGAATACGCGCTGGGCGAACCGGTGTTCCCCCTGAAGGTGGTTGGCCCGTCGACCAAGCGCGGTACGCTGGTGCGTTTCCTGCCCAGCCCCGCGACGTTCACCAACAACATCGACTTCCACTACGAGATCCTGGCCAAGCGCCTGCGCGAGCTGGCTTTCCTCAATTCGGGCGTCACCATCGAGCTGAAGGACGAGCGCGGCGAAGGCCGCCAGGACACGTTTGCCTATGAGGGCGGCATCCGCTCGTTCGTGCAGCACCTGGCCCAACTGAAGACCGCGCTGCATCCGAACGTGATCAGCCTGACCGCGGAGCAGGATGGCATCGTGGTGGAGGTGGCGATGCAGTGGACCGACTCCTACCAGGAGACCATGTTCTGCTTCACCAACAACATCCCGCAGCGCGACGGCGGCACCCACCTCACCGGCTTCCGCGCCGCGCTGACCCGTTCGCTGCAGAGTTACATCGAGAAATCCGGCCTGGCCAAGAACGCCAAGGTGGGCACCTTGTCCGGCGACGACATGCGCGAAGGCATGATCGCGGTGTTGTCGGTGAAGGTGCCTGACCCGAAATTCTCCTCGCAGACCAAGGACAAGCTGGTCTCGTCCGAGGTCAAGACGGTGGTGGAGCAGGTCGTCAACGAGAAGCTCGGCGAGTTCCTGCTGGAGCACCCGAACGAAGCCAAGGCGATCGCCTCCAAGGTGGTCGATGCCGCCCGTGCCCGTGAAGCCGCCCGCAAGGCGCGCGAGATGACCCGGCGCAAGGGTGCGCTGGACATCGCCGGCCTGCCCGGCAAGCTGGCCGACTGCCAGGAGAAGGACCCGGCGCTGTGCGAGCTGTTCCTGGTCGAGGGTGACTCCGCCGGCGGCTCGGCCAAGCAGGGCCGCAACCGCAAGACCCAGGCCGTGCTGCCGCTGAAAGGCAAGATCCTCAACGTCGAGAAGGCGCGTTTCGACCGCATGCTGGCCTCGGCCGAGGTCGGTACGCTGATCACCGCGCTCGGCACCGGTATCGGCAAGGACGAATACAACCCGGACAAGCTGCGCTACCACCGCATCATCCTGATGACCGATGCGGACGTCGACGGCTCGCACATCCGCACCCTGCTGCTGACCTTCTTCTACCGCCAGATGCCCGAACTGATCGAGCGTGGCCACATCTACATCGGCCTGCCGCCGCTGTACAAGGTGAAGCAGGGCAAGCAGGAGCTGTACATCAAGGACGACACCGCGCTGAACGACTACCTGATCTCCAGTGCGGTCGACAATGCCGTATTGACCTACAACCCGGATGCGCCGCCGATCACCGGCGAGGCGCTGGAGAAGCTGCTGCGCGGCTACCAGCACGCGCTGGACCAGATCGCCAAGCTGGCCCACCGCTTCGACGCCGCCGTGCTGAACGCCTTGCTCGAACACGCGCCGATGACGCCGGCACTGTGGTCCGACCCGGTTGCGATGCAGGCCTGGCTGGACGGCGCCACCCAGCGCCTGGCCGCCAGCGGCCTGGGCAAGCCGCACTACCGCATGTCGCTGCGCCCGGCCCACGACGAGCAGCCGGCCGCGATCGAGGTGGTGAAGGAACAGCACGGGCTCAGCCACACCTGGCTGCTGCCGCAGCCGTTCTTCGGCAGCGCCGAATTCCGCCCGCTGCTGGCGATCAGCCAGCAGATCGCCGGCATGATCCAGCCCGACGCCGTGGTGCGGCGGGGCAACGCCTCGCGCGGCGTGCTCAGCTTCCTCGAGGCGCGCAACTGGCTGCTGGACGAGGCGAAGAAGGGCCGCAGCATCCAGCGCTTCAAGGGCCTGGGCGAAATGAATCCCGAGCAGCTGTGGGATACCACGGTGAACCCGGAGACCCGGCGCATGTTGCAGGTCGGCATCGAGGACGCGATCGCGGCTGACCAGATGTTCTCGATGTTGATGGGCGAGGCAGTCGAACCGCGCCGCGACTTCATCGAGGCGAACGCGCTGAAGGTCGCCAACCTGGACATCTGAGCCGTCTCCGCCGGCGCGATCGCATCCAGCGATGGCCCCGGCGTGCGGCTTTCCGGCACGCCCGGCATCGGCGGGCGTGTCCATTGGAGCAGGGTGAGCGCACGGAATGACGGCCGATCAAATGCAAATAATCGCCCCGTGGGCCAGGGAAGGTCGCCAAGTAATTGATTTTTAACAAGCTTTGATGCGGCGCTGCAACTTGTTATCCCTTGCCGGGTCGAGTTACGCTTCGTAATCCCCCGCGTCATTACGACACGCCCAGAACAGATGAGGATCACCATGAAGCATGTCCGAGGGTTAACCGCGCTGGCGAGCATTGCCTTGCTGCTGGGTGTGGCCAGCAGCCCGGTGATGGCGCGCAAGAGCGACGATGCCAAACCCAAGAAGGAAGTGCTGTATCCGAACGCGACCCGCGCCGAGCCGAAGCTCGACCTGACCAGCGAGAAGGATCAGAAGAACCTCAACGAAGGCCTGGATGCGGTCAACGCCGGCGACAAGGCCAAGGCCCAGCAGATGCTGCAGCCGATCATCGACAGCAGCAAGAGCAAGTACGCGCAGGCGCTGGCGCTGCAGGGCATGGCCAGCCTCCACTACAACGATAGCGACTACAAGGGCGCGATCAGTGCGCTGCAGCGCTCGCTGGCGCTCGGCGTGATGCCGAACGACACCTACTTCCAGCTGATGTACATGCTGGCGCAATTCCAGATGGCCGACGAGCAGTACCAGCCCGCGCTGGACACGATCGCCAAGTGGCGCGCCGAGGGCAAGAAGGAAACCGCCGATTCGTACGCGCTCGAGGGCAATGCCGAGTACCGGCTGGGCAAGTACCCGGAGGCGATCGCTTCGATCAACAAGGCCAAGTCGCTGACCGACAAGCCGCAGCCGACCTGGGACCAGATCCTGATGGCCAGCTACGCCGAATCCGGCCAGGATGAGAAGGCTGCCGAGCTGGCCAAGAACCAGCTCAGCTCCAATCCGGGCGATCCGAACGCGCTCAACAACGCGGTCGCGGTGCTGATGCAGGCGCACAAGTACCCGGAAGCGATCCAGATGATGGAAAAGGCGCGTGCCGAGGGCAAGCTCAGCAAGGACACGCAGTACGTGAACCTGGCCAAGCTGTACTTGGTCACCGGTCAGGAAAGCGCCGATCCGGCGCCGAACGCGACCAAGGCCCAGCAGGTGCTCGAGGAAGGCATGAGCAAGGGCGTGGTCAAGCCCGACGCGGAAACCTACGTGCTGCTGGGCCAGTCCGCCGAGATCGCGAACAACATCGACAAGGCGATCGGCTACTACAACAAGGCGCAGCCGATCGCCACCGATGGCGAGGCCGCACTGCGCGCCGGACGCCTGCTGCTGAGCGAGAACAAGTACAGCCAGGCCAAGGGCCTGATCCAGCAGGCGCTCGACAAGGGCGTGAAGCACAAGGGCACGGCGTACATGCTGCTGGCCGAGTCCGAGCGCGGCTTGAAGAACAAGCCTGCCGCGATCGCTGCAATGAAGAAGGCCGCACAGGACCCGGAGACGGCGGCAAAGGCAAAGGATTGGCTGAAAAAGACCGGTGCTGGCTGACCGGCTGAAGCACTTGGCAAACCGCGGGGTGGATGGACGTCCATATCGTCTGCCCCGCGGTGCTATACAAATGCCATGTGCTGTTGTACCGTTGAAACCTTTCCCTAGCGTCTCCCCAGTGGCTAAGTTCCCTCCGGGTCCGTCCAGGCATCAGACGGTTTCGGGCCAAGCCCTGCGGCAACGTTCTCCTTCGGTTTGATCAGCTTCAGATAGTGACAGATGGCCTCAAGTAACGAAGAAATCGGGCGCGAGCCGTTTAGTTGGAAACGCACCTGGGCATTGGCAGTTGCCATCGGGCTGCATGCGTTTGCATTCCTGTTGATCGTGGCGCCCATGGCGCCGCCGAATCAGAACCACAAGGAAAAGGAGCGCATCGTCCAGGTGAACTTCATCGAGCCGCCGCCGCCGCCGCCGCCGCCACCGCCGCCGCCGCCGGAGCCGCCGAAGCAGCCACCGCCGAAGATCATCCAGCAGATCAAGCCGCCGCCGACCCCGCCGCCGCCGACCCCGCCGCCACCGGTGGAAGAGGTTTCGGCGAATGCGACCCCGGCACCGCCGCCGGCACCGCCAGCTCCACCGGCGCCGCCTTCGGATATCACGGCCAGCTCGGATCTCAGCTACAACAGCCGTCTTCAGCCGAAGTATCCGCCGCAGGCGATCCGTCAGCGGCATGAAGGTACGGTGGTGCTGATGATCCTGGTGGGCGTGGATGGTTCGCCGAAGGACATCAAGGTCGACCGGTCCAGCGGTTATCACGAACTCGATCGTGCTGCCATGGATGCCGCACGTCGTTGGCGCTTCAATCCAACGATTCGAAATGGACAAAAAGTTGAAGGGTACGCGCGCGTTCCTGTCAACTTCAATCTCAACCAGCTGTAACCAGGTTCGTCTGGTTTACAGTTACAGTTCACGCTTGACTTCCCTAGGGTAGCGTTATGTTCCTACAGACTCCTGCAACGACCGATGCCGCACAGGCCTTGGGTGGCAATACCAACGCCGAAGCCATGAAGCAGATGGGCTTCGACAACCTGATCCAGAACTTCGACTGGCTCGGCTGGGTCGTCTTCGTGACCCTGGTCGTGATGTCGTTCCTGTCGTGGTACTTCATCATTGCCAACGGCATCCGCAATGCGACGGTGAAGGCTCGCGCCGACAAGGTCATCAACGGTTTCTGGGGCAACGGCTCCACTCAGGACGCGATCCGCGAACTGGAAGCCCAGCCGCGCAGCGAGCCGTTCTCCAAGATCGCGCTCGACGCCGCCTCGGCAGTGGCCCACCACCAGCAGGCCACCTCGGCGGCCGGCACCACGGGCCGTCTGGCCGAGTCGCTGAGCCGTTCGGAGTTCATCGACCGCGCCCTGCGTCAGGCCGTGGCTCGCGAGAGCATGCGCCTGGAAGGCGGCATGACCCTGCTCGCAACGGTCGGTTCCGCTGCGCCGTTCGTCGGTCTGCTCGGTACGGTGTGGGGCATCTATCACGCCCTGATCCGCATCGCCGCTTCCGGCAACGCGTCGATGAACGCGGTGGCCGGTCCGGTGGGCGAGGCGCTGATCATGACCGCGTTCGGTCTGTTCGCCGCGATCCCGGCGCTGTTTGCCTACAACTTCTTCAGCCGCTCGAATCGCGTGGTCTACGCCCGCTTCGACGAGTTCGCGCACGACCTGCACGACTTCTTTGCGACTGGTTCGCGCGTCGAAAGCCAGAAGTGAGGGATTGACCCATGTCGATGAGCGTAGGAGACAATTCCGGCGGCCCGATGTCGGAGATCAACGTCACGCCGCTGGTCGACGTGATGCTGGTCTTGCTGATCATCTTCATGATCACCGCGCCGCTGATGTCCCACTCCATCACGATCGATCTGCCGATTGCGAATCCCAAGACGAAGGATGCGGAGCTGCCGGTGGCGCCTCTGGATCTGGCGGTCAAGCAGGACGGCAGCATGTACTTCAATGACCACCTGGTCACCGAAGCCGAGTTGCGGGCGCAGTTTGTGGTGAATGCGCAGAAGTCGCCCCAGCCGGAGCTGCAGATTCGTGCGGACAAGAACACCGAGTTCAAGGTCGTGAAGAAGGTCATCGGCGACGCCAAGGACTCGGGCATGGTGCATGTCGGCTTCATGACCACTGATGCGCCGAAGGGGTGATCTGAAATGGCTTTCACTACCAAAACCAGCGGTCCGATGTCGGAGATCAACGTCACGCCGCTGGTCGACGTGATGCTGGTGCTGCTGATCATCTTCATGATCACGGCACCGGTGCTGGCGCACAAGATCCAGGTCGACCTGCCCCAGCCGAACCCGAACCCCACGCCGCCCACCACGCCACTGGAGCCGATCCATTTGAAGATCGACCAGGCTGGTGCGCTGTACTGGAACGACACACCGGTCGACGAGCTGGGCCTGAAGGCACAGCTCGCGGTGATCGCCCAGCAGAGCAATCAGCCGGAAATCCAGATCGCCGCGGACGACGCGGTGGCCTACCAGTACGTGGCACGGGTGCTGGCGGACGCGAAGAGCTACAACCTGGTCAAGATCGGTTTCACCGAAAACTTCTGACCGGGCGCTGCCGCGGCAGCACGCAACATCAAGACCCCCGCCTGGTGCGGGGGTTTTTGTTTGTGCGGCGGGTACGGCGGCGCAACGGTCAGCGCAGGATCTGCAGATAGTTGCGCACGGTGGTGGCCAAGCCCTCGTACAGCGCCTCGCCGATCAAGGCATGGCCAATGGATACCTCGGCCAGACCGGGAATCGCCGCCTTGAACGTACCCAGATTCGCCTGGCTGAGGTCGTGTCCCGCGTTCACCGCCAGCCCGGCCTGTTGCGCGCGCCGCGCGGTGTCGGCACACGTCGCCAGGGCTGCCGCGGGCTGGCCGTCGGCGAATGCCTCGGCGTAGGGACCGGTGTAGATCTCGATGCGCTGCACGCCGATCACCGCGGCCAGGTCGAAATCCTGACTGCCGGCGTCGACGAACAGGCTGACCCGGCAGCCGAGGTCGCACAGCTCGCCGACCAGCGGGCGCAGCTGCGCGATGTCGCGGCGCAGGTCGAAGCCGTGGTCGGAGGTGATCTGGCCGTCGCTGTCCGGCACCAGGGTCACCTGGGTCGGGCGCACTTCCCGTGCCAGCGCGAGCAGGCCCGGATAGTCGCCGCGGGCGCCGGCGAACGGGTTGCCCTCGATGTTGTACTCGACCCGCCCGCGCAGCATCGCAGCCAGCGCACGCACGTCGTGCGGCCGCACGTGGCGCATGTCCGGGCGCGGGTGCACGGTGATGCCGCCGCAGCCGGCCTCGATGCAGGTCTGGGCGGCGCGGCAGATATCCGGTTCCCGGCCGCCGCGCGAGTTGCGCAGCACGGCGATCTTGTTGAGGTTGACGCTGAGCAGGGTCATGGCGGACGGACGATCCTGGGCGGTTGAAAACGGTCGGCATCGCTGGCCCCGGTTTGCGCGGGGCGGGTCGATGGACCGGAAACAGTGCGCCGATCAGGCGCCGCTGGCAAGCGTGCCGAGCCGGATCCGGCGCTCGCCGCCGCGCCACGCCAGCGTCGCGACCAGGCTGCTGTCGATGTCCAGCCGCTGCAACTGCCAGGCGCCGACGTCGTCGCCCTCCAGCCGCTGCAAGTGCAGGCGGTCGATGGCGCTGGCGATACTGAGCCGATCCAGGCCGAACGCGATGCCGCGTCCCAGCGCCTTCAACACCGCCTCCTTGGCGGTCCACAACTCGAGGAAGGCGGCGCTGCGCTCGGCCTCCGGCAGTGCGGCCAGGGCTGCTGCCTCGTCGACGCTGAAATAACGTTCGGCGATCTCCAGTGCACGTGCGCGCGGGCGCAGGCGCTCGAGATCGATCCCCGGCGCGATGTGCCGGCCGATGGCAATCAGCGCCTGCCCGTCGCTGTGCGACCAGTTGAAACCGAGTGACGGATCGAGCCCGGCGGCGAGCGCCGGGCGGCCGTGTTCGCCATCGGTCAACGCGACCCGCTCCGCGGCGATACCGAGGTAGGCGGCCAGCACCCCGCGCAGCGGCGCCCGCTGGTGCGACGGCCGGTAGTCCAGCCGCCACACATGAATCTCGTCATCGCGCAGGTGCTCTGCTACGTTGGCAAGCGTCGGTACGTGCGCGGCGGTCATCCGTGCATGGTGCCGCCGGCACCGCCATGGCACAAGCGCGCGGCTGGTGCGGGCGTAGCGATTGTCGATCCGTCTGGCTGGGGAGAACGAGGCTTGATCCAGGGCTGGCTGCTGTTGCTGGTGTCGCTGCTGTACGTCGGGCTGCTGTTCGTGGTGGCCTACGCGGGCGACCGTCGGCCGCTGTATCCGCGTCAGCCGCGCCTGCGTCCGATCGTCTACAGCCTGGCGCTGGCGGTGTACTGCTCGTCGTGGACGTTCTACGGCGCGGTCGGCACGGCCGCGCGCGACGGCCTGGCCTACCTGCCGATCTACCTTGGGCCGATCCTGCTGTTCGTGTTCGGCTTCGGCCTGCTGCGCCGGCTGGTGCAGGTGGTGAGGCAGCGCAACATCACCTCGATCGCGGACTTCATCGGCGCGCGTTTCGGCAAGTCGCACGGACTGGCGGCGCTGGTGGCGGTGATTGCGGTGATTGCGGTGGTGCCGTACATCGCGCTGCAGTTCAAGGCGGTGGCGATGTCGTTCGGCGTGCTCGGCGGCGTCCGGCACGGCATGGTGACGGCCGGCGGCATCGACAGCGCGATGTGGTGCGCGGCGCTGCTGGCGGTATTCGCGATCCTGTTCGGCACGCGCAGCATCGACGCTACCGAGCATCACCACGGCATGATGCTGGCGATCGCGCTGGAGTCCCTGATCAAGCTGCTGGCATTCGTGGCGCTGGCCGGCTACGCGCTGTGGCAGGGGCCGGGGCTGGCCAGCACGGTGCAGCTGCCGGTCACGCAGTTGGGCCACGGCCTGTCGCCGGGCTTCCTGGCGCAGACCATGCTGGCGTTCTGCGCGATGTTCTGCCTGCCGCGGCAGTTCCAGATCGGCATGGTCGAGTGCGAGGATGCCGGCGACCTCACCCGCGCGCGCTGGATGGTGCCGCTGTACCTGGTCATCGTCAGCGTGGCAGTGCTGCCGATCGTGGCGGCCGGCGCGCACATGCCGCTGGTGCGCGATGGCGCCGCCGACGCGTGGGTGCTGACCTTGCCGATGGCGTACGGCGATCGCGGCATGGCGCTGCTGGCCTTCATCGGCGGTTTCTCGGCGGCGACCGGCATGGTGATCGTGGCCTCGGTGGCGCTGTCGACGATGATCAGCAACGACCTGGTGATGCCGGCGCTGCTGCGCATCCGCCGGCTGCGGCTGGAGCAGCGCAGCGACCTGTCGCAGCTGGTGCTGGGCGTGCGCCGGGTGGCGATCATCCTGCTGGCGGTGATGGCGTACGCCTATTACCGGGTCGCCGCGAACGCGGAGAACCTGGCCGCTACCGGCCTGCTCGCGTTCGCCGCGGTGGCGCAGTTTGCACCGGCGCTGATCGCGGCGCTGTACTGGCGCGGTGCCAGCCGCCGCGGCGTGATGGTGGGCCTGGTCGGCGGCTTCGTGGTGTGGCTGTACACCTTGCTGCTGCCGGCGCTGATCCGTTCCGATCAGTGGCTGCAGGCCGGGCCGTTCGGCTGGGACTGGCTGCGCCCGCAGGCGCTGTTCCACCTCAGCGGCTGGGAGCCGGTGATGCACGGCACGTTCTGGTCGCTGCTGGTCAACGTGGGCTGCCTGGTGTTCGTCTCGCTGCGCCTGCGGCCCAGCCTGGAGGAACGCCTGCACGCGGCGATGTTCATGGACGCCGATCCGGCCAGCCGCAGCGGCAGCGGCGACTGGCGCGGCCGCGTGGTGGTGGCCGACCTGCGCACCATCGCCGAACGCATCGTGGGCGAGCGCAGCAGCGTGCGCGCCTTCGAGGAATACGGTCAGCGCCGCGGCAAGCCGTTGCTGCCCGGCGAGGCGGCCGACCGCGCCTTGATCCAGTACACCGAACGGCTGCTGGCCTCGGCGGTGGGCGCGGCCAACGCGCGGCGCATCCTGATCAGCGCGCTGTCCGGCAGCGGCCTCGACGTGGCCGAGTCGATGGCGCTGCTGGACGAGGCGTCGCAGGAGCTGCGCTTCAATCGCGAGCTGTTGTCCACCACGCTGGAAAACGTCTCGCAGGGAATCAGCGTGGTCGACGCGCAGATGCGCCTGGTGGCATGGAACCGGCGCTACCTGGAGCTGTTCGACTATCCCGACGGCATGGTGCACGTGGGCGTGCCGGTGGCCGAGCTGATCCGCTGGAATGCCGAGCTGGGCGAATGCGGTCCCGGCGAAGTGGACGGCCACGTGGCCAAGCGCATCGACTACATGCGCGCCGGCTCGTCGCATCTGTTCCAGCGCATCCGCCCGGACGGCACGGTGATCGAGATGCGCGGCCGCGCGCTGCCCGGCGGCGGCTACGTCACCACCTACACCGACGTCACCGCGTACAAGCACGCCGAGCAGGCGCTGATCGAGGTGAACGAGACGCTGGAGCAGCGCGTCGAGCAGCGCACCGCCGAACTGTCCGAGGCGCTGGTCGCCACCGCGCAGGCACGTCGTGCAGCGGAGACCGCGAACATCTCCAAGACCCGCTTCCTCGCCGCGGCCAGCCACGACCTGCTGCAGCCGTTGAATGCGGCACGCCTGTTCACCTCGGCGCTGCGCCAGCATCCCGGACTGGATGCGGAAGCGAGCGGACTGGCCGAACGCATCGACGCCTCGTTCCGTGCCGCCGAAGACCTGCTCGATGCGTTGCTCGACGTCTCGCGGCTGGATGCCGGCAGCTACCATCCGGAGGTCGGTGGCTTCGCGCTGGCCGAACTGTTCGATTCGCTGAGGGCGCAGTTCGCGGTGGTCGCCGAGCAGCGCGGATTGCGCCTGCGCGTGGTGCCGACCCGGCTGGCGGTGCGCAGCGACCCGCAACTGCTGCGCCGTATCCTGCAGAACTTCCTCTCCAATGCCTTGCGCTACACCAGCAAGGGCAGCGTGCTGCTGGGCGCACGGCGGATGGGCGCCGACGAGGTGCGCATCGAGGTATGGGATTCCGGCCCCGGCATCGCGGCAGAACAGCGCGCGAGGATCTTCGGCGAGTTCCAGCGGCTGGAGCAGCCTTCGCCGTGGGGCGAGAAGGGGCTGGGCCTGGGCCTGTCGATCTGCGACCGCCTGGCCAGCATCCTCGGCCACCGGCTCGACCTGCATTCGCGGGTCGAGCACGGCAGCTGCTTCGCGGTGACGGTGCCGCGCAACGAGGCGGTGCCGGCGCGCCGCCAGCGGGTGCAGCGCGCCGGCCCGGACAAGCAGCTGCCGTTGACCGTGCTGTGCCTGGACAACGACGCCGCCATTCTCGACGGCATGCGTGCCCTGCTCAGCCGCTGGGGCGTCGATTGCCGCATTGCGCTGGATGTGGAACAGGCCCGCGCGGAGCTGGCGCGGGGCCCGATCGACCTGGTCCTGGCCGACTACCACCTGGCCGATGGCGTCGATGGCCTGCAGGCGCTGCAGCAACTGGGCGGCGTGCTGGGCGAACTGCCGCCGGTGGCGATGATCACCGCCGACGGCAGCAGCGAGCTGAAACAGAAGGCGCGGGCGCTCGGTTATCCGGTGCTGCACAAGCCGGTGAGGCCGGCCGCGTTGCGTGCGCTGTTGACCGCCCTGCTGCGCCGCTAGCCAGGCGTCAGCCTTCGCCGTCGGGCAGCGCCGGCATGCTCCCCTGGTCGACCGCCAGCTGGCTGGCGAGCAGCGCGACCTGGGTGCGGTTGTTGACCCCGAGCTTGCGCATGATCGCGGTCATGTGCGCCTTCACGGTGGCTTCGGAGACGCCGAGTTCCCACGCGATCTGCTTGTTCAGCAGTCCTTCGGCGATCATCGTCATCACGCGGAATTGCTGCGGCGTCAGCGCGGCGATATGCGCGGCGGCGGCGGCTTCGTCGGGCCGCAGTTCGCCGGGGGTGCCGAGCAGGGCCGGCGGCAGCCAGACGTCGCCGTCGAGCACGGCGCGGATCGCCGCCACGATGTCGGCGCCGGCGGTGGACTTGGGGATGTACGCCGAGGCGCCATGCGCCAGCGCGCGGCGCGCCACCTGCGCCTCTTCGTGGCCGGACACCACGATGGTCGGCAACCCGGGGTACTGCCCGCGTATATGCGCCAGCGCGGAATAGCCGCGCGCGCCCGGCATGTGCAGGTCGAGCAGCAGCAGTTCGGCGTCGGGGAACTGCTCGATCAGGCCGAGCAGGGTGTGCACGCTGTCCGCGCTGTGCACGCGCGCCTGCGGCAACGCGGTCAGCACCGCTCGCTGCAGGGCGTCGCGGAACAGCGGATGGTCGTCGGCGATCAGGATGTCGGGCATAAGGCGAGTAGTGAGTGGTGAGGAGCGAGAAACGAGAGACAGCGTAGTCGGCATTTGCTCACTTCTCACGCCTCATCATTCACTCCTGCTCACTTGATCAGTCGCTCGTCGACCAGGTTCTTCACCACGCTGGGATCGGCCAAGGTGGTGATGTCGCCGAGTTGGTCGGGCAGGTTCTCGCCGATCTTGCGCAGGATCCGGCGCATGATCTTGCCGGAGCGGGTCTTCGGCAGGCCGGGCGCCCACTGCAGGTAGTCCGGCGTGGCGATCGGGCCGATTTCCTTGCGCACCCAGGCGATGAGTTCCTTGCGCAGTGCATCGCTGCCGGTTTCGCCGGCGATCAGCGTGACGTAGGCGTAGATGCCCTGGCCCTTGATCTCGTGCGGGCAGCCGACCACGGCGGCCTCGGCCACCTTCGGGTGCGATACCAGCGCGCTTTCCACCTCGGCGGTGCCCAGGCGGTGGCCGCTGACGTTGATCACGTCGTCGACGCGGCCGGTGATCCAGTAGTAGCCGTCTTCGTCGCGGCGCGCGCCGTCGCCGCTGAAGTAGTTGCCGGGGTAGGCGCTGAAGTAGGTTTCGATGAAGCGCTGGTGGTCGCCGTAGATGGTGCGCACCTGGCCCGGCCAGGAGTCGGTGATCAGCAGGTTGCCCTCGGCCACGCCCTCCTGCACGGTGCCTTCGGCGTCGACGATCGCCGGCTTGACGCCGAAGAACGGCAGCGTGGCCGAACCCGGTTTGGTGCCGATCGCGCCGGGCAGCGGCGAGATCATGATGCCGCCGGTTTCGGTCTGCCACCAGGTGTCGACGATCGGGCAGCGCTCGTCGCCGACCACGCGGTAGTACCACTCCCACGCTTCCGGATTGATCGGTTCGCCGACCGAGCCGAGCAGGCGCAGGGACGCGCGCGAGGTCTTCTTCACCGGCGCCTCGCCTTCGCGCATCAGTGCGCGGATCGCGGTGGGCGCGGTGTAGAACAGGCTGACCTTGTGCTTGTCGATCACCTGCCAGAAACGGCTGAAGTCCGGGTAGTTCGGCACGCCCTCGAACATCACCGTGGTCGCGCCGTTGCACAGCGGCCCGTACACCACGTAGCTGTGGCCGGTGACCCAGCCGACGTCGGCGGTGCACCAGTAGACGTCGTCCTCGCGCAGGTCGAACACCAGTTCGTGCGTGTAGCTGATGAACACCAGATAGCCGCCGGTGCTGTGCAGCACGCCCTTCGGCTTGCCGGTGGAGCCGGAGGTGTACAGCACGAACAGCGGATGCTCGGCCTCGACCGGGGTCGGCGCACAGTCGGCCGACTGCCCTTCCATCAACGTGTGGTAGTAGCGGTCGCGCGGCGACTGCATATTGATCGCTCCGCCGGTGTGGCGCACCACGATCACGGTCTCCACGCTGTTGGTGCCGGGCCGTTCCAGCGCGGCGTCCACGTTGACCTTGAGCGGGATGCGCTTGCCCGCGCGCAGGCCCTCGTCGGCGGTGACCACCACCTTCGCGGCGGAATCGGCGATGCGTCCAGCCAGCGAGTCGGGGGAGAAGCCGCCGAACACCACCGAGTGAATCGCGCCGAGGCGGGCGCAGGCCAGCATCGCCACCGCCGCCTCGGGGATCATCGGCAGGTAGATCGCCACGCGGTCGCCCTTGACCACGCCCAGGTGTTTCAGCGTGTTGGCGAACTTGCACACTTCGGCATGCAGCTCGCGGTAGGTGATCTTGCGCGACTCCTTCGGGTCGTCGCCTTCGAAGATGATCGCCACCTTGTCGCCGCGCTCGGCCAGCTGGCGGTCGAGGCAGTTCGCCGACACGTTGAGCTCGCCGTCCTCGTACCAGCGGATGTGCAGGTCCTTGGCATCGAACGAGACGTCCTTGATCTTCGTCGGCGGCTTGATCCAGTCCAGGCGCTGGCCGATGCGGCCCCAGAAGCCTTCCGGGTCGTTGACCGACTCGGCGTAAAGGCGCGTGTAGTCGTCGTGGCGCAGGCGCGCCGCAGCGGCAAACGAGGGGTTGACCGGATAGAGCTTGGACATGGCTGGGCTCCTGCTGGCTCGGCGTGGAAGGTGGCGACAGGGATACCGCGGCAGGCATCGGCGCCCGGCGGTGTGCGGACTTCGAGTGTAGCCCGATCGATACGGAGGCGGCGGCGCAGGGCCGGCTCGACTTTGGTCGAAGTTCGACCAATGGCGAATAGTCGCCCGCGCTGCAGCATGGCCATGCTCGGCCCGTCATCGACCTCGGGGAGACGCACGCATGACCACGCGACACACCCATCGTTATTCCGCGCTTGCCCTGAGCATGGCTTGCGCCCTGATGCTTCCGCTGGCTGGCCACGCGCAGAGCGACACGCGCGAGCAGCAACTCGAACAGCGCGTGGCGCAGCTCGAGCAGCAGTTGAATGAATTGAAGGCGATGATCCAGGCGCAGAAAGCAGCGCCCGCAGCGCCGGCGGCACCCGCGCAGAATGTGGCGGCGGCTCCGGCTGCCGCGACGCCGGTGTTCAGCAGTGCCCCCGGCGTGTCGGTGGCGCTGCACGGCTTCGTCAGCGCCAGCGCGTTCAGCCAGAACAAGAGCTTCACCTACGGCAACGGCCAGAACGCGCTGTTCCCGATACCGGGCTCGAAGGGTTCGCTGAGCGGCGTCGACGTGCGCAACACGCGCTTCTGGCTCGATTTCAAGGGCGCCAAGTTTGCCGGCAACTGGAGCGGCGGCGGGCGCATCGAGATGGACTTCTTCGGCGGCTTCAACGGCACCGGCGCGTACAGCCAGCAGCAGCCGACGCCGCGGCTGCGCCAGGCCTACATGGACCTGACCAACCTCGAGAGCGGCACCACGGTGCGCATCGGCCAGCAGTGGGACCTGATGTTCCCGATCGACAACTCGCCCACCTCGCTGGCGCACATCGCGTTCCCTCTGGGCTTCGGCTCCGGCTACGGCGGCTGGCGCTTCCCCGGCGTGGTGGTGATGCAGGACCTCAACCACGGCAGCACCGGCGCGCAATGGCGGCTCGACGTGGGCGTGTTCGAAGGCACCTGGAGCGGGCCCGGCAACAACGTCAACTACCTCACCGCCGGCAGCGCCGGCTTCCGTCCGCAGGTCGAGGCGCGCCTGCACGTGCAGGACAAGAACTGGCTGGCGTACTTCGCCGCGCACTACAGCAAGGTCGACCTGCGCGGCGTGGACGGCACCGCACCCACGCCGATCCGCTCCGACGTGAAGAGCGTGGGCTACGAGGTCGGCGGCCAGTGGAAACCCGGCCCGTGGACGTTCAAGGGGCTGGCCTATGCCGGCAACGGCCTCGGCGAGATCTTCGGCGCGATGTCGCAGTTCGGCGACATCAAGGAGCGCGGCGGCTTCGTGCAGGCGGGCTACAGCTTCACGCCGAACTGGAGCCTGTACGCGTTCTACGCGTACAGCAAACCCGATAGCGGCGACGTGATCACCTGGATGGGTAATGGATCGACCGGCCTGCTCAGGAACCGCCAGACGGCGTTGAGCCTACAGTACACCGCCGGTTCCTACGACCTCAGCGCCGAATGGATGCACGACAAGCTCGACTCCACCAGCAACGGCGTGGATCGCAAGACCACCACCGGCAACCAGTTCAGCCTCAACGCGCTTTATCGCTTCTGAACCTCAGGCGGCGTACCGCACGTACGCCGCCCGTTGATTACCCTCCCGTCGTGTCGGGAGGATGACGAGGTGCGGTCGGGTTCGAGGAACGATCCGCATCTCCCAACTTCTCCCCAGGGTTTCTGGGAGAGGCATCTCACTATCTCGGGAGGGGAAACATCATGGCCACAAATGCGATTGACGCGACTGGCGGCGGGGTTGGCGCCAAGCTCGACGTCAGCCACAAGCGGGTGATCCTGGCGTCCAGCCTGGGCACCGTGTTCGAGTGGTACGACTTCTATCTGTACGGCTCGCTCGCCGTGATCATCGGCCACCAGTTTTTCTCGGGCTTGAACGAGGCGAGCCAGTTGGTGTTCGCCCTGCTCGCGTTCGCCGCCGGCTTCGCGGTGCGCCCGTTCGGTGCGCTGGTGTTCGGCCGGGTCGGCGACCTGGTCGGGCGCAAGTACACGTTCCTGATCACCATCGTGATCATGGGCCTGTCGACCTTCTTCGTGGGCCTGTTGCCCAGTTACGGCTCGATCGGCATGGCGGCGCCGGTGATCCTGATCCTGTTGCGCATGCTGCAGGGCCTGGCGCTGGGCGGCGAGTACGGCGGCGCGGCCACCTACGTGGCCGAACACGCGCCGAAGGGCAAGCGCGGCCTGTACACCAGCTTCATCCAGATCACCGCCACCTTCGGCCTGTTTCTGTCGCTGTTGGTGATCCTGGGCTGCAAGTGGCTGCTCGGCGACAAGTTCGACGACTGGGGCTGGCGCATTCCGTTCCTGCTGTCGTCGCTGCTGCTGGCGATATCGGTGTACATCCGCCTGCAACTGGCCGAGTCGCCGGTGTTCAAGCAGATGAAAGAGGAAGGCAAGCAGTCGAAGGCGCCGCTGACCGAGTCGTTCGCGCGCTGGGGCAACCTCAAGCTGGTGATCCTGGCCCTGTTCGGCGCCACTGCCGGCCAGGCCGTGGTGTGGTACTGCGGCCAGTTCTACGCGATGTACTTCCTCGGCAGCACGCTGAGGATCGACGCCACCACCACCCAGCTGCTGATTGCCGCGGCACTGTTGATCGGCACGCCGTTCTTCGTGGTGTTCGGCTGGCTGTCCGACAAGATCGGCCGCAAGCCGGTCGTGCTCGCCGGCTGCCTGCTCGCCGCGCTGACCTACTTCCCGATCTTCAAGGGGCTCACCCACTACGGCAACCCGGGTGCGGAGACGGCGCGTGCCACGGCACCGGTCACCGTGCTCGCCGACCCGGCCACCTGCCATCTGCAGATCAACCTCACCGGCACGCAGGTCTTCACCAGTTCCTGCGACGTGGCCAAGAGCTACCTGGCCAAGCGCGGCGTGCCGTACGACAACGTGGCGGCGCCGGCCGGTTCGCTGGCAAAGGTGACCGTGGGCGGGGCCAGCCACGAGGCGTTCGAGGGCAGCAGCCTGAGCAAGGCGGACTTCACCGAGCAGAACAAGGCGTTCACCACCAGCCTCGGTGCCTCGCTCGACCAGGCCGGCTATCCGGCCAAGGCCGACCCGGCGCGTACCAACTACCCGATGCTGATCGTGTTGCTGACCTTGCTGGTGCTGTACGTGACCATGGTCTACGGCCCGATCGCAGCGTGGCTGGTGGAGATGTTCCCGACCAGGATCCGCTACACCTCGATGAGCCTGCCGTACCACATCGGCAACGGCTGGTTCGGCGGCTTCCTGCCTTCGGTGTCGTTCGGCATCGTGGCGCTCACCGGCAACATCTACTCCGGCCTGTGGTACCCGGTGGTGATCGCGATGATGACCTTCGTGATCGGCCTGCTGTTCGTGCGCGAAACCAAGGACGTCGACCTCAGCGACTGAGTGCGGCCATCAAGGTACGGAAAACGCAGCGGCCCGTGCCGCTGCTTTTTTCTTTGCCGCCGCGGACCGGGCGGGTCGTCAGGCGCGCTTGATCAGTCCGATGATCACCAGCAGCACGATCGCGCCGATCATCGCGTAGACGATGCTGGTGACGATCGGGCTGCCGAGACTGAAGCCGATGCCCAGCATCGGCAGCAGCCAGCCGGCGAGGAACGCGCCGATGATGCCGACCACGATATTGCCGAGCAGGCCGAAACCGAAACCGCGCACGATCAGACCGGCCAGCCAACCCGCGATCGCACCAATCAGCAGAAAGATGATCAAGCCGGATGCAGTCATCGTGAACTCCCAGGGAATGCGGGGCGGCGGGATGCCGCGCCGTGACGTTAGCGCAAGCGTCCTTGTTCCGCCGTGCAGCGATCGTGATTGAAGGGTGACGCTGCCCGTCCTGCGCCATGCACGCGCAGCGGCGATCCGGGCGCCAGCGCGGGCGCTATGCTGGCAGCCGGATTCCGCACGATGACTATGGGGGAGCACCGATGAGTGCCGCACCAAGTTACGTCCATGGCGCCAGCGCGAAACCGTTGCTGGGCGACACGCTGGGCTCGCTGATCGACCGTATCGCCGCCGCCCATCCCGAGCGTCCGGCGCTGGTGGTGCGCGCGCAGAACGTGCGCATGAATTACCGCGAATTCCATGCCGAAGTGGAACGCGTTGCCGCCGGTTTGCTGGCGCTGGGACTGCAGCGTGGCGATCGTGTCGGCATCTGGTCACCGAACCGGGCCGAATGGGTGGTGCTGCAGTTCGCCGCGCCGAAGGCCGGACTGATCCTGGTCAACATCAACCCAGCCTATCGTACGCACGAGTTGGAATATGCGCTCACCAAGGTGGCGTGCCACACGCTGGTACTGCCGCGGCGCTTCAAGGCCTCGCATTACCTGGACATTCTCGGCGAGCTGGCGCCGGAACTGGCCGCCAGTACACCCGGCCAGTTGCATGCGGCACGGCTGCCGGCGCTGCGCGAAGTGATCCTGCTTGACGAGGTGGCGGCCGCGGGTACGCGTAGCTGGCAACAACTGGTGGCGTTCGGCGATGCCGCCGCGCTGGCGCAGCTGCATGCCGTGGAGCCGGAACTGAGTTTCGACGACCCGGTGAATATCCAGTTCACCTCCGGGACCACCGGCGCGCCGAAGGGTGCCACGCTGACCCACCACAACATCGTCAACAACGGCTGGTTCATCGGCGAGGCGATGCGTCTCACCGAGCATGACCGGCTGTGCATCCCGGTGCCGTTCTACCACTGCTTCGGCATGGTGTTGGGCAACCTCGCCTGTGTCACCCATGGCGTCTGCATGGTGATCCCGGGCGAGGGCTTCGACGCGCTGGCCACGCTGGAAACGGTGGCGACGGAAAGGTGCACCGGCCTGCACGGCGTGCCGACGATGTTCATCGCCGAACTCGAGCATCCGCGCTTCGCCGAGTTCGACCTGAGCAGCCTGCGCACCGGCATCATGGCCGGCTCGCCGTGCCCGATCGAGGTGATGCGCCGGGTGGTCGAGGAGATGCACATGGACCAGGTCACCATCGCCTACGGCATGACCGAGACCAGCCCAGTGAGCTTCCAGACCGTGCCCGACGATCCGCTGGAGCGCCGCGTCGACAGCGTCGGCCGGATCCATCCGCAGCTGGAAGTGAAGCTGGTCGACGAACGCGGCCGGGTGGTGCCGCGCGGCACGCCGGGCGAGCTGTGCACGCGCGGCTACTCGGTGATGCTGGGCTACTGGGACGACGAGGCGCGCACTCGCGAGGTCATCGACGAAGCGCGCTGGATGCATACCGGCGACCTCGCGGTGATCGACGCGGACGGCTACTGCAGCATCGTCGGCCGGCTCAAGGACATGATTATCCGCGGCGGCGAGAACGTATATCCGCGCGAGATCGAGGAGTTCCTGTACACCCATCCGAAGGTGCTCGACGTGCAGGTGTTCGGCGTGCCCGACGCGAAGTTCGGCGAGCAGGTGTGCGCGTGGATCCGTCTGCGCGAAGGCAGCGAGGCCAGCGTGGCCGAGATCCAGGATTACTGCCGGCATCACCTTGCCTACTACAAGGTGCCGCACTACGTGCGCTTCGTCGACGCGTTCCCGATGACGGTGACCGGCAAGGTGCAGAAGTTCCTGATGCGCGAAGCGATGGTGGCCGAGCTGGAGCGGTAGGAGCGCACCCTGTGCACGATGCTTTCCGGCCACCTCGCGAGAGATCCGTAGGGCAGGCAGTGCCCGCCCCACGAAGCCGGAACGAACCGCATCATGGATACCTTACCGATCCGGGCGCCCGTACTTCAGCGGATCCTTGCCCTCGCGCAGCCGCTTCAGGTCGTACTCGGACAGGCTGTCGTCACGAGCACTGCCGGCGATGCGTGCCTGCACGAAGGCCAGCGTGGTGGCGAAGATGCCGACCAGCCCGACCAGCATCCAGAAACCCCAGGCGCCGGCGCCGTGGCGGGTGAAGCAAAGCACGAACGCGAACACGGTGAGAACGAGCAGCAGCCAGCGCATGGGCAGCCCCGACAGGTGGAAACACGCCGCTCGCGGCGGCGGACGGCCGCATCATAACGCCGCCACGGTACGTCCGGCGCGAGCCGGATCACGCCGCGAAAAGATGTCGCGGCGGCTGAGACATCGCTGCGCGACACTGTACCGATGGACGATCCCTCGCCCCCACCGACCCCGCTGGAACGGCTCCCCCCGACGCGCCTGCTCAAGGGCCGCGGCGCCGCCTCCAATCCGGAAGGCCGCTTCGAAAGCATCCGCCATCAGGCCGAGGACGACGGCTGGCAGAGCGCACTGCTGGACGAGGATGCGCCGCGCCCGCAAACCTGCGTCACCGAGGAACGCGCGCGCAGCGTGATCAGCCGCAACGACTCACCCGACATCGCCTTCAGCCAGGCGATCAATCCGTACCGCGGTTGCGAACACGGCTGCATCTACTGCTTCGCGCGACCCTCGCACAGCTACCTCAACCTCTCGCCCGGACTGGATTTCGAGACGAAGCTGCGCGCGAAGGGCAACTTCGCCGAGGTGCTGCGCGCGGAACTGGCGAAGCCCGGTTACGCGATCAGCCCGATCAACATCGGCAGCAACACCGATCCCTACCAGCCGGTCGAGAAGCGCTGGCGGTTGACCCGCGCCGCGCTGGAGCTGCTGGCCGAATGCCACCACCCGTGCACCATCGTGACCAAGAACGCGCTGGTCGAGCGCGATCTCGACATCCTGGTACCGATGGCGCGCGAAAAGCTGGTGCAGGTATTCGTCTCGGTCAATTCGCTGGACAACCACCTCGCCGCGAAACTCGAACCGCGCGCCAGTGCGCCGCACCGGCGGATCAAGGCGATCCGCACCCTGGCCGACGCCGGCGTGCCGGTCGGCGTGCTGGTGGCGCCGATCATTCCCGCGCTCAACGACCGCGACATGGAAGCGGTGATGGTGCAGGCCGCGGACGCCGGCGCGCGCTGCGCCGGCTACACCACGCTGCGCCTGCCATACGAGCTGAAAGCCCTGTTTCGCGAATGGCTCGCCCTGCACGCGCCGCAGCGCGCCGAGCACGTGATGAGCCTGGTGCAACAGATGAACGGCGGCCGCGACTACGACAGCAACTTCGCCACCCGCATGCGCGGCTCAGGCGTGTTCGCCGACCTGCTGCGCCGCCGCTTCGACGTCGCCTGCCGCAAGCACGGCTTCGGCCGCGCCCGCGAGCTCACCCTCGACACCTCGCGCTTCGTGCCGCCGCGCAAGGCATCGCCGCAGGGCGAACTGTTCTGAAGCCAGCCGCGTTCACGCGTCGATGATGACGGTCCGGGTCAAATCAGGCTTCGCGGCAACCCCGCCGATGCCCTGGAGGCAATGATGTCCTCATTCGCGCTTTACCTGATCGGCATGATCGTGGTGATCGGCGGGCTGGCTTACGCGGCGTGGCTGATGCACGTGCCCACGCAATGGCTCGTCGTCGGCGTGCTGGTGCTGCTGGGCATCGGCATCGTGGGCGCGGTCACCCATACCCGACGGCGCGACCCGCCCGAATCATGAGCAGCGGTGCCTTCCGGCACGGGCTGGAAGGAACCGCGTCGCATGCACTCAGCCGCCAGCCGGCAGATATTTCGTGAACCAGCCCAGCGCTCGCTGCAGCACGTCGCGCTGGTGGGCGGGGTCGACGAAGTGATGCCCTTCGTTCGGATACACCACCAGCGACGTCGTGCCGCCCTGGGCGCGCAGCGCGTGCCACATCTCGAACGACTGCGGCGCCGGGCATTCGGCGTCGCGGTCGCCGACCACGATCAGCATCGGCGTCTTCACCTGCTTGATGAAGTTGATCGCCGAACTCTTGGCGTACACCGCCGGGTCGTCGTACACGGTGGCGCCGAAGA
>Ga0207664_10000174_pt1 | contig 50477 bp, 52 predicted proteins | sample LARL83metaG_FD_184349 | JGI IMG/M metagenome (GOLD analysis project Ga0207664, IMG submission 184349) | Corn, switchgrass and miscanthus rhizosphere microbial communities from Kellogg Biological Station, Michigan, USA - LAR L8-3 metaG... | ecosystem: Host-associated > Plants > Roots >...
CCGGCCACCGTCCGCACGACCCTCCGGCCACCGTCCGCACGACCGTCCGGCCACCGTCCGCACGACCCTCCGGCCACCGTCCGCACGACCCTCCGGCCACCGTCCGCACGACCCTCCGGCCACCGTCCGCCGCCGGTCTCAGCCGGGCGGCCGACGGCCTCTGGCCCACAGGCCGCAGCCGGCGGCGTGCGTGGTCTGCACGTCCACGAAGCCGGCCTGGCGCAGCCTGCGCCCCAGCGTTCTGGCGCTGAAGCCGGTGCGATGCGCCATGTACTCGCGACCGCCCTCGATGTCGCTGCGCAGGCCGTAGACGATGTCGAGCGCGCAGATGTCGCCGGCCTGCGCTCTGTAGAGCACCTCCTCCAGGCGCCCGGCCGCGAGCGCCTTCCCGACCGCCTCGAGGTCGGGCGTCGCGATCAGCGCCTCGCCGCCCGGTCTCAGCACCCGCAGGAACTCGCCGAAGGCGCGCGGCACCTCGTGCGCGAAGATGTGCTCGATGTTGTGGTGCGAGTAGACGGCGTCGACGGAGCGATCCGGCACCGGCGACATGTCGGTGATGCTCGCGACGATGTCCGGCCTGACGCCGGGATCGACGTCGAGCCGCAGCTCGACCCATTCGGGGCCGCGATAGCGCTCGTGCAGGGTCATGTGGTCGGGCGGCCCGCAGCCGACGTGCAGCACGACGCTCGCGCCGTCCGGCGCGGCAAGTCTCGCCGGGCGCGACCCGCGCCTGGACAGGAGTGCCATCCCCAGTTCCCCCTGAGTGATCCGAACCTTTCCGGTGCATCGTACTGCGGCGGTCCGCGCCTGGTGGCCGGTTTCGCCGATCTCCACTACCGTGCGCGCGCGATGGTCACCGTTCACGTGGTCGTGGGCGTCACGCTCCTGGTCTTGAACCTCGCCGCCGGCCTGCTCGGCGCGTGGTGCTGGCACCGCGTCGAGCCGAGCCCGCGCTTCTGGACGGTGCTGCGCGCCGGGCAGGCGGCGATCGTCGTGCAGGTGCTGCTCGGCGGACTGCTGCTGGCGCTCGGCAAGAAGCCCGGCGACAACCTGCACATCCTCTACGGCGTGCTGCCGCTCGTCGTCTCGTTCATCGCCGAGCAGTTCCGCGTCGGCTCCGCCGACGCGATCCTCGCCGCGCGCGGCTACGACACCGCGGCCGAGGTCGGCGAGCTGCCGCCGGAGGAGCAGCGCGTCGTCGTGCTCTCGATCGTCCGCCGCGAGATGGGCGTGATGACGATCGCCTGCTTCGTCGTCGTCGCGCTCGCGCTGCGCGCCGCGACGACGTCGGGGGCGTTCTGAGCGCGGCGCGGGCTCAGCCCGCCGTCACGCGGGCGGCCGCCGCGCCTCGGCCCACAGCGAGTTCGCCTGGCGGGTGCGGCTGACGCGCACGTCGACGAAGCCGACGTCCTTGAGCCTCTGGGTGAGCGTCCGCGCCGTGTAGCCGGTGCGGTGCGCCATGAAGGGGTTGCCGCGTTCGATCGACTTGGTGAAGCCGTAGAGCATGTCGATCGGCGCGATCGGCCCGGCCTCCGACTCGTACATCGGTTCGTCCAGCCGGCCGTTGACGATCCGCTCGGCCGCGCGCTGGAGGTCGGGCGTGGCGATCACGACCTGCCCGCCCGGGCGCAGGACGCGGAAGAACTCGCCGAACACTTTCGGCGCCTCGTGCGTGAAGACGTGCTCGATGTTGTGCGAGGACCAGACCGCGTCGACCGACTCCGACGGCACCTCCGGCATCCCCGTGATGTCCGCCAGGATGTCGGGCCGCACGACCGCGTCGATGTCGAGGCGCAGCTCGCGCCACTCCGGACCGCGGAAGGCGTCATGCAGGCTCTCCGGATTCGGCAGCCCGCAGCCGACGTGCAGCACGAGCCTGCGCCCGTTGGGCGCGAACAGGCTCGGCGACGGCCGACTGCGCTTCCTCGATGTTCCCCCGAACACTGCGATCCCCCGGCTCTGCGCGACGTTCGAGCGACCCAGTATACGAGCACGCGGGCGGCCGCGGACCGGCTATGCCGCCGGCCGCCGCGCCCTCGCCCACAGCGCGTACGGAGCCGCCCTCGTGACCTCGACGTCGACGAAGCCGGCGGCGCCGAGCCTGCGCGCGAGCGTCCCGCGCGTGAAGCCCGTCCTGTGGGCCATGAACTCGCGTCCGGTGACGATGTCGCTGCGCAGCCCGTAGACGATGTCGAGCGCCGTGATCTTGCCGGCCCCGGATGTGTAGAGCGGGTCCTCGAGCCGTCCCGAGGCGATCGTTCTGGCGACGTTCTGGAGGTCGGGCGTGGCGAGCAGCACCTCGCCGCCCGGCCTCAGCACGCGGAAGAACTCCTGCATCACGACAGTCACCTCGTGCGCGAACACGTGCTCGATGTTGTGGTGCGAGTAGACGGCGTCGACGGCGCGATCGGGCACCGGCGACATGTCGGTGATGCTCGCGACGATGTCGGGCTGCACGTCGGGGTCGACGTCGAGCCGCAGCTCGCTCCACTCGGGACCGCGGAAGCGCTCGTGCAGGCCCGTCTCTTCGGGCATGCCGCACCCGACGTGCAGCACGAGCCTCACGCCGGGCGGCGCGGTGATTCGCATCTGCTGCTGCTGCTGCGGCTGTCTACGCCTGGACAGCAAGGACATCCGATCCCCCAATGCGCTCGACCCCCCCTACGCCCCGCATCTTACCGTCGGGCAGCGCGCCGGCGAACCGACGGGCGCGCGCGCGATCGGATCGGAGAGGGAGTCCCGGCGCCGACCCTCTGGTTGCCGCCGTGAGGACGATCGCGTTGAAGATCGTCACAGCCGACGCCGGGACCGTTCGCCCTTTCGCCGCCGCGCGGCGGGGTCCTCCGGCTGCAACGACCCTGTCACGAGCCGCACCTGCTCACTGGAACGCGCAAGGAGCAGGGCGTGCTGACGCCGATCTTCCGTATGATGCGCGGCCGCATGCCCCGCCCCCCGCTGAAGTCGATCCTCCTGCCGCTGGTCATGCTGGCATTTGCGCTGCCGCTCGCCGCCTGCGGCGAGCAGAAGATCGAGGTGCCGGCGGCGAGCCCGCTCCACGCCGGCGCCGTGCTGTTCTCGCAGCGCTGCGCGGGCTGTCACACGCTCGGCGCCGCCGCCACGAACGGCTCCGCCACGAACGTCAGAACGCGCGAGCGCACCGACGGCCCGAACTTCAACACGCGCCGCGAGTGCATCGAGCGCGTGCTCTACGCGATCGAGAACGGCGGCTTCTCCGGCGCGATCATGCCGCAGAACATCGTCGTCGGCCAGCAGGCGCAGGAGCTCGCGCAGTTCGTCGCGCACTACGCCGGCGCGAGCGCGAGAAGTCCGCGACCCGACGGCAGCGGCAGCGCGGCGAACGGCTTCCATTGCACGGCGACCGCGGGCGCCGGCGGCGGAACGCAGACCAGCGGCTCGACCGGCAGCGGCCAGGGCTAGCGACCCGGCGTCGGCCCGCCCGCCCGGTGCTCGACCTCAGGCTCATCCGTCGCGATCCCGCCGCGGTGCGCGAGGCGCTCGCCCGACGCGGTGACGTGGCGGACGGCGCGATCGACCGCCTGCTCGCCGCCGACGAGCGCTGGCGCGAGCTGACGACCGAGCTGGAGACGCTCCAGGCCGAGCAGAACGAGGCGACGCGGGCGCTGCGCGGCGCGCCGACGCCCGAGCAGCGCGAGCGGCTGCGCGCGCTGGCCGAGCGCGGCCGGGCGCTGTCCGACGAGCAGGCGCGCGTCGCGGCCGAGCGCGACGAGCTGCTGCGTGCGCTGCCGAACCTCCCCTCGCCCGACGCCGCGCCCGAGGACACCGTGCTGCGCGAGGTCGGCGAGGCGGGCGCGACCGGCAGGGACCACCTCGAGCTGGCCGGCGAGCGGATCGACATGGAGCGCGGCGCGCGCCTGTCCGGCAGCCGCTTCGCCTATCTTCGCGGGGACCTGGTGCTGCTGGAGCTGGCGCTCGTGCGCTGGGCGATCGAGAAGCTCGCCGGCGAGGGCTTCGAGCCGGTGATCCCGCCGGTGCTCGTGCGCGAGCAGGCGCTGTTCGGCACCGGCATGCTGCCGGACACCGAGCAGCAGATATACCGCCTGCCGGACGACGACCTCTACCTCGCGGGCACCTCCGAGGTCGCGCTCGCCTCGCTGCACGCTGGGGAGATCCTCGACGCGGAGACGCTGCCGCGCCGCTACGCCGGCTTCTCGTCGTGCTTCCGCCGCGAGGCCGGCGCCGCCGGCAAGGACACGCGCGGGATCTTCCGCGTGCACCAGTTCGACAAGGTTGAGATGTTCAGCTTCGTGACGCCGGAGGGCTCGGCCGAGGAGCACGAGCGGATCCTCGCGATCGAGGAGTCGATTTTGCAGGAGCTGGAGATCCCCTACCGCGTCGTCAACATCGCGGTGAACGATCTCGGCGCCAGCGCTGCGAAGAAGTACGACTGCGAGGCGTGGCTGCCCGGACAGGGCCGCTACCGCGAGCTGACGTCGTGCTCGAACACGACCGACTACCAGGCGCGGCGACTGGAGATCCGCTACCGGCCGCAGGACGCCAAGAAGCCCGAGACGCTGCACACGCTCAACGGCACTGCCGTCGCGGTCGGCCGCACGCTGATCGCGCTGCTGGAGAACGGCCAGCGGGACGACGGCACGATCGCGATCCCGCCGGCGCTGGTCGCCGCGGGCGCGCCGGCCGTGCTGGCCGCCGGCGCGCCCTGACGCCGCCAAGAACCTAAATTAGTCTCATCTGGACGACCGGCCTCAGCGTTAGCGATCCGCTTATGATCACTTCGCTCGGGCACGTGCCGATTCCTAGGTTCTTTCCGAACGGAAGCTGCACGGTTTCGTCGAACACCATGCTGTTGATCGGGTTGCCGCTCGTCGTCTCCTGCGCGTTGCCGATGAATAGGCATCTTTCGACGCCGAAAAGGCTTTCTATTAGGAACGCGAACGACACGATTTCGAATCGCACTTCTCTTATGTTCGGTAGCGTCCCGGTGAACGAGATGTAGTTGATTCTCCAGGGGAGGCTTTCGGTTAGCATCCTCACGCCCCCGCCCGTGCAGTTGCTCACCGTGACCGCCGTGACCGTGCCGACCGCGGCCCCGGCGGACTTGGTTATCGAGCTGTTGAGTCTCAGCGTCTTCGTGACTTCGCATGTGATTCTGAACGACACTGTCGCGTCCGTGAACGTGATCGCCGACGACCTCGCCTGAACCCTGCCGAGTTCACCTTCTGAGACGCCCAGCGCGATGCCCCTGTTCGCCGATGCCGAACCGGCCACGATCATGAGTGCCAAACCCGCCAGCAAGGCAGTTGCCAGCGGCGCGCCCCGGTTGCCCATGAGTCCCCCTTGTTGGATTGTGGAGGCCGATTCTACTGCGGCGGCGCAGGCCCGCCGGCGGGGCTCGGCCGGTCAGCGGCGCTACGATCCGCGCGCATGCGGCCGACCGAGCAGACGCCCCGCCCCCGGCGCCGCGCGCTGAAAGCGGCCGCGGCCGCTCTCGCGGGCGTCGTCGGCTACGACCTCGCGCAGCGCCGCCACGCGATCCTGCGCAACTTCCCGATCGTCGGGCACCTCCGCTACCTGCTGGAGATGTTCGGCCCGGAGCTGCGCCAGTACATCGTCACCGGCGACGACGAGGAGCGGCCGTTCAATCGCGACCAGCGCCGCTGGGTCTACGCCTCCGCGAAGTCGCAGACGAACACGTTCGGGTTCGGCTCCGACAACGAGATGGAGGCGGTCGGCGGGATGCTCGTGATCAAGCACGCGCCGTTCCCGGTCGCGCCGGCGGAGGACCGCGCGCCCGGCGGCTTCCCCGACTACGCGCTGCCCGCCGGCAAGGTGCTCGGCGAGGCGCGCGGGCGCCGGCACGCGTTCCGCCCGCGCTCGCTCGTGAACGTCTCCGGGATGAGCTTCGGCGCTCTGTCCGGTCCCGCGGTGCAGGCGCTCAACGAGGGCTGCCGGATCGCCGGCTGCGTGCAGGGAACGGGCGAGGGCGGCCTCTCGCCCCACCACCGCCGCGGCGGCGAGCTCGTCTTCCAGATCGGCACCGGCTACTTCGGCTGCCGCGACGCGCGCGGGCGCTTCTCGCTCGAGCGCCTGTTGGAGACGATCGAGGGCGCGCCCGTGCGGGCGATCGAGATCAAGCTCTCGCAGGGGGCGAAGCCGGGGCTCGGCGGGTTGCTGCCGGCCGCGAAGGTGACGCCCGAGATCGCCGCGATCCGCGGCGTCGAGCCGGGGCGCGACTGCGTCAGCCCGCCGGGCCACAGCGCGTTCTGCAGCGTCGACGAGCTGCTCGACTTCGTGGAGCGGGTCGCCGAGGCGACCGGGCTGCCGGTCGGGATCAAGTCGGCCGTCGGCGGGATCGAGTTCTGGGACGAGCTGGCCGGGTTGATGGAATCGGGCGCGCGCGGCGTCGACTACGTGCTGATCGACGGCGGCGAGGGCGGCACCGGCGCCGGCCCGCTCGCCTTCACCGACCACGTCGCGCTGCCGTTCAAGCTCGGCTTCGCGCGCGTGTACGCGGCGTTCGCGCGCGCGGGGATCGCGGAAAGAGTCGTGTTCGTCGGGAGCGGCAAGCTCGGCTTCCCGGACGCAGCGCTGTGCGCGCTCGCGCTCGGCTGCGACATGGTCAGCGTCGGGCGCGAGGCGATGATGGCGATCGGCTGCATCCAGGCGCAGCGCTGCCACACCGGCCGCTGCCCGACCGGCGTCGCGACGCAGAACCGCTGGCTCGCGGGCGGGCTCGACCCCGAGCTGAAGGCGGTGCGCCACGCGACATACGTGCGCGCATTGCGCGGCGAGCTGCTGGCGCTCGCGCGCACCTGCGGTGTCGTCCATCCGGCGCTGGTCGACCCGGGGCAGTTGGAGATCGTCACCGAGGGATTCCGCAGCACGCCGCTACACGAGGTGTTCGGCTACGAGCCCGGCTGGGCGGTGCCGACGCCGCCACGGCGCGCGCAGATCGAAGCGCTGATGAGCGCGCGCGCAGAGTGGCGCCTGGCGGGACCGGAGCTGGGCCCGGTGCCGGGCGACGGCACCGGCGGCGATCGGCGCGTGCCGGCCGGCGAGCCGGCGCAGCCGTGGCGCCCGCCGGTCGCCGGCTGACACCACGACGCGCACGGCGGGCCGATCGCAGACGTCAGGTCGTGCGCTTGCGCCGCGGCACGGCGCGCGCGTCGAGCTGGAGCTCGCGCTCGGCGCCGGGCACGCCGGCGGCCAGCTCGCGGCTGCGCTCGCGCTCGGCGTTCAGCTCCATCCCCAGCAGCAGCGCGAGGTTGCCGATCCACAGCCACACGAGCAGCGCGACGACGCCGCCGAGCGTGCCGTACGTCTTGTCGTAGGAGCCGAAGTTGGCGACGTAGAACGCGAACGCGGCCGACGCCACGATCCACGCGACGAGCGCGAGCAGCGCGCCGGGCGTGACCCACCTGAAGCCGGGCAGCTTCACGTTCGGGGCCGCGTGGAAGAGCACCGCGATCATCAGCAGCACGACGACGACCATCACCGGCCACTTCGCGATGTCCCACGCGGTCGTGGCGGCGCCGCTGATCCCGAGCGGGTGGGCGATCTGGTCGACGACCGGGCCGGTCAGCGCAAGCGCGAGCGCGAGCAGCACGAGCAGCACGACCATCGCGAGCGTGACGAGAATCTGGAGCGGGCGCAGCTTCCAGAACGGCCGCCCCTCCGGCGTCTCGTAGATCACGTTCGAGGCGCGCATGAACGCGCCGACGTAGCCGGAGGCCGACCACAGCGCGGCGGCGAGGCCGACGACGAACAGGATCCCGGCCGTGCCGCGGCTCGACGTGATCGATCTGATCGGCCCTTCGAACGTCTGCGCCGCGGTTCTCGGACCCATCGAGGTGACGATGTCCGTGAGCTTTCTCGTCGTCGTGACGGGGTCGCCGAAGATGCCGACGAGCGAGACGAGCGCGATCAGCGCTGGGAACAGCGCGAGCAGGCCGTAGTAGGTGAGCGCCGCCGCCCAGTCGGTCATGCCGTCCTCGCGGAACTCGAGCACGGTGCGCTTGAGCGTCGGGACGAGCTTCGGGCTCGCGTCGGCGCCGAGCGGGCGGTAGTCCATCCGCCGGCGCTGCGGCTGGTCGCCTGAGGGCTGCGCGCCGGCCGGGGCGTCGCGGCGCGGGTCTGTCTGTTGTGCCATGCGCTTGGGCTACCCGCCCTCCCGTCCTCCATTCGTTCGACGCGCCGGCCCTGGCGCTAGGGTGTCCGGCCCCGTGGAGTACCCGAGCGAGACGTTCACCGAGGCCGAGCGCACGCGGCTGGCACCGCACGTCAGCGACCTCGACGCGCCCGTCTTCGCGCTGCTGAATTTGCCGGAGACGGTGAAGGGCGCCCTGTTCGCGCGCTACTCGCGCTATCCGGGAACGCTGCGGCGGCTGTTCCTCGACGAGTTCGCCGACTCGCTGCCGGAGCTGCCGCCGGGGTGGGACGTCAGCGGCGAGGGCGAGCGCGCGGCGCAGTTGTACGAGCGAGTCTTCCTCGGCTACGGCGACGACTCGGTCGCGCAGCTCGGCGGCGCGCACGTCGCGTGCGAGTGGGTCTCGAACGTCCTGACGAAGCTGCTTCAGCGCCCGCGCCTCGGCGCCTACCTCGAGCAGTCGACGCGCTACATCGCCTACGACGCGCCGATCGACGGCGGCCGCTACCGCTACTACCGCGACGCGGCGCTCGGCCCCGCGTACGAGCGCGCGATGGACGCGCTGTTCGACACCTACGCGGCGCTGCTGCCGCGCGTCTCGGCGTGGGCGGCCGAGCAGTTCCCGCGCCGTGACGGCGAGGACGAGCGCGCGCACGCGCTGGCTGTGAAGGCAAAGGCGTTGGACCTGCTGCGCGGCCTGCTGCCGGCCGCCTCGCTCTCGCACATGGGGATCTTCGCCAGCGGCCAGACCTACGAGCAGATGATCCTGCACCTGCTGGCGCACCCGCTGCCGGAGGCGCAGCGCTGCGGCGCGCTGATCCTGCGCGCCGTGCAGTCGACGATCCCGTCGTTCGTGACGCGCGTCGAGCGGCCCGACCGCGGCGGCGCGTGGGTCGAGTACCTGCGGGGGCGCGCGGCGGCGGGCGCGGCGTGGGCGGCGCGGCTGGGGCTCTCCGACGAGGCGGACGCGGCGGGCGGCGGCGGGCCGTCGGTGACGCTGCTGCGCCACGACGGCAGCGAGGCGGACCTGCTCGCCGCGCTGCTGTTCGAGGCCTGCGGCGTGGGCGAGGCGCGCGCGCACGAGCGCGTCGCGGCGCTCGGCGCAGAGGAGCACGCTGCCCTGCTGCGCGACCTCGTCGGCGCGCGCGAGAACCGCCGCCACCGGCCCGGGCGCGGCTTCGAGGCGCTGCGCTACCGCTTCGAGATCGTCTCCGACTACGGCGCGTTCCGGGACCTCCAGCGCCATCGGATGCTGACGTGCCAGTGGCAGGCGCTCACGCCCCACCTCGGCGCCGAGGTGCCGGAGGAGGTGGAGCTGGCGGGCTGCGGCGACGACTATCGCCGCGCGCTGGAGGTCTCGCGCACCGAGTACGAGCGGCTCGCCGGCGCCGGCCTGCGCGAGGCCGCGCCCTATGCCGTCTGCCTCGGCTACCGCATCCGCTACGTGCTCGACATGAACGCGCGCGCGGCGATGCAACTGATCGAGCTGCGCTCCGGCCGCGAGGGCCACCCCTCCTACCGCGCCGTCGCGCACGCCATGCACGCCGCGATCGCCGACGTCCACCCGGCGCTCGCCGCCACGATGACCCACATCGACCGCGAGACCGAGCCCCGCCTCGAACGCATCCTCTCCGAGCTGCGCACGCAGGCGAGACGCGATGCGGCCAAGACGTAGCTATTGACAAACCATATTCAGGTGCCTAGGCTGAGATCCTCGGCCGGGGAACCGATCTGTACGCATGTACAGTCAAACTCGAATAAGGACGCCGCCATGCGCTTACCAAGCAAGCTTGGCTTTGCGGGACTTGTGGCCGCCGTTGCGCTCCTGGTTACCGCCGACACCGCATCGGCGGGCAGATTGAGCGTAACCGAAACGGGGTTTGAAATAGCGTGGAACACTGTCACGCTGCTAACGACGGCATCTGAACCGATCCGATGTGGGGTAACGCTCTCAGGCCGCTTCGAAGAAGCAACCTTCGTCAAGAGAGCTGGTGCCGTTGGCAGAGTGACACATGCTGGGATCTGGAGAGCATGCACCGGCGGAACCGCCACGATCCTACGGGAAACGCTTCCATGGTCGGTAAACTATGCCAGCTTCACTGGCACGCTACCGGAAATACGAACCGTTCGCCTCTCGGTCGTCGGCTTCTCGGCCAGAGGCCACCCAGAAGGGTCGATCGAATGCCTACTCAGAACAACCGCGACACACCCGCTGGTCGGCGAAGCCAGCGTGGGCATAGGCGGAGAATTCACAACCTACCGGATCGATGAATTCCAGACTATACCGCTCAGAGGCGAATTTCTCTGCGAACTCGCCGGTGAAGCCATAGCTAGAGGTGAAGGACAAATTCAGGTCCCAGGCACCGTGGCATCGGTCAGAATTAGACTAATATAGGGCGGAAGGCTCGCCGCCCACCGCCCGGCAGGCGGTCGGCGCCGTGCGTAAGCGCCGACCGCCCCCTCGCGGCCTCAGCTCTCCTGCGCCTGCGCCTCGGCGATCTTGTCCTGGAGCTGGCCCATCACGTCGGGGTCGCGCAGGGTCGTGACGTCCCCGAGGGCGCGGCCCTCGGCGATGTCGCGCAGGAGGCGGCGCATGATCTTGCCCGAGCGGGTCTTGGGGAGGTCGTCGGCCCAGATGATGCGCTTGGGGCGGGCGAACTTTCCGATCCGCTCGGCGACCGTCTCGCGGATGCCGATCTCAACCTGCTCGGTGCCCTCGACGCCGCCAGTGAGGGTCACGAACGCGCAGATCGCCTGGCCGGTGTCCTCGTCGGACTGCCCGATCACCGCAGCCTCCGCGACGACCTCGTGGGCGACGATCGCGGACTCGACTTCCGCGGTCGAGAGCCGGTGACCCGACACGTTGACGACGTCGTCGATGCGGCCGATCACCCAGAAGTAGCCGTCCTTGTCCTTGCGCGCGGCGTCGCCGACGAGGTACGTCTCGCGCCCGAAGCGCGCGAAGTACGTCTCGACGAAGCGGTCCTCCTCCTTGTAGAGCGTGCGCAGCATCGACGGCCACGGCCGCGTCAGCACGAGCAGCCCCTGGCCGTTCTCGATCGACTCACCGGCGGCCTCGTCGACCACGTCGGCGAACACGCCCGGAAACGGCTGCGTCGCCGACCCGGGCTTCGTCGCGGTGATCCCCGGCAGCGGCGTGATCATGATCGCGCCGGTCTCCGTCTGCCACCACGTGTCGACGATCGGGCAGCGCTCGCCGCCGATCGCCTTGTGGTACCAGAGCCACGCTTTCGGGTTGATCGGCTCTCCCACGGTGCCGAGCAGCCGCAACGAGGTGAGGTCGTATCTCGCCGGAATCTCCGCGCCCCATTTGATGAACGTGCGGATCGCGGTCGGCGCGGCGTAGAGGATCGTGGCTCTGTAGCGCTCGATCAGCTCCCACCAGATGCCGTTGTGCGGGTAGTCGGGCGCGCCCTCCCACATCACCGACGTCGCCCCGTTACAGAGCGGTCCGTAGACGATGTAGGAGTGGCCGGTGACCCAGCCGACGTCGGCCGCGCACCACCACACGTCGGACTCCGGCTTGAGGTCGAAGACGTATCTGTGCGTGGCCGCGACGCCCGTCAGGTAGCCGCCGGTCGTGTGCAGGATCCCCTTCGGCTTCGCCGTCGAGCCCGACGTGTAGAGGATGTACAGCGGGTGCTCGGCGTCGAGCGGCTCGGCCGGGCAGTCCGAATCGGCGGCGGCGCAGATCTCGTCGTAGAAGACGTCGCGCCCGTCCCGCATCTCACAGTCGATCCCGGTGTGCCGGACGACGACGATGTGCTCGAGCGTCGCCAGCTCGCCCATGTGTTCGTCCACCTGCGCCTTGATCGGCGCCGTTCTGCCCTTGCGCCGGGCGCCGTCGACCGTGATCAGCGCCTTCGCCTCGGAGAACTCCATCCGCTCGCGCACCGACTCGGCCGAGAAGCCGCCGAAGACGACGTTGTGCGGCGCGCCGATGCGCGCGCACGCCAGCATCGCCACGACCACCTCCGGGATCATCGGGAGGTAGATCCCGACGACGTCGCCGGCGCCGATCCCGAGATCCTTCAACGCGTTCGCGAAGCGCTGCACGTCACGGTGCAGGTCCGCGTAGGTGATGTCGCGCTCCTCGCCTTCCTCGCCGCGCCAGTGGTAGGCGACGCGCTCGCCGCGGCCCGCCTCGACGTGGCGATCGAGGCAGTTGTACGACGCGTTCAGCTTCCCGCCGACGAACCACTTGTAGAACGGCGGGTTCGCGTCGTCCAGCACCGTGTCCCACCGCTCGAACCAGTCGAGCGCCTCCGCCTGCCGCTCCCACCACGCCTGCGGATCCCGCGCCGCCTCCTCGTAGACCGCCGGATCGCTCAGCAGCGCGTTGGCGCGAAACGACTCCGGCGGCGGGAAGCGCTCGATCTCGAGCATCCGCTCGAGCTCCTGCTCGAGCGTCGTGCCGCCCTCGGTCGTTGCTGCACCGTCAGACATCTTGCTCCTCTCGATATCGCTCCGGACGCGCTCCCGCGGGTCGGCGGTCCCGCGGGAGCCACAGCGTCCGGGTTTCTACTCCTTTGCCGCGATTCTCAGCGGAATGACCGGCATCAGGATGCGGCCGAACGTGGCGTTCACGACCGCCGCGAACGACGCGTACCACGCCGCCACCGCGGTCGCGAGCCCGAGCCAGCCGCCGATCTTCACGAGCGAGTTGTCGCCGTTCGCGTTGCCGATCCCGAGCACGATGAACGTCGCCGTCAGCAACAGCAGCACGAGCGCGACCGCCGCCGTCGTGCGCAGCGAGGCCACGAACATGTACGCCGTGAAGACGCCCCAGCCGATCAGGTAGAGCCCGACCGCGTGGCCGGCGTCGGCCGCCGGCACCGCTCTGGCGAAGAACGCGACGTAGACGAAGAACGAGATCCAGAACGCGCCGTACGAGCTGAACGCGACTGCGCCGAACGTGTTGCCGGTGCGGAACTCCCACATGCCGGCCAGAAGCTGCGCGATCCCGCCGTAGGCGACGGCCAGGCCGAGCACGACCGGCTCCCCCGCTCTGCTGACGAGTTCGGCGTTGAACATGCTCAGCACGAACGTCGTCAGCGCGAAGCCGGCGAGGCCGAGCGGCCCCGGATCGGCGATCGTGACGAGCGCCCGCGCCGACGTCGCGGCCTCGCGAGCCCGGGGCGGAGCGACCTCCGCGCGCTCGCCGACGCGGTCTCCGGGCATCTGTGTGGCTCCCATGTCGTCCTCCTCGCGTGGGGGGATGCCACCCGAGGCGTATACCCGCCGCTTCGACCGTGACAACCGAGCGCGTCGCTCGTCGGACCGGCCCTGCGCGCCGCCGTGGCTCGGCTACGATCGCGCGACGGCCCAGCAGGGAGACCAGCGGAGGTTGGGATGGCGGACGAGCCGACGACGTTTCCCCTCGACGAGAGCGACCTGCCGACGCACTGGGTCAACCTCGCGCCCGATCTGCCCGAGCCGCCGCTGCCGCCCCTGCATCCCGGCACGCTGCAGCCCGCCGGCCCCGACGACCTCGCCGCGATCTTCCCGCCGGGCGCGATCGCGCAGGAGGTCGCGAGCGAGCCTTTCGTGGAGATCCCGGAGGAGGTGCGCGAGGCGTACAAGCTGTGGCGCCCGACGCCGCTGTTCCGCGCGCGGCGTCTGGAGCGCGCGTTGGACACGCCGGCGCACATCTACGTGAAGTACGAGGGCGTCTCGCCGGCCGGCTCGCACAAGCCCAACAGCGCGGTCGCGCAGGCGTATGAGAACGCGCGCGCGGGCGTGAGAAAGCTCGTGACGGAGACGGGCGCGGGCCAGTGGGGCTCCGCGCTCGCATTCGCGTGCTCACTGTTCGGGTTGGAGTGCGAGGTCTTCATGGTCGGGTCGAGCTATGACCAGAAGCCCTACCGCCGCTCGATGATGGAGACGTGGGGCGCGAGCGTGCACCGCTCGCCGAGCGCGCTGACCGAGGCCGGGCGGGCGCAGGCCGCGCACCCGACCGGCTCGCTCGGGATCGCGATCTCCGAGGCGGTCGAGGTGGCGGCCGGTGCGTCCGACGCGAATTACGCGCTCGGGTCGGTGCTCAACCACGTCTGCCTGCACCAGACGGTGATCGGGCAGGAGGCGATGACGCAGCTCGAGCTGGCGGGCGAGGCGCCGGACGTCGTCGTCGGCTGCGTCGGCGGCGGGTCGAACTTCGCCGGGCTCGCGTTCCCGTTCGTGCGGCTCGTGCTGCGCGGGCGGGCGCGCACGCGCTTCCTCGCCGCCGAGCCGTCCGCGTGCCCGACGCTCACGCGCGGCGCCTACCGCTACGACTTCGGCGACGCGAGCGGGCTCACGCCGCTGCTGCCGATGTACACGCTCGGCCACGACTTCGTCCCTCCGCCGGTCCATGCCGGCGGGCTGCGCTACCACGGAGACGCGCCGCTCCTGTGTGCGCTGGTGCACAGCGGGATCGTCGAGGCGCGCGCCTACCGGCAGAACGACGCGTTCGCGGCGGCGCTCCAGTTCGCGCGCACGCAGGGGATCATCCCCGGCCCGGAGCCGGCGCACGCCGTGCGCGCGGCGATCGACGAGGCGCTCGCGGCGCGCGAGGCGGGCGAGCGGCGCACGATCCTGCTCGGCCTCTCCGGCCACGGCCACTTCGACCTCGCCGCCTACGACGCCTACCTCGCCGGCACGCTCGAAGACCCCGAGCTGTCGACCGAGGCGATCGACGCCGCGCTCGCGCGGCTGCCGGAGGCGCCGGCGATCGTGTGACGTCGTCCGCAGGTCGCCGTTCGCGTGACGCCCGGGCCTCAGCGGCGCTTCTTGCGCTTGCGCCTGGCGGCGGCCGGCTGGTCGGCCGGCTCGTCGACGGTGCCCTCGACGATGTCGTCGTCGCTGTTGTCGCCGTTGTCGCGGCGGGCCTCGGCAGCGCGGATGCGCGCCTCGCGCTGCTCGGCCGTGCTCGGCCACGGGATCGCCTCGCCGCTCTGCCACGCAGGCGGGGTGCCGTTCGGCAGGCGCCCGGCGAACAGCAGCGCGAGCGCGCCGAGCCAGTAGGCCTGCACGATCGGGATCGGCACGAGCGGCAGCAGGAACAGCGCGCCTGAGATCACGCCGACGTAGCCGAGGAAGCGCGTCAGCAGGCCGACGCGCATCGCCTGGATCGAGACGAGCACGATCGCCGCCGCGAAGACGAGCTGGAACAGCAGTCCGAGCACCGGCGGCACGCCCGCCTCGATCGCCTTGCGCGCCTCCTCGTAGGTCTGCGACCCCTGCGTCGCGAAGTGCTTCGCGTTGACCGCCAGCGCGATCTGCGAGGCGATCACGAGCGCCGCGACGCCGACGCCGCCGGCCCACACGAGCGGCCGGATCTGCCACGGCAGCTCCGGGTTGCGCGCGCGCACGGCGCGGAAGAGGAAGTCGAGCACGACGGCGACCAGCAGCGCGGCGATCACCGAGCAGCCGGCGCTGACGTACTGCGCGGTCGGGTGCTGGTGATAGTCGAGCAGCGCGGCCGGCAGGTTGTTCGGCGCGTTCGACCCGACGCGTCCGACGAGCGCGCCGGCGAGCGTGAAGAGCGCCGCGAGCGCCGCGACGACGGTCACGCGCGGGCGCTCGCGCGCCTCGGCCTGCAGGGTCTCCGCCGTCGCCATTGCGCGCACATGCTAGACCGTGGCTCCGGCGGCCGCCCCGGCGCGCCGCGCGCCGCTTTCGACGGCCGCGCCGCAACGGCCTATCCTCGGGTGCGATGGAGATCCGCGAGGTGATGACGGCGTCGGTCGTGACGGCCGATCCGGCGACGCCGGTGCGCGAGGTCGCGGCGCTGATGCGCGAGCGCAACGTCGGCTCGGTCGTGCTCGTACGCGACGGCGAGCCGGTCGGGATCGTCACCGATCGCGACCTGACCGTCAGCGTGCTCGCCGACGGCCGCAGCGGCGAGGACCGCGCGATCGACCACGCGAGCGCGCCGGTCGTGACCGGCGACCCATCGATGGACGTCTCCGACGCGTGCGAGCTGCTCGTGCGCCACGGCATCCGCCGCCTGCCGATCGTCGATCCGGACGGCAACCGCCTGACCGGGATCGTCACGCTCGACGACCTCGCCGCGCGCACCGGCGACGCCGAGCTCGTCGCGCGGCTCGCCGCGCAGGTCACGCGCGCGGCGCTGCCGGACTTCTACTTCCACCAGCGTGGTGGGTAGCATCCCGTTCATGGAGGGCTTTGGAGGACTGTTCGGCGACCCGGAGGAGCTTCAGCGCCGCATGGCCGAGCTGGCCGAGCAGATGCAGGGCCAGCAGAAGCTGGCGTGGGCGGACAACGCGATCAAGCTGGCCGTCGACCTGACGGTCGCGGCGATCAACCGCGTCAACATCCAGGGCACGACCGAGGAGCAGGCGCAGCAGATCCGCAGCGTCATGGCGGTCGTCTTCCCCGAGGCCGTCACACTCGTGCGCGAGGCGCGCGAGGGGCTTCAGTAGCGCTGCTACCCGGGCCGCCGCGCCGCGGTGCACCGTTGCGCTAGCTTCCCGCGCCATGCGAGGCGCACGAGTCGTGACCGCTCCCGACGGCGGGCGCTGGCGCGTGCGGCGGCGCTGGCTCGAGCGGCCGGCGCGCCGGCGGTCGCTGCGCTTCGCTCCCAACCGCCTCAGGGGCGAGGACCTGCTCGACGTCGCCTGGCTGCCCGATCCCAGCAGCCTGCTCGACGCGGCCGACAACCCCCGCGCCGGCATCGCGCTGGTGGCCGGGGGCGTGCTGCTGGTCGCGATCGTGGTGGTCGCGCTGTTGCCGCTGCTCGGCGTCGCGCTCGAGCTGGCGGTGCCGCTCTCGCTCGCCGGCTCGGGCGTCGTCGGCCGGCTGCTGCTGCGGCGGCCGTGGACGATCGAGGCGGTCAACCTGGAGCGACCCGGCGAGCGCACCGCGTTCACCGTCGTCGGCTGGCGCCGCTCGCGCCGCGCGATCGCGGCGCTCGCGGCCGCGATCGCGGCGAACGGCGTGCCGTCGGCGCTGCCCGAGACGACGAGCGTCCCGGGCGGGATCGAGTCGGCCTAGAGCGAGGCTCTCCCCTCCGCGTTGATCCCGCGTGCGCGACGGGCTGACCGTCGAGCTGATAATCTCTACAAAACCTGTAGGGTTAATACGGATTCGACGGGGAAAGGAACCATGGCAAGACGAACGAGGGCGATCCTCGGTGGGCTCGCGCTGCTCGCCGTGCTGATCGCCGCACCGGTCACCGCGCAGGCGGCGACCGTCTTCGGCTCGGGCTCGAGCGCGCTCCAGCCGTACTTCCTCGCGCTCGCGGCGGCGTACAAGAAGGTCGACAAGCACACGACCTTCGTCTACACGGCCGACGGCGGCAACGCCGGCGCGAAGGACGTGCAGCAGGGCAAGAGCGCGTTCGCGCTCCAGACGCGGCCGCCGCTGCCGTCCGACTCGGGCCTCAGCTACTCGAAGCTGTTCCTCGACGGCCTCTGCGTCGCGGTCAACCCGGCGAACGCGCTCAACAACCTGTCGATCGGCCAGGTGAAGGACGTCTTCCTCGGGAACGTGACCGAGTGGCAGCCGCTCGGCTCCAACCTGCGCTCGCCGATCTCGGCGTTCGGGCGCAACTCGACCGCCGGCCAGTACACGTTCTTCCAGAGCGCGGTGCTCGGCGGCGCGACGCAGGCGACGAACGTCGCCCAGCTCGACACCGACGGCGAGGTCGCGGTCGCGGTCTCCAGAAACCAGGCGGGCATCGGCTACGTCGGCCTCGCCAACTCCGGTCCGGGCAGCGGCGTCAAGCGCCTCAAGCTCGGCGGCCAGCCGTGCCAGGCGAGCGCGATCAAGACGCTGAGGTACCCGCTGTCGCGCTACGGCTGGATCGTGCTGCCGGCAGCGCACCCGAGCAAGGCGGCGACGAGATTCGCCGACTGGGTCCGCACGAGCTACGCGGCCGGCAAGGTCATCGCGAAGGCCGGCGCGGTGCCCGCGTTCAACGCGACCCACCCGCCGAAGAAGCCCAAGAAGAAGGTCAAGCGGAAGTAGCCGTGGACCGATGGCGCTGACGCACCCCCCACAGCGACCGTCAGGCGGGCTGGCGCCCGACCGGCGCGCCGAGCTGCTGCTCGGCGCGCTGGTCGGCGGCGTGCTGCTGTTCGTGCTCGCGCTGATCGTGTTCGTCTTCCGCGAGGCGTGGCCGTCGTTCGCCCGCAACGGCTTGCGCTGGCTCGGCTCCGGCGGCAACCCGGACCAGCAGATCCAGGCGATCTTCACCTCCTCGGACCTGCTGAGAGCGCCGGTCTACACGTTCCACGCGTGGCCGATCGTGTGGGGCACGCTGCTGTGCACCGTCGGCGCGGTGGCGCTGAGCTTCGTCGCGGCGCTGTTCGTCGCCGTCTTCGTCGTCGAGTTCGCGCCGGAGTGGATCCGCCGGGTGCTGGAGCCGGTCGTGCGGCTGCTCGCGAGCGTGCCCTCGGTGATCTTCGGGCTCGTCGGCGTGCTCGTGCTCGTGCCGTTCATCGGCCACCAGGTGATCACGGACGGCAACCGCCGCTCGGTCGCCTACCTCGTCTCGCTCAGCGGCTACTCGCTGCTCGCGGGCGTCCTGATCCTCAGCCTGATGATCGCGCCGCTGATGATCGCGGTCTTCAGCGACGGCCTGCGCGCGGTGCCGCGCGGCTGGCTGGAGGGCTCGCTCGGACTCGGCATCAACCGCTGGCGCACGTTCTGGAAGATCGGCGTGCGGACCGCGCGCCCCGCGTTGGTGGCCGGCACCGTGCTCGCGACCGCCCGCGCGCTCGGCGAGACGGTGATGCTCGCGATGGTGACCGGCGGCGTCGCGTTCGCGCCCAACCCGGCCGACGGGCTGATCTTCTTCGTCGAGCCGACGCGCCCGCTCGCCGCGACGATCCTCCAGAGCGCGGAGGAGCTGACCTCCCCGCCGATGAGACACACGATCTTCGCGATGGCCGCCGTGCTGCTGCTCAGCGCCGCGACGCTGTCGCTCGCCGGGTGGGCGGCGAAGCAGCCGATGAAGCGATATGGGGTGCGGGCGTGAGCGCCGTGGCGCCGCCTGCGCCGCGCCGCCGCTCGGCGCGCGACTCGTCGGCGTCGTGGCGCTGGAGCGACCGCCTCGGGCTCGCGTTCGCGTGGGCGCTCGGGCTGCTGTTCCTCGCGGTCACGGCGGCGATCGTGCTCTACATGTTCGTACAGGGGATCCGCTACGTGCGCCCGGAGCTGTTCGTGACGCACCCGACCGCGAGCGTGTCGGAGCGCAGCTCGGGCGGCTTCCTCGACCCGCTGCTCGGCACCGTGATCGTCGCGCTGATGGCGATGGCGATCGCGTTCCCGCTCGGGCTCGGGATCGGCGTGTGGCTGAGCGAGTACGGCAACCCGTCGTGGCTCGCGCGGCTGACCGAGTCGACGATCGAGATGCTCGCCGGCTCGCCCTCGATCGTCTTCGCGCTGTTCGGCACGCTGATCTTCGAGCAGGGCGCGCTCGCGTTCCTCTCGCGCACGAACAACGGCGTCGTCTACGGGCGCTCGTTCTTCGCCGCCGCCGCGATGCTTTCGCTGATCGCGCTGCCGCTGATCGTCGCGAACGTGCGCGAGGGCTTGCAGGCGATCCCCGGCCACGTGCGCGAGGCGTCGTACGCGGTCGGCAAGACGCGGATCGCGACGACGCGGCGCGTGCTGCTGCCGGCCGCGCGCCCGTCGGTCGTGACCGGCGCGATGCTCGGAGTCGGGCGGATCATCGGCGACACGGCGATCATCGTCGTCCTGCTGGGCGCGACGCTGCGCTTCAACGGCGCGAGCGGCATCCCGCTGCTCGGGACGTTGCAGGGGACCGGCTCGACGCTCACGACGTTCGTCTACGAGAACGCCCCGACGGGCGAGATCAACGAGCCGCAGAAGGCGTTCGCCGCCGGCTTCGTGCTGTTGCTGATGGTGCTGGCTCTGAACGTCGCGGTAGACGTCGCCGCGCGACGCGGGAGGCGATGGAGATGAGCATGACCGAGATTCCGGGGAGCCCGCCCAGTCCACCGCCGGTGCGGCGGCTGCCGCTGGCCGGGGCCGAGACGACGGTGGTGGACCTGCCGAGCTTCGTCAGCGCGCCGCGGCGGCGGGCCGGCACGGCGACGCTCGCGATCGACCGCATGCAGGTGGAGGAGCTGTCGATCGCATATGGGTCGAAGCTCGCCGTCGACTCGGTGTCGCTCCCGATTCGCCAGGGCGAGGTGCTCGCGCTGATCGGCCCGTCGGGCTGCGGCAAGACGACGCTGCTGCGCTCGCTCAACCGCTTGACCGAGCTGACCAAGACAGCCTCGATGAAGGGCCGCATCCTGCTGGACGGGGAGAACATCGCCACGCTCGAGCCGACGGCGCTGCGGCGCCGCGTGACGATGGTCTTCCAGCAGCCGAACCCGTTCCCGATGAGCGTGTTCGACAACGTCGCCTACGTGCTGCGCGAGCAGGCCTCGCGGCGGCCGCGCAAAGCCGCGCTCCAGGGCGCCGTGCGGAGCGCGCTGGAGCGCGCCGGCCTCTATGACGAGGTCGCCGCCGACCTCTCGCATCCGGCGCTGCGGCTGTCGGGCGGCCAGCAGCAGCGCCTCTGCATCGCGCGCGCGCTGGCGGCCGACCCCGAGGTGCTGCTGCTCGACGAGCCGTGCTCGGCGCTCGACCCCCAGTCCACCCAGGTGATCGAGGAGCTGATCGTGGCGCTGCGCGAGCAGGTCGCGGTCGTGATCGTCACGCACAACCTCCAGCAGGCGTATCGGATCGCCGACCGCGTCGCGTTCATGTACCTCGGCGAACTGGTCGAGTACGGCCCCGCCGAGCAGGTCTTCGGAGCGCCGCGAGCGGCGCGCACGCGGGAGTACGTGAGTGGTGGCTTCGGGTAGGGGATCGCGGGCCGTGGCGGCTGCGGGCATCGCGCTTGCGCTCGGAGTCGGGCTCGGCGGCTGCGTCTCGACGCAGCGCAAGAATGCGCGCGCCGAGCTGGTCGCCGATCGCACGCTCGCGGCGCGCGCGCCGCTGCGGGTCCGTCATGCCAGCCGCATGGTGCGGGTCGTGCACGTGGCGCTCGTGCGCGGCGCGCGCGCGAGCGCGTTCGTCGTGACGCTGCGCAATCGCGGCGCGCGGCCGGCGACGGACGTGCCGGTGGCGGTGGGGGTGGAGGGCGTGGGCGGGCGGCGGACGCCGGTGAACGGCGGCGGCGAGCTCGACTGGTTCCGCACGCACGTTCCCGCGATCCCCGCGCGCGGGACGGCGACGTGGGTCTTCACCGCCCACCGGGCGCTGCCGGCGGGCGCGCCGTACGCGGTCGCCGGCGCGTCCGGCGGCGCGGTCGTCTCGCGCGCGAGTGGAACGCTGCCCGCGCTCGCGGCGCGCGCGGTCGGCCGCGTGCGCAACGGCCTGCTCGTCGCGCTTGTCAACCGCTCCGCGATTCCCCAGTACGACGTGCAGGTCTACGCCGTCGTGCGCGACGGCCCGCGTGTGCTGGCCGCCGGCGCCGCGGCGGTCGCGCACCTCGGCACGCACGAACGCGCGCGCGTGCGCGTCGCGCTCGTCGGCGCCGCCGGCCGCCACACGGTGCGCGCGTTCGCGCTGCCGACGATCTTCGAGTGAGGAGCCCGACCACGATGACGTACACCGATCCGACATCGCCGCCGCCCGTCGCCGCCGCTTCGGCGGCCGCGAGCTGGGAGCCGTGCGACCACTGCCAGGCGCCGCTGGCCGAGCGCCAGCGCTACTGCGTCGTCTGCGGCGCGCGGCGCCCGCAGGCCGACGACCCCGCCGCCCGCTGGTTCGTCGAGTCGGCGCGGCGCGCCCGCGCCGCCGCCGCGCCGTCTCCGGCGGTCGCGGCGAGCGCGGCGGACGCCGGCTCGCGCCTGAGATTCGGCCTCGTGTTCGCGCTGCTGCCGCTCGTCGCGGCGCTCGGGATCGTCGTCGGGCGCGGCAGCGGCGGCGACAGCCAGCTCGTAGACGCGCTGCGCGCTCAGAAGGCTCCGATCGTGAACGTGATCGGCGGCGGCGGCGGCGCGGCGACGGACGCCGGCGGCGCGAGCGCAAGTTCGAGCGCGGGCAAGGGCGGCGGCAGCGACGCGGTCAACGGCGACGTGATCGCGAGGACGAGATACGGCACGGCCCGCAGACTGACGGACGCGACGGTCACGCCGCAGGAGGTCCAGCGGAGCAGACAGGCGCTCCAGCACATCGTCAACTCGAAGGGCAGAGCGTACGTCGACCAGCAGCGCAACCTGCCCGACCAGATCGTCATACCGTGAGCGCGCTCGACCGCATCGGCGCGCGCCTGCCGCGCCTGCGCCGCCGCCGCGACGCGCCGCCGCCCGGGATGATCCCGGCCGACAAGCTCGCCGCGCAGGCGCGGCGCGCGGCGGTGGCCGGCGGCGGCGGCGCCGCCGCGGCGTTCGCCGGCCTCGACCCCGAGCTGCTCGGGCGGCGCGAGCTGCTGACCGAGCGCTTCGCGCTGCTGCAAGCGGACCTCGGCGGCGTCTTCTACGAGATGGCGATCCGCGATCACGTGCGCATGGACGTGCTCACGCGCAAGGCGGCGGAGCTCCAGCGCGTCGACGCGGAGCTCGAGCAGGTCGAGCGCGAGCTGTACATGCAGGCCGCGAGCGGAGTTGTGCGGTGACGCCGACGCAGCTCCGGATCGTCGTCGCGCTCTCGCTGCTGTGCACGCTCGTCGTGCTCGGCGCCGGCCTGCGCGACGACGGCGGCGGCGGTGCCGATGCCGCCTCCGCGCTCGTCGGGCAGCGCAGGCCGGTGACGATCGCGGCGCCGGCGCTCGGCGGCGCGGCCGAAGCGAGCGGCGAAGCGGGCAGCGGAGGGGAAGGCGAAGCGGTCGCGGGCTCCCCGGCGCCGGCGCGCACCGTCCCGGCGAGCGCGGGAACAGGCGGGGACGGCGGCGGCATGAGCGGCGGCGAAGGAAGCGGCGAAGGTGCCGGCAGCGGCGCGAGCGGCGGCGAAGGCGCAGGCGGCAGTGGCGGAACCGGGTCCGGAGGGAGCGGCGGCTCCGGACCGGGCACGGGCGCGACGACCGCCGCTCCCCAGCCGACCCGGATCAAGCACGTCTTCCTGATCGCGCTCGCCGGCCACGGCTTCGACACCGCCTTCGGCGCGGCCGCGGCGGCGAGATACCTCAGCGGCACGCTGCGGCCGCAGGGCACGCTGCTGAGCGGCTACCGCACGCTCGGCGCCGCCGGCCTGCCCGACGAGCTGGCGATGATCGGCGGCCAGCCGCCGAACGCGGCGACGCGCGCCGACTGCGCGACGTACAAGGAGTTCCCCTCTGGCACGTCGCCGTCGAGCGGCGGCGTGGTCGCGGGGAGCGGCTGCGTCTACCCCAACACCGTCACGACGATCGCCGACCAGCTCACCGCGAGCCGCCGGACGTGGCGCGCCTACGTCGAGGACCTCGACAGCGGTCCCGCGCCGGCGGCGGGCGGGACCGGGTCTCCGAGGACGACCTGCCGCCATCCGCAGTCGAACGCGGCCGACCCGACGCTCAGAGCGCGCCCCGGCGACGGCTACGCGACGCGCCTCAACCCGTTCGTCTACTACCACTCGCTGCTCGACCTCGGCGACTGCGACGCGAACGACGGCGCGCTCAGCCGCCTCGAAGCGGACCTCCGCAGCGTCAGGACGACGCCGAGCCTCAGCTTCATCGCGCCGAACCTGTGCGACGACGGCGCCGAATCGCCGTGCGTCGACGGCACGCCCGGCGGCCTGCCCGCCGCCGACGCGTTCCTCGCCAGATGGACGCCGAGGATCCTCGCCTCGCCGGCCTACAGGGCCGACGGGCTGCTGATCGTCGCGTTCGCCGGCGACGTCGCCCCGCCGGCCGGCGCGGGGAGCCAGTCGACGCCCGCCGACGCACCCGTCCGCGAGGGCGCCCTGCTCGTCTCGCGCTTCGCACGGGCCGGCACCACCGCCGCCTCCGTCTACGACCCCTACTCGCTGCTGCGCTCGCTCGAGGACGTCTTCGGCCTCAGGCCGCTCGCCAAGGCGGCCCGCGCCGCGTCGTTCGCGCCGACCGTCCTCAGCGGCGCCTACGCGACGCCGCCGAGCGACGGATAGCCGGCGGTCAGCCGGCGAGCAGCTCGCGCGCGATCGCGAGCGGCTGCGGGTCGACCCAGGCGCTGAGGTCGAGCGCGCGCGGCAGGAAGCCGTGCGTGACGAGGAAGTCGTGCTGCGCTCTCAGCGCGTCGAGCTTGTGCCGCGAGAGGTCGACGTGGAGCTGGTCGGGCCAGTTCGCGCCGTAAGCGGCCTTCACGTCGCGCACGCCGGTGCCCGTCTCGCGCGCGAGCAGGTGCGTCGCCTCGCGCGCGTTGAGCTGCGCCCACACGCCGGCGCGCAGCAGCGCCGCGAGCAGGCGCACGACGAGCACCGGGTCGCGCTCGAGCAGGTCCGCGTCGACGACGATCGCCGCCGGCGTCGTGCCGCTCGCGCGCACGGCCGGGTCGAGGTGGCGGCCGAGGTTCGCGACCGTGCGCGCGCCGATGCGCGCGGCGGCGGCCGCACCGGCGGCGCCGGCGAGGAAGATCGCGTCGACGTCGCCGCTCGCAAGCGCCGCCAGCTCGGCGGCGTAGGGGTCGCCGCCGGCCGCGGAGACGTCGATCTCGACGTGCGCGACTTCGCCGGGGAAGATGCCCGCGAGCGCGAGCGCCGCGTGCAGGCCGCGGCTCGCCGCCGCGCGGCGCACGTCGATCTGCGCCGTGCGGTCGAACGGCAGCGCGAGCCGGCGGCCCCAGAGCTGCTCCGGGCCGTCGATCCCTGCGTCGGGCAGCGCGACGACGGCCTGGAACGTCTCGACCCACGTGAGGCCGATCAGCCGCGTCGCGCAGCCGTGGCTGCGCTCCCACAGCGCGCCGGTGCTGTCGCCCTCGAACAGGCGGTCCGGGCGCGCCGCCGCGCGGAGGAGAGGTGCACGCGGCGGCGCCCCGGTCTGCCCCCCGCCGACGGTCAGCGGCGTCCCGTCCTGTGCCGCCTCGCGCGCGAGCCAGCCGAGCTGGTGCGCGATGCCCGTCGCCGTGGGGATGGGGCAGCGGTCGATCGCGATCGGGTCGCGATCGACCGCTGCGACCGTGCGGGGACTCGGGGACGCCGCACGCTCGATCTCGGCGGACGCGCGGGCGCGCGCCGGCGTCCGAAACCCTGTCTTCTTGATCGGCTTTACATAGTTAGCCATGCGCACACTGTAGCGCATTCTCCACTGATCTAGTGGAGAATGCGCGGCACGACGAGCGTCGCCTTGCGCGACGCTTCGCTGCCGCCCGAGGCGGCGAGCACCGTGGCCGGGATCGCGCCGCCGTGGCGCGCGAGCCGGCGCACGACCGACGCGTCGGGCTTGAGCGTCAGCAGCACGGCGCCGTCTTCGCTCAGTTCGCCCGTCGCCTCCGCCAGCAGCGTCGAAGACAGCCGCAGCTTGCGCGCCCATCGCTTCGAGACCTCGAGCGTCACGTCGACGGGATCGGTCGGCGATCCGGTCACCATCGCGACCGCACCGGTCGGCGCGAAGCGCCTCGCCGCGAGCGTCAGCGCAATCGGCTTCGTGAACAGCGCCTGGTACGCCGCCTCGTCGGCCGCCTGCGCTGCTCTCGCCGTCGCGAGGGCGGTGTCAGACGCCGCTCTCGCTCTCGTCAACGACGCGACCTGCGCCGTGAGCGTCGTGATCTGTCTCTGCAGCGGCGCCGTCGCGGCCGCGACCAACGCGTTGGCGATCGGAGCGGCGGTGTCAGCCGCGACGTAGGTCCCGCCGAGTCTCACGCATGCCGCTCTGAAGTCGGCGGTCGTCGTGAGCGCCGAGAGGTCGACGCCGGTCGCGGCTCTCACGACGGGGATCCACGTCGTCGGATCGTCGCCGAGCCCGGCCGAGGCCTTCTGCCACGGCACGTAGTCGTAGGACGGCGTGCTGCCGGCGGCTCTCTGCCAGGCGAGGATGCTCGCGCTGTCCGCGAGCGCTGCGACACCGGTGCACGTGGCGTGCGGCTGCACGCCCGTCTGCGCCGGCGCGTAGCCGAGCACGTCAGTCGCGGCCATCGGCGCGCGGTAGTCGCTCGGAAGCTGCGAATAGTCGATCGCGCCGCCGCTCGTGACACCGTTCGTCTCCTGGTAGGAGACCGCGTAGCCGTCGGCCGAGACGACGTACTGCGTCTGGGTGCTCACCAGTGACGCGCCCGTCGGGTCGGTCAGGAACGTGACGCCCGCATCGCCGGTCCTGGCAACGACCGAGAAGACGCTGGGAACGGCGAGGGCGCCGCCCGGAAGCGCGAGCGCCAGCAGTGCGGCGAGCGCGCACGCGGCGCGCAAAGACGTGGTGATCCGCAAGGGATTGCCTCCTGTTTGGACGATGGGCCGGTCGGCGCGCGCGCCGCTCGGAGACTAAAGCCTACTAAATCGGTAGACTTTATGGTCTATGTGGGTTCGCGCGGACTGCAACGCCGCGGCGAAAGGTCCGCGCCGACGCGCACGGCGGTTCGCCACACTGGACCGGTGCCGTCGCACGATCAGAGGCGCCGCGCGCGGACCGGCGGCGGTCGAGGTCGCGCTCGCGTCCGGCACGATCGTCAAGGAGGGATCACAGGCTTCGGCCCCGACGCGCCCGTGCTGCGGATCGACGCCGGCCCCTACGCGGTCTACGGCGCCTCGCGCTGAGGGACGGGGTCAGCCGCCCGAGCGGGACCCGGCCTGCTCCGCGGCGCCGCACCCCGGCAGCCCTCGCCCAGCCGCTTTCCTTTCCGCCAGGGCCGGACTATGCTCGCCCACATGGCAAGCGCCGGCTCGAGGGGGGCGGCGGTCGCATTGCCGCGGCCGCGCAGCCGTGCCGTCGAAGCGCCGTCCGACGTCGGGACGGCCGCCTGGCTGTGGGCGGTCCCCTGCGCGCTCGCGACGATCCTGCTCGTCGCGTACGCGGGGCCGCCGCTGAGCCACGTGCTCTATCCCTCAACGCTGCCGGTCCTGCCGACGGTCGAACACAACCCCGAGCCGGTCGAGGACACGCGCTTTCTGCTGTCGCTGGTCGGCCCGCTGCTGCTGGCCGGCAGCCTCGTGCTGCTCGCGCCGCGGCTGCGGGTCCCACGGCGCGCCGGCGCGGCGCTCGCGCTCGCCGCCCAGATGCTCGGGCTCGCCGTCGTGGTGCTGTGCGTCGTGCGCCAGTTCGGCCCGTCGTGGCGGATCGAATTCTTTACGCCCGCGCAGCTCGTCATAGGAGCGGTCGGCGCCGGCGCGATCGCGTACGCGGCGCGGCGCGTCTGGCTCACCGGCCGCCCCGCCGAGGCGCGCTGGCTGCGCCTCGCGCTGCCGGCGGCGGCGCTGCTGCTGACCGGGATCTGGTTCCTCTCCTATCTCAATACCGCAGGAACGATCTGCACCTATGGCGACTGTTACAACACCGCTTTCATGGCGGACGAGACGTTCGCCGTGCTCAACGGGCTCACGCCGCTCGTCGACCACACCGCCGCGTACGGCTCGCTGTGGCCGCTGCCGTTTGCCGCGGTGATGGCGCTCGCCGGCAAGACGCTGTTCGTCTGGACGCTGCTGATGTGGGGCTTGACCGTCGCGATGCTGATGGCGCTCTACGGTGTCCTGCGACGCGTGACGCACAGCTCGCTCGGCGCGCTCGCGCTGTACGTGCCGGTGATGCTGTTCACCTACTACGCCGCCTCGCGCGACCTGCACAACCCGATAGAGATTTACCAGCAGGTGCCGCTGCGCACGGCCGGCCCGTTCCTGCTCGCCTACCTTGTCGCGCGCCGGCTCGACTGCGGAACCCGTGGGGGACCCACCTCCGCCGGCCACGTGGCCGGCTCCGGCACCCCCAAGGCGCCGGTCTGGCCGCTCGGCCTCGCCGCCGGCCTCGTCGCGCTCAACAACGCCGACTTCGGCCTCGCGGCGCTCGGCGCGTCCGTCGCCGCGCTGCTGTGGGCAGGGTGGCCGCTGTCGCGCACGCGTCTGCGCCAACTCGCGCTCGGCTTCGCCGGTGGGCTCGCGGGTGCCTACGTCGCGATCTCGATCGTGACGCTGATCCGGGCGGGCGCGCTGCCCGATCCCGCCAAGGCGGTCGCGTTCGCGCGCGTCTACACGCGCACCGGCGTCGGACTGTGGCCGCTACTGCGGCTGTTCGGCCTGCCGCTCGTCGCCTACCTGACGTACGCGGCGGCGATCGGCGTGGCGAGCGTGCGCGCGCTGCGCGGCGCGGAGAACCGCACGCTGACCGGGATGCTCGCGTGGAGCGGAATCTTCGGCCTCGGCTCGGCCGCCTACTACATGGGCGCCACGACGATACTGGCGATCGCGACGCTGTTCCCGGCTTGGGGCCTGTGCCTCGCGCTGCTGGCGATCGTCGCCGTGCGGCGGATCGCAAGCGGCGGCGAACGGCCGGGCGCGCCGGCGCTCGCGACGCGGCGGGAAGCGCTGCCGGGCGTCCCCGCGCTCGCGACCCTGTTCGGCTTCGCGCTGATCGCGAGCTTCGTCTTCATCCCGCCCGCACGGCTGGCGCCGTGGACCCAGGTCTCGCGCTTGACGACGACGCTCGCGCCCTACTCGCCGCCCGACGCCGAACCGCTGAGCGCGCCCGCCGAAGCCGGCTTCCGCACCTTCGTCAGCTCGACCGCGGACGGACGCGGCCGCTTCGTCATGCGCCACGGCGCGCCGGTCGCGTTCCTCACCGCGACCGGGCACCTGCTCGCCGACGCGTACGGCATCCGCGACGTCGTCCCTTACACCGGCCGCTCCGTCTTCACGCTCGAAGAGCTGGACGAAGCGCTGCGCCGGCTGCGCGCGGCGGGCGGCAACACGGTGATCGTGCCGTCGCTGATACTCCCGCGCGTCGCGGCGGCGCTCGCAAGCCGCGGCTTCGAGGCCCAGACCGACACCGGCTTCCGCCCGGGCGTCCCCGGCCAGGCCTACCCGACCGAAAGACTCGTGACCGCCAGCGCCGGCGTCACGCCCGACGAACTGACGAAGTGGGTCGACGCCCGCGCGCTCCCGGCGCGCACCGCGGCCGGGTAGCTCAACGATCGTAGACGTCTCGTCGGTGCCCAATCGTCACGACGACGATCAGGAGAACGTCGTCGGCCACCGTATAGATGATCCGGTAGTCGCCGACCCGGACCCGGAGCCCCGGGCGCCCGCGAAGCGGGCGTGCCGCCGGTGGGCGCGGGTCCTCGGCGAGGAGCGTGATCGCCCCCTGGATGCGACGGCGGATCTGAGGATCGAGCTTCTTCAACGCGCGAACCGCGGCGGCGCGCAGCTCGATGCGGTAGCTCACGTCCAGCCGAGGTCGGCCTTGACGGTGTCCCAGGGGATGTTGGAGCCCTCCTCGGCCATGGCGGCGTCGAAGGCCGCGACGTCCTCCGCCTCCTCGAGCGCTTCCATCAGCTCGTCATACCGCTCCGGGCTGACCAGCACCGCTGCGCGGCGCCCGTACCGCTCAAGGACCACCGCCTCGGACTGCGCGAGCTCGATCGCCTCGGGCAGCCTCTCCCGGGCAGCGCTGATGTTCATCGTCGCCATGACAGAATCGTACAACATTTTCCTCATGCTGTACAAGACAGCCGCCGGTGACGCCGCGCCCGGCGCCCGGCGCTCAGCGCGGCACGAGCCGCACGATCGGGATCGTCCGACCGGCGCGCGCGGCGCGCTCGCGGTAGGCGGCGTAGGGCGCGAAGACGCGGTCGGCGAGGTCCCACAGCCGCGCGCGCTCGGCCTCGTCCTCCACGACCTCCGCGCGGAAGGGCTGGCCGCCGAGCCGGACCGCGTCCGGGTTTGCGCGCGCGTTGTGGAACCACGCCGGGTGCTCCGGCGCGCCGAGCTTCGATGCGATCACGACGACCCGCTCGCCGTCGTTGAAGTAGATGACGCCGTTTCGGCGTGCCTGCCCGGTGCGCGCCCCGCGCGTCTCGAGCAGCGCGGTCGGCAGGATCAGGCCCATGCCGAGCCGCCCGCCGCTCGCCCGCAGCAGCCACGGGTCGAGCTTCCACACGACGCGGACCGACAGCCACGCCGCCGGGCGCGTGCCGAGGAAGCGGACGTAGGCGCGGTAGAGCAGCCCGCGTGGCGCGTGCGGGTCGACGTGCGGAAGGGCGTCGCGCGATCGCACAACAAACGAATCGTCGCACCGTCGAACGGTGCTTCGCCGCGGTTCGCAACGACTCGCCCGGCGTGCGGCAGCGCTGGCTGCTACCGTCCCGACCGCGGGCGACACGTGTCGCCCGCGAGGTTCTTTGCTCCTGAGGGCGCCACGCGCGGTTGGGGACAGTCGAATCTCTCCCCACCATCAGCCGCCGGGCGCGCCTGCGCCGCGAGCGGCGAGGAGCACGACATGCAGCAAACCACCTTCGCCGACCTCGGCGTGTCCAAGGCCGTCGCGAGCGCCCTGCAAGCGCGCGGGATCGAGCGGCCGTTCGCCGTGCAGGAGCTCGTGATCGGCGACGTGCTCGACGGGCACGACGTGCTGGTCGAGTCGCCGACCGGCTCGGGCAAGACGCTCGCGTTCGGGATCCCGCTCGTCGACTGCGTCGAGCCGGGCCGCGCCGCCCGCCGCCGCCCCGGCGAGCCGGGCGGCCTCGTGCTCGCGCCGACGCGCGAGCTGGCGAGCCAGATCGTCGACGAGCTCGACGCGATCGCCAGAGCGCGCGGGCTGTCGATCGCGGCCGTCTACGGCGGCGCCGGCATCAACCCGCAGATCAGAGCGGCGCGCCGCGCGGACGTGCTCGTCGCGACGCCCGGCCGCCTCGTCGACCTGCTCGACCGCGGCGCCGTCTCGCTCGGCGAGGTCGACGTGCTCGTGCTCGACGAGGCCGATCGCATGCTCGACATGGGCTTCCGCCCGGTCGTCGACCGGCTCGTCGCGCTGACGCCGGAGGACCGCCAGACGCTGCTGTTCTCGGCGACGCTTGCCGGTGAGGTCGACCGCATCGCGCGCGCCTACACGCAGCAGGCCAGACGCCACACGTACCGGCCGGCGCAGGAGAAGCAGGGCACGGTCGAGCATCGCTTCGTGAAGGTCTCGCGCGAGCGGCGCACCGACCAGCTCGTGTCCGAGCTGACCGAGTCCGAACGCGGGCGCACGCTCGTGTTCGTGCGCACGAAGCGCGGCGCTGACCGGCTCGCGAAGCAGCTCAGCCGCGTGCCGACGCTGACCGTCGCGGCGATGCACGGCGACAAGTCCCAGGCCCAGCGCGAGCGCGCGCTCAAGCAGTTCGAGGCGGGCCGCGTCGACACGCTCGTCGCCACCGACGTCGCGGCGCGCGGGATCGACGTGCGCGACGTCACGCACGTCATCAACTTCGACGCGCCCGCCGCAATCGAGGACTACGTCCACCGCATCGGCCGCACGGCCCGCGCGGGCGCCGACGGCGTCGGCATCACGTTCGTGCTCGAGGAGCAGGCCCGCGACATCGCCGCGATCGGTGCCCACCTCGGCCTCCAGCGCGAGCTGAGCGCCGCCGGCCTCGGCGCGGCCGCGCCGGCGGGAGCGCGCGCGACGTCGCAGACGAGCGGCCGCCCGCGCTCGCGCAATCGGCGGCGCCGCAGCGGCGGCCGCCCGCGGCCGAGCGCCTGAGCCGGCGGCGCGATCGGCCGTCAGACGGGCACGGCCGAGCCGGCCCGTCTGACGATCGCGATCGGTCAGGCTACGGCTGGACGCGCTCCCAGGTGAACGGCCCGAAGCTCGTGCTCGATGTGGGGTTGTCGGCACGCGGGTCGTCGGTGAGGCGGGTGTACTCCAGCGGCTGCGCCGGGAACGTGGTGCCGCCGTGGACGACGATGCGGTGGAAGTTCGGCACGTCGTAGGTGCCGCCGTTCGCCGCCTGGTTGGCGTACGCGTCGTTGGGGCATGCCTGGGTCGAGGTGTCGGGCGCGCCCGTCTCGATCACGCATGGCGCTCCTCTCACCAGCGGGTTGTCGGAGCGGTACATGTGCGAGTCGCCGTTGAACAGCAGCACCGGCTTCCCGAACGCCGTCGTGTGGCTGGCGATGCTGTCGATGAACGGCTTGTAGTTGGCGATGTGCGACGGCGCCTTGCCGTCGAGGTCCCACATGTCGGCCTGCTCGAGGATCACGACGCTGCCGGCGCCGTCGGCCTGCGCCTGGGCGAAGGCCTGGTCGATCCAGTCGAGGTCGGCCTGCGTGCGCTGGGCGATCTCGTCGGTCTGCGCCTGCGTGCGCGGCCGACCGAACCAGTTGTCGGCGTCGTTGTTGGAGCCGCCGGGGAGGTTCAACGTCACGAACAGCGTCTTCGACTGCTCCCAAATGACGTTCTCGACATAGTTGGCGTCCGTGCCGGCGCCGACCTGCGCCTGCGAGACCACCTGCTTCGGGCGGCCGCCGAGCGTGTAGCCGGTGCGCGGGAAGAAGATCGAGCGCACCGCGGCCAGGTGCTGAAGCGGATCGCCGCCGAAGTCGCTTCCCGGAAGCTCCTTGGTCTTCTGACAGTCCGTCCACTCGTTGTCGCCGGGCGTGTAGACGAGCGGGTCCTTGAACGCGCTCCACATGTCCGCGACCGACTGGTCGTACGCCACGGTGCAGGCCTGGCTGCCGGAGTGGATGTCGCCGACATGCGCGACCAGGTCGACCGCCGGATCGTGGTTGACCGCGTCGACGAACGCGGGCGTCGCGCCGAACGCCGCCGTATCGGCGTTGCTTGCACCGTAGGGCGCGTCGCCGTAGACGGCGAGCGTCAGCGGGTTCGCCGAGCCGGTGTTGATCGGCGTGCCGTTGCCGGCGAGCGCGGCGGGCGCCAACGCGAGCGAAACCGCAGCCACGCCAAGCCCCGCGAAAATGCTCCTCTTCATGCCGCCTCCTTGCCTCCTCAGAACGGGCTCCGACGGCTGCCGCGATCGGCGCGGCCGCACGAAGCCACACGGTTGTCTCGCCTCGCTCAGCTCTCGCTGAATGAGGCCACGTTGCGCGAGGCTATGGCACGTCCGCGTCCGGCCGGTGAAGATGGTGTGACGTCGCCGTCGCCGGTCGAGCGCTTCGGACCAGCCGCCGAGGTTGACGTCACAAGCGGCTATAGACTAGATTATAGTTATTCGGCTGCGCCGACAGTCGAACGACGTTGGCAGAAGTGAGCGAGCCCGAAACGGGTTCTTACGACTGGGGGTTGTAATGCTCCACAATGCCGCCAGCAAGCTCATGCTTGCAATGCTGGTCGTCGTGCTCGCATCGGCGATCGCTGCGAGTACGGCATCCGCGGGCCGCATCTCTGTAAATGTCAGTGCGATCGAGGTCCTGTTCAGCGCACTCAAGGCCAGGGCCGGCGCTTTCGAAGTATCGTGCCCGACCACACTTGGCGGAACCTTCGGTTCAGCGGTGATCTCCAAGCTTTCAAGAATCAGGTGGGGCGTGGTCTACAATGCATCGCTCGCAGAAGCAAGCTGCACCGGCGGCAGCGCCACGGTCTTGACCGAATCGCTGCCGTGGGAAATCCAGTATTCATCCTTCAGCGGAGTGCTACCGATCATAGAACGGATCTCAACGTCGGTGGTCAACGCCGCATGGGAGGTGCTGATCAATTCAATCAAGTGCTACTTGCACACGACGGCATCGTCGCCGGCGAAGCTGAGATTCGTGGTCGAAAGCGGTGGTGCGGTAACCGGTTACGAAGCGGAACCAAACGCCAGGATACCGTTGACAGGCGAAGCGCTGTGCGCGTTCGCCGGCGAAGCCTCGTTGTCCGGCGTGGGAACGGTCAGAGAATCGAGAGGCGCACCCATAAGAATCACCCTAATATAGGGTGAAGTCCGCCTACTGCCGCAAGGGTCCGTTCGTCGCGACCCGGCCGGCGTATTCCGACGTGCGCTCGGCAAGGGCTGCCTCGCCCCAGTCGCGCAGAAATGCCTCTACGAGCTCCGGGCCGAGCGGGCGGGCGAACAGAAAGCCCTGGCCGCTGTCGCAGTGCTCCTGCCGGATCAGCGAAAGCTCCTGCGGGCGCTCGATGCCTTCGGCCAGGGTCTCGATCGAGAGCGCCTTGCCGAGCTGAACGAGGCTTCGCAGGAGGATCTCACCCTCGTGCCCGTCCCCGACCTTCGAGATGAACGAGCGGTCGATCTTGAGCGCGTCGATGGGGAACTGCTGGAGGTAGGCGAACGACGAGTAGCCGGTGCCGAAGTCATCGATCGCGATCCGCACGCCGAGCCGCTTGACCTCCAGGAGCCGGCGTGCGGTCTCCTCGGCGTTGCGCATGAGCGTGGTCTCCGTGATCTCGATCGTCAGCGCCGCGGGGTCGAGTCCGCTTCCCGCGAGCGCATCCTCGACCTGGGTGAGGAAATCGTCGGCGTCGAGCTGTCGCCCTGACACGTTCACCGCGACGCTGATCGGATAGCCGGCCGCATGCCAGGCGGCGCATTGCCGACAGGCGCTGGCGAGCACCCACGCGCCGACCGAGGTGATCATGCCGGTCTCCTCGAGCACCGGGATGAAGTCGTCCGGCTGCACCGTCCCGCGGGTGGGGCTGGACCAGCGGATCAGACACTCCACCCCCGACGGGGCCATGTTGATGAGGTCGAACGTCGGCTGGTAGACGAGGAAGAACTCGTCGTTCGCAATCGCCTGCTTGAGGTCTATCTCAAGCTCCATGCGACGCTGCACGACGTCCTCCATGCCGGACTCGAACACCGTATAGCGGTTCTTGCCGTCCCACTTGGCGTGGTACATCGCGATGTCCGCGTGACGCAGCAGCTCATCGGCGGACTCGCAAACGCTGCTGGCGATGCCGATGCTCGCCGTGACATACACCTGCGGCTCCTCGGCGGACCCCAGCCGGAACGGCTCCTTGAGCGCATCCAGCAAGCGCTCGGCGATCAGCTCAGGACCGGCGCCGACCGAGATCCCCTCAGCGATCACGACGAATTCGTCGCCGCCGAGACGTCCCAGCCCATCGGTCCCGCGCACCGCGCTGTCGAGCCGCGCCGCGACCGCGCACAGCAACTCGTCACCGACGCTGTGCCCGAGTGTGTCGTTGATGCTCTTGAAGTTGTCGATGTCGATGAACAGAGCGGCGACGGGCGTTTGGCTCAGCGCACCGCGCACGAGCATCTGCTCAATTCGATCGCGGATGAGGGTGCGGTTCGGGAGGCCGGTGAGGTCGTCGTGCGTGGCGAGGAATGCGAGCTCCTCCTGACGACGCGACAGCTCCTCGTGGGCGCGCTTGCGCTCCTCCTCGAACGACTCGCACATCCGCACGAGCGTCACGTCGAGACTGCGCTGGAGCATCCGCTCCGCCTCGTCCACGGTGGCGGGCGAGAGTTCGAGATCGACGACCCCTTCGCGGACGACCTTCGCCGCCGCATCGCGCCAGCGCAGGCAGCGCTTGGTGACTTCGTTCAGCGGCGCTGCCCGCTGCGCGGCGAGCTGGCCGAAGATGCCCCAAGCCTCTTGGCCGACGTCGCGCGCGACGTCCTGTCCCTCGCCCGCCATCCAGCGGGCGACCGCGACGGTCGACACGGCGCCGACCCGCTCGAAGCTGTCCTCCACGATGGCATCGAGCATCTGACCGGACTCCGCCGAGCGCCGCACCATGTCTTGCGCGACCTCGTCGGTACGCGTCATGAGCCACGCGCCAAGCCGGCGCAGGTCGCTCCCGGTTGCCGACTCGCCAGCCGGCACGCGATCCCGCTCATCTGACGTTGGACGCGCCATGCTTGCGAGGATCGACACAAGAGGCACAACACTTTAGGTTCCAGGGGATTGAGGCTCCAGCCGCGCGCCGCGCCAAGCGCCGTGCCAAGCGCGTGCGTTCGGGCGCCAAGCCCTGAGTGCTAGCGTCGACCGCATGGGTCGCGTCTTCTTCGCGATGGGCATGTCGCTCGACGGCTATGTCGAGGACGCGAGCGGGAGCTTCGACTTCGCCGTTCCGGACGATGAGGTCCACCGCATCGCGAACGAGCAGGCGCGCGACGCCGCCGTGTTCGTGTTCGGGCGTCGCATGTACGAGCTGATGGAGAGCTACTGGCCGGGCGCCGCGGCCGCTCCGGACGAGCTGTCGGAGGTCGCGGCGGAGTTCGCTCGCGCGTACGTCGAGACGCCGCGCGTCGTCGTCTCCGACTCGCTCGGCGACGTCCCGGAGGGGGTGCAGCTCGTGCGTCGCGCCGACGCGGCCGCCGAGGTGGCGCGGCTCGCGCGCGAGCATGAGGGCCACATCGAGGTCGGCGGGCCGACGCTCGCCGCCGCGCTGTTCGACCTGATCGACGAGTTCCGCACGTGGGTCAACCCGGTCGCGGTCGGCGGCGGCAAGCCCTACTTCCCCGCCGGCGGCCAGCATCTGCGCCTGCGCCTACTGGAGCAGCGCGCCTTCGCCTCGGGCGCGCTGTACCTGCGCTACGAGCGCGTTCGATAGCGGACCGCCGCCGGGTGATCGTCCTCGATGACGGCGCCCTCTTCGCGCGGGCGGCGCGCCTGGATCTGCGATCCACAACCCGACGGTGGCCCCGCCCACGAACACGACCTCGGACAGCAAATTGTCAAGCGCCGCGGCCGCCAGCTCAGCAGCTCGATGTTCATCCGGCCGATCGCTCCAGGCGCTCGGCCAACAGCCGCGCGGCGACAGTGACGAACGTGGCGCGCAGGGCATTCCAGTACGTGCGCCCATACAGGACCGAATCTAGGTGTGAAGGCGGTAAATCATCAGCTACTGATTCGTCGGCGACTCGGCCCGGCGCGCGTCCCGCATCGTCAGGACTACCACCGTATCGGCACCTTCGTCGTACTGATAGACGATCAAGAGCCACGACCACGGCCCGAGCACATACCGCGTGCCTGCCCACCGGCCGCTCAAAGCCGGGCCGAGCTTGGGGAAACGGGCCAGCGCACGCAGTCGACGCACCACACGCTCTGGCGTGCTCGACGGCAGCTCATGCGTCAGGATCAACTCGCGGAGGTCCTCGACGGCCGCCGCGGTCAGCCGGACCTCGACCGCCTACAGCTCGTCGAGCCCGATCGTCTCGCCGCGAGCGGCCTGCTCGCGGCCAAGCTCCATCCGCTCCCACGAGCCGGGGATGCGATCCAGCAATGCCGTGATGTCCGCCGGCTCGCGCTCCACCTCCGCGAGCGCCTCCGCGAGCAGCGTCATCGCCAAGTCATCCTGCTCGGCATGAGCACGCGCGGCCAGCGCCGCCAACCGCGCAGCCGAATCGTCATCGAGATCGATACGGATCTGGTGAGCCATCCGATCAGGGTACCGCGCCGATCGCGGGATCAGGAACCGCACAGCCCAGGTCCACGCTTGGAGGCGGCGACAACCCCCGATTGGACGGCGGAGGCCCGGGCCGTGCAGCAACTTGGACAGCGGTTTCTCGCCGCTGGCGAGTGGCTGCTCAGACTCATGAGAGAGGCATTGAGAGAGCGCCCCAGCAACCTGTCCGATGTTCAGTTTGAGGCCCTTCAACGCCTGGGCCGAGCGGCAGCCTCCGGCGCGTCGCTCGACGACGCACTGCACGCGACCCAGGAGCGAGTCTAGAAAGGTGCCGGCGACCGCTACGCCGTGGCGAGCCGCTCAAGCACCCCGAGCACCTCGTCGTCATGAGTTCTCGGCGACACCTTCGGGATGACGTGGACAACCGTTCCCGAGCCGTCGATCACAAAGGTCGTCCGAGTAGCCCCCCAAAATGTCCGTCCATACATGCTCTTCTCCGCCCACACGCCGTACTGCTCGCAGACGGCGTGGTCGGCGTCGGCCAGCAGCGTGAAGTCGAGCGACTGCTTGTCGGCGAACTTCTTGACGGCTCTCACCGGGTCGGGCGAGACGCCGAGCACGACGGCGCCCGCTTCGGCGTAGTTCGGCAGGTGGTCGCGCACGCCGCACGCCTGGACGGTGCAGCCGGGCGTGTCGGCCTTCGGATAGAAGTAGAGGACGACGGTCTTGCCGGCGTAGTCGGACAGGCTCACGGGGTTGCCGTCCTGGTCGGGGAGCGTGAACTGGGGAGCCTTTTCGCCGGTCTCGATCATCGTCGCCTGCCTTCGCGTCGTCGTGCCTGGAGCCGCGCAGCAGGCTACTTCAACAGCCGCGACAAGCGCCGGTCCTTCAGCACGCGCCCCTCCGTCTGGCACGCCGGGCAGTAGGCGATCACGTAGTCCTCGAAGTGGACCGCCGCGAGCGTCGTGCCGCAGCGCGGGCACGGCTCGCCCTCGTGGCGGTGGACCTTCAGCGGCAGCGGGAGTCTGTCGGGCAGCGGGAGCGACAGCGTCTCGGCGTACAGCGCGACCGCCTCGCCGAGCCGCGCGACGGTCGCGTCGCGCAGCGCGTCCGCCTCCTCGGCGGACACGTCGGACCCGCGCTTGAACGGCGAGAGCCTCGCCTCCCACAGGATCTCGTCGACCCACGAGCGCCCGATCCCCGCCAGCACCCGCTGGTCGCGCAGCAGCGTATGCAACGGCCGCGCCTGGCCGCCGAGCAGCGGCCCGAACGGCGGCGGGTCGGGCCACGCCTCCGGGCCGAGCGTCGCGAGCGCCTCGTCCCGCGAGACCTCGCCGGCGCGCAGCAGCTTCGCCCACGCCGCCTGCTTCGTGCCGAACTCGCGCAGCCGCAGCTCGCGGCCGTCGTCGAGCCGCAGCAGGACCCGCGACGTGCGGTCGCGCAGGCCGGCGCGTCTGTCGAACAGTTGCAGCCGCCCCGCCGACATCAGGTGGACCAGCAGCACGAGCCCCGCGTCGTTCGCCACGAGCAGGTGCTTGCCGCGCCGGGAGACGCCGGTCAAGCGCGAGCCGTCGAGCGCGTGGAGCGGCGGATCGAACGTCTTGAGCGCATTCACGCCCGGCGCGAGCGTCGACTCCACGCCCGCGCCGGCGATCGCGGAACCGATCAGCCGCGACACGATCTCAACCTCGGGCAGCTCGGGCATGCGCCTCTCAGGCTAACCACCGCGGCAACGAAGGCCGCACAGGACAGCAACCTTCCTGCATCACACAGGTTTAAGGAGGGCATTCACCCAGTGTTAGGGCGGCTTAACCGAACAGCGGGAAGGTGCGGTCATGACGACTGAAGCGATCCTCCTCATCGCAGGGCCTGCGGATCGCGACGACGAGCTCGTCGCCGCGGCCGCCGTGCACCGACCCCGGCGCGTCACCGTCCTGCTCGCGGCGCAGGAGGACCCCAACTGGGGCTGGAGCGAACGGCGCCTCGCCGTCGCCCGCCGCGACCGCCTCGCGCGGCTGCTGACAGCGGTCGAGCAGGCGACCGGCGCGACCGTCGTCGGCCTCGTCGGACGCCCCGACGAGCTGGACCCCCACGGCTTCGACGCCGTCCTCGGCGGCATGACCGTCGCCGCGGCGGCGTAACCGACCTTCCCCCCGAGCGGGCGCCGGACTTCCCCCAGCCGGCGCCCGCTCACCCCCGCGTCGCATAGCGTTCAGCGCAGCATGAGCGGCGCGATCGTCGACACGCACGCCGACGCGGCGGCCCTGGAGCTGGCCCCGCTGCTGATCCGCGAGCCGCTCGCCGCGTTCCTCGACGCGCACGGCCTGTGCGGCGCCGACGCCGACCCCGGCGCCGCGCTGGCGGCCGAGCCGGTCGGCGAGGGCCACTCGAACGTCACCTTCCTGGTCCGCCGCGGGGAGCACGAGGTCGTGCTGCGCCGCCCGCCGCGCCCGCCGCTGCCCCCGAGCGCGCACGACGTGCTGCGCGAGGCGCGCCTGCTGCGCGCGGTCGAGCGCGCCCCCGTGCGCACGCCGCGCGTGCTGGCAGTCTGCGCGGACGAGACCGTGATCGGCGCCCCCTTCTACGTGATGGAGAAGGTCGAGGGCGACGTGATCACGACGCGAATCCCACCCGCGCTCGACACGCCCGAGCAGCATGCGCGCGTCGCCGACGAGCTGATCGACGCGCTCGTCGAGGTCCACGCGGTCGACTGGCAGGCGTGCGGGCTGGAGGGCTACGGCAGACCGACCGGCTACCTCGAACGCCAGCTCCGCCGCTTCGGCGGGCTGTGGGAGCACAACAAGACGCGCGAGATCGCGACGCTCGAGCGCGTGACCGAGTGGCTCGCCGCCAACCGCCCCGAGTCCGGCCCGGCGACGATCGTCCATGGCGACTACCGCCTCGGCAATGTGATGTTCGAGCGCGCGGCGCCAGCGCGCCTCAACGCCATCTTCGACTGGGAGCTCGCGACGATCGGCGACCCGCTCGCCGACGTCGGCTACCTGACCGCCACGTACGCGCAGCCGGGCGATCCCGACACGAACTTCACGCGCTTCGCCGTCACGATCGAGCCCGGCTTCCCGACGCGCGCCGAGCTGATCGCGCGCTACGAGGAGCGTTCCGGGCGCTCGATGCGCAGCGTCGCCTGGTACGCGACGCTCGCGCTCTGGAAGGCGGCGATCTTCCTTGAGGGCTCCTACAAGCGGCTGCTCGCGGGGACGACCGACGACCCGTTCTTCAAGGCGCTCGACGCGGGCGTGCCCGCGCTCGCCGAGCACGCCTGGGCGGTGGCGCATGGCGAGTGAGAACCGGACGCGCACCGCGCTGCTCGTCGACTGGGGCGGAGTCCTGACCACGAACCTGTTCGCGTCGTTCGGCGAGTTCTGCACGGACGCCGGCCTCGCGCCCGAGGCGCTCGTGGAGGCGTTCCGCGGCAACCGCGAGTTCCGCGACACGCTGATCCTGTTCGAGGAGGGCAAGATCGAAGAGCCTGAGTTCGAGCAGCGCTTCGGCGCGCTGCTCGGCGTCGACCACGTCGGCCTGATCGACGGCCTGTTCGCGCGCGTAGGGCCGGACATGGCGATGCTGGCCGCGGTCCGGAACGCGCGCGCCGCGGGGATCCGCACGGGCCTGATCTCGAACTCGTGGGGCACGCGCCGCTACGACCGCGCGCTGCTGGAGGAGCTGTTCGACGGCGTCGTGATCTCGGGCGAGGTCGGGATGCGCAAGCCAGCGCCGGAGATGTACGTGCTCGGCGCGCAGCGCGCCGGCGCGGCGCCGGCGGCGTGCGTCTACGTCGACGACCTGCCGTTCAACCTGCCGCCGGCGCAGGAGCTGGGCATGGCGACCGTGCACCACCTCGACGCGGCGCAGACGATCGCCGAGGTCGAGCGGCTGCTCGGCGTGTCGCTGGCGTAGCATCCGCCGCCGGATGCGTCGCCGCTCCCCGCAGGTCCTCGCCGCCGTGCTGACGCTGCTCGCCGTCACGCTGGCGCTGAGCGCCTGCGGCGAGGACAGCCTCAGCGCCCAGCAGCTCCGCGCGAAGGCGGCGGCGATCTGCACGAGCGCGACACGCGCGATCGACCGGATCCCGATGCCGGCGGCGCCCGCGCAGGCGGGCCGCTTCCTCGAGCTGGGACTCGCGCGTCTGCGCCCCGCCGCCGCGCGGCTGAGAGCGCTGAAGGCGCCGCAGGACCTGCGCGGCCAGTACGACCGCGCCGTCCAGCTCGCGGTCCAGGAGGTCGCGCTGGTCGACCGCCACGCCCGCGCGATCAGGACCGGCGACGATCCGGCCGACGCGTTCCACCAGCTCGCCGCCGCCCTTCAACCGCTCACGACGGAGGAGAACGCGTTCTGGCGCGCGCTGGAGATCCCGTCGTGCGTGCGGACGTAAGCAAGACTCGGGCGTGAAGCTGGCGGATGCCGGCGCCCGTCAGGCAAGGACGCAGCCGGTGTGGCGTACTTCGTACGCGAACCGGCGAGGACGCCGCCTGGCGGGATGCCGGCGCCGCCAGGTTCAGGCCCGCTTCCCGCGGCCGTACAGGAATCTCGTCAGCCGCTCCAGCAGCTTCGTGCGGCGCGGGCTGTACGGGAACATGTGCGGGTCCTTCTTCGGCGCCAGCCGCGTCACGAGCAGCGTCTGCTGCTTGGTGTACTTGCGGATCCCGCCGGCGCCGTGGCGCGAGCCGAGGCCGGAGGTCTTCCAGCCGCCCATCGGCAGCTCCAGCGTCGTGTAGTTGACCTGCGCGTCGTTGACGCAGACCGCGCCGGCCTGCACGCGCCGCGCGAGCTGTTCGCCGCGGTGTGTGTCCTTCGTCCAGACCGACGCCTGGAGTCCGAACGGCGAGTCGTTCGCGAGCCGCAGCGCCTCCTCGTCGTCGGCCACCTTCATGATCGGCAGCGTCGGACCGAAGGTCTCCTCTGTCATGCACGCCATCGAGTGATCGACGTCGACCAGCACGGTCGGCTCGTAGAAGGCGCCGGGGCCGCTGCCGCGCTTGCCGCCGACCAGCACTCTCGCGCCCTTCGCGACGGCGTCTCTCACGTGCGCGTCGACGATCTCGATCTGCGGCGGATAGATCATCGAGCCGATGTCGACCGTGCCCGGCCCGCTCGGCACGCCCTGGCGCAGCGCGCCGACCTTGTCGGCGACCTTGCGCACGAACTCGTCGTAGACCGGCGCCTCGACGTAGACGCGCTCGACCGAGATGCAGACCTGGCCGCCGTTGTTCATCGAGTAGTAGGCGGCGGCGTTGGCGGCGCGCTCGACGTCGGCGTCGGCCAGCACGATCATCGGGTCCTTGCCGCCCAGCTCCAGCCCGACCGGCGTGAGCGTGCTCGCGGCGCGCTGCATGACCTTGACGCCGGTCTCCGTCGAGCCGGTGAACATCACGAAGTCGACCGCGTCGATCAGCGCCTCGCCGGCCTCGCGGCCGGTGCCGGTCGCGACCTGGAAGACGTGCTCGGGGATCCCGCAGGCGCGCAGGCCCTCCTCCATCAGCAGCGACGTCAGAGGCGTCACCTGCGCCGGCTTCAGCACGGCCGCGTTGCCGGCGGCGAGCGCCGGGATGCAGTCGCCGAAGGAGTTCGTCAGCGGGAAGTTCCACGGCCCGATCACGCCGACGACGCCGACCGGCGCGTAGCGCACGATCAACCGCTTGCCCTTCGTCATCGGGTTCGAGGTCTTGACGTGCTCGTCGGCGAGGTACTCAGGCGCCTGCTTGGCCCAGAAGCCGAACGCGTTCGCGCAGTACATGACCTCGGCGAGCAGCGCGTCCTCGTAGGTCTTGCCGGTCTCCGAGACGATCGTCCTGATGATCCGCTCGGCGTTGTCGGTCGTCCACTTCTGCATGCGCCGCAGGACCTTGCCGCGCTCCTCGAAGCCGAGCGCCTCCCACGCGGGCTGCGCCGCGCGGGCGCGCGCGACCATCGCGGTCACCTCGTCGCGGCTGAGCGCCGGAACGGTCGCGATGATCTCGCCCGTCGCCGGGTTCTCGACGGGGATGCCGGTGTGGGTGCCGTCGCCGTTCTGGACGGCGGCCGGTGCCTGCTCGGTGGTCGACATGGCGCGCTCCTTCTCGGGACTCGGCGTGGGTCCGAATTGACCCCCGGTCAAGCCTACCGAAGCCGCACAGCGATTTGGCCGCGTGGCCAGGGCTGGCGTCAGCGCGCGAGCGTCAGTCGGCCAGCTCGACGCGCTCGATGCTCGGCGGGTCGATCGGCCGGTCGCCGGGGCCGGTCTCGACGCCCTCGATCTTGTCGACCGCGTCCATCCCGTCGACCACGCGGCCGAAGGCGGTGTGTCTGCCGTCGAGCCACGGCGTCGCCTCGGCGGTGACGATGAAGAACTGCGAGCCGTTCGTGTTCGGGCCGGCGTTCGCCATCGCGAGCGTGCCGCGGACGATCTTGTGCTGGTTGATCTCGTCGATGAACGTGTAGCCCGGGCCGCCGGTGCCGGTGCCCTGGGGGCAGCCGCCCTGGATCATGAAGTCGGGGATCACGCGGTGGAAGATCAGGCCGTCGTAGAAGCCTCTCTCGGCGAGCTCGCGGAAGTTCGCGACCGTCTTCGGCGCGTCCTCGTCGAACAGCTCGAGCGCGATCGCGCCATGGGTCGTGTACAGCGTGGCCTGGGACATCGGTGGCTCCTCGGGTCCGGGTCGCGGGTCCCGCCCACCCTACTGACCGACCGCCGCCGCCAGCCGGTCCAGGAACGGGGCCTGCGCCGGCAGCAGCTTCTCGCGCGCGGCGGCGAGCGTCAGCCATGCGGCGCGATCGACCTCGGGGAAGGTGCGCACCCGCCCGGAGCGCGGCGGCCATTCGAGCTCGAACGTGTTCGAGACGATCGCGTCGGCGTCGAGGTCGCCCTCGAGCGCCCACGCGATCACGACCTTGCCGCTGCGCAGGCGCACCTCGCCGAGCGCGAGCAGCTCCTCCTCAGGCGCGCCGGCGAACAGCGTCGAGCCGGTCTCCTCCGCCAGCTCGCGCAGCGCGCACGCCCGCTCGTCCTCGCCCGCGTCGACCTCGCCCTTCGGGATGCTCCACGCACCCGCATCCCTCCTGGCCCAGAACGGCCCGCCGGGATGCACGAGCAGCACCTCCAGCTCACCGCCGCCCGCCCGCCGAAACAGCAGGATCCCCGCACTGCGCCGCGCCATCGCGCGCCCCAACTCCGCTCAGCCGCGGACCGGCTCGAGCCGCAATCGGTGGCCGGTGCCGTCGACGGTGGCGCCGTCGAGCTGCTCGACCACGCGCGCGGCGGCGTCGGCGGGGACGTCGAGGAAGGCGAAGCGGTCGAGCATGCGCACATTGCGGATCGCCTCGCCGTCGAGGCCGGTGGCGGCGGTGATCGCGTGGATCAGGTCCTTCGGCTCCAGGCCGTCCGCGCGGCCGCCCGAGAGCACGAGCCGCGTGCGCGCCTCGGCGCCTTCGTCCCCGTTCATCAAGGCGTGCGGCTTGGAGTGCCGGGGCGGCTTGGCCTCGACCTTCAGCGCGGCGACGTGCGCGCCCGGCGTCCACGGCGCCATCGGCGTCCCGGTGTGGCGTTCGATCGCCTCTATGTCGCGCTTCTGGCGCGGCTCGTAGAACGTGATCGCGCGGCCCGAGCGGCCGATCCGCCCGGTGCGCCCGATGCGGTGGACGTAGACGTCCGGCGAGGTCGGCACGTCGAAGTTGATCACGTGCGTGACCGACGAGATGTCGAGCCCGCGCGCGGCGACGTCGGTCGCGACGAGGATCGGCAGCCGGCCGCTCTTGAACGACAGCATCACGCCGTCGCGCGAGCCCTGCGACATGTCGCCGTGCAGCGCCTTGACGTTCATGCCGCGGTCGCGCAGGCGCCGGTAGAGCTGGTCGCAGCGGATCTTCGTGCGCACGAACACGATCGCCTGGTCGGGCCGCTCGGCCTCCAGCACGCCCACCAGCGCGTCGTCCTTCTCCCGCGGCGAGGTCTCGAGCGAGAACTGCTCGACCGTGTCGACGGTCAGGGTCGCCGCTCTCACCTTCACGAGCACCGGGTCATAGAGGTACTGCTCCGCGAGGCGGCGGATCTCCGGCGGCATCGTCGCGCTGAACAGCGCGGTCTGCCGCGAGCCCGGCGTCAGCGCCATGATCTTCTCGACGTCCTCCAAGAAGCCGAGGTCGAGCATCTCGTCGGCCTCGTCGAGCACGACGAAGCGGCAGTCGTGCAGCACGAGCGAGTGACGCGAGATGAGGTCCTTCACGCGCCCGACCGTGCCGACCACGATGTGCCCGCCGGCGCGGAGCTGCGCCTGCTGGGAGCGGATCGGCGCGCCGCCGAAGACGGCGACGACGTCGACGCCCTTGCGCGCGCCGTACGCGCGCAGCGCCTGCGTGACCTGGATGCACAGCTCGCGCGTCGGGGTCAGCACGAGCCCCTGCACCTCGCGCACCTCGGGATCGACGTATTCGATCAGCGGCAGGCCGAACGCGGCCGTCTTGCCCGAGCCGGTCTGCGCCTGGCCGATCACGTCCGCGCCCGTCAGCAGCGGCGGGATCGCCTGCTCCTGGATCGGACTGGGCGATTCGTAGCCGACGTCGCGCAGCGCGTCGAGCAGGGAGTCGGAGAGGCCGAGCTCGGCGAAAGTGCTCACGCGCCTGAGACTAGACGGAAGCGCGCCAAGAGGTCGCGCGGGCGCGCCGGCTCACGCCTTCGGGTCGAGCAGGAGCTTGCCGGTCGTGCGCCGCTCGGCGAGCTCGGTCTGCGCGCGCGCGGCCTCGCTCAGCGGGTAGGTCGCGCCGACGACCGGTTTGATCTCCCCGCGCGCGGCGCGCGCGTAGAGGTCGCTCAACGCGGCCTCGACCATGCCGGGCCGGTCGAGGCAGTGGTTGAACCAGAAGCCGACGACCGCGCGCGAGGTCTTCATCAGCTTGCCGCTGCGCACCTCGCGCTGCTCGCGCGTGGCGATCCCATAGACGACGAGCCGCCCGAACGGCGCGAGCGCGTCGAAGGACGCGTCGAACACGGCGCCGCCGGCCAGCTCGAAGACGACGTCGACCGGCTGTCCACCGTTCGCGCCGAGCAGCCGCTCGGTCATCCCCTCCGGCGCGGCGTCGATCGCAGCGTCCGCACCCAGCGACAACGCCAGCTCCCGCTTCTCCTGCGTCGAGGCGGTCGCGATCACGCGCCCCGCGCCGAGCGGCTTGCCGAGCTGCACGGCGAGCGATCCCGTCCCCCCGGCCGCCCCGTGGACGACGACCGACTCGCCGGGTCGCAACTGCGCGCTCGTCCTGTACAGGTGCCAGGCGGTGAGGCCCTGGATCAGCAGCGCGAGCGCGGCGCCGTCGTCGACCCCGTCGGGGATCGGGAACGTCAGCGACGCGGGCGCGGTCGCGTATTCCGCGTAGCCGCCCGTCCCGCACAGCGCGATCACGCGCTCGCCGGTGTCGACCCGCACGCCCGCGACCTCGCCGCCGGGAACGAACGGCAGCTCGCGCTTGGCGATGTAGTCGTTCGTGCGCTGGTGGGTGTCGGCGAAGTTCAGGCCCGCGCGCGCGACCGCGATCAACACCTCGCCCGGTCCGGGCTCAGGCGTGGGCAAATCGACCAGCTCGAGCACCTCCGGCCCGCCGAACTCCCGCTGCTGGATCGCGCGCATCGGCCGCGCAGGCTACCCGTTGACCGCGCGCCGAGCAGTGCGCCGCCGCTACGCTGTCGCCGTCCTGCACCCGACCGGAAAGACGCCAACCACGATGTCGCTCACCGTCGTCGGCTCGATCGCGTTCGACGCCGTCTCCACGCCGTTCGGCAGCCGCGAGAAGATGCTCGGCGGCTCGGCGGTGCACTTCTCGCTCGCCTCGTCGTTCTTCACCGACGTGCGGCCGGTCGGGCCCGTCGGCGACGACTTCGGCGACGCGGAGTACGGCGTCCTGCACGGGCGCGGCGTACACACCGACGACATCGAGCACGTGCCGGGCGGCGAGACGTTCTTCTGGCGCGGCCACTACGACTACGACCTCAACACCGCGCACACCGACGACACGCGCCTGAACGTCTTCGGCGACTTCCGGCCGAAGCTCTCGCAGGCCAGCCGCGACTGCGACGTGCTGTTCCTCGCCAACATCCAGCCCGACCTCCAGCGCGAGGTGCGCGAGCAGTGCACGAACGCCAAGTTCGTCGCGCTCGACTCGATGAACCTGTGGATCGAGACGGCGCGCGACTCGCTGCTGAAGACGATCGAGACGGTCGACTGCGTGATGCTCAACGACGCCGAGATCCGCCAGCTCACGCGCAAGCCGAACCTCGTCCAGGCCGCGCGCGAGCTGCGCGCGCTCGGCCCCAAGGTCGTCGTCGCCAAGCAGGGCGAGTACGGCGCCGCGATGCTGACCGACGAGGGCTTCTTCGGCCTGCCGGCGTTCCCGCTCGAGACGGTGCTCGACCCGACCGGCGCGGGCGACTCGTTCGCCGGCGGCTTCGTCGGCTGCATCGCCGCGCACGGCGGCGAGGACCTCTCGCACGAGACGCTGCGCCGCGCGATGGCCTACGGCACCGCGATCGCCTCCTACAACGTCGAGGAGTTCGGCACCGAGCGCGTGCGCCGCCTCACGCGCGAGGAGATCGTCGCGCGCGTGAGCGAACTGGCCCAGATCACGCAGTTCGCCGACGCTCCGCTGGCGTTGCGGGCATAGCGCCCCGTCACCGGCGTCGTCACCCGGGTGACGCGCCGACCGAAGGGGTGACAGCGGGTACCGGCGGCGGGTAGCATCGCCCCGTGGAGTGGACGGGCTTCCTCTTCCTGATGCTTGCGCTCAAGATCCCGCTCGGGATGCTGCTCTACCTCGTCTGGTGGGCGGTCAGACAGACGCCCGACGAGGAGCAGCAGCCGTACGGCGAGGGCGACGGCGGCTCGCGCGTGCGCCAGCACCCGCGCCGGCCGTTCCCGCGCCTGCCGCGGCGCGGCCCGCACGGCGACCCCGAGCCGGCGGCGCCGCCGCGCGTCCGCACGACCGTTGCCCGCTCGCGCACGCCGGAGCGCTGACGAGGCGCCGCCGCCCGGCGGTGCCGCGCCGCCCCGCGTGGCACACTTCGCGCCGATGGCGACGCCCGCGACCTCGGTGCTGTCCGACGGCACGATCCTCGAGCTGGTCGAGGACGGCCGCATCAAGATCGACCCGTGGGACCCGTCGCTCGTGCAGCCGGCGAGCGTCGACCTGCGGCTCGGCGACACGTTCCGCGTCTTCCACAACCACCGCATCAGCTCGATCGACCTGCGCCAGCCGCCGGGCAACCTGACGGAGGAGGTGCGGATCGCCGAGGGCGACGTGTTCGTGATCCACCCGGGCGAGTTCTGCCTCGGCCGCACGCTCGAATGGGTCGAACTGCCCGACGACGTCGTCGCGCGGATCGAGGGCAAGTCCTCGCTCGGCCGGCTCGGGCTGATCGTGCACGCGACCGCCGGCTTCTGCGACCCCGGCTGGAAGGGCACGCTGACGCTGGAGCTGAACAACCTCACGCGCGTCCCGATCAAGCTCTCGCCCGGCCTGCTGATCGCCCAGCTCTCGTTCATGTCGCTCGACCGCCCGGCGCGCCGGCCGTACGGGAGCGCGGAGCTGGGCTCCCACTACCAGGGCCAGCGCGAGGCAACCGAGTCGCGCTACGGATCCCCCTCGCCGACCTCCGCCTGATCGGGTAGGCTCGCGCGCGATGCTCCAGGTGCTCGCAGTCGTCGCCGACACCGGCACGAAGACGGCCTTCTACATCGCCGGCGGCGCGCTCGCCTGCTGGGCGGTGCTGATCGGCGTGATCGGCATCACGAGCCCGTCGTTCCCCCGCGGCGCCGGCGCGGCGCGCGGCGTGATGCTCGTGAGCGGCCTGCTGATGGCGACCGCGATGGCGACCGCCGTCATCGTCTCCTCGTAGCGCTTAGCTGAACGCTCGCGTATTCACAAGCCGGACGCCGGCCCGCAAGGCCGATCCGGTAGAACAGGTGTGAGACCGAGCACAGCCAGGGAGATCCCATGAGCACCGAGACGGCAGGGAATGGAGTGTCCGACGGTGGCGTAGCGACGGCCGCCGCCACACTGACGGTCACCGACAACCGCACCGGCCGGCAGTACGAGCTTCCGATCAGCGACGGGACGATCCGCAGCATCGACCTGCGCCAGATCAGAGTCGACGACGATGACTTCGGGCTGATGACCTACGACCCGGCGTTCATGAACACCGCGTCGTGTCGCTCGTCGGTCACGTTCATCGACGGCGACAAGGGCATCCTCGAGTACCGCGGCTATCCGATCGAGCAGCTCGCCGAGCAGTCCTCCTACCTGGAGGTCGCCTATCTGCTGATCCACGGCGAGCTGCCGACGCAGCAGCAGCTCGAGACGTGGACGCACGAGATCACGATCCACACGTTCGTGCACGAGAACGTCAAGGAATTCATGCAGGGCTTCCGCTACGACGCGCACCCGATGGGGATGCTGCTCGCGTCGGTCGGCGCGCTCTCGACGTTCTACCCGGAGGCGAACCAGATCAAGAACGCGCAGGTGCGCTACGAGCAGATCATCCGCCTGCTCGCGAAGATGCCGACGCTCGCCGCGTTCGCCTACCGCCACAACCGCGGGATGCCGTACGTGTATCCCGACAACGACCTCAGCTACGCGGGCAACTTCCTCGGGATGCTGTTCAAGATCGCCGAGCTGAAGTACCAGCCCGACCCGCGCGTGGAGAGAGCGCTCGACGTCCTCTTCATCCTCCACGCCGATCACGAGCAGAACTGCTCGACGAGCGCCGTGCGCGGCGTCGGCTCCTCACAGGTCGATCCCTACTCGGCGCTCGCCGCCGGCGTCGGCGCGCTCTACGGTCCGCTGCACGGCGGCGCGAACGAGCAGGTGCTGCGGATGCTGCACCGCATCGAGCGCACAGAGAACATCCCCGACTTCATCACGGGCGTGAAGGCCGGCGACGAGCGGCTGATGGGCTTCGGCCACCGCGTCTACAAGAACTACGACCCGCGCGCGCGGATCATCAAGAGAGCCGCGCAGGACGTCTTCGAGGTGACGGGCACGAACCCGCTGCTCGACATCGCGCTCGAGCTGGAGAAGATCGCGCTCGAGGACGAGTACTTCATCGAGCGCAAGCTCTACCCGAACGTCGACTTCTACTCGGGCCTCATCTACGAGGCGCTCGGGATGCCGGTCGAGATGTTCCCGGTGCTGTTCGCGATCGGCCGCACGAGCGGCTGGATCGCGCAGTGGCTGGAGATGATCGAAGAC
>Ga0207664_10000175_pt1 | contig 49797 bp, 40 predicted proteins | sample LARL83metaG_FD_184349 | JGI IMG/M metagenome (GOLD analysis project Ga0207664, IMG submission 184349) | Corn, switchgrass and miscanthus rhizosphere microbial communities from Kellogg Biological Station, Michigan, USA - LAR L8-3 metaG... | ecosystem: Host-associated > Plants > Roots >...
TGGCCGAGACTACGATGCGGACTTTCGGACCCGCATGCGAGGTGAGGGTGTGTTTGCTCGCCTGATCAAAGAGCGGTTCGAAAAAGCCTGCCGTCGAAGCAATATCGAACCCTCGCGAGCCATCCGGCTCGACACTCAGCATTTCAAGGCTCCCCAGGAGCCGGACCTTCAAGCATCCCTATTTTGAGGCCGTACTGACGGGAGAGTTCTCGAGGGCCCAGCTCCCTGTCAATTCCAAAATGCATTACTTCGTACTGTATAAGCACGTAAAAACGCAGTACATTTAGCACATGCCGAGGGGACGCCCAAAAACCAAGACCACCACCGTTACCCTGCGAGTCTCGCCGGGACTGAAGGCCGCTGCTGAAATGGCCGCCGAGCGTGATCACAGAAGCCTGACGGGGCTGATCGAAGTCCTGATCCTCAATCATTGCAAAAGCCAAGACATTCCCGTCACCGCCTCCAAAAAGGAGACCAGTTCATGACCAGAACCGCGGCAATTCGAAAATCCGCCAAGCCCGTCAGCAAACAAGCTGATGTCCCCTTCTACAGATCGAACGAAAAGCCCTACGGGTGTTTCAGCAACCTATTTCGACGCTCAATGCTTTTTGAGGGGCGGGAGTATCCTACCGCCGAGCACGCCTACCAAGCCGGCAAGGCTCGGAAGGAAGCCGTACGTGAGTGGATTCTAAGTGCACCATCCCCTTCCTTGGTCGCGATGGCAGCACATGGTCTGTATACCTGGGACATCGCTCCGGATTGGTCACGGATCAAGTTCGACAGGATGCGGGATGTGCTCAGGGCAAAATTCACGCAGCATGAGGATCTGAAAGAGCTTCTTCTTTCGACTGGTGAGGCGCGGTTGGTGGAGGTTGGAAAGACGGACAACGTAGTCAATCGGACTTGGGGTGAAGTGAACGGAAAAGGATTGAATATGCTTGGCTTGTTGCTGATGGAAGTACGCGAAGAGATCCACGAACAGGCCGTATTGCGCATCAAGACAAGCGCCAAGAAAACCAAGCAGATGAGCGGATCACGTACTCGCGATGCCGTTCGAGCGGTTGCCTGAATTCGGTCCCACCGTCATAACGATGCCAACGAATCGCTACGAGACTGAGCTAGAGAAGCTTGCGGCCACTTATGCGGCGGCGATGCGCGAGGATGTCGAGCATCTCAAACTTGCTATTTCCGGAGCAAGTGAATCAAGCGTCATCGGCGTAGGATCCGGTGGCTCATTCACTGTCGCCTCGCTTCTGTGCAATTTGCATGAGACCTACACGGGCCGCGTATCCCGGCCATCGACGCCGCTAGAGATCATCTGCAATCCGACACTGGCTTCTTCAAGCCCGGTGTTCATGATCTCCGCGGAGGGCAAAAATCCAGATATCACCGAAGCGCTTGAACGTGCCAGGCACCATAGCGCCCGTCCCGTTCATGTGGTGACTAATCGCGCCGACAGCCCACTTATGGAAGCGGCATCGCAGCTGTCCGACGTCAGCACGCACGTGTTTGAACTGCGCGAAAAGGATGGCTATCTGGCGACTAACAGCCTCCTGCTTGACGCCGTGCTGGTGGCGCGCGCTTACGGAGAACTAGATGGCGCGGCAGACGGCATTCCTGCCTCTATGGGCAACCTCAGAATCGGTACGCAAAGCGTCCAGCATTGGGTTGAATCGGCAGCCACCTTTGTAGAGGCCGCCACCCGGCGCGGCGCGGTCGTTATTACCTACTCACCTTTACTCCGCCCCATTGCAGCTGATCTGGAATCAAAGCTTTCAGAGGGGGCGCTATTGCATTGCCAACTGGCGGATCTCAGATCGTTCGCTCACGGCCGCCATCTCTGGCTGGCCGAACGCCCAGCGGATATCGTGATTCTGGCACTCATAGAACCATCGCTAAGCGAGCTGTGGAGCAAAATGAGTGCACTTTTCCCAAGGGAAGTCCCCACACTTACAATGTCGCTGGCAGGTGCCACTCCCAGCGATCTTATTGCGGGCTTAGTTGGCGCGATGCATCTAGTGGGAGCTATCGCGGGAAAGCTGGGCAAAGATCCGGGGCGACCTGACGTCCCGCAGTTCGGCAGGGATATTTATTACATCGACCTGCCGAAGGTCATTCCGTCGCCCGTGGCCCGCTTACCGACCGAAGAACAGTCAAAGTACGATGTGCTCGGGGCTCGGTGGCCGTCACCGCGAAAGCGCAGTGACCTAACCAGGGCCAAGGATGCCTTTGTCGACGCCATTACGCAGCAGCAGTTTCGCGCCGTTGTCTTCGATTATGACGGTACCTTGTCCGCCTCACAGCGACGAACTGGGCCGCCGTCAGAGCCGGTACTCAACCACCTGAGGCGCTTGGTGGCAGCTGGTGTCGTGGTTGGCATTGCCTCAGGTCGTGGTGATTCGATCCAAGAGCAACTAGCCGAAGTCCTCCCCGAGCCGACCCTCAGCCGCCTTTTCCTTGGCCTCTACAACGGTGGCTGGATTGGATCGGCAATGTCTCCGCCCGAGACGCCGAAAGGCACGGTGGAGTTCCTAAGTCATGTCACGCGCATCGCGCGCAAGTTGCAGTCGCTTGGCGTCCCGATCGAGCGCATTAAGACAACACACCCATATCAAGTCAGCATCCGCTTCCGAGACGGCTTGCCCACGGATCAGATGTGGTTCGTCGTCGCCGACGCTCTGCGTCAAGCCGGGCTGACCACTGGTACTTTGTTCCGAAGCAAGCACTCGGTGGATGTACTGGCTCCAGGCATTGGCAAGTCAGGTCTCATTGCGCACATCATCCAACATGAAAAAGTCGACCCGTATCAGGTTCTGACGATGGGCGATCAAGGTGCATGGCCGGGTAATGATGTCTCGCTGCTCGAACACCGGTTCTCGCTTAGTGTGGATATGCCGTCAAGACGATTGGACCGCGGGTGGAAGCTGGCTCCCGGCCACAAGCGCGATGTGGACGCAACGCTTTGGTACCTGGACCGCTTCCATTTAGACGGATCGGACGGCTTCAGGTTCTCGCTGTCTGATGAACCTTTGAGCGATGACTAATCATGCAGGATCTCTACGCGGCGGAACTCTTGGCGCGAGTAATGGGATGGCAGAACCAGGAGTTGGTACTCAAACACGTGCCCGAGCTCCAGTTGCTTGCCTACTATAAGTACGATCATTACCAACGCTTCGGCCCAGGTCGACGGTTCATTGAAAGCTTGGCGCTATGGCTCAGTCGGCTTGAACCTGAAGACCGACCGGCAGCCCTTGAGCTCGTTGAAGAGAAGCTAATTTACTTCTCTGACAGAGAAATATCGCATCTGGTGGAAACCGCTTATCCTGACCTGATAGTGCAGGAGCGACTTCGCTTGGTGGCCGAGGAGTACGGCATACCCACGTACAAAGTCGGAGAACTATCCCGGCACCCCCGGTTTAAAGAGCTACAGCTGAAGTCGCTGTACTTGGGGCTGAGCGATGGCGCTAGAACCAATGAGCTTCGCCGCGCCAGCAACCACCGCATCAACAACGAACAAATCTGGCAAGCCTACGAACTGGGCGAGCAAAAATCGACTTCGATGCTCAAAGACCTCGGAGAGAAACTGAAGGAAGCAGAGTTCGAATCCCAGTCACCTCACTTCAACTTGATATGGTTACTAGATGACTTCTCAGGCAGCGGGAACACCTATATCCGTTACGACAGCGAGCATAAAACCTACGGCGGCAAGCTCCAGAAGGTCTACGAGCAGCTACACGAAAGGCACCTCATAGATCCCTCGCATTATGAAGTGTTCCTTGTGCTCTACGTTGCAACACGCCAGGCGATTGACCACATCGAGTATTGGAGCGAACGGTTTACCTCGGAGCGGGGGTTCAAGCCGCTCCAACTGCGAGTGCTTTGCAAGCTCGAGCGCAACTTGGCATTAACCGAGACTCCAAATACCGGCCTTGGCGAGCTTCTGGCCAAAGAGAAGTACTTTGACCCCAGGGCTGATGATAAACATATGAAGGTCGGTGGCGCAGACGGTCGACTCGGTTTCGCCAATTGCGCATTGCCGATCGTGCTATCACATAACACACCCAACAATTCTGTCTACTTGCTTTGGGGGCCAGAGCATTTCAATTACTCCGGGCTGTTTCCACGGGTCGTGAGGCACAGAGACTTCTGATGGCTTACAACGTAAATCCTTTCCTGGAACGTCGATCTGAGCGAACGACTTCGGATCAGGAGTTCGCGCTCGTCTTTTCTCCCAAGATATTGGAGAAACTTTCCGACGCAGCGTTTCAAGGAGGCGTACACATCTTTCGCAGCGCACCAGGTGGTGGCAAGACGACGATTCTTCGGGCGTTCACCCCCAGTGTACTGCGCAGCTTCTGGCGTGCGAAAGGCAACAACGAGCTGAAAGAATCTTTTCCCCTGTTTGTTCAGAGGGGCGTGTTGGACGATCAGGACGGTCCCCGTTTGCTGGGTGTACTGATCTCATGTGCCTCGGGTTACGCCGACCTGCCAACGGGCGCGTCGTCGATCGACGAGGGCCCATTTCGAGCTTTACTCGACTGCCGTGTAGTGCTGCGCACGATTCGTAGCTTGAGTGCCTTTCTCGGCTTTAGTGCCGATGAGTATCTTGACTCGATTCAGCTGGAATACGGAGACGGTGCTAGGGATATCCAGGGTATTCCAAAACTAGCCTCCGCTCGAGAGTTGGCCGAGTGGGCCGAGATGCAGGAGAAGCGCATCTACGCGGAACTGGATGCTTTTGCCGGCCGGGCTACCCAAGCTCTTCCGTCAAGCCAGAGATTCGAAAGCGTACTATGGCTCCAGTCCGTACGCTTTATACAGAATGGCACGCCCGTGGCAGCCAATCGTTTGCTTATGGTCGATGACCTTCATCGCCTGCGGCGCAAGCAACGAGAAATGCTAGTTGACGAGCTTACAGTTCAACGGCCCGAGATTCCGATCTGGCTGGCTATGCGGACCTTGGTGTTAGGGGAAGCACTACTGTCCCAAGGTGCCAGGCAGGGTCGAGACATTCATGAGTACGCTCTAGAGGAGCTATGGGGTGGGCCCAAGGGTATTCACCAGTTCATTCCATTCGCACAGAATGTGTTGGACAGGCGAATGAATCGCCAGGACACCGTTACTGGCAATTTTTCACAACGTCTACGAGAGCAACTGGAACCAGAAGAAATCCGCGAATTTATTCAGTCAGCCGTCGATGCGTTTCGGACGACGGTTCAGCCGCATGAGAAAAACGCTCGCTACAGCGAGTGGACAGCTCGGGCAGAGAAGAAATCAGCAGAGCCCACCGTAGATACGCTGCTAGAGCTATTTGTAACCAGAATTCTGATAGCGCGCGATGCTTCAAAGAAACAAATGAGCTTTGACTTGGCGCTGCCAGCCGAGGAGATCGACGACAAGGATAACTCGTCGCTCCGTGGAGCCGCCGAGATTCAGCTTCACGAGGAGTTGAAGCTTCCATACTTCTACGGATTGGAACGGCTATGCGTGATGGCTACTTACAACGTCGAAGAGCTTTTATCGATGGCTGCCGCGCTCTACGAAGGCATCGTCGCACGGCAGGTGCTCCGTAAACGGAGCCCCGAGTTGTCCCCGGCGGAACAGGAAAAGATCCTCCGGGAATCGGCCGCCCGGCGGCTCAAGTTCGTGCCCAAACAGCACACCGAAGGTGCGCGAGCCCAGAAACTTATCATGTCCATCGGCGGCTACTGTCGGGAGCGCACGTTCCTGCCAAACGCGCCTTATGCGCCTGGTGTGACGGGTGTTCGACTTTCACAATCGGAAATGGAAAAACTAGAGGGAGGTTCACGCCTCCTTGGTGAACAGGGTGCGCTGCTACGGCGAGTACTGTCAGAGTGTATCGCGGAAAACCTGCTGGTCCTTCGCACAAGCGGTGCCAGCACAGCACGTGAGGCAGGATCGATCCTGTATCTTAACCGCACCTTATGCGCGCATTTTGGCTTGCCACTTCAAATGGGGGGATGGCAGGACGTGTCGTGCGTAAATCTGATCGATTGGATGTCGCGCGGCTGGAGGCCACAGCAGCGTTTGGTAATGGGGGGCTAGAAATGCACATGCTGTGGGATCAGTACGTGTTCCGACGGGGTTCGGATGCCAATGAGTTGTGGGACCACATGTTCGAAAGTCGCCCTGTGCGTCTTCTCTATATCGCTGGTAGCGGGTTCGATGTCCGTGCCCAGGTGGTGATGCGCGAGTGCGTTAACAGCATACGTAACTCCGGAGCAATCTTGCAGGAAGCAACATTGGTCCTGATCAAGTTCGCAAACTACCGGCTGGACGCCAGCTTAGAGGAATTAACCGAGCAAAATGCTCGCGACCTTACCGATCTTTTCTCAGCTATCGGTCGTGTGGAATACGTATCCTATGGCGCAGGTGAAGGGGATGAAGAAATAAGCGCTAGCAGCGCGCTCCGGCAAGGAACTGATGCGGTGCTGCGGAAGATCGTCGGTCAGACAGACATCATTCTCGATGCCAGTTCATTGCCTCGAGTGGCCTATTTGGCTTTAATGACCAGCTTGCTGAACCGTTTGATTCCCGACAAGGACGCTCCTGATGCGCTTGCCGCGAGCGGAGTCAACTTTCAGATACTGGTCGCTGAGGACGCTGGATTGGATGGCCAAATCATGGCGGAAGATCCCAGTAGTGAAATCGTCCATGTACCAGGATTCTCTGGTGCCATGCAGTTAGAGAGTGTCCAGGATTGGCCGCTCGTGTGGTTTCCAATTCTAGGCGAACACCGGGTCAACCAACTTCAACAGATCATGAGGTCGACCAATATCCCTGGCGAGGCTGAGATTTGTCCGGTGCTACCGCATCCGTCCCGCAATCCGCGTCGCGCTGATCGACTGCTGGTCGAGTACAAAGAAGCACTGTTCGACTCGCGCCGTACACCCACAAGCAACATCCTCTACGTCCATGAGTCGCAGCCCTTTGAAGTCTACCGACAATTGTTAGGAGCGATGAACCGATACCGCGAGAGTATGGCAATCTTGGGTGGATGCACGCTCGTCGTGACACCTTTCGGCAGCAAGTTGATCACGTTGGGTGCGGGATTAGCTTGCTTCGAGATGCGCCCACAAGATCTGACAACGGCCCTTTACGGGGTAGCTATTCCACATGCCGAACCCACGCGTTACGTCGCTGACGCTCGTGCTATCCGGAGCTCGCGGCCCGAGATCTGCTGCTTGCTGCTTACTGGGGATGCATACGCATAGGTGTACACCGCCTATTCACTGTGGAAGTGCGTTCGATTGAGAGCCAGCAACCTCGGCACCCATTCACGATCGTAGAACGGTGCTATGCCTGTGGCCTTCATGGAGAGATGTTCAGGCGATCCCTTGAGGAAAACGCGAACTTCGGCTGGCAACTTGCTCTTATAAGCACCTTCGATAGCGTCTGAAACCGTCTCTGCGATCCGGCAATCTTCGCTTGCCAGAATGGCGATTTGCAGCGGCCGGACCGGAAGTTGGCTGAGTTCAGCTTCGAGGAAATAGGCCTGCTCGACTTGGGTGATTCCAGCCAGGCAGGTCATCAGCTTGCTGGTCAGCAAATGATGGTTCTTGGCAATGGCGGCGTTTTCAGCTGCGCCAAGCATCAATCTCGTCGAACCTCCAGCTTGCGCAATGCTTGCCAGGGCGCGTGCCAGGTCATCAGCCGAGAATTGCATGTCGTATGTCGACCCGGGATTGACGTGACAGTGTGTGTTTGGGGTCGCTTCAAAGAGACTCTGGACGTCGATGCTGTAGGCAGAATTTCCCGGCATCGGGGCTTTTCTCAACGCTTCCTCCGAGGTAAAGATTGCAATTACCCGCGCACCGTCATGGCGAATCCAGGCAACGGTTTGACTGTTCCAGACCGTTTGTGCCTCACCCTCCGGATGCTGGATGAAAACGAACGCACTGCTCGCCAGGAGCTTTTTCAGGAAGCGTGGCCGGGTTCCGGGTTCCATGAACGCGCGCTTCAACATTCTTTCAAGGTGCCCGGTTGTAGTCACCACTTCCTCCTGTCGGAATCTAGTGAAGTGGACAACTGCCATAAGCAGTCGCCGCTTCTCGAAATTTGGATCGCCGCTGCAAGGAGATCATCAAGTTTCGTTGCGGTCAGTTCGTTCTACTTGGCGTGGTGGTGGCCAACGTTCCGATGGCTTTCCGTCGACGCTTGTGTCAAAGATCGGCTCCAAAACATAGGCTGGGATAGCCAACTCATGCCATCCCGCTTGGAACACATCATTGGCCGACGGGTAGTGCCGCAGAAGCCACTTGGCTTCACTACGTACCGAAGCCGAAACTCGGCGGTTGCCGAGTAGCAGCCTCAAGAACTCCCTCGTTTCGATGACTGCTCGCGATCGTTCGTACGGTAGCGTCATGACCGCTCCACTTGCGCTCTCATCGAATGCTTCTGCTGATGCTCGTGGAACATCGGCGCATGGCGATTCAGGAACTGCTTCATGGTCCCCTTGTACTTCAGCGCCTCGCCCGGAAGCGATATCGCAAGCGCTTTCGCGATGCTGAGAGCGTACGAGACCTGGCTCTTGGTTGGTGGTTGGAGGTCGTCGTCCAGGATGCTGGCCAGACTGGTGATCAACCGCCACTCGAATGGCGCGTTGGTGCCCGTGCTCAGGCACCGCTCTAGCTGGATGCCCAAGGCTTCCCGAGAGTTCCAGTTCATCGCGATGTCCAAGGACAGATCCAGATCATCATCGACCAATCGAAGTGGCATCGTCGTGTCACCTTCCTATACTTATATGTAGACTACATCTAAAGGCGTAGCCCTAAAAGTATCGTCTGCTTACGGTCACCACATGGACAAGGTGACGCTACAGACCAAATTGGGCACCGCCGTACGTGAGCGTCGACAGGCCCTTGAATACAGCCAAGACACATTCGCCGATGCCATCGGCATGCACCGCGCCTACTACAGCGCCATCGAGCGCGGCGAGCGGAACGTGACGCTGGCCACCCTCGCCAGGGTGGCAGAGGGGCTGGACATGCCGATTGCCGCATTGATGGCACAAGCCAAGCTTTAAGCCCCCGCCGCCGGCATACGGGTTGGCTCAGGACTACCGGGAACAACGTCATTGAATATCGAGTTGAGAAAGACCTTATGGGCCGCGGCCGACAAGCTGCGCTCCAGCATGGACGCGGCCGAGTACAAGCATCTGGTGCTCGGGCTGATCTTCGTGAAGTACATCTCCGATGCGTTCGACGAGTTGCGCAGCGGCCTGCGCGTGGCGCTGGCTGATCCGGAATCCGAGTTGTACCTCGACGATCCCGTGGTACGGGCCGCCGCAGAAGAGGATCGCGACTACTACACCGCCGCCAACGTGTTCTGGGTGCCCGAGCAGGCGCGCTGGGAAAACCTTCGCGCGCACGCCAAGCAGGCGAACATCGGTCGCCGCATTGACGCCGCGCTGGACGCGATCGAGGCGGACAACCCGCGTCTGAAGGGCATCCTCGATAAGCGCTTTGGCCGCGCCCAGCTGGAACCGGGCAAGCTCGGCGAGCTGGTCGATCTGGTTTCCACGATCGGTTTCGGCGCGGGCGACAAGGCCAAGGACGTGCTCGGCGAGGTGTACGAATACTTTCTCGGTCAGTTCGCCAGCGCCGAGGGCAAAAAGGGCGGCCAGTTCTACACGCCCGCCTCGGTGGTGAAGGTGCTGGTGGAAATTCTCGGCCCGCATCAGGGCAAGGTGTACGACCCGTGCTGCGGTTCCGGCGGCATGTTCGTGCAGTCGGAGAAGTTCGTCGAAAGCCACGGCGGCCGCTTCGGTGACCTCAGCATCTACGGCCAGGAGGCAAACCCGACCACTTGGCGGCTGGTGGCGATGAATCTGGCCATCCGCGGCATGGACTTCAACCTCGGCAAGGAGCCGGCCGACACCTTCCACCGCGACCAGCACCCGGACCTGCGCGCCGACTACGTGCTGGCCAACCCGCCGTTCAACATCAGCGACTGGGGCGGCGAACGCCTCGCCGACGACCGCCGCTGGCAATTCGGCACGCCGCCCGCCGGCAACGCCAACTACGCCTGGCTGCAGCACATCCTGCACCACCTGTCCGCGCGCGGGCAGGCCGGCGTGGTGCTGGCCAACGGCAGCATGAGTTCCAACCAGAACAGCGAAGGCACGATCCGCCAGGCGATGGTCGAGCGCGACGTGGTCGAATGCATAGTCGCCATGCCCGGCCAGCTGTTCTTCAACACCCAGATCCCCGCCTGCCTGTGGTTCCTGTCCAAAGACAAGAAGCAAGGCGGCAATGGCCGTATCGATCGCAGCGGCCAAATTCTATTCATCGACGCACGCAAGACTGCCAGCGGCCGCATCAGCCGCACGCAAGTCGAGTTCACCGATGACGACCTGCAACGCATCGCACAGACCTACCACCGCTGGCGCGACACGGATTTCAGCGACGGCCGCGATTATGCCGACGAGCCCGGCTTCTGCCATAGCGCCTCGCTGGAAGAGGTGGAAAAGCACGGATTCGTGTTGACGCCGGGACGTTATGTCGGTGCCGTGGAGGAAGACGATGACGACGAGGCGTTCGCCGAGAAGATAGAGCGGCTGACTGCACAACTGGCCGAGCAGATGGCCAAGGGCGCGGAGCTGGATGCGGTGATTCGGGAGAAGTTGGGGGCATTGGGTTATGGGGTCTGACGAATCCATCGCCAAGATTGGAGACGCCTTCGACCTAGTTAATGGCTTCGCGTTCAAGAGCGCAGATTTTGTCGAAAGCGGAATTCCCGTTATCAAGATAAAGAACGTGAAAGCCGGAGAATTCAGTGAGCAAGCCTTCTCCTACGTCGAAGAAAAGTTTCTAGACAAACGAAAAGACAAGCTGGCGCGGATCGGAGACCTATTGATATCGATGTCGGGGAACAGGCACGACGGTTCTCCCCATACTTGGGTCGGAAAGGTGGCGTACTTCAACAAGCTTGGTCGCTATTTCATCAATCAACGCGTGGGGGCACTGCGCCCCAAGAAAGGCGTAGAACTTGATCTGAAGTTCGCGGCATATGTGCTGGCATCAATGAGCTATCAAGAGCACTTCATCGCCGTGGCTACTAGCTCTGGCGGTCAAGCAAATCTGTCGCCAGCCCAGATACTCGGAGCGCCGCTCAGCCTTCCCTGCTATGCGGAGCAGCATGAGATCGGTTGCCTGATTTCGACATTGGACGACCGCATCGACCTCCTCCGCAAAACCAGCACCACCCTTGAAGCCACCGCCCAAGCCCTGTTCAAGTCGTGGTTCGTGGACATCGACCCCGTGCACGCGAAAGCCGAAGGCCGCGAACCCGACGGCATGGACGCCGCCACCGCCGCGCTGTTCCCCGACTCCTTCGAAGATTCCCCGCTCGGCCCAATTCCGCAGGGTTGGCGCACCGACGAAATTGGCAATGTTGTCAATTGCATTGGCGGCGCAACGCCGAGTACGAAAGAGCCCTCTTTCTGGGAACCATCCGAGCACCACTGGGTGACGCCAAAAGACCTATCCGGGTTGGCGGCACCTGTGCTGATGGATACCAACCGGAAGGTATCGACAGCCGGGTTGAAAAAGATCAGCAGCGGCACCTTACCCAAAGGCACGCTGCTGCTCTCCTCGCGCGCACCGATTGGTTATCTCGCCATCACGCAGATTCCGACGGCTATCAATCAGGGTTTCATCGCCATGCCGCCTGGCGGCGAGCTTCCCCCGGCCTACCTGCTGTTCTGGACACAATGGAACATGGATTCGATCAAGCAGAAGGCCAACGGCTCCACTTTCATGGAAATCAGCAAATCCGCGTTCCGGCCGATCAAACTTTGCGTGCCGCCGGAAAAGATCGTCACGGCATTCGTATCGATCGCAGAGCCACTGCTTGAACGGATCGCGGCGAACGAAGCTCAGCGAACCCAACTCACCCAACTCCGCGACACCCTGCTCCCCCGACTGATCTCCGGCAAACTGCGCCTGCCCGACGCGCAAACCCTGATCGAGGAAGCGACGCCATGAAGCCCAAGCTCAGTCAGCTCAGCGTACTGTCTCCAATGTTTGTATGAGGACGTATGGGAATCCGGTTTGTGTGGACGATGCATTGACCGCACCCTCGTGATCGCGGGGACTTCAAGGGCCGATATATGAGTAGCGTTACAAGCAGTTCTACGCGGAGCCGGCCGCATGGTCGGGGCGCGCATGCGGCCTCACACCCGGACTGGGAGTTGCGCCGAGAGGCACTGATTTGGGCTGGCGGAATACCAGTTGCACCCAATCTGGTCCCGTTTGCTGACGAGATGCGAAAGTGGCTCGGTCAAAAAGGACATTTATCCGTCGTCACCGAAAGCGGGCGTGAGGATCCGCTGAGTTACACCAATCCCTTTACCTATCATGCGGCGACAATTGGCGCGGGGCTTGGCGCAGCGATCAACGCAGCGTTCGCCTTCACGGAAGGCACTGAACCAGTCGACCCCTTAGAGGCCGAGATCGAGCGGATCCGCCTCCACAGTGAACTGGTCATCAACGTTGCCCGATTTTGCGAGGTAACCATCAAGCAGTTACTCCACTGCACCACGTTACCGCGCCGGCTATATGTTCGGGCTAGCCTGGGCCAGCTGTTAGCTCTCGATTGTGATGTCTGCCGTAAAGCTGGCCGACCGACGCATGACGTCTCGTTACTTGGCGCCTTGGCACATCGTTACTTCGAATGCCTGGCGCTCGAACACTGCATGTTGGACCATCTCAAGATAGTCAATGAGCGTCGCAAGATGGACGCCGCGCATTCATCGGCTCCGACGCTAAACCCACGCGATGCCGCGTCGTCCCGAGCCGATCTACGAGCGTTTCTGGATGATGCAGGACATGGCTTGGGGCACATGGCCGATCACATCGGCACATATGAACAGAAGCTTTTGGTTGAGCTCAACCTAGTGATACTCAACTGGCCCAATCCACCTTCGATGGATGCTTTGAGTCGCATACCTGTACGAATCAGACAGAAGGGACCGCACTCAGAATCCCCCGAACCGACCTGACCGACGCGCCCAGCGTACCCCGGCCAGTACTCCACTGACCGCGCTCGACGATATTCGGATCATCGACAGTCAAAGGGTGGTGTCCACTTTCGACACCCATGGCGGACATAGTCGTTCTGCCTGTTCGGCTGGAATAGGTGCGCGTAGTGGCTCAGAGTTCGATCGCTATTGATCACATCAGGCCCCAGTTGCGTGGCCTCATCGAGCGCCATCGCTGCGTCCGAAGCTGATTCAACTCTTGGCGGTATACTTTAATCGCATCACATCCACTGAGGAAACTTATGCCTGCTCGGAATGGAAACTATGCCGCGTTCTACGTGGCTGAGCCGTTTAGCAGCACCGCACTTGGGGCACATGCGACGCCAGATTTTGTTTACTACAACCAGCTGAAAATGTGGAAGGGAAAGGATGACAGTTTCCCGTTTGTCGATTCGCACGACAAAACCTATAGCGTCCGGGACGGAAGCGACTGGGAATCCACGCTGAAGCCACGCCTTCGCGAACGCCTACGCGCCTCAAAGAACATGGTGCTCTTCCTGAGCAAATCGACGCAAGCATCCAAAGCACTGATCGAAGAGATCGACTATGGCATCAACAATGAAGGTCTCCCGGTCATCGTCGTCTACCCAGATTACGATTCCAAGGCCGGCCTGCGTAACGGTGACGGCTTCGCAGCCGGCATTACGTCGCTCTGGAACAAGATCCCCATATTCAAGTCCTCGATGGGCAAGGTTCCCACGTTGCACGTACCCCTTCTCAAGGACACCATCTCCTCTGCGCTGCGCGACAAAAGCTTCATGCTCGGGACCATAACCGCGGCAAAGACCTATACCTACAGCCCATGATGTGATGCCAAGGAAAGAAAATCAGGGAAACCGCGCGGCATGAAAATGAAAGTCACGTTCTTCGATCGAAATGTCATCAAGAGGTCCGTGAAGTTCATCGCGGGCGCATCCACCGTCTTGTCTGCAGTTTTGTTGTTCGTCAACATCCCGGCCAACTACAAAATACTGGCTGGCATCGCGTTCTTGGCCGTGCTGGCCCTTATCCACGTCGTTACCTGGGTAAGGGCTAACTGGCTTCGCGAAATCAGCATCGAGATAGAAGGCAGTACGGTAAACATCGTTACAGGTGACATTTTCAAGCAGGAGGGTCTGAAAGCAATCGCCTTCAACGAGTACCTAGATACCCAGGTGGACAACGTCATCATCAGCAAGGTATCGCTCAACGGAAAATTCATCGAATCTGAGCTGAAGGACACTGTCGCGGTGCTCGACGCCTATATCGCCAACTTCTCATTCGACAATGAGGATATCGTTCAGACTAACGTCCAGCGGCGCATTGGCAAGACGACGCGGTACCGGCTTGGCACGATCTGCGTATACAACGACTACCTCCTCACGGCCTTTGCCCGGTTTGACACGAATAACCAGGCCAACTTGACGATGCCGGAGTACCTGGAATTTCTCATTAACTTCTGGGACAAGGTCAACAAGGTCTATGCTCAGCAGAGTGTGTCGACGACCATTTTTGGTTCGGGTATTACCCGCATCAAAGGTCACAGGACGATCAGCGATGAGGACCTTTTGAAGATCATGCTGTGGACCTTCCGGATTAGCGAAATGCGGTTCAAGTATCCGGCAAAGCTCACCATCGTCATTCACGAGGACAAGGTCGATCAGATCAATCTCCTAGACATCGCATCGGTGAAAAACGGCGTCTAACACTGAGCTTTCCTCACTGTTGTTGTGTCACGTCAGGCGTCGGCAAGTGACCGCTTCTGACCGAACAGCGACCGTTGCCACCCGTCGCCGTGCGGCACGTCGATAACTGCAGGCGATGAAGTTGACCTGGGATCGATCGAGACTTTCGGGAGAAATAATGGCTTACCGCAGTGGCACCTATATCGCCTTCCACGCAGGCGGCACGACTGATCCAACTGCATCAGATATCAAGTACTACAACACGATGAAGATGTGGAGTGCTAATAAGAACATCGAATTCACATTGATCAACAGTCATGAGAAGACATCGGCAGTACGAGATTCATCAACAAAGGAAACTCTGCGTCGGTCACTAGTCGCGCGCCTCAATAACTCCAAGCACATGGTGCTTGTCCTGACGGCAACGACAAAAAACGACACCGACTGGGTTCCATTCGAGATAGCCCACGCCGTAGATGTGTGTCAGATGCCGATCATTGCTGTCTATCCGGACTTCGACTGGATACTGGCCCCAGCAGAACTTTCAAATTATTGGCCTCCTGCTCTTGCATCGCGTATCAAGAACGGTACGGCTCGCGTAATCCACATCGCGTTCAAATTGCCGGCTGTGCTTGATGCTATCGAACAGTTCGGCGTCTCGAACACAACCTATCCGACGGACGGCTACGGTTTCTACAACCGTGAAACCCAGGTTCGCTGGGGACTCATAAAGACCTGACCTTTCGTTCCAGTGGATTGCCTTCGGAAGTCACTGAACTCAAATGTTGAACGTCAGCTCATGACGCCGAAAGCGGACAGCCGACAACGTGGTTAATGTTCCTGGCGAGCTTGTTCAGTTCCGCCGGGAAGGTGGGCAGATGTCTGGCGTTTTGCATTCGCCGCTTGGTGCGACGTCACTGCTCAACCGAGCACCAGCTCTGTCCGCTTGCGCGACAACCAGCGCTCCGTGTAGTTGTCGCGAAGGTCGCGGCTCAACCGTGCCTTCAGGTGCGCACTCATTGCGCCAAGGGAAACCAGCCGATCGATCCAGCCGAGGCCGTGGGCAAAACGCACGGCGGCCATGTCCGGACTGTTGAGCAGCCAGGCCAGTGCAGCCAGGGTTTCCGCGTAGATCAGAAGATCCCGTTCGCCAGCATCGAGGGTGGGATGACCATGCGTCATGTTGAACGTCACCCGCTGTATTTCGGTGATCGATTCGACGTGGGTCAGTTGTCCGCGCAGCACGGCCTCGTCGATCCAGTGTTCGGGATCGCGGTTCTGGTAGCCGGTCTGGGTTTCCTCGACGACTTTGGCCACCGTGTGCAAGGCAAAGTAGTTGGCCAGCGGTATCCAGCAGCCGGTCTGGTGCGCTTCGAGAATGACGTTGGTGTCTACCAGCACAATCTGTCGCGGTTGGAAATCCATTCTGTGCCGCCCGGTTACAGATCGAACGGCGTTTTCAGGCCGTGCTCGGTAAACAAGACGGCCAGGTCATCCACGCTGGTGCCGATCACGTCCGCGGCGCGGCGCACCGACAGATGACCCTGTTCGATGCCCCAGCCCAGTGTTGCCACAAAGCGGCGACTGAAACGGGGCGGCAAGGCCGCGTCATTCGTGGCAGCATCCATGCGCAGCAGACCATCGCCGATGCCCTGCGCGGCAGCATTCTTCAGCAGCCCCAACGCGACCAGACGCCATTTCATCGCCGGGCCACTGACACCAAGTTGAGTGGCGGCTTCACGAATCCATCGAGCCTGAGCCTCAGGATCATTCGACGGCAAAGCGGCCTTTTCGATCAGGCCGACCACGACATGCCGCGGCATCAACAGGCCACCGGAGAAATTGTCCGCGAGCTGCTCTACGCGCTTCTGGTTCTTCGAGAGCTTGCTCTCCTCCTCGACGTGCGCCGGTGCCATCTCGCGCCAGGTGATGAGGTGAAAAAGTTCGTGGCCCATATCGAACGCGCGGCGTCCGGCGGGTTCATGGCGGTTGATGAGAATGGTGTTGAGTGGCCCTAGCTGGCACGCCGCACCAGACACGCCGACTACGGTATCGACATGCAGGATCAGCGTATCGAGTTTCTGTTCGAGCACTGACGCCAAGTTCGCCGCTGGCACATCGCCCAGACCGAGCGAGCGCGAAACGGCGTCGCCCTCGTCGGCAGCCTCTTCGAACGAGCTCTTCGGGTTCAAGCCGATCTGGGGGAGCAGGGAATTCACCGACTCACCCTTGAGACGGCTCAAGTGGCGATAGGTGGCGATCCAGCCGCCAGCGCGCCGTTCGAAGGATTCGAGATCATCCGCCTTGGCAGCCTGACGCCAGGAGAAGTTGGCTTCGCCGGCGAGTTCGAAGGGGTCGGTGAAATAACCGGTGTCGACACCGAAAAACTCGGCGGCGCGCACCAGATCGACAGGCGCAACCTGACGCTTGCCCAACTCGATGTCGGACAAGGTTTGGCGGTCATTGAAGCCCAGGGCTTGGGCCAGGTCGGTCTGATTGACCTCTCGGCGCTCGCGCAATGCTTGCAGGCGGCGGCGGATCGTTGCTTGGTCCATAGCGGCACCTCCAGTTACGGAATTTTATCTTGCAAAAGTGGAAAATGCAAGAATTCTTGTAGGTTGAAGGCGGTGCCCACACCGAGTCGGCGTTCATATTTACCCCTCACAGGCGTCCCATTTGGCTAAAGTCTGGGATCACACTTTTTGCATGCCTCAGCTCACTTGAGCCGCGCATCATCACGGACATGCTTCGGCCCGCCCGGCCACAGGGGAAGCGATGACACCGATCCTGCTGGAGGACCATCTGGAACAGGCTGCGCTGCAGTGGCTGGCCGGCTTGGGCTGGGAGGTGGCGCACGGTCCGGATATTTCGCCGCCGGACGCGCACACGCCGGGCAGCGAGCGTGACAGTTACCGGCAAGTGGTACTTGAGCATCGGCTGTGCGACGCGATCCGTCGACTGAATCCGCGGATTCCCGCCACGGCGCAGGACGAGGCACTGCGGATGGTGCTGAATCCAAATATCCCGGGCCCGTTGCAGGCGAACCGCCAGCTGCACCGCTGGCTGACCGAAGGCGTGCCGGTGCAGTTCCAGCAAGGCAACGAGACCCGCGGCGACCTCGTGCGGCTGGTCGATTTCGACGATGTGCGCGGCAACGACTGGGTGGCGGTCAACCAGTTTTCCATTCAGGGGCCGAAACGCACGCGGCGACCGGATCTGCTGCTGTTCCTCAATGGCCTGCCGATCGTGCTGCTTGAGTTGAAGAACCCGGGCGACGAGAACGCGGATATCTGGTCGGCGTTCAATCAGGTGCAGGCGTACCGGGAAGACATCCCCGACCTGTTCATCTACAACGCGCTGGTGGTGATCTCCGACGGCATCAGTGCACGGATGGGTTCGCTTACCGCTGAGCGCGAACGCTACATGGCATGGCGCACGATCGACGGCGTGCAAACCGATCCGCTGGGCGAGATGCGCGAGCTGGAAACGCTGGTGCATGGTGCGTTCGATCGCACGTTGCTGCTGGAATACCTGCGCAATTTCATCTTGTTCGAGGACGATGGCGCGCTGGTCAAGAAGGTGGCGGGATACCACCAGTTCCATGCGGTACGCGCGGCGGTGGAAAGTGTGCTGGCAGCATCGAAGCCGGGCGGATCGCGCAAGGGCGGCGTGGTGTGGCATACGCAAGGTGCGGGCAAAAGCATCGAGATGACTTGCTTGGCCGGCACCTTGATGCAGCACCCGGCGATGGGCAATCCGACCATCGTGGTGGTGACCGACCGCAACGATCTGGACAACCAGCTGTTCGGCGTCTTCGCCGGCGTCGCCGACCTTCTGCGCGAAACGCCGGTGCAGGCCGATACTCGGCCACGCCTGCGCGAATTGCTGGGCAACCGTCCGTCCGGCGGCATCATCTTCACCACGATCCAGAAGTTCACGCCGGGCGAGGACGAGGATGTGTTTCCGGTGTTGTCCGAGCGACAGAACATCGTGGTCATCTGCGACGAGGCGCATCGCACGCAGTACGGCTTTGAGGCGAAGCTGACCGCCGATCCTGGCAAGGCGAAGCCCGCGAAGTTGGCGGCAGATGCGACTGGCTCGGTGGCGATGGCGGCGCTGATGTCGCACGAAGCATCCGCCAGTTACGCAAGCAGCGTGCGTTACGGCTATGCCCAGCACCTGCGTGATGCGCTGCCGAACGCCACCTTTGTCGCGTTCACCGGCACGCCGGTGTCGTTGACCGATCGCGACACGCACGCCGTGTTCGGCGACTACGTGCATGTCTACGACATCGAGCAGGCGGTGAAGGACGGTGCCACCGTACCGATCTACTACGAGTCGCGGCTGGCCAAACTCGAACTGAGCGACGGCAACATCGACGCGCTTGACGAGGAAGTCGACGAATTGAACGAAGGCGCGGTCGACGACCCCTCGCACGCAGCGCGCATTCGCCGTTGGGCGGCACTGGAGAAGGTGGTCGGTGCCGCGCCGCGCATCCAGAAGGTGGCCAGCGACATCGTCGAGCATTTCGAAAACCGCCTGGCCGCGATGGATGGCAAGGCGATGATCGTGGCGATGAGCCGCGAGATCTGCGTGCATCTGTACGACGCCATCGTGGCGTTACGCCCCGAGTGGCACGATGCCGATCCCGAGAAGGGCGTGATCAAGATCGTGATGACCGGCTCTGCCGCCGACAAGCCGATGCTCAAGCCACATGTGTATCCGAAGGAAACGCGCAAGCGGTTGGAGCGGCGCTACAAGGACGCCGCCGACCCGTTCAAGCTGGTGATCGTGCGCGACATGTGGCTGACCGGTTTCGATGCGCCGTGCCTGCACACCATGTACATCGACAAGCCCATGCGCGGGCACAACCTGATGCAAGCGATTGCGCGGGTGAACCGGGTGTTCAAGGACAAGCCCGGCGGACTGGTGGTCGACTACATCGGCATTGCCAACGAGTTGAAGCAGGCGCTGGCCGATTACACCCAGGCCAAGGGCAGAGGTCGCCCCACGATCAACGCCGAAGAGGCGCTGGACGTTCTGGTGGAGCGGATGGAGTTGCTGCGCGGCATGTTGCACGGCTACGACTATGCAGACTTCCGCACGCAGGCCTGGGCGCTCCTGCCCGGCGCCGCAAACCACGTGCTTGGACTGGATGACGGCAAACAGCGTTTTGCCGATCAGGTGCTGGCAGCCACCAAGGCATTCGCGCTGTGCTGTACGCTGGATTCGGCGCTGGCTTATCGCGACGAGCTGGCGTTTCTGCAGGCGATCAAGTCGGCGATCACCAAGCATGCGAGCACCGACAAGAAACTTAGCGACGAGAAGAAGGAACACGCGCTGCGCCAGATCATCTCGCGCGCCGTGGTGTCCGATCAGGTCATCGACATCTTTGCCGCCGCCGGCCTGAAGCGTCCGGACATCGGCGTGCTGTCGGAGGAATTCCTGCAGGACGTGCGCCACATGAAGGAGCGCAACCTCGCTGTGGAGCTGCTGGAGCGGCTGCTGAAGGGCGAGATCAAGTCGCGCTTCAAGACCAACGTCGTGCAGAGCGCGAAATTCTCGGAGCTGCTGCAGGCATCGCTGGCGCGCTATCGCAACCGTGCGATCGAGACGGCCCAAGTGATCGAAGAGCTGATCGCGATGGCCAAGAAATTCCAGCAAGCTGCCGAACACGGTGATGCGCTGGGACTCAATCGCGATGAAGTCGCCTTCTACGATGCGCTGGCGAATAACGAATCGGCAGTGCGTGAACTTGGCGACGAGACGCTGCGCAAGATCGCGGTGGAACTGACCCAGAAGCTGCGTAATTCCGTCACGGTGGATTGGGCAGTCCGTGACTCGGTGCGTGCCAAGCTACGGGTGATGGTGAAGACCTTGCTGCGACGCTACAAGTACCCGCCTGACAAGCAGGACGAGGCCATCGAAATCGTATTGCGGCAGGCTGAGACCTTGACCGGCGCTTGGGCGAGTGCGGGGCAGCCAGGCTGAAAGTGGGCCTGTCTACAATCCTATTCGACCCTCTGACATATAGCCGCCAAGTCATCGCCGTGGCATGCGTGTCACCTTTCCTACTGTACTTGTCGGCGCAGGGGTTCGTGCGTCAAGCTCAAGCAACAAGCTCGCCTGGATGCTGTCCTTGATACAGATTTGCGCCTCAAGATCCCGAATGCGCATCCTTGCGGCTTCCAGCCCGCGCGCGAGATCCGTTGCTCGAGGCCCTTTTTCCAAAATGGCCTTAACCTTGTCCCGAAACGCTTGGTATCGACATCCGTCATATCCGATCAGGGTTCGACTGCGCCCCGCCTCCTCCGCGACGACGGCATAGGACACGCCAAGCCTCCCCTTCTCGGCGAGCTGCGCAAGCCGTGGTGTCTGCGGCGTACCCGAGAGCACACGCTGTAGCGCCGCTTCCAATTCCGCTTCAACAGCCTTGTCGCTCTTGATCATCAATCCCTCACTTCGCCGCCTTCTTGCCCAGAATGGCAACCATGTTCGTCGCCTGCGCATGGCGCGCTTTGATGACCCGCAAAGCAGGATCCCTCTGGGAACCCTTCAGTGCCTTCGCATACGTCGACTCTCGCTCCTGCCAAACCGGAAGGTGTCGGCCGTTGGCAATGAAAAGCTGGCAGCCCAGGCATACCGACGGTGATCGAAATGCCACGTTCGGGCCACGCCAAGACCAGTGGCTGCTGCCTCCGAGCTCGTGGCATCTCGACGCTTCGGGCTTCAGGTGCAGGAAGCAGTGGCCATACGGCAAAAAGAAGATGCGCAAGTCGTTCTCGATGATGAAAACTTCCGCAGCTGCCTGGGTGGCCTCAACCTTTTGCTCGCGCAGCTCCTCGCGGAATCGCTCCACGTGCTTCGCGACACTTCCGGCCGCCGCACTGCGGCCTTCCGCGAATTCCAACATGAATCGTGCGCTCTCCATTACTCGCGTGCTGTCGAGCGTGTCAATCAGATCGACATCGTTCCCGATGTATCCGCGTTCGGTCATCACCATGCTCAGGTGCTGGAAGTGGCGTGATATCGCAGGTAGCAATCCCGAATTCACGCGAAACAGGAAGAGCGCAAACGTGGTGCGCCAACGGTGACCGCGCAGACGATGCTGCTCAAGGAACTCGACTCGACTCGCCTCCGACGCGCCGGAAAGATCACAGTGTTCCCGCAAGAAGTCCTTCTGCAGCTCGGTCAGGCCCACAACCGTCATGCGGCCAACCGATGTCGATCTCCGCGGAACGCCCTTCGCGGCGCGAAACGTCACCAGGAGTTTGGTCGTTCCCCCGAGCCTCCGCCACCGCATATAGAGCTGCCACAAGACCTGGAATGCGCGAACCGGAGGCGGGAGGTAGTTACTCCCCACGCTTCGCGCGCCAATCACCCAGCGGGTGCGGACCTTGCTCTGTTTCGCTTCGACACTGTGGCAATAGAAGATCTCCATCAACCCATCGGAAGAGATCTCCGATTCGATGCAGCCCGGCAATGGTTGGCTCTCTTCGGATCCGGCATCCAACCCACACATCTCATGCGCGCGCATGCCCGTGGAACCCTGAATACACACAATCGCCGCCGACTGAATGGTAATGATCAGGCGACGCAGAAGCTGATTCCCTTCCAGCATCCCCATCCGCCCGTCGCGAAGTGATCGTGGCGTAGGTTCGAGTGGGCCGCGCCACGGCTCGACCTCTTCATCAATTCGTGCGAACTGAAACTTTGTGAGCTCGGCGATTGCAGCACGGTACTTTTCGCGTCGACACCATGTCCCTTCCGACTCGCCCGGTGCCTCTTCGAAGGCGCGCATACATAGGTCTTGGAGTGCCATTACGTCATCGGCCGGCGCACCAAGGAATCTGATTGCGGAGCCCAGGACAGGAATGGCTATGTCGTCCGGGATCGGGTCGAGCTTTCCTTTACGATGAAGATCAAGCTCGTTACGGACGACGTCGTCAACCGAGCGACCGTCATATGGTGCCTCTTGTGCCGGCTCAATGCCTAGCAACCGAAGGGCTTGGCGCTGCCGATACATGTACACCAGGACGGTCAGACGCACGGATGCGCTTGCGTTGGATACGGTACGCGGCCTCGTCTTTTGCTTCTTTGGATCTACTTGTTCGTGGTGGTCGAGGAAATACTGCGCGTATTCCCAGCTCATAGCAGAGTCGATATCGGCAATGGAAGGCACTTCCTCCAAGATCATCCAGGAGCAAACACTCGCGATCGCTAGTTCTAAACTGTTCAGCGTTCCGCCCGTAATCGCCTTCCCTTCACGAGGGTCGTGGATCATCGTCCAGACCAGCGCCTTGAACTCCGTAAGCAAGCTGCTGTTTTTCTCGTCGGTCAGGGACGATCCGTCCGGAAGCGAAATATTCCAGTTGATCGTTCCATGGCGAGGTCGCTGCCCGGCGACGCAGTGGAGTACGACCCATATGTTGTCGGCAAACACGCATTTTTCGCTCACTCGCAGCGTCGCGAGTGCATAAACGTGGTTCGGTTTCGGCGCACAGCGTGCAGGCTTTTGCATACTATTAATCCAGTGGTGGCAATGGCGGAATGAGCAGCCGTTCTGCCTCTGCTAGCACAGCTATGTTGGTAAACAGTGGGAGCCAGAAGGTGACTAGGTGCGTGTAGCTTTCTCCCCATCGCATCTGCCAGGCCTGTTCGCCGAGCTGTTCGCGCGCGCGCTGGTGCAGGGCTTTGAGTTGCAGGAGACGCGCGAGTGCGTACGGGCTGGAAACGTCGATCGACCCGAGTGGGCACGCTGGACACTGCCCATACGCGCCACACATCCTTCCTTCGCGCTCGCCGCGAATGGGGCTGGAAAGAGGATCATTGCAGCGGAATCCCGGCGTTGCAGCTCCCAACTCATCGCTCGCTGGTGCATTTCGTGGATCAATTTTTCCGTCGCTTAGCACCCAGCGCTCGCGCTGGCTTATTCCCGCCACAAGTTGTTCTGTCTGGCGTTGCTGTGCAGCTCTGGACCGGTAGTGTTTCTCCGTCACCGAAATTCCGCTGTGCTGGAGCAGCGCACTGACTTGACGAATGTCACCGTCGAACAGTTGGTCAGCAATCTCTGCGCCTGCGGCTCTGACCGAGCGCACACCTCGCCACTCGAATCCTGCCGCCGTGCAAAAGGTCTGGGTGTGCGAATGAAAATTCACCGCCACGCCGCGTCCCATCTGGTGGTAGGTTTTAACGGCAAGCTTTCCATATTGATTTCGCGGCACGTAAAGCCAGAGGTTGTTCTTGAGATCCTCTGGGCAAATTTCACGCAAGCGCTCGGTCCATCGTCTTACAAACGCGATGACGCGGAAAGGACTGTCCGATTCGTTGGACTCGGCAAAACTCAGTCGAAGAGTTTTTCCAGATCGATGCTTCGTGCCTTTGATCAACAGCCTTTTGGTGTTCAAGATTGACTTTATTTCAAGATCGCTTATCTCAAGGTCCACCAACGGCTGTTGGTTGAGCAGGGTGGCGAATGCGAGCAGGTAGACAAATTTTGTTAGATCACTAGCGAGAGGCGCTAGTGCACGCGCAATCGTTCTGTAGCCGAAATCATTGGTCAAATCGAACACTTCGCCCGAGGCCTCCTTAAGAACCTTCTGCTCCGGGAGATAACCGCCGGTCAGGTGGGAAACGCGTAGGTAGGCCATACCTACAGTTCGCCCTCGGCGAGGTAGCGTATTTTCCGCGATGCGAGGATTGATGCGCAGTGCTTCATCCGCCGATCTCCAGACCACCTCGATCTCGGCCATCTGCTTCGCAGCTGCGTCTCGGCAATGTCGGTAAAAGGCACTGTCGTTGATTGGGTTCCTGGCCATCGCTGCCTTGCTGCAATTCTGGCCTCCGGGCCACGGATTGCTCGGCACCTCACAGTCGTTCGGCAGTGACGACCGATCGTGCGCCTTTATGTGGCGAATCACTTTCCGGATAGCGCCAAGATAGTGATTGCGAGTGTCGTAATTGAAGTGGTAAGACCCGTCCTCTCGTATTCGGCCTATCCACTCGCCGACGACTTCTCGCAGGAAGGTTGTGGTCAGGTCAACCAAGGTCAAGTTGCTGTGACGCTCGCAGCTACGCAGGTACTCAAAAAGACCACGGGACAAGTTGATGAGGTGCGCCTCTCTGGTACGGAGGCGTTGCCCGGAGCAGGCTGCAACAGACGACTTCACAAACGCTAGCGCGAGATCCGGCGCAACCAACCACGTACTGCAGTTGACTGTGACGCTGATGTTCGTGCGCCGATCGACGAGTCGCACGAGGAGCGACGCCTTCGTATCGTCGTACATGATGGCATCACTGCCAGGCGTCGATTCCGCGTCGCCAGCGAGGCGCGTACCCGTCGCGCCTTGTTGGGCATGCCGTGATTTGGCCGCGCCACTCTTAGCCATCGACGTCGGCTCCAAACATTTCGGCCGCCATCCTATTGGCGTCTGAATAGACGTCACACAGCCTCGACTCTGCCAACACCGCAAACCTCAAATAGGTATCGGCGGTGGTGGAGTAGTGCGCATGCCCCAGCTGGGCCTGAATGTATTTGATCGGGTCGGTATCGCCGCCGTGCTTGCGGGAAATGTAGGTGTACACCGCGTACGAATGTCGGAGCGCGTGAAATCCATAGAGGGACCTGGCACCAGGCTCGGTCGGCGACCCAGAGACACATCCCGCATTTCGCCGCAGCTGAGCTTCGCGAAAAATGCGGCTTAGTGTCTTTGGCGCCACCTGCGCGCCACGTCCTGTGCGTGCAATCGAACGATTCAAGAAGACCCGATTCGGCGGGACGTAGTTGGCTTCTTGCGCGTGGGCGTTTGCGACGACCCCTGCTCGCTCATTGGCAACGTAATATCGCATCGCCAGAATCAACCATGTCGGCGCGTTCACCGTGCGCCACTTGTCACCTTTGCCATGAACCGACATCTTTTGGTGGCTTTGTGGGTGTGCGTCATCTGCGACTCTGATTGCATTGAGCATGGTCAGCTCGAGATCGCAGACTTCTTCGCGGCGCAAACCAACATAGAGCCCGCATTGCGCCATGACCCGATCACGGATCGACTGTCCGTCAATCAATTCTTCGGTCTCACCGAAGCACTCCATCGGCACCGGCGGACCTAGCGCGTCGAGGATGGCCCGGGCTTCTTCGCGCGACAGCACAGTAACGTTTTCCGAGGGATCAGGTGCCGAGGGCACATCGACGTCAACGGCAAACTTTTCCTTCTTCCGGGATGACGCGAGATGTGCCAAGAATCTGCTGTCCGTGGGCCGCTTGCTTTTCACTTCTCCAACCAAAAAGCGGTGGCGAAGCAGCCCCCTGTCTTGTGCCCACGCGCAAAACATTTTCACCGTGGATAGCCGCCGGATGATCGTGTTGTCCTTGTAGGGCCGACCAGTGACCGGAGACGGTCTGGATTCCATGTTGCTGACGTAGGTGTTCAGGGCTCTGTCGTCGACCGCGTCGAGGGTAAGACCGTTTCCGTCTAAAAAGTCGTAGAAATCCTTCAAATCGTAGGCGAGTGCCTTCCGCGTGTGGGGGCTTTTTTTCAGCCTGTTCGGCCTACTCAGGAGCAACCGTCGAACCAACTTGTCCGCCAAGAAGAGAAGAACGGGCTCCACGACCTGACCCGTCGTTCCCGAGACTAGGATGTGCAAGCCATCCGGGATCGGCTTGACATTCCATGCGCGGAGCTCGTTTTGATCGTCGACTTCTAGGTGCGTGCTGCGGACGTACACATTTAATTCGGCAAAGGCCGGCACCTGCCCGGGTGATTTCGCCCCTGCCCTTGAGGTCGCACAAGACTCGTCCATGACCTTGCTCCGCCGTGAATTGACAGAGCGAACACTACCGACGAGTGCAGCCGATACAGCAACGAAACTACCCGTTTTTTGGGCGAGTTTCTCCAGGGCGGGATGGGGGAAATTCCTTCGTGAGAACGCGAAGCGTCCGACCCGGTGGCAATCACCAACCTACCGACGTCAACAAGGCGCAATTTTGGGAGTGTTCACCGGATCGGCGAATCAGCGACGCTGGTGTTCACTCTCTGGCCCCTCCAAAGCGCTGTTTTTAAGCGGCTTCGTGGAGGAATTGCGCTGAACACCTACCAGTACGTCATACCGTGCTCGCAGCCGCGGTACGGATTGATCGCCTGGCTGAAGGCGATGTCGGGCGAGTCGTTGCGGCTGATCACGCTGCGCGCGCGTTCCTCGGTGACGCAGGTTTGCGGGCGCGGCGCATCCTCGTCCAGCAGCACGCTCTGCCAGCCGTCGTCCTCGACCTGGTGGCGGATGCTTTCGAAGCGGCCTTCCGGATTGGAGGCGGCGCCGCGGCCCTTGAGCGGGCGCGTGGCGCGGGCCTGATCGGCCGGGTTGTCCGGTGGCAACGGATGATCCATTCGCGCAGTTTCGCCCAGCGAGGTCTCAATGCGCGCGACATGGCCGGCGACGTGAGCGGGTTCTCCCGAACGGCTCGCGACGGACGCTATGATGCGGCCGACCGGCGGCTGCCGGCGCTCTTCCACCAGTCCGGAGCCCGATCATGCGCTGGCTGTATTTCGGCTTCACCGTGTTGGCGTTCGTGCTGTGTTTCACCCGCCACGGCGCCGGGGCCTGGGGCTTCTGGTTGCTGATCGGGCTGATCGGCGTGGTGGTCACCACGCTGGCATTCGCGCAGGCGCGCATCGCGGGAAACGCACGCAGCGACAGCCTCTCCGAGTACGACCTGCGGCGGTTGCGCGAGGGCAAGCCGCCGCTCGATCACGACCGCTCCACATCCGACCGCTGATGCTTGGCCGAGCCGCGCGGCACGATCGCCGCGCGTGCAACCCATCAGGAACTTCGCCATGACTGCTACCGCTCTGATCATCTTTCTGCTCATCGGCGCGATCGCCGGCTGGCTTGCCGGGCTGATCGTCCGCGGCTTCGGCTTCGGCCTGCTCGGCAATATCGTGATCGGCATCGTCGGCGCGTTCCTCGCCGGCTGGCTGCTGCCCGCGCTGGGCGTCAGCTTCAGCCTCGGCAACCCGATCGTGACCAGCATCGTGTACGCGATGATCGGCGCGATCGTGCTGCTGGTGATCATCGGCTTGATCAAGCGCGCCTGAGCCCCTCACGAAAGAAAACGCAGCGGCTCGCGCCGCTGCGTTTTTTGTTTCCGCCGAACCCGCTCAGGCGGTGATGTCGACGTCCTTGGTCTCGCGCACGAACAACAGGCCGATCACGAAGGTCATCATCGCGATCACCACCGGATACCACAGGCCGGAGTAGATGTTGCCGGTGAGCGCCACGATGCCGAAGGACACCGAGGGCAGGAAGCCGCCGAACCAGCCGTTGCCGATGTGGTACGGCAGGCTCATCGAGGTGTAGCGGATCTTGGTGGGAAACATCTCCACCAGCCACGCGGCGATCGGGCCGTAGACCATCGTCACGTACAGCACCAGCAGGAACAGCAGGAAGACCAGCATCGGGTAATTGCTCCGCGCCGGGTCGGCCTTGGCCGGATAGCCGGCCTGGTCCAGCACGGTGTTGAGGCTGGCGGCGAAGGCCTTGCTGCGCGCGGCGAACTCCGCCTTGTCCAGCGCCCCGCCCTCGAAGGCATCGACGCTGGCCGTGCCCACCATCACGCGCGCCACCGTACCGCCGGCGGCCACCTGGTTGTCGTACGGCACGCCGCGCTTGGCCAGCGTGCTCTTGGCGATGTCGCACGAGCTGGTGAACACGGCCGTGCCGGTGAGGTTGATCTGCAGGTGACAGTTGGACGGGTCGGCGAACACGGTGACCGGTGCGCTGCTGCGCGCGGCCTCGATGCCGGGATTGCCGTAGTGGGTGATGCCCTTGAAGATCGGGAAATAGGTCAGCGCGGCGAGCAGGCAGCCGGCCAGCACTACCGGCTTGCGTCCGACCTTGTCCGACAGCCAGCCGAACACCACGAAGAACGGCGTGCCGATCAACAACGCCGCGGCGATCAGCAGCTGGGTGGTGGTGGCGTCGATCTTCAGCGTGCTGCCGAGGAAGTACATCGCGTAGAACTGGCCGCAGTACCACACCACGGCCTGGCCGGCGGTGGCGCCGAACAGCGCCAGCAGCACCAGCTTGAGATTGCCCCAGCGCGCGAACGATTCGGTCAGCGGCGCCTTCGACTGCTTGCCCTCTTCCTTCATCTGCTGGAACACCGGCGACTCGGCCAGCTGCAGGCGGATGTACACCGATACCGCCAGCAGCAGCGAGGAGAGCAGGAACGGCACGCGCCAGCCCCAGTCGTCGAACTTGTCGCCGAGCATCCACTTGCAGCCGAGGATCACCAGCAGCGACAGGAACAGGCCGAAGGTGGCGGTGATCTGGATGAAGCTGGTGTAGAGGCCGCGCTTGCCCTTGGGTGCATGTTCCGCCACGTACGTGGCCGCGCCGCCGTATTCGCCGCCGAGCGCCAGGCCCTGCAGCATGCGCAGCACGATCAGGATCACCGGCGCGATCACGCCGATCGATCCGTAGCTGGGCAGCACGCCGACCAGGAAGGTGGACAGGCCCATGATCACGATGGTGATCAGGAACGTGTACTTGCGCCCGACCATGTCGCCGACCCGGCCGAACACCAGCGCGCCGAACGGACGCACCGCAAAGCCGGCGGCGAACGCGAGCAGCGCGAACACCAGCTGGCTCGCCTCGTTCAGGCCCGAGAAAAACTGCTTGCCGATGATCACCGCCAGCGAGCCGTACAGGTAGAAGTCGTACCACTCGAACACGGTGCCCAGGCTGGATGCCAGGATGATGCGTTTGTGGCTGACGTCGAGCGGAGCGCTCGCGTCGATAGCAGTGGTAGCCATGGTGTCCCCTCCCAGGATTGTGGTTGCCGCACCGCGCCGGCGCGGTGACGTCGTGAGTTGCGGCCACGCTCATGCCGGGCCGCAAGTCGTCATCCCGCCGCTGCTACGGCAGGCCGTTCGATGTCGCCATGTCGAGCACCTCAGAAGCGATACAGCGCGTTGAGACTGATCTGGTTGCCCGTGGTGGTCTTGCGGTCCACGCCGTTGCTGGTGGAGTCGAGCTTGTCGTGCATCCATTCGGCGCTGAGGTCGTAGGAGCCGGCGGTGTACTGCAGGCTCAGCGCCGTCTGGCGGTTTCGCAGCAGGCCGGTCGAGCCGTTGCCCATCCAGGTGATCACGTCGTCCGCATTCGGCTTGGCGTAGGCGTAGAACGCGTACAGGCTCCAGTTCGGCGTGAAGCTGTAGCCGGCCTGCACGTAGCCGCCGGTTTCCTTGATGTCGCCGAACTGCGACATCGCGCCGAAGATCTCGCCGAGGCCGTTGCCGGTGTAGACCAGGCCCTTGAACGTCCACGGTCCGGGTTTCCACTGGCCGCCGAGTTCGTAGCCGGTGCTCTTCACGCTGGACTGGATCGGCGTCGGCGCGGTGCCGCCCACGCCACGCAAGTCGACGCGGCTGTAGTGCGCGGCGAAGTAGGCCAGCCAGTTCTTGTCCTGCACGTGCAGGCGCGCTTCGATCTGCGGGCGGAAGCCGGCGCTGCCGGCGGTGAGGTAGTTGACGTTGTTGCCGGGGCCGCTCCAGTTGCCTTCGAACGCGCCCACATCCAGCCGCCACTGCGCGCCGGTGCTGCCGTGGTTGAGGTCCTGCATCACGACCAGGCCGGGGAAGCGCCAGCCGATCACGCCGCTGCCGTAGCCCAGCGGAAACGCGATGTGCGCCAGCGAGGCCGCCGAGTTGTCGATCGGGAACATCAGGTCCCACTGCTGGCCGATGCGCACGGTGGTGCCGGACTCGGGGTTGGTCAGGTCCATGTACGCCTGGCGCAGCCGCGGCGTGGGCTGCTGCTGGCTGTACGCGCCGGTGCCGTTGAAGCCGCCGAAGAAGTCCATCTCGATGCGGCCGCCGCCGGTCCAGTTGCCGGCGAACTGGGCACCCTTGAAGTCGAGCCAGAAACGCGTGTTGCGCACGTCCACCCCGCTGAGCGAACCGCGCGAGTCGGGCACCGGCAGCAGCGCGTTCTGGCCGTTGCCGTAAGTGAAGCTCTTGTTCTGGCTGAATGCGCTGGCGCTGACGAAGCCGTGCAACGCCACCGACACGCCGGGCGCGCTGCTGAAGACCGGCGTGGCCGGCGCGGGGGCGGCGGCCACGTTTTGGGTAGCCGCGTTCGGCGCGGCGGCCGGCGCAGGGGCGGCTTTCTGCGCCTGGATCATCGCCTTCAGCTCGTTCAACTGCTGCTCCAGCTGCGCCACGCGCTGCTCGAGTTGCTGTTCGCGCGTGTCGGCCTGCGCGTGGGCGGCCAGCGGCAGCATCAGTGCGCACGCCAGGCTCAGGGCGAGCGCCTTGTGACGGTTTGGATATCGCGTTGCCATGCGTGCGTCTCCCCAGGTCGATGACGCGTCGAGCATGGCCATGCTGCGCCGCGCACGACTATTCGCCTTTGGTCGAACTTCGACCAAAGTCGAGGCCGGCCGCCGCCGCAACCCCCGCGGCGATCGGGCTACACTCGAACGCCACACCGCCGGGCGCTGCCTGCCGCGGTCACCCGAATCGCTTCGACGCCGAGCCAGCAGGAGCCCAGCCATGTCCACGCTTTATCCGGTCAACCCCGACTTCGCCGCCGCGGCGCGCATCCGCCGCGACGATTACGAGCGCCTGTACGCCGAGTCGATCAGCGATCCGGAGGGTTTCTGGGCACGCGTCGCGCAGCGGCTGGACTGGACGCGGCCACCCACGAAGATCAAGGACGTCTCGTTCGATCCGAAAGATCTGCACATCCGCTGGTACGAGGATGGCGAGCTCAACGTCAGCGCGAACTGCCTCGATCGCCAGCTGGCCGAGCGCGGCGACAAGGTGGCGATCATCTTCGAGGGCGACGATCCGAACGATTCGCGCCGGATCACCTATCGCGAGCTGCACGCCGAGGTGTGCAAGTTCGCCAACACGCTGAAGCACCTTGGCGTGGTGAAGGGCGACCGCATCGCGATCTACCTGCCGATGATTCCGGAAGCCGCGGTGGCGATGCTCGCCTGTGCGCGGCTCGGCGCGATCCATTCGGTGGTGTTCGGCGGTTTCTCGCCGGATTCGCTGGCCGGACGCATCGCCGATTCGCAGGCCAAGGTGGTGATCACCGCCGACGAAGGCCTGCGCGCCGGCAAGCGCATTCCGCTCAAGGTCAACGTGGATGCGGCATTGGAACGTCCGGGCACCAACAGCGTGGAAACCGTGATCGTGGTGCGCCGCACCGGCGGCGCGGTGGCGATGCAATCCCCGCGCGACCGCTACTACCACACGCTGATGGATGGCCAATCGGCCGACTGCGCGCCGACTCCGGTCGAGGCCGAGCATCCGCTGTTCATCCTGTACACGTCCGGATCCACCGGCAAGCCCAAGGGCGTGCTGCACACCACCGGCGGCTACCTGGTCTACACCAGCTACACGCATGAACTGGTGTTCGACCTGCGCGAGGACGACGTCTACTGGTGCACCGCCGACGTCGGCTGGGTCACCGGGCACAGCTACGTGGTGTACGGTCCGCTGGCCAACGGCGCGACCACGGTGATGTTCGAGGGCGTGCCGAATCATCCGGACGTGAGCCGCTTCTGGCAGGTGGTCGACAAGCACCAGGTCACCCTGTTCTACACCGCGCCGACCGCGATCCGCGCGCTGATGCGCGACGGCGAGGCGCCGGTGAAGAAGACTTCGCGCGCGTCGCTGCGCCTGCTCGGTTCGGTCGGCGAGCCGATCAACCCCGAGGCCTGGGAGTGGTACAACCGGGTCGTCGGCGAAAACCGCTGCCCGATCGTCGACACCTGGTGGCAGACCGAGACCGGCGGCATCATGATTTCGCCGTTGCCCGGCGCCATCGCCACCAAGCCCGGTTCCGCCACGTTGCCGTTCTTCGGCGTGAAGCCGGCGATCGTGGATGCGAATGCCGAAGTGCAGGAAGGCGTGGCTGAAGGCAACCTGCTGATCACCGATTCCTGGCCCGGCCAGGTGCGCACGATCTACGGCGATCACCAGCGCTTCATCGACACCTATTTCAGCGCCTATCCTGGCAACTACTTCACCGGCGACGGCGCGCGGCGCGACGAAGATGGCTACTACTGGATCACCGGCCGCGTCGATGACGTCATCAACGTCAGCGGCCATCGGTTGGGCACCGCCGAGGTGGAGAGCGCGCTGGTGTCGCATCCCAAGGTCGCCGAGGCCGCCGTGGTCGGTTGCCCGCACGACATCAAGGGCCAGGGCATCTATGCGTACGTCACCCTGATCGCCGGCGAGACCGGCACCGATGAATTGCGCAAGGAACTGATCGCCTGGGTGCGCAAGGAAATCGGCCCGATCGCCACGCCGGATTACCTGCAGTGGGCGCCGGGCCTGCCGAAGACGCGCTCGGGCAAGATCATGCGCCGCATCCTGCGCAAGATCGGCGAGAACCTGCCCGATCAGCTTGGCGACATCACCACGCTGGCCGATCCGGGCGTGGTGAAGAACCTCGTCGACGAGCGGCTCATAAAATAGGGAAGCCTGCAGGGGCGCACCCGTGCGCGATGCTCCTTCCCCGCATCGACTGAAAGCATCGCGCACGAGTGCGCTCCTGCATCCATTGCGAAGACCATGCCCGACATCCTGATCGCCGATGACCACCCGCTGTTCCGCGATGCCCTGCAGCGTGCGGTGCTGGTGGCGGTGCCGCAGGCGCGGGTGCACGGCGCGGACAGCGTGCATGCGCTGCTCGGCCTGATCGAGCAATTCCCCGACGCCGAACTGCTGCTGCTCGACCTGCACATGCCGGGCGCGCGCGGCTATTCCGCGCTGGCGCACATCCGCGGCCAGTACCCGGGCTTGCCGACCATCGTGGTGTCGGGGCACGAAGAAGCGCAGGTGGCGCGGCGCGCGCTGGGCCACGGCGCGTCGGCCTATATCCCCAAGTCCACGGCGAGCGAGGACATCGTGGCGGCGATCCGCGCCGTGCTCGAGGGCGATGTCTGGCTACCGCAACTCCTGCTCGACGGCCCACGCGAGCTCAGGCCCGACGAAGCCGCCGCCGCGAGCCAGATCGCCGCGCTCACGCCGCAGCAGTTCCGCGTGATGACGATGATCGCCGAGGGTTTGCTCAACAAGCAGATCGCGTGGGAACTGAATGTGTCCGAGGCCACGGTGAAGGCGCATATGACCGCGATCATGCGCAAGCTCGGTGTCAACAACCGCACCCAGGTGGCGCTGATCGCCAACCACCTGGCGGTCGAGCAGGGCAACATGCCGGCGCTGCCGGACGACGACGGCGAAACCGGCGGGCGCTAGCGGCGCAGCAGCGCCGTGAGCAAGGCACGCAACGCCGCCGGCCGCACCGGTTTGTGCAGCAGCGGATAGCCCAGCGAGCGCGCCTGCTGCTTCAACTCGCTGCTGCCGTCGGCGGTGATCATCGCCACCGGCGGCAGTTCGCCCAGCAGGTCGCGCAGTTGCTGCATGGCCTGCAGCCCGTCGACGCCGTCGGCCAGGTGGTAATCGGCCAGGATCAGGTCGACCGGCCCGCGCGCCAGTTCGGCGCGCGCCTGTGCCACGTCGAGCGCGAGGCGGCAATCGACGCCCCAGCGGCTGAGCAAGGCGCGCATGCCGTCGAGGATGGTGGCGTCGTTGTCCAGGCACAGCACGGTCAGCGGCAGCTGCTTGTCCGGCCCGCTGCGCTGCACGCGCTGGCGGCGCGGCGGCACCGCTTCGCTGCGCGGCACGGTCACCGCGAAGCAGCTGCCGCGATTGACGCGCGAATGCAGGTCCAGCCGATGGCCGAGGATGCCGGCGAGACGGTCGCAGATCGACAAGCCCAGGCCGAGGCCCTTTTCGCCCCACGGCGAAGGCTGCTCCAGCCGCTGGAACTCGTCGAAAATGCGCGCGCGCTGCTCCGAAGCGATGCCCGGGCCGGAATCCCAGACCTCGATGCGCACCTCGTTGCCGACCCGCCGCGCGCCCAGCAGCACGCTGCCCTTGCTGGTGTAGCGCAAGGCGTTGGAGAGGAAGTTCTGCAGGATCCGGCGCAGCAGCTGCGGGTCGCTGCGCACCGCCAGCGTGGTCGACGCCACGCGCAGGCGCAGTCCACGCTGCTCGGCGACGACCGCGAACTGCGCCTGCAGCGAATCGAACAGCTCGGACAGTGCGAAGGCGCCAAGTTCCGGCCGGTAGCTGCCGGCATCCAGGCGCGAGGTGTCCAGCAGCGCATCGAGCAGATCCTCGGCGGCGCGGAACGAGGCGTCGATGCGTTCGGCCAGGCCGCTCGCCTCCGCGTCCAGCCCGGGGTGCTGACGCAACGCCGAAGTGAACAGCCTCGCCGCGTTCAACGGCTGCAGCAGGTCGTGGCTGGCGGCCGCGAGGAAGCGCGTCTTGGAGATGTTCGCAGCCTCCGCCGCGCGGCGCGCATGGGCGGTGGCGACCAGCGCTTCGGACAATTCCGCGGTGCGTTGCTCGACGCGCTGCTCCAGCGTCTCGTTCACCTCGATCAGGGCCTGCTCGGCATGCTTGTAGGCGGTGACGTCGCTGTAGGTGGTGACGTAGCCACCGCCAGGCAGCGGCCGCCCGCGCAGCTCGATCACCGAACCGTCGGGGCGCACGCGCTGGAACAGGTGCGGCGATCCGGCCTGCATGTAGTCGATGCGTTTGGCCACATGGACGTCCACTTCGCCGGGCCCGCATTCGCCGAGCTCCGCGTTCCAGCGGATCAAATCGGCCACCGGCACGCCGACATGGACCATGCCGTCGGGGTAGTCGAACAGTTCCAGATAGCGGCGGTTCCATGCCACCAGCCGCATGTGCGCGTCGACCACGCTGATCCCCTGCGACACGTTCTCCAGCGTGGTGGAGAGAAGCTCGCGGTTGAAGCGCAGCTCCTGCGAGGCTTCGTCCATCAGGGCCATGGATTCGGCGATGTCCAGCCCGCTGCCGGACAGTGCACCGATCAGGATGCGCCGCGCGTTGGCGGCGCCCACCGCGGAGGCGAGCAGGCGTTCGGTGTACTGGATCAGTGCGCGGTCCGCCGCTTCGCCCGGCAGCAACGGACGGCCGCGGCGTTGGGCGTAGTCGTCGAAGGCACGCGTTCCGCCGCGCTCGCCGACGATGCGTTCGGCGATCGTGCGCAGGTCGGCCACCGCGACGCGGCCGCGCCAGTCGCCGGCGCCGCCGCGACTGGCCGGGTCGGCCTCGATGAACATCGCGGCGTGCAGTCGCTCCTCCAGGCTGGGCCGGAAGCGCAGCGATACCAGCACCAGGCAGCTCACGTTGACCAGCAGCGACCAGAACGTGCCGTGCATCACCGGATCCCAGCCGCTGAGATGAAACAGCGCCTGCGGACGCAGCCAGGCCCAACCGAACGGACCTGCCTGCAGCCACTGGTCGGAACGGATTACCGCCGGCAGCAGCAAGGTATACAGCCACACGGCGAAGCCGCCGGCCAGGCCGATCGCCACGCCGCGCCGGCTGGCGCCGCGCCAGTACAACGCCGCGATCAGCGCCGGCGCGAATTGCGCCACGGCGGCAAAGGCCAACAGGCCGGTGGCGGCGAGGTTCTCGGCGTTGGCGGCGACCCGGTAGTACGCGTAAGCCATCAGCGCCAGCACGATGATCGCCACGCGGCGCACGCCCAGCACCCATTGCGAGAGGTCGCTGCGATGTTCCAGCCGCAGGCGGCGGATACGCAGCAGTGCGGGCATGATCAGGTCGTTGCTGATCATGATCGACAGCGCGACCGATGCCACGATCACCATGCCGGTCGCCGCCGAGAAGCCGCCGATGAAGGCCAGCAACGCCACCGCGCGATCGCCGTGCGCCATCGGCAGCGTCAGCACCCACGCGTCGGCGGCACTGTCGCGCAGTTGCGGCATGTCGATGCCGGCGGACACGATCGGCAGCACCGCGACGCTGATGATGGCCAGGTACAGCGGTACCAGCCAACGCGCGCGCTTGAGGTCGCCGGCGTCCTCGCATTCGACCATGCCGATCTGGAACTGCCGCGGCAGGCAGAACATCGCGCAGAACGCCAGCATCGTCTGCGCCAGGAATCCCGGGGACAGGCCATGGCCGAGCTGGACCAGCGGCCGCTGCAAGGTGCTCGCCAGGCCGGGACCATGCCACAGGGCATAACCGGCCAGCGCCATGAAGGCCAGCAGCTTGATCAGCGATTCCAGCGCGATCGCCAGCATCATGCCGTGGTGGTGTTCGGTGGCGTCGATGCTGCGCGTACCGAAGAGGATCGCGAAGACCGCCAGCAGCACCGCGCACCACAGCGCGCTGTCCGTTCCGCCGGCCGTCGCCACGCCGTGGCCGGTGCCGCCAAGCACGCCGAACGACATCGCCACGGCCTTGAACTGCAGCGCGATGTACGGCACCACCGCGATCACCGCGATCACCGCCACGAGCGCCGCCAGTCCATGCGACTTGCCGAAGCGCGCGCCGATGAAGTCGGCGATCGAGGTGATGTTGCGCTGCCTCACCACCTGCAGCAGGCGGCGCAGCAATCCGAAGCCGAAGACGAAGAGAAGGATCGGGCCCAGGTAGATCGGCAGATACGCGAGGCCATCGCGCGCTGCCGTGCCCACGGCGCCGTAGAACGTCCACGACGAACAATAGACCGCCAGCGCCAGGCTGTAGATGATCGGCCGCAGCCGCGGCTGGCGCGGATACAGCGGCCGGCGATCGCCCGCGTAAGCCACCACGAACAGCAGGCCGACGTAGAGCAGCGCCACCAGCAACAACAGCCAACCCTGAATCAAGCCGTATCTCCGTTCGAGTGCGCAAGCCGCATCGGCGCGATGGCATCGCCACGCAGGTGTCCTTGTGCAGCGACCCCGGCGGCGGCACCATGCATGGATGATTGCCACGCATGCATTGACGCTCGCCAAGCTAGCAGAGCACCTGGGCGATGACGAGATTCACGTGTGGCGCCTCGACTACCAGCCGCAGCGGCGCCGCGGACCCTTGCGCGAGGTGCTGGCTGCCTATCTCGGCGTGAACAGTGAACAGGTCGTCTTGACGCATGGCGAATACGGCCGGCCTGCGCTTGCGGAGTCGCTGGACCAGTCACTCGGCTTCAACTGGTCGCATACCGGCAACCATGCCTTGATCGCGGTCGGTCGCCACGTGGCGCCGGGCGTCGATGTCGAGCGGCTGCGTGCGCGGCCGCGCGCGATGGAAATCGCCACGCGCTATTTCAGTCGCGACGAGGCGGCGGCGCTGGCGGCGCTGCCGGCGGACGTTCGCGCCGCCGCGTTCCTCGAGCTGTGGACGGCGAAGGAAGCCGTGCTCAAGGCGCTCGGCCGTGGCCTGGCCTTCGGGCTCGATCGGCTCAGCGTCATGCACGAGGGAGGCCGGCCCACCCTGCAGCGGCTCGACGGCCACGATGTCGAGGCCTGGCAGCTGCAACGTCTTCCGGTCGACGACGCCCTGGTCGCAGCGCTCGCCTGGCGCGGCGGCGAGCGGCGGATCCGGCTGGGTACGCTTGCCAGCGTGGCCTGATCGGTGCACTGTTTCCGGCCCACCCCGGCCGGTATGTGCCGACCGGTGGCTTGCGCCAGTCCTTCGTCACGATCATCTCGGCCGCCATGACCCTGCTCAGCGTCAACCTCAACAAGATCGCCGTGCTGCGCAATTCCCGCGGCGGCAGCGAACCTGACATCTGCCGTGCCGCCCAGACCTGCATCGACGCGGGCTGCGGCGGTATCACCGTGCACCCTCGTCCGGACCTGCGCCATGTACGCCCGGACGACGTGCGCGCCCTGGCCGCCATGCTGCGCCACCGCGTGGAGTACAACATCGAAGGCAACCCGTTCGCCGAAGCGCGCGGGGACTATCCGGGGCTGCTCGCGCTGGCACGCGAGGTGCGCCCGACCCAGGTCACCCTGGTGCCTGACGACGATGGGCAGGTGACTTCCGATCACGGTTTCGATCTGCGCCGCGACATCGCGCGGCTGCGGCCGCTGGTGGGCGAGCTGTGTGATCTCGGCTGCCGGGTCAGCCTGTTCGTCGATCCGGGCACGGCGGACTTCGACCTCGCTGCGGTGATCGGCGTGCAGCGGATCGAGATCTACACCGGACCCTATGCGCAAGCCTTTGCCGATGGTCGGCCGGCAGCGGCACTGGCGACCTGCGCCGATACCGCCCGGCGCGCCCAGCAAGCAGGGCTGGCGGTCAATGCGGGCCACGACCTGAGCCAAGCCAATCTAGGCACGTTCAAGGCAGCGATACCTGGATTGGCGGAAGTTTCGATCGGTCACGCGCTGATCGGGGAAGCGCTCTACGAGGGACTTGCCACGACGGTGCGCAACTACCTGCAGATTCTGCGCTGAGCAGCTTGCGGCGTCGGTTGCGGCTGTCGCGGCTTCGAAAAACAAAACCCCCGCTTTAGGCGGGGGTTTTGTTTTTCGGCCGATGGATGGCGGTATCAGTTGCCTTCGGTAAAGCCGATCTTGGTCAGGTTGTAGCTCTTCGCATCGGCCAGGACGCGCGCGACGTACTGATAGGCCGCCGCGTCGTCTGCCGCGATCTGGATTTCCGGCTGATTCGACTGCTGAGCGATCACGGCGAGCTGCGCCTTCAGGCCCAGTTCGTCGACCGGGGTGTCGTTCCAGTAGAACGCTCCGGTGGGATCGATCTTCAGGCGAATCGGTTCCAGCGGTGTCGGTGGATTGACGACATTGGGATTCGGCTGCGGCAGATCGACCTGGATCTTGTGGGCCAGCACCGGCGCCGTGATCATGAAAATGATCAGCAGCACCAGCATCACGTCGACCAGCGGCGTGACGTTGATATCCGACATCGGCCCGCTGGTTTTGGTAGAAAAAGCCATCTCAGGTCACCCCTTCGGCGCATCAGTGGTCATGAAGCCGACGTGGACCATGCCCGAATCCTTGGCATTGCCGATGACCTTCTTCACGATCTTGAACTCGGTCGCCTTGTCCGCACGGATCTGCAGTTCGGGCTGCGGCGACTTCTGTGCATTCACCGCCAGCTGGGCCCGCAACTCCGCCTCGGTCACCGGCTGATCGTTGAGATACATGCTGCCGTCCTGCTTGACCGCCAGATCCAGTGGGGGCACCAGCACTTCGCCCTCCTTGGTCTTCGGGTTGGCGGTAGGCAACTCGATCGTGATGGAGTGCGACATCAGCGGCGCCGTGATCATGAAGATGATCAGCAGTACCAACATCACGTCGACCAGCGGCGTGACGTTGATCTCCGACATCGGGCCGCCGGAATTGCCACCTAGGCTGACTGCCATGGGTCAATCCCTCACTTCTGGCTTTCGACGCGCGAGCCGGTAGCGAAGAAGTCGTGCAGGTCGTGCGCGAATTCGTCGAACCGGGCGTAGACCACGCGGTTGGAACGGCTGAAGAAGTTGTAGGCGAACAGCGCCGGGATCGCGGCGAACAGACCGAACGCGGTCATGATCAGCGCTTCACCCACGGGACCGGCCACTGCGTTCATCGAGGCGTTGCCGGTGGCGGCAATACCGATCAGTGCGTGGTAGATGCCCCACACGGTGCCGAGCAGGCCGACGAACGGCGCAGCCGAACCGACGGTGGCGAGCAGGGTCATGCCGCCTTCCAGGCGCAGGCTCTCGCGGGCCACGGCCTGACGCAGTGCGCGGTCGATGAACTCCGAGCGGCCCAGCGATTCGGCCAGGCGGCCGGTGGTGCCGGACGTGGTCTGCTGGTGGTGGGCAACCGCCGAGGCGGCGTCGAGCGCGATCTTGGAGAACGGCTCGCTCTTGGGCTGGGCTTCCAGTTCGCGGATCGCGTCCTGGGTGGAGCCGTTGCCCCAGAAACCGTCAATGACCTTATCGGCGCGGGCCTTGACCGTCGCGTTGCGAATGCCGTTGGCGATGATGAAGTACCACGACAGGAACGACATCACGACGAGCGTCACGAAGACGACCCAGCCGAGCCAGTCGAAGTTCTGCATCAGGTTGCTGAAGCCCATCTGCTTCATGGCTTCGGCGTTGGTATTGCCACCCACGGCCTGTGCGGCATCGGTTGTTGCAGGAGTCTGTAGGAACATAACGCTACCCTAGGGAAGTCAAGCGTGAACTGTAAACCGTAACCGGATGACGCTGGTTACAGCTGATTGAGATTGAAGTTGACCGGAACGCGTGCGTACCCTTCAACTTTTTGTCCATTTCGGATGGTCGGATTGAAGCGCCAGCGGCGTGCGGCATCCATGGCCGCGCGATCGAGTTCATGGTAACCGCTGGACCGGTCGATCTTGATGTCCTTCGGCGACCCGTCCACGCCCACCAGAATCATCAGCACTACCGTACCTTCATGCCGTTGGCGAACCGCTTGCGGCGGGTACTTCGGTTGAAGACGGCTGTTGTAGCTGAGATCCGAGCTTGCCGTGATTTCCGACGGCGGCGCCGGCGGAGCTGGCGGTGCCGGCGGCGGCGCCTGAACCGCGTTCTGCGAGACTTCTTCCACCGGCGGTGGCGGAGTCGGCGGCGGCGGTGTCGGCGGCGGCTTGATCTGCTGGATGATCTTCGGCGGCGGCTGCTTCGGCGGCTCCGGCGGCGGCGGCGGCGGCGGCGGCGGCGGCGGCGGCGGCTCGATGAAGTTCACCTGGACGATGCGTTCCTTTTCCTTGTGATTCTGATTCGGCGGCGCCATGGGCGCCACGATCAACAGAAACGCAAACGCATGCAGCCCGATGGCTACTGCAAGTGCCCAGGTCCGCTTCCAGCTAAACGGCTCGCGCCCGTTTTCTTCGTTACTTGAGGCCATCTGTCACTTGTCTGAAGCTGATCAATCGGAGAGAACGTTGCCGCAGGGCGTATCACGAAACCGTCTGGATTATCTGGACGGAACTCGCCACTGGGGAGACGCGGGGAAAGGTTTTCAACGGTACAACAGCACATGACATTTGTATAGCTTTCCCGGGGCGGATGAATGGACGTCCATCCGCCATCGGTTGGCTCATGCCGCCGGCTGCGATCAATCAGCGCCGGCTTTCTGCAACCAGGCTTTGGCCTTCGCCGCCGTTTCCGGCTGCTGCGCCGCCTTCTTCATCGCGCTGATCGCCGCAGGCTTGTTTTTCAGCCCTCGCTCGGTTTCGGCAAGCAGCATGTAAGCGGCACCTTTTTCCTTGACGCCCTTGTCGATGGCCTGCTGGATCAGGCCCTTGGCCTGGCTGTATTTGTTTTCGCTCAGCAGCAAGCGGCCGGCGCGCAACGCGGCTTCGCCGTCCTTTGCCAGAGGCACCGCCTTGTTATAGGCATCGACCGCGGCGCTGGTGTTGTTGGCCATTTCCGCCGACTGGCCCTGCAGGATGTAGGTCTCCGCGCTGGGCTTGACCACGCCCTTGCTCATGCCGTCCTGGAGCACCTGGCCGGCCTTGACCGCGTTCGGCGCAGGGTCGGAACTGTCCTGCCCGGTGATCAGGTACAGCTTGGCGAGGCTCACATAGTTCGCTTCGGTCTTGAACGCGCCGCTGGCACGCGCCTTCTCCAGCAACTGGATCGCTTCCGGATACTTGTGGGCCTGCATCAGGACTGCCGCCGCATTATTGAGCGCGGTCGGGTCATTCGGGCTGGCGCTGACCTGCTGCTGGGCCAGCGCGGCGGCCTTGTCGTCCTGGCCGGATTCCGAATAGCTGGCCATCAGGATCTGGTCCCAGCTCGCCTGCGGCTTGTCGGTGAGCGACTTGGCCTTGTTGATCGCGGCGATCGCCTCGGGATATTTGCCGAGCCGGTAATCGGCGTTGCCTTCGAGCGCATAGGAATCGGCGGTTTCCTTCTTGCCCTCCGCACGCCATTTGGCGAGGGTGTCCAGCGCGGCCTGGTATTGCTCGTCAGCCATCTGGAACTGCGCCAGCATGTACTCCAGCTGGAAATAGGTGTCGTTCGGCATCACGCCGAGGGCCAGCGAGCGCTGCAAGAGGCTGATCGCGCCCTTGTAGTCGTTGGCGTTGTACTTGATGCTGGCCAGACCCTGCAATGCGAGGGCCTGAGCGTACTTGCTCTTGCTGCCATCGATGATCGGCTGCAGCAGCTGCTCGGCCTTCGCCTGATCACCGGCCGCCACCGCGTCCAAGCCATCATTGAGGGCCTTCTGATCCTTGGCACTGGTCAGATCGAGCTTGGGTGCCACCCGCGTCGCATTCGGGTACTGCACTTCCTGCTTGGGCTTGGTGTCCGAGCCGCGCGCCGATACCGCACTGCTCGCAACGCCAAGCAGCAGGGCTGCGCTGGCCAGCAAGGTTAACCCTGGGGCATGCTTCATGGTGATCCTCGTATCTGTCGGCGCGCGTGAAACGGGCGCGGGGGATTGCGGAGCGTAACCTGAGCCGAAGGCGGATAACAAGTTGCACTGCCGCATGGAACATCGTTATTTATCAAGCACTTGGCTTTTGCGTTCGCCACCTTGGGCGATCGCTGCGGCCAAGCCTGTTTCAGATGATCACTCCAAGGCCGTCACCTTGAAGTGATCCCGACAATCGCGGCCGCCGATCGGACTCAGATGTCCAGATTGGCGACCTTCAGCGCATTCGTCTCGATGAAATCGCGACGGGGCTCGACCGCCTCACCCATCAGCATCGAGAACATCTGGTCGGCAGCGATGGCATCCTCGATGCCAACCTGCAACATGCGGCGGGTCTCCGGGTTCACGGTGGTATCCCAGAGCTGCTCCGGATTCATTTCGCCCAGGCCCTTGAAGCGCTGGATGCTGCGACCCTTCTTCGCCTCTTCCAGCAACCAGTTGCGGCCCTCGACAAAGCTCAGCACGCCGCGCGAGGCATTGCCCCGGCGCACCACGGCGTCGGCCTGGATCAGTCCGGCGATCTGCTGGCTGATCCCCAGGATCGGGCGGTATTCGTTGCTGCTGAAGAACGGTTGCGGCAGGAACCAGGTGTGGCTGAGCCCGTGCTGCTCCTTGACCACCTCGATGGCGGCGGGCTGTTCGCCGGCGGCCGGGCGCAGCAGCATCCTGTAGTGCGGCTTGCCGAGGCCACTGGCGGCAAGCCGTTGTGTTGCACCGGCCAACCATGCCTGCATGGCGGCGTCATCGCTCCAGAGCGCGGACTCCAGCGGCGTATGTTCAAGCAAGGCGTTGAGCACGGCGGCGTCGAAGCGATGCGCCAGCTTGGCGATCTGGTCCAGGGCCTGCTGGTAGCCGCGCAACAGTTTCTCCAGCGCCTCGCCGCTGATCGGCGGCGCCTCCGGGCTGTAGACGAGCGAGGCGTTGTCGACAGCACTGGAGATCAGGTAGTCGTTCAGCGCGGTGTCGTCCTTGATGTACAGCTCCTGCTTGCCCTGCTTCACCTTGTACAACGGCGGCAGGCCGATGTAGATGTGGCCACGCTCGATCAGGTCGGGCATCTGGCGATAGAAGAAGGTCAGCAGCAAGGTGCGGATGTGCGAGCCGTCCACGTCCGCGTCGGTCATCAGGATGATGCGGTGATAGCGCAGCTTGTCGGGGTTGTATTCGTCCTTGCCGATACCGGTGCCGAGCGCGGTGATCAGCGTGCCGACTTCCGCCGAGGCCAGCATGCGATCGAAGCGTGCCTTCTCGACGTTGAGGATCTTGCCTTTCAGCGGCAGCACAGCCTGGGTCTTGCGATTGCGGCCCTGCTTGGCCGAACCGCCGGCGGAATCACCCTCGACCAGGAACAGCTCGCATAGCGCTGGATCCTTTTCCTGGCAGTCGGCCAGCTTGCCCGGCAGGCCGGCAATGTCCAGCGCGCCCTTGCGGCGGGTCATCTCGCGCGCCTTGCGGGCGGCCTCACGGGCACGGGCGGCGTCGACCACCTTGGAAGCGATCGCCTTGGCTTCGTTGGGGTGCTCGAGCAGGAACTCGCCCAGCTTTTCGTTGACGACCTGCTCGACCACCGTCTTGACCTCAGACGAAACCAGCTTGTCCTTGGTCTGCGAGGAGAATTTCGGGTCGGGCACCTTGACCGACAACACGGCGATCATGCCTTCACGCATGTCATCGCCGGAGAGCGAGCCAACCTTGGCGGTCTTCGCCAACCCGGATTTTTCGATATAGCCCTGCAGTGAACGGGTCAGCGCGGTGCGGAAGCCGGTGAGATGGGTGCCGCCATCGCGCTGGGGAATGTTGTTGGTGAAGCAGTACATCGATTCCTGATAGGAATCGGTCCACTGCATCGCCACTTCCACCACGACGCCGTCCTGCTCGGCGGACAGGCTGATGACATTCGGATGCAAGGCGGTTTTCAGTTGCGCCAGATGCTGCACGAACGAGCGGATGCCGCCTTCGTAGGCAAAAGTGTCCTGGCGGCCTTCGCCCCGCTCGTCCTTCAGCTCGATGGTCACGCCAGAATTGAGGAACGCGAGCTCACGCAGACGCTTGGCGAGGATGTCGTAATGGAACTCGATATTGCTGGTGAATGTGGCCGGGCTGGGCAGGAACCGCACCGAGGTGCCGCGTTTGCTTGAGGGGCCAACGACCTTCAGGGGAAAGAGCGGTTCACCGAGGGAATATTCCTGCAGGTGCTCGAAGCCGTCTCGGTAGATCGTCAGCCACAGATGGTCGCTCAACGCGTTGACCACGGACACGCCCACGCCGTGCAGGCCGCCGGAGACTTTGTACGAGTTCGCATCGAACTTGCCGCCGGCGTGCAGCACCGTCATCACCACCTCGGCGGTGGAACGGCCCTCCTCGGGATGCATATCCACCGGGATACCGCGGCCGTTGTCGGAGACGCTGACCGAGCCATCCTCAAGAATGACGACCACGATCTTGTCGCAATAGCCCGCCAACGCCTCGTCGATAGCGTTGTCGACGACCTCGAACACCATATGGTGCAAGCCGGTGCCGTCATCGGTGTCGCCGATATACATGCCGGGGCGCTTGCGCACCGCTTCCAGGCCCTTCAGAACCTTGATGTTGCTTGAGTCGTAGTGGGCTTCGTTCAGAGGCTCGTTCATGCGTTGACTGTTTCCTGACGCCGCGACCCGCCCGACACGGCGTCTTGGAAAGACGGGCAAGGGTTATGCAATCTTGGAGAATGCAACCTTTCGATTATAGCAGGCGCGTCAGTTGGCCTTGTTCCACGTGGAACACGCGCGACGGGATGTCGACCAGGGCTTGTGGCACCTCGGTGCCGGTCAAGAGGACTTGGGCCTTGGCGTCGACCAGCTGCGCAGCCACGGCCGCTTGATGAGGCTGATCCAGTTCGGAAGCCAGATCGTCAAGGCAGACGATGGGCCATTCACCACGATGCTCGGCGTACAGCTCGGCCTGCGCCAGCAGGCTAGACAACGCTGCTAGCTTCTCCTGACCGCGCGACAGGTGCTCGCGCAGCGGGGCGCGCTCGAACGCCAGCGACCAATCAGCCCGATGCGCGCCGGCGGTGGTGTGGCCGCGGGCGAAGTCCCGTCCCCGCTGTGCCCGCAGGTGTTGCGACAAGTCCAGCTCTTCCGGCCAACCGGGGCGATAGCGCAAGGCGAGCTCTCCCAGTTCCGGCAGCAGGCGATCAGCGATGGCTTGCAACCTGGGCAACAACAGGTCGAGGTATGCCTGCCGTTGACGACCAATGTGCGCGCCGGCCTGAGCGAGCTCCACCTCCCAAGGTTCAAATAGCGCATCGGAAGGCAACGCCGGGGAACGCAACAGGCTGTTGCGTTGTTTCAGCGCGCGCTGGTATCGCCTCCAGTTCGCCAAAAACCCGTGTTCCACGTGGAACACGCCCCAATCGAGAAAGCGGCGGCGTTCTTCGGCAGCGCCAGCGATCAAGGCGTGCGAACCGGGTTCAAAACACACTACGGCGCACTCCCCTACCAGTTCGCCGAGAGTGGCGCCCGCACCGTCGACTTTCGCTTCCCAGCGGGCGCCGCTTCGACCCAGCCCTATTCGACGCGTCTGGCCGCTTGCATGGACGACTTCCGCAAATACGGACATCTGCACGGCTCCCCGCATCAGCAGCGCATCCTTGGCGCCGCTGCGAAAGGAACGGCCATGCGACAACAGGAAGGCTGCCTCCAGGAGGCTGGTCTTGCCGGCACCGTTGGCCCCCACGAAAAGATTGATCGCAGAGTCGAGTGGCACGCTGGCATCGTCGATGCATCGCAATCCACGGATACGCAGCTGCTCCAGCCTCACAGGACGGGCGCCCACAAGCGGCAACGCCGGAGTTCCTGTGAGGAGCTCCGGCGTTGCTTGGGTCTGCGGTGCGTGGTGAACGGCATGCCGAGCGGCGGTCAGAGCCGCAGCGGCATGATCACGTGTCGGGCCTGCTCGTTGTCATGCTCCTGCACCAGGCAGCTCGACTGCGCGTCCCGCAGGCTCAGCCTCGCCCTATCACCGCGCAGCGCGGCCAGCGCATCAAGCAGGTAGCCCACATTGAAACCCACCGCCAAGTCCGACACATGGGTGTCGGCCTCAACCTCTTCGACCGCCTCTTCCTGTTCCGGGTTGTGCGCAACGATGCGCAGCTTGCCGGGCGAGAGTTCCAGGCGCACGCCGCGATACTTTTCGTTCGACAGAATCGCCGCACGCTGCAGAGCGCCGCGCAGAACCTCGCGGTCCAGCGTGGCCGTCTTGTCGGCGCCAAGCGGGATCACCGCTTCGTAGTCTGGAAACCGGCCGTCGATCAGCTTCGACGTGAAAACGACATCGCCGCGGCGAACGCGCAGGTGGTTGCGGCCGAATTCCAGTTCCACTTCGCCATCACCCGCTTCCAGCAGGCCGACCAGTTCATTCACGCCCTTGCGCGGGATGATGATCTGCCGCCGAGTGCTGACCGAGCTTTGCAGCCCCGTTTCCTTCATCGCCAGACGATGGCCGTCGGTGGCCACGCAGCGCAGGGTGTGTTCCTGCAGATCCAGCAGCATGCCATTCAAGTAATAGCGAACGTCCTGGTTGGCCATCGCAAACGCGGTGCGCTCCATCAGGTCGCGCAAGGCTTCTTCCGGCAGGCTCACCTTTTCCACGAGCTCGATCTCGTCGATCGTGGGGAATTCGCTCGCCGGCAACGTGGTCAGCGTGAAGCGGCTGCGCCCGGCATTGAGGGCGACCCGATCACCGTTGAGCTTCAGTTCGATATGCGCGCCATCCGGCAGTGCGCGCACGATATCGAACAGTTTGCGTGCCGGTATGGTGATTTCGCCATCAACCAGCTTTTCGGCATCCGCGGTGGCCACCATTTCCACTTCGAGATCCGTGCCGGTGAGCGACAGCCTGCCGCCGGTGACCTTGACCAGCAGGTTCGCCAGCACGGGCAGAGTCTGCCGGCGTTCCACCACCCCGACGACCTGCTGTAGCGGCTTGAGCAGAGCTTCTCGTTGAATGCTGAATTGCATGGCTTTGCTTCCCCTATACCTGCTGTTCTGTCTTTAAAAGAAGTTTAGTAGTTGTTGTTGGCATTGTGGGTAACTTTTTTATCGGGATTTTCGCATGAAAATCAACCAGTTGGTTCATTCTCAGGCTGTGTCCTGCAAAGCTGACTGGCTGTGGGCTCTTTGTGGATAACCTGGCGTGCCCATCCATCCACCCATTATCCACAGCTTCGCATCACGGTTATCCATAATCTTTGCGACGCCGCGGGTTCAGCCAGTCAGTATGCGGATCAGCTGCTCCCAGTCCTGGCGCATGCGCGGATCGGTCTCGATGAACTTCCGGATCGTCTTGCAGGCGTGCATCACGGTGGTGTGGTCGCGGCCGCCGAACGCTTCGCCGATCTCCGGCAGGCTGTGTTCGGTCAGTTCCTTGGACAGCGTCATCGCGATCTGCCGGGGCCGCGCCAGCGAGCGCACGCGGCGCTTGGACAGCAGGTCCTGCAGGCGAACGTTGAAATACTCGGCGGTGATCTTCTGGATGTTCGGCACGGTGATCGCCTGCGCGTGCGTCGCCAGCAGGTCGCGCAGGGTTTCCTCGGCAAAGTCAGTGGTGATCGGCTTGCCGTAGAAATTCGCGCGCGCCGCCAGCGTGTTCAACGCGCCTTCCAGGTCGCGCACGTTGGAGCGGATGCGTTTGGCCAGCAACATCGCCACGTTTTCGTCCACCGCCACGCCCTTCTCGTGCGCCTTCGCCAGCAGGATCGCGGCACGCGTCTCGAAATCCGGTGGCTCGATCGCCACCGAAAGCCCCCAGCCCAGCCGTGACTTCAGCCGCGGCTCAAGCTTGTCCACTTCCTTCGGATAGCGATCGCAGGTCAGGATGATCTGCTGCTTAGACTCGAACAGGGCGTTGAACGTGTGGAAGAATTCCTCCTGCGTGGTGTCCTTGCCCGCAAAAAACTGGATGTCGTCGATCAGCAGCGCGTCGACCGAGCGGAAGCGGCGCTTGAACTCGTCCATGCTCTTGGCGCGCAAGGCCTCGATCATCGAACCCACGAATTGTTCGGAACGCAGGTACATGACCTTGCACGCCGGGTTGCGCTCGCGCATCAGGTTGCCGGCCGCGTGCATCAGGTGGGTCTTGCCCAGGCCGGTCCCGCCGTACAGCAGCAACGGGTTGTAGGCGCGCCCCGGATTGGTCGCCACCTGCATGGCGGCGGCCTTGCCCAGCTGGTTCGACTTGCCCTCGACGAAGGTTTCGAAGGTGTAGTGCGGGTCCAGGTTGTGCGCAAACGGCGCCGCCGGGGCCGACGCGGGCCGGGCAGCTGGCGCGGCAGCCGGTTTTGCCGGCGCCGGCGTGCGTGCCGAGTTGGAGCCCACATCCAGGCGCACCGGCCAGGCGGCGCCATGCAGTTGCTGCAGCACCGTTTCGATCTGCGCCAGGTAGCGCTGGCGCACAGTATCCAGTGTGTAGGAATTGGGCGCGAACAGCTGCAGGCCGTCGGCATCGTCGCGTGCCTGCAAGGGCATCAGCCAGGTATGCAGGTCTTCGGCGCTCAGATCGCCTTCGAGACGCTCAAGGCAGCGCCGCCACAGATCACTCATGAATGAAATCAGCCCAAGATTCGGGGCGCGCGTGCGCGGGGACGGACTAGTCTAGCAGCCGATGGCGGCCCTGCCGGCGCGGATATCCACAGCACTATCCACAGCTTGCGAATGCCGTCATTTGACAGCACCCCTCGTTCCCCCACATACTTTCCAACCTTTTTATCCACATTCCCTTCGGAGTAAGCCATGAAGCGGACCTTCCAGCCCAGCAAGCTCAAGCGC
>Ga0207664_10000177_pt1 | contig 49464 bp, 54 predicted proteins | sample LARL83metaG_FD_184349 | JGI IMG/M metagenome (GOLD analysis project Ga0207664, IMG submission 184349) | Corn, switchgrass and miscanthus rhizosphere microbial communities from Kellogg Biological Station, Michigan, USA - LAR L8-3 metaG... | ecosystem: Host-associated > Plants > Roots >...
TTCCGACGCGGATCGGCATTGCGATGGCGTTCTCGATCCGGAAGTCGGGCGGGAAGTACCGGAACAGAGCGGAGAGGTCGCGCCGGTCGACGGTGTAGAACTCCTGGTTCGCGTCGATGGCGCCCAGCAGTCCGTCGCGACGGCCCCGCTGCACCGGCCCCGGCCGCACGTGCGTGAAACCGCAGCCGAGCCCGTCGGGGGCGAACTGCCTCCCGTCCGTTGTGGCGAAGTAGTAGATGCAGAAGCCGGCGCCGAGCGCGTGCGCGGCGGCCTCCGCCCGCTTCTCGGCGTCGGCCTCGGAGAAGCTCGGCTCCTCGGTCGCGGCCAGGAAGATGCGGTGCTGCTCCTCGAGCTGGCGGTTCAGCTGCTGCAGATCATCGACCCGGCTGCGGAGCTCGGTAGTGACCAGGTCGTAGCCTCGCGCGCCGACGACACCGCCGAGCACCAGCGTGGCGAGGCCGAGGACGTTCATCAGCGCATACCGACCGGCTACGGCGTCGAAGTTGCCGGCCCGCAGCTGCTCGATCGGGAGAGCGCCGACGACCGCGATCACCGCGGCGAGCGCGCAGATCGCGGCGAGGCGCCAGCGGCGGTGGAAGATGCCCGCGACAACGGCCAGCAGACCGCCGGCCATCACCTCGAGGCCCGTCCTGCCGGTGTGTCCCTGGACGTCGAAGCTCGCGCCGGCGAGGATCAGGACCCCGGCTGCGGCGAAGAGCGCTACTTGGAGAGGGAATCGGCCCACGAGGCCGCGCATGGCGGCGACATTGTATCGGCGCGCGGAGGCGTACTCGGCCATTGGAGTCTGTATAGCTAGACGCCGGCCAATTAAGAAACCTTCGTCGGGCGTCTGGATAGCCAGCCGGGAGGGGATGAATAGACTTACGGCCCACCTGGGCTGGATCTCATGACGATTTCAGAAGTAGTCCGGATCGCTTCGCATCTCGATCCCGAGGATCGAGAGCTGGTGGCGCAGGCCTACGAGGTCGCCGCCATGGCGCACACGGGTCAGCGGCGCCTCTCCGGCGAGGAGTACGTCAACCACCCGCTCGAGGTGGCCTCGATCCTCGCGGACCTCCGGCTCGATGCGGCGACGATCATCGCCGCGATCCTGCACGACACGGTCGAGGACACCGAGCTGACCATCGAGGAGGTCGAGCAGAAGTTCGGCGCCGACGTCGCCAGGCTGGTCCAGGGGGTCACCAAGCTGGGCCGGATCTCGTTCCGGACGCCGCAGCAGCACCAGGCCGAGAACATCCGGCGGATGCTCCTGGCGATGGCGGACGACGTCCGGGTCGTCCTGATCAAGCTCGCCGACCGGCTCCACAACATGCGGACGCTGGACGCCCTGCCGGAGCACAAGCGGAAGCGGATCGCGCGCGAGACGCTCGACATCTACGCGCCGCTCGCGCACCGGCTCGGCATCGGCCAGGTCAAGTGGGAGCTCGAGGACCTCGCCTTCCGCCAGCTGGAGCCGGATGCCTTCGAGGAGGTCGTCGGCCGGCTCCAGCGGCGCCGGGCTGAGCGCGAGGCGCTGGTCGAGGACCTCCGCGAGATCCTCGCCCGCGAGCTCGAGAAGATCGAGATCGAGGCCGAGATCGACGGGCGCCCCAAGCACGTGTACTCGATCTGGCAGAAGATGCAGCGCGACCAGAAGGACTTCACCCAGATCTACGACCTGAGCGCCATCCGGGTGCTGGTGGGCTCGATCAAGGACTGCTACGGAGTCCTCGGCGTCGTTCACTCGCTCTGGAAGCCGCTGCCGGGGCGCTTCAAGGACTACATCGCGATGCCCAAGTCCAACGGCTACCAGTCGTTGCACACGACCGTGATCTCGCACTCGGGCGAGCCGATCGAGATCCAGATCCGGACCGTCGAGATGCACCAGGTGGCCGAGTTCGGAGTCGCGGCGCACTGGTCCTACAAGGAGGGCGGCCGCGACGCGGCCTTCGACGAGAAGCTCAGCTGGCTCCGGCTGCTGATGGAGTGGCAGAAGGAGGTCCAGGACGCCGAGAGCTTCGTCGACCAGGTCAAGGTGGACCTCTTCCAGGACGAGGTCTTCGTGTTCACGCCGAAGGGCGACGTCCTGAACCTGCCGGCCGGCTCGACGCCGATCGACTTCGCCTACCGCATCCACACCGAGGTCGGCCACCGCTGCATCGGCGCCAAGGTGAACGGCCGCATGATCCCGCTCGACTACGAGCTGCGCAACGGCGAGATCGTCGAGGTGCTCACCTCGAAGGCGCCGGGACATGGCCCCAGCCGCGACTGGCTCGGCTTCGTCAAGAGCGCGTCGGCCAAGGAGCGCATTCGGAAGTGGTTCAAGAGCCAGCGGCGCGAGGAGAACATCGCCAAGGGGCGCGACCTCCTGGAGAAGGAGCTCCACCGGATGCACCGGCTGACCCTGTCGCAGCTGCCCGAGGGCAAGCTGGACGAGATCGCGCAGCTCTACAAGTACAACTCGGTCGACGACTTCTACGCGGCGATCGGCTACGGCGACCTGTCGCCGCACTCGGTCGTGATGCGGATGGCGCTGGTGCCGGGCGACGACCAGGACGTGCTGAAGGCGATCCCGCTGATCCCCCAGGTGACGCCGATCGCCCGGGTGCTGGTGAAGGGCGAGCGGGGCGTCCACACCACGGTGGCCACCTGCTGCCAGCCGGTCCCCGGCGACGCGATCATCGGCTACACCACGCGGGGACGCGGCGTGACCGTGCACCGGATGGACTGCATCAACGCGATCAACGCGCCCGACCAGGCTCGCGTCGTACCCGTCGACTGGGACACCGAGGCGGCGCAGATGTACCCGGTCGCGATCAAGATCGAGGGCTGGGACCGGACGGGGTTGCTGCGCGACATCGCCACCGTCGTAGCCGAGAGCAAGGTGAGCATGTCGAGGTGCGAGGTCCACGTCTATGACGACCGGACGGCCGTGGTGGACTGCACGATCGAGATCGACTCGCTGTCCCAGCTGTCGCGCCTGATGGAGAAGCTGGAGCAGGTGCGGGACGTCCACACGGTCGCGCGCGAGGCCTCTTAGCCGCTTGATGCTGCACGTCGAGGGCACCGCCGACTCCCAGTTCGGCACCAACGCCTACCTCGTGCTTGACGAGGAGAGCGGCGACGCCGTCATCATCGACGCCCACCTCGAGCCGGATCTGATCGTCGAGCAGGCGCGCGCCCGCGGCGCGACCGTCCGCGCCATCCTCCTCACGCACACCGACGTCGACCACATCGGCGGCCTGGCGCGGCTGCTGCAGGAATGGCCCGATGTCCCTGTCGCCGTCCATGACGCCGAGCGGGAGGTGGTCGCCGAGGGCAAGCCGCTTCGCCGCCAGTGGCCGATCGAGCTTCCCGCGGCGCCGCGCGTCGAATCGCTGGTCGAGGGCGAGAACTTCCGCGCGGGTTCACTCGTGTTCGAGGTGTTCCACACGCCCGGCCACTCCCCGGGCGGCGTGACGTTGAAGATCGGCAACCACCTTTTCACCGGCGACGCGCTGTTCGCCGGGTCGATCGGCCGGAGCGACTTCCACAACTCGGACGGCCGCCTGCTGCTCGAATCGATCAAGAGCAAGCTGATGACCCATCCCGACGAGTTCCTCGTCCTCAGCGGCCACGGCCCGGCGAGCACGATCGGCCAGGAGCGCCGCTACAACCCGTTCCTCTGATGCGGCGCGAACAGGTTCTCGAGCTCTGCCGCGCGCTGCCGTACAGCAGCGAGGAGACGCCCTTCGGCCCGGACGAGCTCACGTTCAAGGTCGGCGGCAAGATCTTCGCCATGGTGTCGCTCGGGGACGAGCCCGGACGCTTGAACGTCAAGGGCGACCCTGACGTGGTCGAAGACTCCCGGCGCCTCTGGCCGCAGGCGGTCACGACAGCGCCCTACATGAGCAAGCGGCACTGGAACCAGGTGCGGCTGGACGGCACGGTGCCGGCCGACGAGATCAGCGGCATGGTCCGCCGCTCCTACGACCTCATCGTGGCGGCGTTGCCGAAAGCGGTGCGCGAGGGTTTGCGCACCTGATCGCTTACGCGATCGCGGTCACCCTCGCGGCCTTCCTGCTCTTCCTCGTCGAGCCGATGGTCGGCAAGATGCTGCTGCCCTACGCGGGCGGAGCCGCCGCCGTCTGGACGACCTCGCTGGTCTTCTTCCAGCTCGTCCTGCTGGCCGGCTACGCATGGGCGCACCTCGTCGTCAACCGGCTCCGGCCGCGCCTGCAGGTGCTGGTGCAGATGGCGTTGCTGCTGCTCGCTGCGGTCAGCCTGCCGATCGGCTTTGGCGCTGTCGGGGCGCCGCCGCCCGGTGCCAACCCCGTGCCCTGGCTCTTGCTGGCGCTCCTGCTCCGGGTCGGGCTGCCGTTCTTCTGCCTCTCGTCGCTGTCGCCGCTGCTGCAGAGCTGGTTCGCACGCTCCAGGCACGGCCGGGCGCCCGACCCCTATTTCCTCTACGCCGCAAGCAACCTCGGGAGCCTGGTGGCGCTGGTGGCCTACCCCAGCCTGGTCGAACGCTTCTGGGGCCTCACCGTCCAGGCGCGGGTGTGGGCGATCGCCTATGGCTTGCTGACCGCCCTGGTGCTCGCTGTCGGCGTGCGGCTCTGGACTCTGCGCGCCGAAGCGGTCGCCACGACGGAGCCGCGAGCACCGGCGCGGCCGGTACGCCCGCGCAAGGTGGCGCTCTGGATGGTCCTGGCGGCCGTGCCCTCCCTCTGGCTGGTGTCGATCACGACGTTCTTCACCGCGGTCATCCGGCCCATACCTCTGCTCTGGGTGATCCCGCTCGCGCTCTACCTGCTGTCGTTCGTCGTGGTCTTCGGCCTGCGCTCGGTGCCGACCGCGCGCCTGCTGCCGGCTTACCCGTTCTTCGCGATCGGTACCCTGGCGCTCGCGCTGCTGCCACTCGGCGCGGTTCCGTTCCTCTGGTCGGCCGCGGTGCAGTTCGGGGCCTTTTTCCTGGCCGCCCTGCTCTGCCACGGGCGCCTGGCGGCAGCCCGGCCGCCGGCGGGCAGCCTCACGACGTTCTATCTCGCGATGTCGGCGGGCGGCGCGCTCGGCGGCCTGGCCGGCGCGATCGTGGCGCCGCTGGTCCTGCCGGGCTTCTATGAGTACCCGCTGGCCGTGGTGGCCGGAGCCCTGCTCCTGCCCGGCTCCTGGATCGTGGCGCGGCGCTCCTGGCTACGCCCGGCGGCGGCGACGGCGGTGATGCTCGCGCTGGGCGGGATCGGCGCGGTGGTGCTCGCGACCGGACTCAACGCGCGCCTCGCTCAGCACGGTGTGGTCGCCAACTCCACGCAGGCCGACCTGCTGCGCCTGCTGCTGCTGCTCTGGGTGCCCGCCATCGCCGCGGTGGCGTTCTCCCGGCGACCGCCGGCGCTCGGGATCGTGCTGGCCGGGATCTTCGCCCTCGCGCTGCTGCCGCTGGGCTCCAACCGCTCGGAGATCTACCGCTCGCGAGACTTCTATGGCATCCAAGTCGTCTCCGACGCCACTTTCCCGCCGAACTCGCACGTGTACGAGAACGCCGGCGTGGTGCACGGGCTGCAGATCGAGACGCCGGCGCTGCGCGACCAACCGACCGCGTACTACGCGCCCAGCGGCCCGCTCGGCGATGTCTTCACCGCACTCGGCCGGCCTGGCCTGAGCGTCGCCGCTGTCGGGCTCGGCGCCGGGGACACCGCCTGCTACCGGCGCCCCGGCCAAAGCTGGACGTTCTACGAGCTCGACCCCGAGGTGGTCCGTATCGCGCGCGACCCGCGCCTGTTCACCTTCATGCAGGACTGCGCATCCGATTCGCCGGTGGTGCTGGGCGATGGCCGCCGCGAGCTGGCGCGGGCCGCGGACGCGAGCTACGACCTGATCGTGGTGGACGCGTTCAGCGGCGACGCGCCGCCGGTCCATCTGCTCACCAGGGAGGCGCTGGCGCTCTACGAGGCAAAGCTCAAGCCCGGCGGCGTGGCCGTGTTCCACATCTCCAACAGCTATGTGAACTTCTCGCCGGTGCTCAGCAGCACCGGCCGTGCGCAGGGCCTGGCCGTCTACACCCGGATCGACGCCGACGTGACGCCGGCCGAATCCGCGGCCGGCAAGATCGAGTCGCAGTGGGTCGCGATGGCGCGCAGCCCGGAGGACCTGGCGCCGGTGGTCACTCGGGCGGGTTGGCGGCCTCTGACTTTTTCGGACCCGCGGCTGGTTTGGACGGACGACTACTCGAACCTGCTCGCGGTGCTGCGCCTGACTTAGACGGCTTGGCCGCCTGAGGGGCCTCTGCCACCGCCTTGGGAACCGGCCGGCCGGCCGCCCGCGCGGCGTGCTCGAGAAGCTTCCGCCCGTCCTCGACCACAGCACGCGGAACCTCGAGGAAGGCGTCGAGCTTCTGCTTCGGCCGCGGCTCCAGCGTGCGCATGCCGGCGGCGTGGTATTCCTCCCGCAGCGTCTTGTCCACCTTCAGGTAGACGAGCCCGCTGTGCAGCACGCCGAACACGGCGCCGTTGAGGAGCAGGGCGGTGCCGCCGAGCTCGGGCCGAGCCATCACCAGCCCCAACGGCTTCAGCGCTTCGAGGACGTGCTCGCGCGATCCTGGCTCTGCCACGTCTACAAGGCTAGCGGCAGGCGGTTCGTACAATCGCCCAATGGCTCCCAGCGCTGCAGTTAAGGCCGTCCGCGGGATGCGCGACATCCTGCCCGGCGAGATGGGGGCCTGGTACTTCGCGGAGGGCCTGGCGCGCGAGGTGGCGAACCGTTTCGGCTACCAGGAGATCCGTACGCCGGTGGCCGAGCATGCGGAGCTCGTGGAACGGGGTGCCGGCGAATCGAGCGACATCGTGCGCAAGGAGATGTACCGCTTCCAGGACCTGGGCGAGCGGTGGCTCGTGCTGCGGCCCGAGGGCACGGCGGCCGCCGTACGCGCGTACTTCGAGTCAGGGCTGGACCGCGGACCGCAGCCGGCCCGGCTTTTCATGCTCGCCCCGATGTTCCGCTACGACCGCCCGGGCAAGGGCCGCTATCGCCAGCACCAGCAGTTCAGCCTGGAGGCGATCGGTGACGGGTCGCCGGCGCTCGACGCCGAGGTGATCGAGGTTGCGCACACCTGGTTCGCCGAGCTCGGGCTGCGCCAGGTGACGCTCAATCTCAACTCGATCGGCGACGAGACCTGCCGGCCGGCCTATCGCGACGCACTGGTCGCCTACTACCGCCCGCTGAAGGAAAGGCTGTCGGCGGACGACCAGCGGCGGCTCGAGCAGAACCCGCTGCGACTGCTGGACAGCAAGGACGACGAGGGCTTCAAGGCCGGCGCCCCGAAGATCGCCGACTTCTTGTGCGATGACTGCCGTGAGGCTTTCGGGCAGGTTTGCGGGCTGCTCGAAGCGGCCGGCATCGAGTACCAGCTCAACCCGCTGCTGGTGCGCGGCCTGGACTACTACACGCGCACGACGTTCGAGTTCTGGCACGGCGCGCTGGGCGGGGCGCAGAACGCGCTCGGGGGCGGGGGCCGTTATGACGGTCTCGCCGCCGCGCTCGGATTCACCGCCACCCCGGGCGTGGGCTTCGGCCTGGGGATCGACCGCACGCTCGAGATGGTGTCCGAGGAGGGCGAGGAGATCGTGTCTCCGCCGGCCGCCGAGCTGCTCGTGCTTCCGGCCGAAGCGGGCCTCGAACGGGCGGCAGCGGCGGTTGCCCGCCGGGCCCGCGAGCTGGTTCCGGCCGCGGTGGACTACTCGACCCGCAGCCTGCGGGCGAAGATGCGCTCGGCCGGCGGGTCCGGCGCCCGGTGGGCGGCGATCTTCAACGGTGCCGAGGCCGACCGGCGGGTGGTGCAGCTGCGCGACCTCGCCAGCGGCGAGCAGCGCGAGGTGGCCTGGGACGACCTTGCGAGGACCCTCGGCGAATGAGCGGCTTTACAGCTCCCAAGTGCGGCGAGCTGAGCGACTCGGACATCGGCGCCGAGGTCGAGATCTACGGCTGGGTGGCGCACAGGCGCGACCACGGCGGCCTGATCTTCATCGACCTCCGCGACCGCTGGGGGGCGGCCCAGGTCGTCTTCAACCCGTCGCATGACGCGGCTGCGCATGACGCGGCCGAGGAGCTGCGCAGCGAGTTCGTCGTCCGCGTCAAGGGTGTCGTCGAGCGGCGGCCGGCAGGCAACGAGAACCCGAACATGGCTACCGGCGCCGTCGAGGTCGTCGCCCGCGAGCTCGAGATCCTGAGCCGCAGCAAGGCCCTGCCGTTCTCGGTCGAGAGCGCGGAGGAGCCCGAGGAGCAGGTGCGCCTGCGCTACCGGTATCTCGACCTTCGCCGGGAGCGGATGCAGCAGATCCTGCACATCCGGCATCGCGTCAACAAGCTGACCCACGCCTACTTCGACGAGATGGGCTTCTGGGAGATCGAGACGCCGATCCTCACCAAGAGCACGCCGGAAGGAGCCCGAGACTTCCTGGTGCCGGCGCGGCTCTACCCGGGCAAGTTCTATGCGCTGCCGCAGTCGCCGCAGCAGCTGAAGCAGCTGCTGATGGTCTCGGGTGTCCAGCGCTACTACCAGATCGCCCGCTGCCTCCGCGACGAGGACCTTCGGGCGGACCGCGCCGCGGAGTTCACCCAGCTGGACCTGGAGATGTCCTTCTGCGACGAGGAGGACGTCTTCGAGATCGCCGAGGGTTGGATCGGCCGGCTCTGGAAGGAGATCCTCGGCATCGACCTGCCGCGGCCCTGGCCGCGGCTCGACATGAAGGAGGCGCTGCTGCGCTACGGCACCGACAAGCCGGACCTTCGCTACGAGCTGGAGATCGCCGACCTGGGCGAGGTCCTGAAGGACACCCAGGCTCAGGTCTTCCGCGGCGCCCTGGACGACGGGGGCGTGGTGCGCGGCCTGGCTGTGCCGGGCGGCTCGGACCTGACGCGGCGCGAGCTCGACGAGCTCGTCGTGCTGGCGAAGGGCGCCGGGGGCAAGGGGCTCGCGTGGCTCCCGGGCCCGCTGGACAAGTTCCTGAGCGAGGCCGAGCTGGCGGGCATCCGCGCGGCGACCGGGGCCGGCGAGGGCGACCTCATGCTCGTCGCCGCGGACCGTGCCCGGCGTGCCGAGAAGGTGATGGGTCTGATCCGCATCGAGATCGCGCGCCGCCGGAACCTGATCCGCGAAGGCGAGTGGCGGTTCCTGTGGATCTTCCCGATGTACCTCTTCGACGAGGACGACGAGGGCAATCTGACCTACGGCCACCACCCCTTCACGCGGCCGGTGGAGGAGGACCTCGCGTTCGTGGACGAGAGGCCGTACGACGTTCGCGCGCACGCCTACGACATCGTCTGCAACGGCTACGAGCTGGCGAGCGGCAGCCTCCGGATCTACGACCGCGCGCTGCAGGAGCGCGTCTTTCAGATCCTCGGCATGCCGGACGACCAGATCCAGGGCCGCTTCGGCCACCTCCTGGAGGCGTTCGAGTACGGCGTTCCGCCGCACGGCGGAATCGCGCCCGGCCTGGACCGGATCGTGATGATGCTCGCCGGCACGGACAACATCCGCGACGTCATCGCGTTCCCCAAGACCCAGTCGATGCTCGACCTGCTGTTCGACGCTCCGAGCGACGTCGACCTGAAGCAGCTGGACGAACTCGGCCTGGCGTTGAAACCGCAGCCTAAGAAGGAATAGGCGGCGGACCAGTTGGGTATCTTCTGACTGCTCCCGTCGGGATGAGGGCCAACGTGCGCGTTGCCCAATATTTCTCGACACGGGACTCCGGGTCCGTCTCAACGACGCCAGGCCCGCTGACGAGCGGGATCGCGAAGGAGAGCGGCAGGGGACCCACCTGGCAGATCCAGGACAACCCACCGCCCCCGCCGGCGGGAGCACCTGCAACTCCCTCCCCTCAGGGGAGGGCCACGCATACTCCCTCCCCTCAGGGGAGGGCTGGGGAGGGGCTGTGAGCTGGCTTCCACCAGGCCTCGTCGTGGCGGCCCTCCTGGTCCTGGTCTGCTCGCAGCTGATCTACGCCTTCCTGCCGATGCGCCCGCGCGCCTACACGCTGGTTCTCACGCTGACGGCCCTGGGCTGGATTCTCGGCCAGGTCTGGCTCTTCGTCGGCCTGCCCGCCTGGCGGATCGGCCAGGCGGACGTGCTGCCCGCAGCGTTATTCGCGGCGGCGCTCCAACCCATCGGTCCGCACATCCCGTGGCCACCAATAAACTTGCGGCGGACTTAGGCGCGGAAGGAACCCAGGTCCCTCCCGCGGACCCTCTTCCCGGGAACACGCGAGGTTGGGCGGCGAGGAAGCGACCCATACGGCCCGGCAAAGCCGGGCCTTACTGCGCCATCCCGACCGGCGCAGTCGCCGACCGTCGTGTGCTCGGGCCATAAACTGGCGCGGACATTGAGAACGGGTTTAGCCGCGGGGGACACGAGGAACTAAATGGCTCAGAGCATCCTGCTCTGGATCGGTGTCGTGGCGGTGTTCTTCATCGCGCTGCTCCTGATCGGCGTCCTGTTGAGGGTCAGCCGAGTCCTGAGAGCGCTGGAGGAGGCGCTGGTCGCGGCCACCGAGGAGATGCGGGAGACTCTGCCCGAGGTCCGCGAGGGGCTCGGCAACGTGAACGACATCGCGGCTGGAGTGAATGTGGCGCTGAAGGTGACCGGTTCGGGAGCGCAGAGGTTCGGCGGCGACGCCCAGTTGACTCTGCGCCGCCTGCGTTGGGGTTTACTCGCGGCCGTCTACGGCGTTCGCGTCGGCGCGGGCAGCCTGGCGAGCGCATACACCGAGCTCGAGGAGCACGAGGAAGGAGAAGCAGCCGGTGGGGAATGAGAACGACGACGGCGGCGGGTTCGGTTGGGGGTTCATCCTCGGTGCGCTGGCTGGACTGGTCGCGGGGGCGTACCTCGCCAGCGGGCCGGGCCGCGAGCAGGTCGACAATCTGCGGACTCGGACGATCGAGCTGACCGGGCGCAAGGGCCTCTCCGACCCCGATCACCCCGTCCACAAGGCCATCCAGGACGGCGTCCAGGCGGCCAAGCAGCGGCGGGCGGAGCTCGAAGCGGAAGCGGAGGCGCCGGGTGAGCCGTAACGTCCTCGCCGAGCTGAAGATCCCCGCCGAGCACGAGTTCGTCGGCGTCGCCAAAGCGGTGGGGAGCCGGCTCGGCAGCCGGCTCGGCTTCAGCCTCGAGAACCTGGACGAGCTCGCGATCGCCGTCACGCAGGCCTGCGAGAGCGTGATCGACGCCGGCGAGCAGACGTGGGGCCAGGGCGCCTCGCTGAAGTTGACCTACAGCCAGACCGAGCGCGGCCTCGCCTTCGAGGTCCAAGCGCTGCCGCCGCGCTCGAAGGACGCGCTCCCGGCGCGCCCCGCGCCGCCCGACCAGGACGAGCTCCAGCGGGTGGCGCACGAGATGATCCGCTCCTTCGTCGACGACTTCCGGACCGAGGTCCAGGCCAGGCGCGTGCGGATCTCGATGGTCAAGTACCTGATCGGTTAGCCGGCGCCGGAACTTACACCTGACCGAGACGGTTCCCGTAATAGGGAATAGATGAGCGCGGCTCTGGAGAAGCCGACGCGTGACGAGCTTCGCGAGCTCCACCGCCGGTACACGCAGACCACCGACCCCACCGAGCGCGATCGCATGAAGGAGCGCTTGGTGGAGGGCTACACGGACCTCGTGTACTTCCTCGCGCGCAAATTCCAGAACCGCGGGGAACCGCTAGACGACATCGTCCAGGTCGGCTTCCTGGGCCTCATCAAGGCGATCGAGCGCTTCGACCCAGCGCTCGGCAACGAGTTCACGACCTTCGCCACGCCCACGATCGCGGGCGAGATCAAGCGCTACTTCCGCGACAAGGGCTGGGCCATCCGCTTCCCGCGGCGCCTGCAGGAGCTCTACCAGCAGATCGTCCGCACCAACGAGGCGCTCAAGAACGAGCTCAACCGCCAGCCGGCGGTGGGCGAGGTGGCGGAGCGGCTGGGCGTCTCGGAGGAGGACGTCCTGGAGGCCATGGAAATGTCGATGGCCTACACGCCGGTCTCCATCGACGCCAGCCCCGGCTCGGCCGACGGAGAGGAGGGCCGGCAGCTGGGCGAGTCGATCGGCGGCGAGGACCCCAACCTGGAGCGGGTCGAGATGCGCGACGTGCTCGCCAGGGCGATGGAGCACCTGAACCCGCGCGAGCGGAAGATCCTGGCCATGCGCTTCTACGACGAGCTGTCGCAGTCGGAGATCGCCAAGCGGCTGGGAATTTCACAGATGCATGTCTCCCGGCTACAGCGGGCGGCGCAGGAGCAGCTGCGGCAGCACCTGAGCGAAGAGTCGGCCGAGTAACTGGCGCCAAATAGCCGCCGTTAAACTCGACAAGGCCAGCTTTGACCGGCTCTGAGATCCGAAGGCTCTTCCTCGAGTACTTCAACGCGCGCGATCACCTGGAACTGCCCTCGGCCCCCCTCGTGCCGCAGGGCGATCCGACCACGCTCTTCATCTCGGCCGGCATGCAGCCCCTGCAGCCGTACTTCCAGGGGGTCCAGGAGCCACCGGCGCCGAGGCTCTGCAGCAGCCAGAAATGCTTCCGGACCCCGGACCTGGACGAGGTGGGGAAGGACGACCGCCACACCACCTTCTTCGAGATGCTGGGCAACTTCGCACCGACCGGCGCCTACTTCAAAGAGACGGCGATCCCGGTGGCGTGGGACTTCCTGACCGAGCAGCTCCACCTGGACAAGGGCCGGCTGCGGGTCACCACCCATCCCACCGACGAGGAGGCGCGCGAGCTCTGGCGCACGACGACGGACGTGCGGCGGGAGTGGATCTACGAGAGCTCCGAGAACTGGTGGGGACTGGCCAGCGGGCTCGGACCCAGCGGCCCGGACTCTGAGATCTGGTGGGATCGCGGCCGCGAGGCCGGGTGTGGCCAGGAGGACTGCCCGCCCGACCATTGCGACCGCTACCTGGAGATCTGGAACCTCGTCTTCCCTCAGTTCGACGCGCAGCCGGACGGGTCTCTTCTGCCCCTGCCGAAGCCTGGGATCGACACCGGCAGCGGTCTCGAGCGCGTGACCTCGGCGGTGCAGAACGTGGTCGAGGTCTTCGACATCGACCTCTTCGCGGAGACGATGGGCTGGCTGCGAGGCGCGGCGGGGCGCCGCGACATCCGCTCCGAGCGCATCGTCGCCGACCACGTGCGCGCGCTGACCTTCCTGATCGCGGATGGCGTGATCCCCTCGAACGAAGGCCGCGGCTATGTGCTGCGCCGGGTGATCCGTCGCGCGCAGCTGCACGCCCGGCGCCTGGAGATCACGGCACCGCTGGTGGACGGCATGGCCACGGTGGTGAGCACCTACCGGGATCGCTATCCGGAGCTGGCGGCTCCGCACGCCGCCGACGTAGTCCGCGAGGAGGTCTCCCGCTTTCAGCGCACGCTCGAGCAGGGCATGGAGATCTTCGAGCGCGTGGCCGCCGGCGGCTCTGTGACAGGGGCTGACGCGTTCCAACTTCACGACACCTTCGGCTTCCCGCTCGAGCTCACGATGGAGCTCGCGGAAGAGCGTGGCATCGAGGTGGACGAGGCAGGCTTCCGCGCCGCCATGGAGGCGCAGCGCGAACGGTCGCGCACGATCGTCAAGCACAGCTGGGCGGATCTCAAGTCGCTGCCCCGCTCGGAGTTCCGCGGCTATTCGGAGCTGGAGACCCGGGCGCGCGTGGTCATGATCCGGCGCGCCGGCGCGGCCGCGGAGTCGGCTGCTGAGGGCGAGGAGGTGGAGGTCTTCCTCGACACGACGCCGTTCTACGGCGAGTCCGGCGGTCAGATCGGCGACACCGGGCGCATCGACGGGCCCGAGGGCTCCGTGCGCGTCGACGACACCCAGCGGCCGTCGGAGGGAGTCACCGCCCACCTGGGTGTCGTGGCGACCGGCGTCATCCGCGATGGGGAGGACGTGAGCGCGACGGTGGACGCGGCCCGGCGGCGCCGGATCGCGCGGCATCACTCCGCGACCCACCTGCTGCACAAGGCGCTCCGCGAGACGCTTGGCGAGGGCGCGGCGCAGCGCGGCTCCTGGGTCGGCCCGGATCACACGACGTTCGACTTCGCCCTGGGGCGCGCCGTCGCCCCGCAGGAGCTCGAGACGATCGCGCGGCGGGTGGCGGAGCAGATTCGTGCGGCGCTGCCGTTCCAGGAGTCGATCAAGCCCTACCGCGAGGCTGTGGACATGGGCGCCATGCACCTCTTCGAGGAGAAATACGGCGACCAGGTGCGCGTCGTCTGCTTCGGCGACTGGACCTGCGAGCTCTGCGGCGGGACGCATGTCGCGAGCTCGGCGGACGTGGGCCCGGTGGTGATCCTGTCGGAGTCCAGCATCGGCGCCGGGCTGAGGCGGATCGACCTCGCGGCCGGAGCGGCGGCGGAAGCCGTGATCGCCCACCGGCTGGGTTCGCTGGCGGAGCTCGCTCGCACCCTGGGCGTTCCCCCGGACTCAGTGCAGGAGCGCGTCGGCGAGCTGCGGGCGGAGCTCCGTGCCGCCGAACGCCGCATCGAGAAGCTCCAGGACGAGGTGCGCGTCGCCCAGGTCCAGGGCGGCACCGGCGTGCGCCGTCTGGAGGCGCGCGTGCCGATCGGCGTGGGCGAGGTGCCGGCGGAGAGCCAGGACGATCTCGCCGGCTACGCCGATCGCTACCTGGAGGCCCTCGGCGGCACGGGCGTGGTCGCCGTCACCGGCGGCGGCAACTTCGTGATCAAGGTGTCGAAGGACCTCGCCGGCGACGGGGTCGACGCCAATGATCTCAAGACCGCGTTCGGAACCGGCGGCGGCCAGCCGAACCTCGTCCGGGGCAAGCTCACCGGCGATCCGGAATCGGCTTTCCAAGCCCTGGCGGAGGCTCTCAAGTAGTGCCGCGCCTGAACATCCTCAAGCAGCGCGACGAGTACTACAAGCACTTCTCGGCGCTCGACATCGGTACCGAGCTCGTGAAGTCGGTCGTCGTCGAGCAGGACGGCGCCGACGGCGTTGTCATCGGCGTCGGGCGGGAACCTCAGGTCACGTCGGCCATGAGCGGCGGCGCGATCATGGACATCGAGGCGGTGCTGAACGCGTGCAACCGCGCAATGGAGGCCGCCGAGGACATGGCGGGCACGATCCCGGGCCGTGTGATCGTCGGCGTGGCCGGCGAGCTGGTGAAGGGCTTCTCGAGCTCGATCTCATACCCCCGCGACCGGCCGCAGCAGAAGGTCCGGCAGGCCGAGCTGAAGAACCTGCTGCAGCTCGTCGAGAGGCGCGCGCTGCGCGAGGCGCAGCACCTGCTCGAGCTGGAGCGCAGCTACGGCGAGTTGGAGGCGCGCCTGGTCCATTCGGCGATCACCAAGGTCCGCGTCGACGGCTACCCCGTGCAGAACCCGATCGGCTTCCAGGGGCGCACGCTCGAGGTGACCGTGTTCAACACCTTCGCGCCGATCACGCAGATCGGGGCGATCGAGACCGTCATCCGCGAGCTCGACCTCGAGCTGATCGGAGCCGTGGCGCAGCCCTACGCGCTGGCGCGGGCGGCCGCGAGCGACGAGGCCTGGGAGCAGGGTGGCGTCTTCGTCGACATCGGCGGTGGCACCACGGACATCGCGCTGCTCCGGGACGGCGGTGTCGAAGGTACCCGGATGTTCAACCTCGGCGGCCGCGCCTTCACCCGCCGGCTGTCGGCGGCGTTGGGCCTGAGCTTCGAGGAGGCCGAGGCGCGCAAGCTCCGCCATTCGGAGGGCCTGCTGCCGCCAGAGCACGAGCAGCAGCTCACGCAGCTTCTGGCGGCGGACGTCGACGTGCTGCTGCAGGGCCTCGCGCTGTCACTAAAGGAACTAGCCCGGGGTGAGCGCTTACCGTCTAACATCTACGTCTGCGGCGGCGGAAGCCAGCTGCCAGAGGTCATGACCGAGCTTCGCAAGAACGCCTGGGCCGAGGGCCTGCCCTTCACCCGGGAGCCGCGAGCCCGCCAACTGATGCCCGCGGACATCCGCGCGCTGGAGGACTCGACGGGACAGCTGACCACCCCCCAGGACGTGGCGCCCATGGGTCTTGCGGCCCATGCCCTGCGTCAGGGTGCGGAGGACCGCGATTTCGTCAACTCGGTGATGCACGGCGTCTTGAAGGCGATGAAAGTCTGAGCGACGACCAGCACGATTCCCCAGGAGAAGCAGCACACGCCATGGCACAGCAACCCGTTTACATCGAACCCGACGAAGAGCTGACCGAGGTCGTGGACCGCCTGCGGCGGGCCCCCGGCTCGGAGGTCCCGATCGTCCTCCCGCCGCACTCGCGGCTGGGACAGAGCCGCTTCAACTTCCAGCTCCTGCGCGAGTACTCGAGCCGGATGGGGAAGCGGGTGGCGATCATCTCCGCCGAGCCGGCCGTGCAGGCGCTGGCCGCCGAGCACGGCTTCCAGAGCTATGGGTCGGTCGACCGCTACCTGCCCACGAGCCACGACTTCGCGGCCGCCACCGCGCCGGCCGTCCCCCCCTCGCCGGCACTGCCGGTCGCACCCGCCACAGCCGCGGCCGCGGTGGCCTTCGCCCCCGATCCGGCCCCCGTCGCTTTCGAGGCGCCCGCTTACCGACCGGAGCCGGCTTCGCCGCCGATGCCTCCGCGGCCGGCGCGGCCCGCGAAGACCTTCGAAGCCTTCGGCGATCGCGACGTCCTCAACCTGCACCCCAACCGCAGCCTGCTCTACGGGGGCGCAGCGCTGGTCCTGATCGTCGGGCTGGCCGGCATGTTCCTCTTCGTGCCGTCGACGACGGTGACGCTGACGGCCAGAGCGCAGCCGTTCAGCGAGGCGATGGACGTGACCGCGGCTCCCGGCAGCGGCGAGGTGGCCGTGCGGGTGTCAGACGACAGCCAGCAGATCTCACAGCAGATCAAGACGACCGGCCAGCACATCACGCCGGCACAGCCCGCCACCGGCTCCACCGTGTGGACCAACAACTGCCCCCTCAACCAGGCGCTGGACATCCCCAAAGGTGAGCGCGTCAGCGGCGGTGGGCAGGAGTTCGCGACGCAGCAGGACCTGGTCGTGGCGCAGGGCGGCACCGGGACTGTCGGTGTCATCGCAACCACTGCCGGCGTGGCCAGCAACGTGCCGGCGCACACCATCACCACGATCGAGAACAACCCCTTCGCGGACAACTGCCTCTCGGTCGACAACCCGAGCGCGACAACGGGCGGCGCCGAGCAGAAGCAGGATCCGATGCTCTCCCAGCAGGACCTGGACAACGCGCGGTCGTCGCTCACCGACAAGCTCAAGACCAAGATCCACGACGACCTCACGGGCCAGCTCAAGACCGGTGAGAAGCTCGACGACGCGATCAACTACGACACGCCGTCTTTCCTCGCCGACCACAAGGTCGGCGACCTCGTGCCGCAGTTCACGGGCTCGCTGAAGCTCTCGGGCGAGGGCGCGATCTATACCGAGAAAGACGTGCGCGATCAGCTGCGTCAGAACCTCGTGACGCACGTGCCGGCCGGCCAGGTGACGACCGACAACAACATCCAGACCGACTACCAGGTGACGCAGTCGCAGCCGGGCGGGCACCTGACCTTCCACGGCACCGCCAACGCGTACATCGCGCCGCGGCTCGACTTCGAGCAGATCAAGTCCCAGCTGGCTGGGAAGTCGACGAGCTCGGCGGACGCCTTCCTGCGCTCGCTGCACGTCCTCTCCTTCACCGTTCAGCAGAGCCCGTTCTCGCTGCCGCTGCTGCCGCTGCTCACCTCGCGGATCACCGTCAAGTACGTCGTGGAGCAGGGCGCCGCGACGACGACGTGACGGCGGGGCGCGTGCTCGCCGTCGACCCGGGCACGGTGCGCATAGGGCTGGCTCGGACCGATGACTCCGGGACCCTTGCCGTGCCCATGGGAGCCGTCCCCGCGGCCCCGGCGGAGACCCTGGTGGCGCGGCTGGCGGCCGTTGCCGCGCAGCTGGACGCCAAGCGGATCCTGATCGGTCATCCGCGCCGCCTGGACGGCACCGAGGGCGAGGAGGCGCGCGCCGCGCGAGACCTCGCCCATCAGCTGCGGCAGGTCTCCGGCCTCCCGGTGACGCTCGTCGACGAGAGGCTGACCACCGCCCAGGCCGAGCGTGCGCTGCTGGCCGCCGGAGTCCGGCGCCGGCGAAGGCGCGAGAACGTCGACCAGATGGCCGCGGCCCTGATCCTGGAGCAGTACCTGGCGAGCTCCGATGGCTGAAGAAGCACCGGCCGAGGTCACCCTGGTGGACGAGGATGGGGTCGAGCGGCGGTTCCGGCTGCACGACGTCTTCGACTTCGAGGGCGCCGCGTACTACCTCGTCGAGGCGGTCGGCGATCCCGAGCAGGTGCTCCTCCTGCGCGAGGGAGACGGGACCCTGGAAACTGTGGAGGGTGAGGAGTTCGACCAGGTGATGGCGGCGCTAGAGGAGTAGAGGTGCAGCCGCAAAGCGCGCCGGATCTGCAACGCCCTGACGGGCCATCTCGGGGCTTCCGACCTCCGGTGCTCGGTCACGAGTTCCGACGCGTTCCTTCCGCTCCTCGGTCGGAGCGCCCCGATCTGGCGCGCCAGGATCGCCGCATATCTCGACGCGCCTTGCGGCCGCACCTCTATTGAGGAAGCTCGCGGCTCTGGTCGCGGTCGTCCTCTTCCTCGGAATCGGCGCCAACAGCGCCTATGGCTGGTACCAGGGCCAGGTGAACACCGCCGCCGGCTCGAGCTCCGCCCCCGTCAAGTTCACCATCGCCCCCGGTGAGAGCGCCGACGAGGTCGCCCAGGACCTCGCCGCGAAGGGACTGATCCGCAACCAGTCGGTTTTCAGCCTCTACATCAGGGTGAGTGGCGCCCGTGCGAAGTTCGAGGCGGGGGACTACGTCCTGCGCCAGTACATGACGATGGCCCAGATCGTCGACGTCCTCGAGCACGCCGTGGCCAGCCAGATGCAGCTCAAGTTTCTCGAGGGCTGGACGATCCACCAGATGGGGGAGTGGCTGCAGCAGAACACCAAGATCGGCAGCGCCCAGGAGTTCGTGAGCGCCGCCAAGGGCGGCGGCTGGTCGTTCGACTTCCTCAGCAGCCGGCCGGCCGGCGCCGACCTGCAGGGCTACCTCTTCCCGGACACGTACAGCGTCGACCAGAAGGCGTCGATCCACGACGTGATCGAGACCCAGCTGACTGAGTTCGGGAAGGTGTTCACCCCGCAGTGGCGGGCGGCGATCAAGCAGAAGGCGGCGGGCCGCCCGGCCGAGTCGATCGAGAACATCGTGATCCTCGCCTCCATCGTGCAGCTGGAGGCGAACGTCCAGATGCCCGACGCCTGCAGCGTCTACTACAACCGCATCGCGAATGACATGCCGCTCCAGGTGGACGCGACCATCCTCTTCGCCGAGGGGCGGACCGGGACGATCTCCGACGCGGACCGCCATCTCGATTCGCCCTACAACACGTTTCAGCACGCCGGGCTGCCGCCGGGACCGATCGGAAACCCGGGGGCGCAGGCGCTCGCGGCATGCGTGAACCCGCCGAAGACGAACTTCTTCTATTACTTCACCGACCGCCAGGGAAAGACACACTTCGAGTCGACCCTGGACCAGTTCAACGCCGACGTCTCGCGCTATGGGGTGAAAGGGACCTGAGGGTCTTCCTCTTGGGTCACCACATCTCCTACTCCGCCAGCCCGGCCATGCAGAACGCCGCCTTCGCTGCCGCCGGCCTGGGCGGCTGGACCTACGACCTGCTCGACGTACCCGAACCCGGCGTTTCCGCCGCGGTGGCGGGCTTGCGAGCGGACGACGTGGCCGGCGCCAACGTCACCATCCCGCACAAGCTGGCCGCCGCCGATCTCGTCGATGAGCTCGACGAAGCGGCCCGAGCCACCGGCGCGGTCAACACGATCGTCAACCGCGCCGGCAGCCTGCTCGGCTCGAACACCGACGTCGCCGGCATCCGCGCGGCATTGGCGGAGCTGGAGCTCGAGGTGACACCGGCACTGCGCGTGCTCGTGCTCGGCGGGGGAGGCTCGGCTCGTGCCGCGGCCGCCGCCGTCGGCGCCGCCCGCACTGTCTTCGCCATGCGCCGGCCGGTCGGCGACCTGCCCGCCCCCGCCGTGGCCTGGGATGAGCGCGCCGAGCTGGCTCGGGACTCGGACCTGGTTATCAACTGCACGCCGCTCGGCCGCGATGGGGAGGAGGTGCTGAGCCCGGGCGACCTGCCGCCGGCCGGTGCGGTCCTCGACCTGGTCTACGCCGGGGGCGGGACTCCGCTGGTCCGCGAGGCGCGCCGCCGCGGGCTGCGCACCGCCGACGGCTGGACGGTCCTGCTGGAGCAGGGCGCGGCGGCATTCGCAGCGTGGACGGGTCTGCCGCCGCCGAAGGATGCGATGCGCGAAGCTTTGCGGCCGTGATCGCGCACCTCGTCACGGCGGCCCTCTGGCTGCTGGTTGGAGCCCTCGTCGGGGTCGGGATTCGCCGGGGCTCGGTGTGGCTGGCGCGGCGGGAAGAGCTCGACCCGGCCTTCCGGACCCGCGATGTCTATGGGCCGCCGGTACTCGCGGCGCTGCTGTTCGCCCTGCTCGGCGGCATCGTCGGCCCGAACGTCGTGCCGCTGCTCGTCCGCAGCCTCTGGGTCGCGCTGCTGGTCCAGATCATCTTCTTCGACTTCGAGCACGGCCTGATCCTCGACGTGGTGCAGCTGCCGGCGATCGTCCTGGCCATCCTGCTGAGCCCGTTCACGTCGGATGGCGGCGGCTTCCTGAACTCGCTGATCACGGCCGTGGCGCTGGGCGCCGTGTTCCTGCTGCTGGCGATGCTCGGCTCGGCGATCTTCAAAGCGGAGGCGCTGGGCTTCGGCGACGTAAAACTCGCCGCGCTGATCGGCGCGATGCTCGGCTGGCCGGGGGCCGGCCAGGGGCTGGTCTACGGGGTGTTGCTCGCGGGGCTGGCCGGGCTCGTGCTCCTGGTCTTCCGCTTCCGGGGGCTGCGCCAGGGCCTCGCCTACGGCCCCTACCTCGCGGCGGGGGCGTTAATCGTGCTTTTCGAAATCAGCCTCGGCGCGTCACAATAGGCGCCGCCTTGGCCGACAAGCTGCTGCTGGGAGAGTCACTCGTGCGGTCCGCGCACCGTCACTGGCTGCTGCTGGTCAAGGAGCTGCTGTTCCCGGCCGCTGTGCTCGTGCTGGTCCTGGTGGTGGATGCCACCGTCGCCGGCCTGGCTCGTGACGTCAAGGTCGTCCTGACGCTGGGCGTGCTGGCGCTCGCCGGCCTCTGGGCCATCGTGGTCTGGTGGCAGTGGGCCTCGGCCAGCTTCACGATCACCGACCAGCGGGTGCTCCTGACGGCCGGCGTCATCAGCCGCAGCAGCAAGGTCATCGCGCTGGACCGGGTCCAGGACGTCACGACCCGGCAGACGATCCTGGGCCGGGCGTTCAACTACGGCACTGTCGAGATCGACGCGGCCGGCGCGGGCGGCGCCGAGATCCTCGACCACGTGCCCAGCCCGAGTGATTTCCGGGACGAGGTCTTCGTCCAGGCTGAGCGGCGGCGCGGCGCGTCGGGTTCGGCGGCTCCTCTCGCCCAGCCGACCTGAGCAGCCGGCGACCCCTCGTCCTGGTCGGGTTCATGGCCGCGGGCAAGACCACCGTCGGCCGCCGCGTGGCCGAGCTGACCGGGACTGAGTTCGTCGATCTCGACCAGGCCATCGAGAACGCACGGGGGAAGCCGGTGGCTCGGATCTTCGCCGAAGAGGGGGAGGCCGCCTTCCGCACCCTCGAGCGCGACCTGGCGGCGCGGGTGCTGCGCGCGGACACAGTCATCGCGCTGGGCGGCGGTGCGCCGATGGACGATGAGACCTGGGCCGCCGTTAGGGTGGGCGCGGTGACCGTCTTCCTCGACGCGCCCCTCGCCGTTCTGCGTGAGCGCCTCGGCGCCGGCGCCGGCCGGCCCTTGGCCGGCGGCGATCTGGAGGCTCTCCTGGCCCAGCGTCTCCCGCGCTACCGCGAAGCCGGCCACACCGTCGACGGCGCGCGCGACCCGGAGGACGTGGCCCGAGAGGTGGTGGCGCTGTGGTCCGCGTAGAGGTCGCCGCTCCCAGCGGCGCCTACCCGGTGCTGGTGGGGTCGGGCGCACGCCGCGAGCTGCCGGCCCTGCTGGAGCGTTTCTCTCGGGTTGTTGTGGTGCGAGACCAGGCCGTCCCCGCGCTGGAAATCGACGCTCCGGAGCTGGCGCTGCAGGGGGGCGAGGCGGTCAAGACGTGGTCGCGCCTTCGCGAGGTGGTCGAGTTTCTCGAGGCAAGCGGCCTTCGCCGCGACGGCTGCGTGGTGGCCGTCGGCGGCGGCACCATCGGCGACCTGGCCGGGTTTGCGGCGGCCATCTGGCAGCGCGGCATCGCGCATCTGCAGGTCCCGACCACGCTGCTGGGCATGGTCGACGCGGCGATCGGCGGCAAGACCGCCATCGACACCTCGCAGGCGAAGAATGCCGTCGGCGCCTTCTGGCAGCCCGCAGCGGTCGTGGCCGACCTGGACCACCTCGGCTCCCTGCCGGACGCCCAGCTGCGCTCCGGCCTGGCGGAGGTCGTGAAGTACGCTGTGGCTATGGACGCCGATCTCGCCGGCATCCTCGAGTCCTCCCGCGACGGCTTGCTCGCGCGCTCGCCCGCGGAGCTCGAGACCATCGTCGCCCGCAGCGCCGAGCTCAAGGCGGCCGTGGTGGCGGAGGACGAACGCGAGCTGAGCGGCCGCCGCGCGATCTTGAACTACGGTCACACCGCGGGCCACGCGCTGGAGGCCGCCTCCGGCTTCGCTGTGCTGCACGGCCAGGCGGTCGCGTTCGGAATGCACGTGGCCGCCCGGGTCGGCCGGCAGGTCGGCGCCTGCGGACCGGAACTGGCTGAGCGCCAGGATGGCTTGCTGGAGCTCTTCGGGCTGCCCGGCGAGCTGCCTCTGATCGACGCCGAGGCCGTGCTGGCCGCTCTACCGCGGGACAAGAAGTCCGCCGCCGGCCGCGTCCGTTGGGTTCTGCCCCGGGAGCTCGGTCACGCCGAGCCAGGCTGGGAGGTGCCCGACGAGATCGTGCGCGACGTTGTAACGGAGGTCCTAGCCACCACATGAAACGCATCGCCGTCGCCAACGGGCCAAACCTCAACCTGCTCGGCACGCGGGAGCCGGAGATCTATGGCAAGACGACGCTGGCGGAGATCGAGAACCTCGTCCGGGCTCGAGCGGACCAGCTGGGCGCAGCGTTCGTCTGGTTCCAGACCAACCACGAGGGAGCCCTTCTCGACTGGCTGCAGCAGAACGCGCGCGGTGCGACCGGCCTGATCCTCAACCCGGGCGCCTTCACGCATTACTCGTACGCGCTCTACGACTGCCTGCGCGCGCTCGATGTTCCCACGGTGGAGGTGCACCTGTCGAACCTGCACGCCCGCCCTGAGGCCTTCCGCCAGGTGAGCGTGACCGCACCCGCGGCCCGCGGCGTGATCTCCGGGCTGGGCGTGCGTGGCTATCTCTTGGCGCTGGAGCACCTGCTTGCTGACGACTAACGACTTCCGGCCCGGGTCGGCCTTCGACATGGACGGGCAGCTGGTGACGATCGTCACCGTCGAGCACATCAAGCTCGCGCGGGGCAGTGCCGTCATCAAGGCGAAGCTGCGGAACATCAAGACCGGCTCGATCTTCGAGCAGAGCTTCCGCTCGGGCGACAAGTTCAAGGTCGTCCGGATCGACTCGTCGGAGGCGACCTACCTCTACAGCGATGGCGACCATTTCCACTTCATGGACACCGAGACCTACGAGCAGCTCGCGCTGGACCGCTCCCGCCTGGAGGACTCGCTGCCTTTCCTGAAGGAGGGCAACCCGGTCCGCATCCTGCGCTACGAGGACGAGCTGATCGGGGTGGAGCTGCCGATCAACGTCGAGCTCAAGGTGGTGCAGACGGACCCCGGCGTGCGCGGCGACACCGTGTCCGCCATGACCAAGCCCGCCAAGCTCGAGACCGGCGCCTCGATCCAGGTGCCGCCCTTCATCAACGAGGGCGACCTGATCAAGGTGGACACCCGCAGCGGGACCTACATGGAACGCGTGTAGGGCACCGAAGGCAATACGATGACCGCGGTGGAGAACCCCGCAACCGTCTCCGGCAGCGTTCGCGTCGCCAACGAGGTGATCGCCTCCATCGCGGCCATGGCCGCCCGTGAGATCGATGGCGTGGCGGACCTCGACGAGCAGGCCGCCCACCAGTTCGGCGACTGGCTGCGGCGCCGCGACACGGCGCACCAGGGTGTCCGTGTGGATGTCGACGGCGACAAGCGGCTGCACCTGCGCGTCTTTCTCCGTGCCCGCCGCGGCGTCCTCTTCAGCGAGGTCGCGGAGCTGGTGCAGACCAACGTGGTCGAGGCCGTCGAGCGGATGCTCGGCCTGGAGGTGGCGGCGGTGGACGTGCTGGTCGCCTCCGTCGACTTCGACTAGGCCCCCAGGTATGCCTCGGCCCGCGGGCGGAGGGCGGCACCAGGGCCGTGAGCTGGCCTTGAAGACACTGTTCCAGCTCGAGAGCTCAGAGGACGATCCCGCCGAGGTCCTGTCCTATCACGCCGCGGAGGAGGAGGCCGGCCAGCCGGCGGCCGACTTCGCCGATCAGCTCGTGCGCGGCGTCCTCGGCAACCGGGAACGCCTGGACGAGGTCATCTCACAGACTTCGGAGCACTGGCGGCTGGACCAGATGGCCAAGGTGGAGCGGATCATCCTGCGCATCGCAATCTACGAGATCGCGCTTCTGCGGGAGGTGCCCGAAAAGGCGGCCATCAACGAGGCCATCGAGCTCGCCAAGACCTTCTCCGGCGACGAGGCGGGGCGGTTTGTGAACGGCATCCTGGGCAAGGTGGCGGCGGGAACTTGAGCGAGACCGAGAAGCCCGGCGTCGACCAGCTGCTGGAGCGTCTCGAGGCCGCCATCGCGAAGCTCGCCGACGGGCGGGCGGACCTTGACCAGGTCGTCGCCGCCTACGACGAGGCACGGCGGCTGGCGGGGGAGGCCGAGGTCGAGCTCGAGGCGTTGCGGGTGCGGTTAAGCCCTTCGATCCCTCCGGCCGAGGCCCCTCCGCCGCCTTTCGGCGGCACCTCACCACCAAGTGGGGAGGAGTCTGCCTTCGCCCACGGCGGGGAGGAGTCGACTCCCTGACTTATCTCGGGCCTGCGCTGGCTGCCTGGGCGCTCGCGCAGGTGACCAAGCTGGTCAGCAGCTCGGTTCAGCGCCGCCAGCTCGACCTGCGCGTCCTGGCGTCGATGGGCGGCTTCCCCAGCTCTCACAGCGCGATGGTCATGGCGCTGACGACCGTCATCGGGCGCCTTAACGGTCTCGGCTCGCCCCTCTTCGCACTCGCCCTTATCTTCTCCCTCGTGGTGATGTACGACGCCGCCGGCGTTCGCCGCGCCGCGGGACAGCAGGCTGCCGTGTTGAACCGGATGATCGACGACCTCTTCCAGGGCCGCGGGATCGGCGAGCAGCGGCTGCGCGAGCTGCTCGGGCACACGCCGGTCGAGGTGTTCGGCGGCGCCGCCGTCGGCGTCGCAGTCGGCATCCTGCTGACGAGGTGAGAAGGTGACCCGCCTGGACCAGGCATTGGCCGACGCCGGCTTGGTGGAGTCGCGAACGAAGGCGCAGGCATTGATCCTGGCCGGCCGCGTGCGGGTGGCGGGGGAGACGGTGCGGCGCCCCGACCGCCGAGTCGGTGATGGCCAGCCGCTCGAGGTGGTGGAGCAGGCGCCATATGTGAGCCGCGGCGGGTTCAAGCTGGCCGGGGCCCTGGACGCTTTCGGTGTCGCGCCCGCCGGCCGTGTCTGCGCCGACATCGGCGCCTCCACCGGCGGGTTCACGGACGTCCTCCTGCAGCGAGGCGCCACTCGCGTCTACGCCGTTGACGTCGGGCGGGGACTGCTGCACTGGCGGCTGCGGCAGGACCCTCGCGTCGTCGTCATCGAGCGTGTGAACGCGCGCAATCTCGAGCCGTTCCCGGAGCAGGTCTCGCTCGTCGTGATAGACGTCTCGTTCATCGGACTCGGGAAGGTGCTGCCGGCGGTGGCGTCGGCCGCGCCCGCCGCCGAGGTGGTCGCGCTCTTCAAGCCGCAGTTCGAGGTCGGCCGCTCGGAGGTGGGCAAGGGCGGCGTGGTGCGCGACGAGGCGGCGATCGAGGCGGCCTGCGAGCGGTTCCGGCTCTGGTGCGGCGAGGGCGGCTTCGACCTGCTCGGCGAGGCGGCCTCGGTGCTGCCGGGGACCGAGGGCAACCGCGAGATCTTCTTCCACCTGCGAGCGCCGGGATGAGCAAACCGCAGCCCATCGGCATGCTCTTCCACCCCCAGGTCGACCGTGCTCAGCGGCGCCTCGACCAGGTGCGGCGGCTCCTGGAGCAGGCCGGCGTGCCGCACTGGGAGCTGATCCGCGAGAACAACCCGCGCGGCACCGGCGGGGACCTGGCCGGCACCCGCCTCCTGCTGACCCTGGGCGGGGACGGCACCTTCCTTTACGGCGCGCACCTGGCCGCGCCGCTGGGCGTGCCGGTGCTGGGCGTCAACCTCGGCCGGCTCGGCTTCCTGACCGAGGTTGATGCCGACGGCATCCGCACGGGACTCCAACGCTTCCTGGACGGCGACTACCGTCTCGAAGAGCGCCGGCTGGTGCAGGTTGCCGTGCTCCGCGACGGGCGCCGGACCCAGCGCGGCCTTGGCCTCAACGAGGTGGTGGTGCAGCGCGGCAGCGAGGCCCGGCTGCTCCGCCTGCAGGTCGCGATCGACAAGCAGGAGGTGGGAACGATCGACGCGGACGGCGCCGTGGTCGCGACGGCCACCGGCTCCACGGCGTATTCGCTGGCGGTGGGAGGACCGATCCTCGAGCCGACCCTCGGCGACCTGGTCTTCGTCCCGATGAACCCCTTCGCGCTGACGGTCCGCCCGATCGTGTTCGCCCCCGGCCTCATCGAGATCACCCTGCCGCGCGACACCGCTGTGATCTCCGTCGACGGGACCGGCCGGGGCAAGCTCAAGCCCGGCGACACGCTCCAGGTGGATGCGTACCCGAAGCCGTTGAGCGTCGTGCGCCTGGGTCCGCCCGAGAACTTCTACCGCGTGCTGCGCCAGAAGCTGGGCTGGGGAACGCCGCTGGTTCCCTTCCCCGGCGAAGACGACGTGTAGCTTGCTCAAGCGGCTACGGGTTCGCGACCTCGCGCTCGTGGCCGAGGCGGAGGTGACGCTGGGGCCCGGTCTCAACCTCCTGACAGGAGAGACCGGCAGCGGGAAGTCGCTCATCGTGGACGCGCTCACTCTGTCCTTGGGAGCACGGGCCAGCACGGACCAGGTGCGGTTCGGCGCCGAGAAGGCGCTGGTCGAGTCCGTCTTCGAGGTCTCCGGCCTGCCGCTCGTCGTCGCCGCCGCGGAGCACATGGGCTTCGCGAAGGATCCGTCGCTGTCGCTGCAGCGCGAGGTGGGGGGGCGCGGCACGGCGCGCGTCAACGGGCGGGTGGCGGCTCCCGGCCAGCTCCGCGAACTGGGCCGGCTGCTTGTCGGCATCCACGGGCAGCACGAGCACCAGGCCCTGCTCGACCAGCAGGCGCAGACCCTGATGCTCGACGCTCACGCGGGAGCTCTCGAGCTGCGCTCGGCTGTGGCGGTCGCGCACCAGGCCTGGACGTCGGCCCGCCGCCGCGTGGAGGACCTGGAGCGCCTGCGGGCCCGCGGGCTCCGCGAGCAGGAGCATCTGCGGTTCCAGCTGGACGAGCTGCGAGCGGCCGGGCTGCAGGAGGGCGAAGACGACGAGCTGGCGGCCGAGCGCGGCGCCGCCCGGCACGCCGTCCGCCTAGGCGAGCTCGTCGGCGAGGCCCTCGAAAGCCTGCGCGCCGACGCCGGCGCGGCCGCGGCCGTCGGGCGGGTGAAACAGGCCGCCGAGCTGGATCCTCGCCTCGAGTCAGTCGCCGCGCGGCTGCGGGGGTTGGAGGAGGAGCTCGCGGACGCGGGCGCGGAGCTGCGGCGTTATGCCGAGGCGCTCGATTCCGATCCGGCGCGGCTGGAAACGCTCGAGACCCGCCTGGCTCAGCTGGACGGGATCAAGCGGAAGTACGGCGGCTCGATCGCGACGGCGATCGAGGAGCGGGACCTGCTGGCGGCGCAGCTGGAGCAGGTGGAAGACCTGGATTCGGCGGTGGCCGCCGCCGAGTCGGAACTGGCCGCAGCTCGAACGGCGCTGGAAAGAGCTGCCGCGGAGCTCACCGGCGCGCGCGTCGAGGCGGCGCGGGCGCTCGCGGGCGCGGTGGAGGCGGAGCTGCAGGGTCTGCTGCTCGAGGGTGCGACGTTCTCGATCGAGCTGCGCGAACTGCCGGAGGTCGGTCCCGAAGGCGCCGAGGCGGCGGAGATGCTCTTCTGCGGCAACCCCGGCGAGCCGTCCCTGCCGCTGGCGCGGGTCGCGTCGGGCGGCGAGCTGTCGCGGGTGATGCTCGCGATCAAATCGGCGGGGGCCGAGAGCGACCGCCTGCCGGTGCTGGTCTTCGACGAGGTGGACGCGGGGATCGGCGGTGAGGCGGCGCTCCAGGTGGGCGTGCGCTTGAAGGCGCTGGGGCAGCGCCGCCAGGTGCTGGTCGTGACGCACCTGGCGCAGGTCGCCTGCTTCGCCGACCACCACCTCCTGGTGGAGAAGGCAGCCGGTGCCGAGGGTCGCAACCTGGTGTCGGTGCGCGAGCTCCGCACGTCCGCCGAAAGGGCCGCGGAGCTGGCCAGGATGATGAGCGGTAGCGTTACCGAGAAGGCGCTGGCCCGGGCCCACGAGCTGCTGGAAGCGGCGGTCTGACGGTTGGCGCGGGCGCGACCGTTCAGCGGTCCGGCCGACCGGCGTCTGAAGCGGGCGCTCTGCATCGTGGCGCACCCCGACGACATCGAATTCTTCTGCGGCGGCACGGTGTTGCTGCTGACGGATCGCGGTGTTGTTGTCGACTTCGTGCTGGTCACATCCGGAGACAAGGGGACGCGGGAAGCGTCGTTGACCAGCGCGGCCCTGGTGGCGTTGCGGGAGGAGGAGCAGCGGCGGGCGGCGGTGGTGCTCGGGGTCTCGTCCGAGGTGCGCTTCCTGCGTCAGCCGGACGCCGAGGTGGTCGACAGTCTCGAGTTGCGGGCGGCGCTCGTCCGCGAGATCCGCCTATCGAGGCCGGATGTGCTGCTGACCTTCGACCCCACGCCCGGCTACCGGCAGCACCCGGACCATCGGGTCGTCGGCCGCGTGGCGCTCGATGCAGCCTGGCCGTGCGCACGAGACCGGCTGAGCTTCCCGACGCGGGACCTGGGGCCACACGAGACGGCGGAGGCGTGGTGCTTCAGCGGGCCGGATCCGGATCTCGTTGTCGACGTGTCGTCGGTGCTCGATCGCAAGATCGGCGCCCGCCTGGAGCACCGCTCGCAGACGCGCTGGCCGCCGGCGCTGCGCTCCCGCTGGCAGGGCACCGCGAACCCGGAGCGGTTCAAGCAGGTGGACCTGCGGTGATGTACAGGGTTGGTGCAGCTTCGCCGCTAGGGCGGCTGGGCTCGGATCTGGCCTGACTCGTCGCGCTGGAGTGTCCAGCCGCCCTCGTGGACTCGGGCGTGGTGGCCCCAGCAGACCAGCGCCAGGTTTTGCAGGTTGGTCTTGCCGCCGTCGGCCCAGTGCTGGAGGTGGTGAGCCTCGCAGCGGTCGGCCGGCTCGTCGCAGCCGGGGAGGACGCAGCCACCGTCTCTGAGCTCCAACTGCCGGCGCTGCTTGGGCGAGACCACGCGCTGCAGCTCGCCGAGGTGAGCGTTGATGCCGTCGGCGCAGACGTGGCCGAACTGAACCGAGCAATCGCAGGCGATTCGCCGGACGGGCTCGGAGGGGATCGTGAGCTGATCGCGCAGCTCCGCCGCGGGTGAGCCGGGCTCGCCGCGCAGCGTGTCCTGTTGGGCGATGACCGTCAGCTGCGGGCTCTCGATCTGGCTGCGGAACTTGTCCACTAGGGCATCGGCGCGCCGCTGACCGGCGAGGCGGAAGTCATCACGTCCGGTCGGCGCCATCAGGGCGTCGAGCCCGGTGGCGATCAGGGCGCCACCTTCGCGATCGAATATGCCGCGTAACGCGTACGTGCCGTCCTCGCAGCGATGCATCTGCAGCGTGCGCCGCTCGTGCTGCTGCTCGAAGAAGCTGAGAGCCCCGTCGGGATTTACGCAGTGCTCGAGATGGTCGGTGACCTTGCCCAGGCTGAAGGGGTCGACGTCCTTGGCACAGGTGACCAGAGTCTGCTCGTGCTCGGCGACCACAGCGGCGCCCAGCTTGCGGGCGCTCGATGCGATCACCGCTGCGTGCTGAAAGGAGATCTCGCCAGCCGCCAGCGCCTTGGCCGTCGCCGGCAGCTCGTCGAGTTGGCGGGCCACCACCACCTGCTGAGCTGCCTGGTTGGCGCTCATGTGCAGCTGACTGCGCAGCCAGGCGGCGGTCGTCAAAGCGCCGGTCGCCGCCGCGGCGTGGGCGAGGTCGAAGTTGCGCAGCTTATGGGTGAAGCGGGCCTGCACGTGCTGAACCTCCTGCCAGGCCAGCAGGAGGTCGGCGCCCATCTCGGCCGCGGTTGCAGCGTCGACCTCGATCCCCGGTTCGGTGGAGTGCTGCCCCCTAACCCCCGATATCACACTGCTATTTTACCTGGCCCGGAACAAATGTACGCACTTGGGTTGTTAAGAAGCTTGGCCCCAACCGACGCCCCGCAATACGCTCGTCGCCGCGCCACAGCACCCCCGGGTGGGGGGTATTGGTGGCGGGTTGCTAGCGCAGGCGCGCGGCTTGGAATGATGCCAGGTGGGGGGCGTCGGCGCCTGTGGCGGAGACTTCGAAGACCTCGGTGCCGACGCGGCCGACAACCAGCACGCGCCCGCCGCCCGAGCCCAGCGCGCACTGATCAGTCCCAACCACCGACGCCGGGCAGGCGGCAGCGATCAGCGGCGGCACCGCCGCCTGCTCAGCGAGAAAGCCAAAGGCCGACTCCGCGCCCGAAACCCGCAGCGTCAGCAACACGGTGACCTCAACGGATCCCGACCCCGCCTGCGCCACGCGCCCAAAGGACCGCCGCGACTCGACCACCCAACCCCAGGAGTCATACAGCGGCAGCGCGTCGGCCGCGTCAGGCACATCGTTCGCCGCCGCGACCGCGGTGATCCCGTCGGCCGAGGCGACCAGTGGCAGCCCGACAACCCGCGAATCCAGGATCGCGGCGCCCGGCGCCGGCTGCACAGCCACCGGCGAGGCGGGGAGGGGCGTCACGCCGGGGCCGGAAACGGCTGCGGCGCCAGAAGCGCAGGCGCAGGCGCAGAGGCAGACGCCGACCGCGAAGGCCGATGCGATCAAGGTCCGGCGCATTGACCGATATCATCACGGCCGGATGGAGCCTTCGGCCGTGGACCGCGCGCGCCTCGAGGTCGCGACGCCGGTGTTCGAGGGCCCCCTCGAGCTCCTCCTCGCTCTCGCCGAGCGCGAGCAGGTCGACCTCCTCCAGGTCAGGCTGAGCGAGCTGACGGATGCCTACCTCGGCGCCGTGGCCAAGCTCGAGAAGCCCGATCCCGAGGAGATGTCCGACTTTCTCTGGATGGCTGCCCGCCTCCTCCTGCTCAAGTCGATCGTCCTCCTGCCCGGGGCGGAGAACACCGAGGAGGAGAGCGACCTGCTCGGTTGGGAGGAGGACGTCCGCCGCCGCCTCGAGGAATACCGCCTCTACAAGCAGATGGCCGAGAGCCTGATGGAGCGCGCCGCCGAGGAGCCCTATGCGTTCCCCGCCCCGCCGCGCACCGTCGAGGTGGAGGGCCAGGAAGAGCCGCTGGAGATAACCAGCCTTGTGGTCGCCTTCCAATCCGTCCTCGCCCGCATTCCGCCGCGGCCGGTGGTCGTAACCGGCCGCTCCTGGACCTTGGCCGAGAAGCTCGAGGTGCTCGAGGCGAGGCTGCGCCGCGGCCCGGTCGACCTCGTCGAGATGCTGTTCGAGAGCGAGGACCGGCTGGAGGCGGTCGTCACCTTCGTGGCCCTGCTGGAGCTCCTGCGCCGCGGGTCGGTGAAGGTGACCCAGAAGGAGGCCTTCAGCGCCATCGTGGTCGAGTCGCGGTGACGCCGGAGGAGCTCGGGGCCGCCTTCGAGGCGATCCTCTTCGCATCCCACCGGCCGCTGAAGCTGCGCGAGCTGCAGACGGCGACAGGAAGCGAGCGCAGAGACGCGGAGGCGGGGCTGACCGCGCTCGAGCAGGCGCTCGGCGGCCGCGGCGTGATGCTGCAGCGACTCGGCGACGAGGTGCAGGTCGTGACCAGCCCGGACCAGGCGCAGTTCGTGCGCCGCGCCCTGCGCCCCGAGGTGACCGGGCGCCTGAGCCCGGCGGCTTACGAGACGCTGGCCATCGTCGCGTACCAGCAGCCTGTGACCCGAGCCCAGGTCGAGGAGCTTCGCGGGGTGGGCTGCGAGACGGTGCTCGGCAACCTCGAGCTCCGCGACCTCGTCACCGAGGTCGGCCGGGCCCCCGGGCCGGGGCAGGCGAAGCTCTACGGAACGACGATGCGCTTCCTGCAGGTGCTCGGGCTGCGCAACCTCGACGATCTGCCCGTGCCCGACGAGCTGAGGAGCGCGTTCGCGGACGGCGCGCGAGACCTTCCCGAGGAGTCTTCGGAATCGAGCGGCTGAACCACTACCTCGTGCGGGCCGGAGTCGCGTCCCGGCGCGAGGCGGACCGTCTCATCGCCGCCGGACAGGTGCTGGTGGACGGGCGCCGGCCGCCGCCCAGCGGCCAGCTGGTGGACCCGGACAGGGTCCAGGTGACCGTGGGCGGCAACGCCGTCCAGCCCGCTGCCTCCCACCGGTACCTGGTCCTGCACAAGCCGGCGGGAGTGCTCGTCTCCGAGTCCGATCCGAAGCGCCGGCCGACTGTGTTCGACCTCCTCAAGGCGCATGGCGAAACCCGCCGGGTGTTCGCGATCGGCCGGCTGGACTACGACACCTCCGGGCTGCTGCTGGTGACCGATGACGGCGAGCTCGCGCAGCGCCTGATGCGGCCGCGCTACGGCGTGCCGAAGGAGTACGTCGCGCTGGTCGGCGGCACTCCCGACGAGCGGGACCTCCGGACGTTGCGGGAGGGCGTCGAGCTGGAAGACGGCCGCACCCGTCCAGCCACGGCGGAGGTCGTCGGCCGGGCGCCCGCCGGATCCCTCGTGCGGCTCGTCATCGCCGAAGGCCGCAACCGCCAGGTCCGCCGCATGCTGGAGGCGGTCGGTCACCCGGTTCGCGAGCTGACGCGGACGGCGTTCGGGCCGGTCCGCCTGGGCCGGCTCCGGGCGGGCGACCTCCGCAAGCTGCGCGAGCCGGAGCTAGAAGCACTGCGCAAGACAGTGCACTTGACGTGATAGTCGCCATCGACGGCGTCGTCGCCAGCGGCAAGTCGGCGGCCGGCCGCCGCGTGGCGGAGGCCCTCGGCCTGCCCTTCGTCGACAGCGGGCTCTTCTATCGAGCTCTCACCAGGCTCGCCCTGGACCGCGGGCTCGACCCTCAGGATGCGCGGAGCCTCACCGAGCTCGCGGGGGCGACCGAGGTACACGTGGACGGCGACCACGTCGTCGCGGGGGGCGAGGACCTGACCGGCCGCCTCTACGACAACGAGGTGGGCGTCGCCGTCTCGCCCCTGGCGGCCGTTCCCGGCGTGCGCGAGGCGCTGGTGCCGCAACAGCGTCGCCTGGGTGCCGGCGGGGTCGTGATGGCGGGCCGCGACATCGGCTCGGTCGTGTTCCCGGACGCGGACCACAAGTTCTTCCTCACCGCCAGCCTTGACGAGCGGATGCGTCGCCGCGCCGCCCAGTACGGCAGGCGTGGCGAGCACGCCGACGAAGCCGCGATGCTGCGCGACGTGGCCGCGCGCGATCGCTACGACTCCGAACGAACCGTGGCTCCCTTGCGGCCCGCGCCCGACGCCGAGGTCATCGACACCGACGGCCTGGGCCTGGACGAGGTCGTGGAGCTCCTGCTTCGCCGCATCCGGGGCAATCCGTGATCTACGCCTTCATGCGCTGGCTCCTGCGCGCCATCACGCGCGTCTACATCGGCCGGCTGTTTCACATGGAGGGACGGGAGCTGGTGCCGCGCCAGGGCGGGCTGATGGTCTGCGCCAACCACTCATCGAACGTCGACCCGCCCATGGTGCCCGGCTTCCTGCCGCGTTCGGACAGCTGGAGCATGGCGAAGGCGGAGTGGTTCCGCGACGTCCGCGGGCTCATCTTCCACGCCTATCACGCCTTCCCGGTGGTGCGGCACACCGCGGACCGGACGGCAATTCGGCGCGCGCTGGCGATCCTGCGCGGCGGCCAGAGCCTGGTCATGTACCCGGAAGGGACTCGCGTCCGAGAGGGCGGGCTGAAGCGCGCCGAGCCGGGGGCCGGCTTCCTGGCCCTGCAGACGCGGGTGCTCGTCCAGCCGGTGGCGCTGACCGGCACGCGGGCCATCTTTCCCGCGGGGACGACGCTGCCGCGACGGGGGCCGATCACGCTCAAGTTCGGGCCGCCCTTCAAGCTGGTCACCCACCGCTCGGACGGCCGGCGCGTCACCAACCAGGAGGCGTCTGACGCGATCATGGTGAAGATCGCGGAGCTGATGCCGCCCGACATGCGCGGCGACTACGCCGAGCTGGATCGGTGGCGGGCCGATTTGGAAGGGGTCTGGACCTGACCCGCGAGGCGCTCAGCCGTTACGACGGCAATGCGGGTTTACCGAGCCTGGTACGCAGGGTCGTGACCGCCACCCGCGACGAACCCGACGTCCTGGTGTGCCTACCAGAGGTCGGACGGCTCCTGCAGCTGCTCGCGGCAGGCAGTGGCGGCCGCGTAGCCGAGCTCGGCACTGGTTGGGGGGTCGGTACGGCTCGGCTGGCGAGCGGCCTGCCGGTCGGCGGAGCGTTAGTCACAATCGAGATCGACCCTGAGCGAGCCGCGTGGTCGGCTCAGCAGTTCGCCGGGGATGACCGCGTGCAGGTCATCGCCGGCGATTGGACCGCTGCCGAGGAGGCCGGACCTTACGACCTCGTCTTCAACGACGGGGGCCCCAAGAGGGAGCCAGACGCCCCCAGCCGCCTCAAGCCGCTGCTGCGCAAGGGTGGCCTGGTCGTTCTCGACGACTTCACGCCTGGCCGGACGACCGCCGACGATCCTGTTCGCCGGATCTGGCTCGAAAACTCGGATTGGCTTGGCGTCGAGCTCCAGGTCGCCGCTGACGCGGCGGTGATCCTCGCGGTGGCTCGCTAGCTCAGCCCGGCAGCGTCGCCGGCCGGGCCCAGTCCTCTTCGATCAGCCCGCCCAGGGCTGGGTTGAAGCAGGCGTCGTAAGCCTCCTTCAGAGAGTTGGGCGTCAGCCGCGGCGCGTCGCCGCGGAAGGCTGAGAGGTCCACCAGCCGCGCCACCAGCTGCCGGGGGTGCGAGCCGCGCAGCGGGCGGCCGCCGTACAGGGTCAGCAAGTACGGCACAGCCCGATCGTCGAACTGCACGCCGTTGCGCTCGCACTCGTACTTGAGGATGCGGGTGTACGCCTCGGGCGACGGGTTGCCGATGCCGATCTTGTAGGCCATGCGGCGCAGGAACGCCTCGTCGACGAGCTCGCTGGGCGACAGGTTGGTCGAGAAAACGATCTGGCAGAGGAACGGCAGCTCGATCTTCCGGCCCGAAGCCGCGAGGTCGAGGTAGTCGATCTTCTTCTCCATCGGGACGATGAACCGGTTGAGCAGGCGCATGGGCGCGACCTCCTGGCGGCCGAAGTCGTCGATGACCAGCACGCCGCCGTTGGCCTTCCACTGCAGCGGTGCCTCGTAGTAGCGGTTGGTGGCGTCGTAGGTGAGGTCGAGCTGCTGCAGCTTGAGCTCACCACCCGCCACCACCACCGGTCGCTCAACACGGAGCAGGCGGCGGTCCGCCGGCTGGTGGCCCTCTGCGACGCGGTGGTAGACCGGGTCGACCAGCCGGATGATCTCGTCGCCGACGGCGACCGCATGCGGCACCTCGATGGGCGCGCCCATCAGAAGGGCCATCCGCTCGGTGATGGTCGACTTGCCGTTGCCGGGCGCTCCGAAGATGAAGAGCGACGCTCGCGACACCATCGCGCCGCCGATCTGCTCGACCACGTGCGGCTCCAGCTCGAGGTTGCCCAACGCCTTCTTCAGGGCCACGGCCGTGACCGGGTTCTTGTCCGAGACCTGCGAGGTGACCAGCTGCATGTAGTCCTCGAAGGTGACCGGGCAGGGACCGAGGTAACGAGTGCCGACAGCAGAGAGCTCGGCGGCGCGCTGCCGGCCCGCGCTCGACACCGTGTAGGTCATGCGAACGGGTATCGGGCGGCCGTCTAGACCGGGCTCGTTGGCGAAGCCGCTCGTGTCCATCAGCTGGTTGCGCTGGAACTCCTCGATCAGCGGCTGGATGGTTTCGAAGGGCAGGCCGAGGCGCGACTCGAGCGCCGCGCCGCTCAGCGCGTCGGCGAACGCGATGGTGCGCAGGAGAAGGCTGGCGATGAGGTCACGCCGAAGGCGCAGGTCCTCGAGCGTCTGCGGGGCGGCGCCGAGCGTCCCGGGCATGGTGCTGGTCACAACCTCACTGACGATACGGATTGGAGTTTCTTTTCACTACGCATAAACTTCGGCCCCGATGCCCGGGCCGGAGTATGTCGCGCTCGATCTCGAGACGACAGGCCTGGACGCCGAGCGAGACCGGGTGATCGAGGCCGGGGCCGTTGCTTTTCGGAGCGACGAGGTGCTCGGTACCTTCGAGCGTTTTGCCGATCCGGGGCGGTCCGTGCCGGACGCCGTGCTGAAGCTGACCGGCATCGATCCGGCCGAGCTGCGGGGCGCCGCCTCGCCGTATGACACGCTGGCCGAGCTCGTCCGCTTCTGCGCCAAGCGGCAGCTGGTGGGCCACGGGGCCGAGCTGGACGTCGCGTTCCTCCGTTCGGCCGGGCTCTGGGACGAGGCTGCGGAGCTGGTCGACACCCTGCACCTGGCGCGGATCCTGCTGCCTCACTCGCCGAGCCACTCGCTGCCGGCGCTGGCCACCGAGCTGGGCCTCGACCAGCCCCGCGCCCATCGCGCCCTCGACGACGCGGACGCGACCCGGCAGCTGCTGCTGCGCCTGCGCCGGGAGGCCTCGCTGCTGCCCGAGGTGCTCAAGGAGTCGATGCTGGCGCTCGTCGCCCCCTACGACTGGGCGGACGCCCGCTTCTTTGCCGAGGCTCTGACCCAGCCCACGCCGATCGTCCCGACGGCCGCGGCGCCGGCCCGGGCGGTTCGCGAATCCGCCCGGACCGCCCCGACGGGCGCCGAGCCGCGGGACCTGGCCGAGCTTCTCGGCCTGGAGGGCCCGATCGCCAAGGCGCTGCCCGACTACGAGCTGCGGGAGTCGCAGGTGCAGATGCTGACGGCGGTCGCCCAGATCCTGCAGCGCGGCGGAGTGCTGGCCGTCGAGGCCGGCACCGGCACCGGCAAGAGCCTTGCCTACCTGATCCCACTCCTGGCCCGCGCCCTCGTCGAGGACGAGCGGGCGGTCGTCTCCACCTACACGCACACGCTGCAGGAGCAGCTCCTGCAGAAGGACCTGCCCGCGCTGCGGGAGTGGCTGCCCTGGGAGTTCAAGGCGGTGGTCCTGAAGGGGCGGCCCAACTACATCTCCCTGCGCCGGTGGCGCCGCTACCTGGCCGCCACCTGCGACGCCGTCGGTGAGCTGCGATTCAAGCTCAAGGTGCTCGTCTGGCTGCATACCACCGAGACCGGTGACCGCTCGGAGCTCCGCCTGCAGGGCGGGGAGGAGGTGCTCTGGGCGCACATCGCGTCCGATCCGCTCGACTGCGTCGGCGTCCACTGCACGAGCGAGGACTGCTTCGTCCACCGCGCCCGCGCCGAGGCGGAGAGCGCAGACCTCGTGATCGTCAACCACGCGCTGCTGGTCGCGGACGCGGCCACGGCCGGCGGGATCCTGCCGTCCTTCGCCAACCTCGTGGTGGACGAGGCGCATCACCTGGAGGACGCCGCGACCCAGGGGCTGCGGCGCGAGGTGGACGGCCCGGGGCTGCTCGCCCTACTCGAGCGGCTCGCCCCCGAGCAGGGGACCGGCCTGATCGAGGCGATCCGCAAGCAGCCCCGGCTGGGAGCCCCAGACAGGGCACTCGACGATGCGGCTCCGCTGGCTCGCCGCGCGCACGAGCAATGCTCGGCGCTGCTGGCGGCCGCAGGCGACTGGCTGCGGGACGTCACCGATCCGGCCCGGCGCGACGAGGTGGTCCGGCTGGTGCCCGCAGTCCGGGAGTCGGCCGCCTGGGCGCATCTGCTGCCGGCGGCGGAGAACGCGTCCACGTCGCTGGCGGCGCTCGATTCGGAGCTCAGGAGTGCGGTCGCCGCGTCGCGGGAGTGGTTGGGAGGTGACGATCCCGATCAGGACCTCCGCGAGCTCGAGATCATCAGAGGCCGGCTGGCCGAGGCGGCCGCGCTGCTGCTGGAGGCCCTGCTGCAGCCGTCGAGCCAGCAGGTCTACTGGCTCACGATCCTCGCGCGCACTGCCTCGGTGGTGCTGCGTGCCGCGCCTCTCAACGTCGGGGGATTGCTGCGCGAGCACGTCTACGGCGAGCGCTCCGCGGTGGTCTTCACCTCGGCGTCCCTTGCCGTGGCCGGCAGCTTCGACTACTTCCAGAGCCGAGTCGGACTTCCGGGCGAGATCGAGACGCTGGTGCTCTCCTCGCCGTTCGACTACCTCAGCCAGGCTCTCATGTGCCTGCCGCAGGGCCTGCCCGAGCCGCAGGAGCCGGGCTTCGACGACATGCTGGCGGCGGTGCTCGGGGACGTGGCCGCGGGAATCGGCGGCCGCACGCTGGCGCTCTTCACTTCGAACCGGCAGCTTCGCGACACCTACTACGCGCTCAAGCAGCGCCACGACCTGGACGATGTCCTCATCCTCGGCCAGGGCATCGACGGTCACCGCAGACAGCTGCTGACGACGTTCACCGACTCCGATCGGGCGCTCCTCCTGGGCACGGCGAGCTTCTGGGAGGGCATCGACGTCCCGGGCGACCGGCTCTCCTGCGTCGTGATGGCGCGCCTGCCGTTCCCCGTCCCCACCGAGCCGGTCTTCGCGGCGCGCTCGGAGCAGGTGCGGGACCCGTTCCGCGGCTACGCTCTTCCGCTCGCCGCGCTGCGCTTGAAGCAGGGCTTTGGCAGGCTGATCCGGCGCGCGAGCGACCGGGGCGCGGTGGTCATCCTCGACCCCCGGATCTCGACCCGCGAGTACGGCCGTGCCTTCTTGGACGTCCTCCCGGTGGTGACGGTCTACAACGGCCCGGTCGAAGGCGTGGCCTCAGCGGTTGCGGAGTGGGTGGGTGCTGCAACAGCTCCGACCGCCCGCGCGTGACTTGTCTAGGCGGGGTGGACACCCCCCCGATTACCTGCCAGGGTTCCCGCGCCAAATCGCGCGGGAAAGGCCCGCTCGCTGGCGCTCGCTCTGACGGCCTTGACCCGTTCGCTCCGCCGCGCTCCGCGCGGCTCCCCCCGCGGCGCCTGAGGATAGGCGCCGTCCCGCCCTTTGGGCGGGTCCCACCTGACTAACGCGGTGAGCACTCTCTACGTCGTCGCGACGCCGATCGGCAACCTGGAGGACGTATCGCTGCGCTCGCTGCGCATCCTCGGCGAGGTCGGCGCCATCGCGGCCGAGGACACGCGGGTCACCTCGCGGCTGCTGGCCCGCCACAAGATCGCGCGCAAGCGGCTGCTGAGCTACCGCGCGCCGGTGGAGGCGCGCGGCCTGCCCCGGGTTCTGGCAGCCCTGGCAGAGGGCGATGTCGCGGTGGTCACCGACGCCGGGACGCCGCTGCTGAGCGACCCCGGCCGCATGCTGGTCGAGGCCGCTTGGGACGCCGGCCACCGGGTCGTACCGGTCCCGGGCCCGAGCGCGATCACGTCGGCGCTGGCGGTCGCCGGCTTCGGCGGCGAGGGCTTCACGTTCGCGGGCTACGTGCCGCGGAAACCGGGCGAGCGCAGGCGGTTGTTCGCGGCGCTGCGCGATCACCCAGTGGTTCTGTTCGAGTCGCCATACCGGATCCGGAAGACTTTGGAGCAGCTGGCGGCCGAGCTGCCCACCGCTCGCGTCGCGGTCTGCCGCGAGCTGACCAAGCTGCACGAGCAGGTGCTGCGCGGCACCCCGGCCGAGGTCCTGGCGGAGCTTCCGGAGCCTGTTCGCGGGGAAGTTACGCTGGTGATCTCGCTCCAGCCATGACCGAGAAGTACTACGTCACCACCGCGATCGACTACGTCAACGGCCGCCCGCACATGGGCCATGCGATGGAGAAGGTCGGCGCCGACATCCTGGTGCGCTCGAAGCGCGCTCGCGGCGTGGACACCTGGCTGGTGCTGGGCGCGGATGAGCATTCAATCTCGGTGCGCCAGGAGGCGCGCGAGCGCGGCAAGACGCCGGAGGAGTTCACCGCCGAGATGGAGGTCATCTGGAAGCACTTCTGGCACCGCTTCCAGATCGATTCCAGCGCCTTCGTGCGCAGCTCCAGCGAGGCGAACCGGGCCACGACAGATGAGTTCATGCGGCGTCTCCACGACGCGGGCCACATCTACAAGAGCACGTACGCCGGCTGGTACTGCACGTCTTGCGAGCAGTTCTATCCCGAGGACGAGCTCAACTCGGATGGGACGTGCCGCGAGCACCCCCACCTGAAAGCGCAGTGGGTGGAGGAGGAGAACTACTTCTTCCGCGCCTCGACTTTCGAGGCGCAGGTGCGCGAGCTGCTCGAACGCCCGGACTTCCTCGAGCCGGTCGAGCGCCGCAACGAGATGCTGCAGGCGATCAGCGAAGGCCTGCGCGACGTCAGCATCTCGCGCACCTTCACCGATTGGGGCTTCCCGCTCCCCTTCGACCCCAAGCAGGTGATCTACGTCTGGTTCGACGCGCTGCTCTGCTATGTGACCGGCGTCGGCTTCGGCGACGACCGGGAGCGGTTCGAGCGCTACTGGCCCTGTGACGTCCACGTCATCGGCAAGGGCATCACCCGCTTCCACACGCTGATGTGGCCGGCCATGCTGCTCGCCGCCGGTGTCGAGCTGCCGCGCAAGGTGTACTCGCACGGCTACATCACGATGGCGGGCGAGAAGATGTCGAAGTCGCGCGGGCTGTTCTTCGACCCCGCGCAGCTGGTCGACGTCTTCGGGTCGGACGGCGCGCGCTACCTCATGGCGCGGCTGTTTCCCTTCGACCGCGACACCGACTTCGACCTCGAGGCCTGCGTCGACCGCTTCAACGCGGACCTCGCCAACGATTTCGGCAACCTCGCCGCGCGCGCCCTCACGATGGTCGAGCGCTACCGGGAGGGCCTGGTCGGTGAGCGGACGGCGGAGCCGCCCGAGCTCGGGCTGGCCGCCGCCGTCGGCGGCGCGGTCGCGGCGATCGACGGCTTCGCCTTCGACGAGGGGCTGCGCCAGGTCTGGCGGCTGGTGGTCTGGGCGAACAAGCACATCGACGAGAGCGCACCCTGGCAGCTCGCCAAGGACCCGGCGCGAGCCGCCGACCTCGACGCGGTGCTCTACAACGCCCTCGAGGTGCTGCGGCTCTTGACGCACCTGCTGCGGCCATACATCCCGACGGCGGCCGCCGAGCTGGCAGGGCGCCTGGGCACCGAGCTCGACGGCGTGCCCTGGGCTGCCGCCATCGCCTGGGGGGGCTTGGAGCCCGGACTGCGGGTCCGCTCGGGAGACGCTCTCTTTCCACGGCTGGACAAGGCCGCCGTCCTGGCGGGGGATTGACCGCGACCGGATACGCCTTTCGCGACACCCTCGAGGCCGCCGCGCGGCTCGGGGTGCTCGCCGAGGTTTTCGAGCCCGCCAGCCGTCCATTCCTGCGCGAGCTGGGCCCCAGGCAGGCGGCCCTCGCCTACGACCTCGGCTGCGGTCCCGGCTTCACGACCCGCCTGGTGGCCGACCAGCTGCAGCCCCGGCTCACGGTCGGGCTCGACGAGTCGGAGAACTTCGTCGCACTCGCCCGCCAGAACTTCCCAGACCTGAGGTTCGAGGTCCACGACGCCACCCGCCCACGCTTACCTGCCGGCGAAGGGGACGTCATCTACTGCCGGATGCTGCTGACGCACCTGCCGGACTACGCCGCCGCGCTGGAGACCTGGGCTCGCGCGTTGCTACCCGGCGGGCGCCTGCTGGTGGACGAGGTGGAGCGGATCGAGACCGACGAGCCGGTCTTCACCGAGTACCTGGCCCAGGTGACCGACCTGCTCGCCAGTCGCGGCGGGCGCCTCTACATCGGCGAGGAGCTCGACCGGGCGCGTCCCCGCGGGCTGCGCCGCCTCGAGAGCCGCGCGACCGTTCACGGCCCCGATCCCCGCGCCGCCGCCGGACTGTTTCGCATGAACCTCGCCGTCTGGGGGCCGGAGCGGCTCGAGCTCGACCGCGATCTCTATCGCATCGTCAGGTCGGGCGGCGGCGCGATCACCTGGACCATGCGCCAGATTGCGTACGAGCGAGAGTGACAGCGAACCTCGTCGACACCCACTGCCACCTGGACGTCCTGGCCGATCCGGACGCGGCGGTGGCGGACGCGGCCGCTGCGGGGGTCACGCCGCTCATCTGCATGGGGCTCGACGCGGGCTCCACGCGAGGCGTGCTCGAGCTGGCCCACCGCCACCAAGGCGTCTTCGCCGGCGCCGGTCACCATCCGACCAGCGACGGTGAGCCGGACATCCCCGCGCTGCGAGACCTGGCCGGCGACCCCAAGGTGGTGGCGGTGGGGGAGGTGGGGCTGGACTTCGGCCATCCGGACCGGCCTCCTGCGGACGCGCAGGTCGCGCGGCTGCACTCGCTCTGCGAGCTCGCGATCGAGCTGGACCTGCCGCTGTCGATCCACAACCGCGAGGCCGAGGCGGAGCTGCTCGAGGTGCTCCGGGCGCACCCCGGCGTAAGGGCCGTCATGCACTACTGGTCACTCGAGTGGTCCTGGGCGGAGCGCTTCCTGGACCTCGGCCTCTACCTGTCCTTCAGCGGCCTCGCCACCCGCGCCAGCCGCGAGGCGGTGCGCGACGTGGCCAAGCGGATGCCTGCCGACCGGCTCCTGCTGGAGACGGACTCGCCCTTCGGGATGCCGCGGGGGCGGCCGAACGGCCAGAACCAACCGGCCTGGCTGGTCGACGTCGCCGAACTGATCGCCGCCGTCCGCGGGGTCACGGTCGCCGAACTGGCCGAGCTCGAGGAGCGCAACGCGCGGGCCCTGTTCACCCGGCTCACTTGATCGACCCCGCCGATCCCGCCGAGCTCGAGCGCCTGCTGGAAAGGCACGGCATCCATGCCAAGAAGCGCCTCGGGCAGAACTTTCTGGTCGATATCGAGCTGCGAGACCGGATCGCGGCGGCGTTGGGCGCAGGGGCCGGCGACGAGGTGTTGGAGGTCGGGGCGGGGGCGGGCACGCTCACCGTCGCCCTGGCACGGACCGGTGCCCGGGTGGTGGCTGTCGAGCTTGATCGCCGCCTGGTGCACGCGCTGCGCACGGCCACGAAGACGCTGTCGAACGTCGAGGTCGTCGAAGGCGACGTCCTCAAGCTCGACCTGCGCGCGCAGTTCCCGGAGGGCGGGGAGCTGGTCGCCGGGAACATCCCCTACTACCTGACGGGGGCCCTGATCCGGCTTCTCCTGGAACCATCGCCGCGGCCGCGGCGTCTGGCCCTCCTGGTGCAGCGTGAGGTTGCCGAGCGGTGGAGCGCGAAGCAGGGGGGCAGCCTGGCGACGGTAGCGGTCCAGGTCTTCGCCGAGGCGCGGCTGGAGCTGGTGGTCCCGCCGGAGGCCTTCGCGCCGCCGCCGCGCGTGGAGTCGGCTCTCGCCGTGCTCGACGTGCGGCCGCAACCGGCGGTCAAGGTGCCAGACCTGCCGGCCTTCTTCCGTTTCGTGGAGCAGGTGTTCCAGTTCCGACGCAAGCAGCTCGGTCCGGTGATCAACCGCATCACCGGACGGCCGCCAGACGCGCTGGCGATGCTCGGAATCGACCCGACGCGAAGGGCGGAGACGCTCAGCCTGGCGGAATGGGAAACGATCTACCGTGACCTCGCGTCTTAAAGTTCGCGGCGTGGCGGCGCCGGAACCCGCTCCTCACCGTGGCCCCGAGCACGTAGTCCTGGAAGGCGAGAAAGGCTTCCGCTTCGTCCTCCGGCAGCCTGCCTTCCGGCTGATCTGGTTCGCGCAACTCGGCTCTCAGATCGCCGACAAGTTCCTTATGTTCTCGCTGCTGATCCTGGCCTACCAGGTGGCGGGCGGGAGCTCTCAGGTGGCCTTCACGCTGCTCTCGTACACGATCCCGGCGGTGTTCATCGCGCCGCTGGCCGGCGTCTTCGCCGACCGCCACGACCGCAAGCTGATCATGGTCTACGCGAACTTCCTCCGCGCCGGCTTGATCGCGCTGATCCCGCTGGCCGCGTTGGTCCCGCTCCTGCGCCACGATTTCTACCACCTGCTGCTCATCACGTTCGCGATCAGCGCCACGGGCCAGGTCTTCACACCCTCGGAGGCGGCGGCCATCCCCAGCGTGCTGCCCAAGCGAGCGCTCCTGGCCGCAAATTCGCTGGTCATGGTCACGCTCGTGCTGACGCTGATGGTCGGCGGAGCCCTGGCGCCGATCCTCTCCGGCGTCGACCTCTACCTGCCCTACTGGATCGGCGCGCTCCTGTTCACCGCCTCTGGCCTCGCCATCCTGCTGGCGCAGATCCCGCGGCTGCCGGCCAAGTTCAAGGCGGGCGAGCGGCGCCACCCGTTCAACCAGGTCTGGGTCGAGCTGCTCGAGGGCGTCACGACGCTGCGCAACTCGCCGGTGCTGATGATCGGCTTCGCCCAGCTCTCGACCGCCGTGCTGGTGCTGCTGATGATGTTCACGCTGGCGCCGGCCTACGTGAAGACGGTGCTCGGCATCTCCCCGCAGCAGACCTACGTGATCCTGGTGCCCGCCATCGTGGGGGCGATCATCAGCGCCGCCCTGTTGAGCCGGCTCGTCGAGCGCTGGAGTCAGACCCTGCTGCTCTTCGGCACGCTCATCGCGATGGGCGCGACCCTCGTGGTACTCGCCGGTGGGCAGATCATCACCGGCCGTTTCCCGCTCATCGCGGGTCACACCCGGATCTTCGGGGCGATCTGCGCCTTCGTCCTCGGGCTCGAGTTCGGGAGCCTGATGATCCCGGCGCTCACCTACCTCATGGAGCACACCAGCGACGTGGTGCGCGGCCGGGTCTTCGCTCTCCTCTTCATGGTCATCAATGGGGTCGCCGTGCTCCCGATCGTCGCGGCCGCGGTGCTCGCCGACGTCTTCGGCGCGACCTGGGTCATCGCCGTGATGGGTGTGCTGCTGGTGCTGCCCGCGCTGGCGGCGCTCAGATTCGCACCCCGCGCATTCGCGCCAGCACGTACATAGATCCCAGCACGACCACCGCGAGGACGGCGCCGGCGAGCCCGACATCGCGCACGACCTTCTCGATCAGGGGCAGGTTGTTGCCCAGGTAGTACCCGAGCAGCCCGATCGCGATCGCCCAGGCCACGCTGCCGGCGGCGCTGAAGACCTGGAAGGTCCAAAACGGCATCCGCGACATGCCGGCGAGCATCGAGCCGTAGGACCGCGCGCCGATGATGAATCGGGCCACGAACATCGCTTTCGCCCCGTGGCGCGCGAAGAACTGCTCCGCCTGCGCGAGGCGCTCCGGCTTGACGTGCAGCACGTTGAAGACCCGTTCGACCAGCGGCCGGCCGCCGAAGTAGCCGATGCCGAAGCCGAGGTCGCCCCCGACGGCCGCGCCGATGAAGCCGGCGACGATCACCCACTCGATCGCGAGGTGGCCGGCGCCGGCATAGGCGGCGACGACCAGCAGCGCCGTCTCGCCGGGAAAGGGGACGCCGACGCTCTCAATCAGGATGCCCAGGCCCGCGGCGGGGTAACCGATGCGGTCGGCCAGGGCGAGGAGCTGGTGCAAGGCGTTCCTATACTGACCGGACCATGGCGCCGAACCGAACCGAGGAGGCCGCCGCCGAGCCGCTCAACATGCTCCGCCACTCGGCGGCGCACGTGCTCGCGGCCGCCGTCCTGCGCCTCCACCCGGACGCCAAGTACGTGGTCGGCCCGTGGACTGAGGAACCGCCCGGCTTCTACTACGACTTCGACCTTGACCGGCCTCTGGCGGAGGAGGAGCTGAAGGCCATCGAGGCCGAGATGCGCGCCATCGTCAAGGAGCGGACCCCGTTCGAGCACGTCTTCATGAGCCGCGACGAGGCCCTGGCAGAGTTCCGGCAGCGGGGGCAGGACCACAAGGTCGACATCATCCAGCGCAAGATCGGTGACGAGGGCGCCGAGGCGGAGCGGGTGAGTCTCTATCGCACCGGCGACTTCCTCGACCTCTGCCGGGGGCCGCATGTGGAGACGGCCGGCGAGATCAGAGCCTTCAAGCTCCTCCGCGTCTCGGGCGCCTATCTCTGGGCGGACGAGAAGAACAAGCAGCTCCAGCGCGTCTGGGGCACCGCATGGCCGACGAAGGACGATCTGCACGAATATCTCGAGTTCCTCGAGGAGGCGGAGAAGCGCGACCACAAGCGGCTCGGCCGCGAGCTGAAGCTCTTCATGGTCGACGAGCGCGTCGGCGCCGGCCTTCCGATCTGGCTGCCCAACGGCGCGACGGTCCGGCGGGAGCTGGAGCGATTCATCGTGGACGAAGAGGTCCGGCGCGGATATCTGCACGTGCGCACCCCGGACGTGGCGCGGCTCGACCTCTTCCGCCAGAGCGGTCACGCCGAGAAGTTCACCGAGAGCATGTACCCGCCGATGGTTTTCGAGGACGGCGAGGAGCTGGAGCTCAGGCCCGTGAACTGCCCGCACCACGTGGTCGTCTACCAGTCGGAGCTGCGTAGCTACCGCGACCTCCCGCTGCGCATCGCCGAGATCGGGAACATGTGGCGCTACGAGCGGTCCGGAACGCTGATCGGCATGAACCGCGTGCGCGCCTTCGCCCTGAACGACGCGCACATCTTCTGCACCCCGGACCAGATCCAGGAGGAGGTCAAGGGCTCCCTCGAGCTGGCCCTCTACTTTTCCGACGTTCTGGGGATCGAGGACTTCTGGTACCGCCTCTCCACGCGTGACCCCGATCCTGAGAAGCGCCTCGGGAGCGAGGCGGAATGGGACCGCGCCGAGGCGGCGCTGGCGGAGGCGCTGGATTCGCTCGGCCAGAAGTACGAGATCGGCGTGGGCGAGGCCGCTTTCTACGGGCCCAAGATCGACTTCCAGGTCAAGGACGCGCACCGGCGCGAGTTCACCAACTCCACCGTGCAGGTGGACTTCCAGCTCCCCGAGCGCTTCCAGCTCGAGTACGTCGCCGAGGACGGCTCCCGGCAGCGGCCCGTCATGATCCACCGCGGCGCGGCCGGCGCGATGGAGCGGCTTTTCAGCTACCTCATCGAGCGCTACACCGGTGCCTTCCCGGCCTGGCTGCACCCGGTCCAGGTGGTCGTGATCCCGATCACCGACGACCATGTGCCTTACGCGGAGGAGGTGGCCGCCGAGCTGCGGCGGCGAAGCCTGCGCGTGGAGCTCGACCGGCGCTCAGAGCGGATGCAGAAGAAGATCCGCGAGTGGCAGGGCCAGAAGGTGCCCTACATGGCGATCGTCGGCGGCCGCGAGGCGGAGAACCGGCACGTCAACGTCCGCAACCGGGCGGGGGAGCAGTCCGACGAGCCGCTGGATGAGTTCGCCGCCCGGGTCGAGCTGGAAGTCGCGGAGCGCGGGCGCTGATACACCCTCCCCTCCGGGGAGGGCTGGGGAGGGGCCGCGAGCGCAGGCACTGCTATGATCTGGCTTCGCGCAAGCAGGGAATGCTTCCCTCACCTTGAGGGTTCTCCGCCCGAAGAGGTTTGAAAGCAGTCGCTGCCTGCGTAGATTCCAGACCGATCAGGAGGACGCGCATAGCCCAGAACCAGGTCGAGGTGGACACGCATCCCGTTTAAGGAGCTCCGGATCAACGACCAGATCCGCACCGCCGAGGTGCGCCTGATCGACGACCAGAACAACCAGCTCGGGGTGCTGAGCCTGGACGCCGCCCTGCGCATCGCGGGCGAGAAGGGTCTCGACCTCGTTGAGGTCGCCCCCCAGGCGAATCCACCGGTGTGCCGGCTGATGGACTACGGCCGGTTCAAGTACGAGACCATCCGGAAGGAGAAAGAGGCTCGGCACAAACAGAAGACGGCGCGGCTGAAGGAGATGAAGCTGCGGCCGAAGGTCGCCGACCACGACTTCCAGACGAAGTTCAAGGGCGTGCGGCAGTTCCTCGAGCAAGGCGAGAAGGTGAAGGTGACGATCATGTTCAGGGGCCGTGAGATGGTCCACCAGGAGATCGGGCGCAAGCTGCTCGACCGGGTGGCCCAGGAGGCCGAGGGGCTCGCCGTGGTCGAGCGGCAGCCACTGATGGAAGGCCGGAACCTGCACATGATCCTGGCGCCCACTCGCAAGGTCGAGAAGGAGGCCCCGGCTCCCAGTGCCTAAGCTCAAGACCCGCAAGGGCCACGCCGACCGCTTCCGCGTGACCAAGAATGGCAAGCTCATCCGGCGCAAGACGCGCGAGAGCCACATCCGGAACTGGAAGTCGGCCAAGCGCCGGCGCCACTACCAGAACCCGGAGGAGGTCTCCTCGGGAGACCAGGCGCAGGTGCGCCGGGCGCTCGGGGTTTAGCAGATGGCTCGCGTCAAGCGCGGCGTCACCGCGCATCGCCGGCACAAGAGCGTCCTCGCCCGCGCCAAGGGCTTCCGGCTTTCCAAGAAGCTGCTCTTCCGGCCCGCCAATGAGGCGGTCCTGCACTCGCTGGCGTACGCCTTCCGCGATCGGCGGGCGCGCAAGCGCGACATGCGCCGGCTCTGGATCGCGCGGATCAACGCCGCATCCCGCCAGGGCGGGCTGCCCTACAACCGGTTCATGCACGGCCTTCGCCAGGCCGGGGTGGAGATAGACCGCAAGGTGCTGGCCGACCTGGCTGTGCGCGACAGCGGCTCCTTTGCCCGCCTGGTGGAGGTGGCTCGCGAAAACCAGTAACCGCACTCACCAGGTAGTCAGCAGCCCGGAGAACGAGGTCGTGCACCGGCTTCGCCGCGCCGCCCAGCGCAAGGAGCCGGGCGTGGTCCTGCTCGAGGGCGACCGCGTCATCTCGGAGGCCGTCGCCGCCGGCGTGAGGCTGGACCTGCTGGCGCTGCGCGAAGGCGACCATCTGCACGTGCCCGCGGCCGAGCTCGCCGTTCTGTCGCGCGGTCTCTTCCGCCAGGTGAGCCAGGTGGAGACGCCGCAGGGTGCGCTGGCGCTCGCCCGCGCTGCCTGGGGCTCGTTCGACGAGGCGCGCGAAGCCGCGCGCCGGGCGGGCTGGCCCGTCATCGCGCTGGACCGGGTCCAGGACCCGGGCAACGCGGGGGCGATCGTCCGACGCGCGGCTTCGCGC